>Ga0116157_10000023_pt1 | contig 169537 bp, 151 predicted proteins | sample AD_UKC048_MetaG_FD_89882 | JGI IMG/M metagenome (GOLD analysis project Ga0116157, IMG submission 89882) | Active sludge microbial communities of municipal wastewater-treating anaerobic digesters from USA - AD_UKC048_MetaG | ecosystem: Engineered > Bioreactor > Anaerobic > Digestate | place... | reverse complement strand
GGTCTGCGTGGGTGTGAGCGTGGGGGTGGGGGTAGCTGTGGCAAAAAACGGGATCGAGTAAGTGCACGCGTTGAGCAGCATCGTTGAGGCTAGTATGAGCACGATCAGGATCCGTTTCATGGGAAAATTATATCATGCACCACAAATGACCGAACATAACCTGCTTTGAAGTAAAATCAAAGAGCGTTTATGCTGTGAAGGATGAGAGAACATGCCGGCTGAATTTGAAGTGACATTCCAGGAAATGGTTTTTGGCGGCGATGCCATCGGGCGCCTGCCCGACGGGCGTGCGCTCTTTGTCCCCTACGTCCTGCCCGGTGAGAAGGCCCGCATCGTAATCACCGAAGACAACAGATCCTTTGCCCGCGGCCGTGTCCTGGAGTTGCTTGAGTCCTCGCCGCTGCGCATTCAGCCGCGCTGCCGCCACTTTGGCGAATGCGGCGGCTGTTCCTACCAGCATTTGGCCTACGCTGACCAGTTGAAGATCAAGCACAGTATAGTCGTGCAGCAGCTCAAGCGCCTGGCCGGCCTGGATGACTTTCCGGTCGCTCCTGTAGTACCTTCGCCTTCCAAATGGGATTATCGCAGCACGGTGCAGTTCCACCTCTCCCCCGCAGGCAAACTGGGCTTTCAGGCGGCCGGCTCGAACCGGTTAGTGGAAATAGGCGAGTGTCATTTACCAGGCAGAGGCATCAGCGCGCTCTGGCCGCAGCTTGAACTGGACCCGGCTTCGGGTATCCAGCGTGTGCAGGTGCGTGAAGGGTTGGAAGGGGATATCATCCTTGGGCTTGACGCCGCGTCAGACATTCCCCCAGACTTCTCCGTCGACTTCCCTGTCTCGGCCGTATTCCGCGGCCCAGACACGCGCTACGTGCTCTCTGGCGATGAATTTGTGCTCATGCAGGTGAAGGAACGCGTCTTCCGCGTTTCGGCAGACTCCTTCTTCCAGGCAAATATCAACCAGGCCGCCAACATGGTTGACCAAGTGCTTAAGCTCGCCGGTGACCTGTCCGGGAAGACCGTTCTCGACGCTTACTGCGGGGTGGGGTTATTTTCGGCTTTCCTGGCCGGACAGGCCAATCGCTTGATCGGCATCGAAGTTTCCGAGTCATCCTGCAACGACTTCGCCGTTAACATGGACGAGTTCGACAACGTGGAACTCTATATCGATCAGGTGGAGAATGTGCTGCCTGCTCTGGACCTCAAACCGGACATTGTCGTTCTCGACCCTCCGCGCGCCGGGCTTGACGCCCGCGTGGTGAGCGCGCTGAGCAAAGCCAAACCGAAGCAGATCATCTACGTCTCCTGTGACCCGGCCACCCTGGCTCGAGACATCAAGCGTTTTCTTCAGAGCGGATATGAGTTAAAGAGTGTCACGCCTTTTGATCAGTTCCCGCAAACCTATCACATAGAGACGGTGGTGTTGATGTCAAAGGTAAGTGCTTGAGGAAAAAAGTCGTAAGGGGGGAAGAAGCAGCAACCACTCATACTGAGAAAACGTTTTTGGGTTTTATAATCACTGGGGTGAAGATGCAGCCAATGATCTATTGGATGAAGGACAGAAGGGTGAAATGAGCGTTAGTGTATTAAAGACCAATACCAGTTTATTAACATTGTTTTGGAAATTTTGAGTATATTTAGAAAAAAGATGTGATCTTTCTGGATTGATAAGGATGAATAATTTTGGTTTATTCGTAAGGAGTTTTAAATGATTCAATGGATGAATCAATTTGGGGTCGTGCAACAGGCCTTGATAGCAACGTTCTTCACGTGGGGGGTCACCGCTTTAGGGGCATCTCTTGTGTTCTTTTTCAAAACCATTAACAAAAGCATATTAAATGGTATGCTGGGTTTTGCGGCTGGCGTTATGATTGCAGCCAGTTTTTGGTCCTTACTTGCTCCTGGAATTGAGTTAGCTGCGGAACTAGGGCAAGTGGCATATATTACTGCGGCGCTTGGTTTTTTATTGGGTGGCGGATTCCTATATTTGGTTGATAAAATACTGCCTCATTTACACTTGGGTCTTGCTACATCTGAGGCAGAAGGCATTAAGACAACTTGGCAGCGAAGTGTTTTGCTGGTATTAGCAATTACGCTCCATAACATTCCTGAAGGACTTGCAGTTGGCGTGGCATTTGGCGCAATTGCAGCGGGCACTGGGACCACTGCAACTCTTGCGGGAGCAATCGCATTAGCAATAGGTATTGGGCTGCAAAATTTCCCCGAAGGAGCGGCGGTATCAATTCCACTTAGACGTGAAGGCTTTAGTAGAAAAAAGGCATTCATATTTGGACAAGCTTCAGGGATCGTTGAACCTATTGCCGGTGTTTTGGGTGCTTATGCTGTTATAAAAATTCAGCCAATTCTACCTTATGCACTTGCCTTTGCTGCAGGTGCCATGATCTATGTTGTTATTGAAGAGCTTATTCCAGAAGCGCAAAGAGAAGAAGGTGGTTCAAAAACAGACATTGCTACAATAGGTGCGATGTTGGGCTTTGCAGTGATGATGGTACTTGATGTGGCGTTAGGATAATTGATAATTTCTTGGATACCTTTTTAGAATGCATTGGGAAATCGGATGTGGCATTCGTGTTGGAAAGTAAAACACCAGAACGAACCCTGAAAGTATAAAAAAATGGAACCAATGCCCTAAGAATATCGTCTAATATCGGTTGCAACAGAATGGCAATAGTTGCAATATAATTGTTTTGAATTATTGATTTTGTGATCTGTTACACAGGAGGAGAAAATGAGAAATTCTATCAAAGCAATCATCGCGGTCCTGTTTGTGGCACTTGCAGTTTCGTCCTGCGGACTGATTGGCGGTAACCCGGCAGCTCAGCCCACCCCCAATCTCACCCTCACGGCCTTGTTCGATACGAGCGTGAACATCCCCGCCACGGTGACCCCCATCTATGTAGTTGTCACCAACACCCCTGAGCCGGTTGTTGCTACTTCCACAGTAGCTGTCATCGACACTATCGCTCCCACCAACACAACCGCCGCTGCTGTCACAGCCACCAACACCTCCGCGCCTGTGCAACCGGTCACACGCGTGCCATATATGACGGCAGGCTATATCAATTTCGCCCCCACCATCGACGGTTCCTGGTCTGAATGGAAGGATTACACAACGCTTTATCCCGCGGCCAGTGTGGTCTACGGACGCGGTAACTGGACCGGCTCGGCAGACCTCGAAGCCTCCTACGGCGCGGTCTGGGATTACGATTACCTCTACATCGGCGTGAAGGTCTACGATGATGTTTACGCGCAGGGAGCCACCGGGCAGGAGCTCTTCAAGGGTGACAGCATCGAGATCCTCCTCGATACAAACCTCAGCGGCGATTACTACGTGCAGAGCCTGAGCGCTGACGACTTCCAGCTCGGCATCTCCGCTGGAGAAGACGGCAACCATCACGAGGCTTACCTGTGGTATCCTTCCAGCAAGGCTGGCAGCCGCACCGATAAAGTGGATGTTGGTTATATGACTGAAGATGGTCTTTATCGCATCGAAGCGCGCATCCCCTGGTCAGTCTTTGGCGTCACGCCAAGCAATGGCATGCACCTTGGTATCGCTGTTTCTGTCAGCGATAATGACAACGAATCCAGCGATGTCCAACAATCGATGGTTTCTTCCTCTGCTGCACGTTCGCTTGTCGATCCCACCTCCTGGGGCGAGATCGTCCTCAAGAAGTAAACAATGAAGTGATAACAAGGGCTGCCAAACGGCAGCCCTTTATTGATAGATCGGGTTTCTGGTTTGTAGAAACCCGATCTCTGTTTTTGTAAACTGTGTCTTTGAATTTTAAAACAGAATGGCGGTCAGTTCCTTGCGATATTGCAGGGTCTGGCTGCCCAGCGGATCGACCAATTCCAGCAGCCCAAGCGCGACAATACGCGCTTTATCCTTGCGGTAGTGTTTGTCCTGGCGCAGGATGTCAAGCAGACCGTCCAGGCTGGCGTAAAGGTTGCCCTTCAATGCCAGACGCAGGCTGTTCTCAAAGGCGGCGTCCAGATCGTTCTCGTGGGGCAGAGTGTCCTTTTGCAGTTCCTCGAACGCGCGGATGAGGGGAAGCATCTGCTCGGCCTGGTTGTATTCCCGGCAGGCCGGGAAACCGCGCAGGATTTGATACGCCTCCGCAGGTTTTCCTCGACGCAGGTGGATCTTCATCAGTCCCAACAATGCGCCTGGCGATTGTTTATCGATAGCCAGACCTTCTTCAAATGCAGCCTCAGCCTGGTCCAGTTTTTCGTTGGCCAGTAGGCTGTTGCCCTTTTCAACCAACAGGTTGGCCGGGCTGGGCGGCAGCACCTGCGCGATGAACTCGCGGATGCGCTCTTCCGGCTGCATGCCCACAAAGTTAGCCACCATGGCGCCTTCGCTGAAGGCTGCCACAGTGGGTAATGAACGTACCTTGAAGCGCAAGGCCAGAGTGGGGTTCGCGTCCACGTCCACTTTGGCCAGGCGGAACCCACCGTTCGATTCGGCGGCCAGTTTCTCCAGCAGCGGCGAGAGGGTCTTGCACGGACGGCACCAGTCCGCCCAGAAATCCACGATCACCGGGGTATTCTGCGAATATGCAATCACCTCGTATTCGAAATCCGCTTCTGTGACTGAAATGATGTTATCCGGGCTCATTTATTCTCTGACTCCGAGGTTCCTGTTTCAATGCTCTGGATTAACCTTCGCCGCCTTCACTGTCTCCGCCGTCGGCCGGGGCCGAAGGCTGCTCAATACTCATGATCTCTCCGTGGATGTTGATCACCACTTTAAATCCGGTCATCCCCAGGTACATGCGTGATTCATCCGGGATGCCGATCTCGAGCAATTGCTTCATTTGCTGGTCGAGGTTCTTTAACTGGTTCTGGATGACCGCGTGCGTGAACAGGTCATCCTTGCCAAGCATTTTGGCTGTTTGGTCGGCGATCATATCCTCGTTGCCGCTGATCTGATCGCTGATGGTCTTGAGGACTTCCATGTCGATCGGCTCGGCAGGGATGTGGCGCATAAAGCCGTCGTCATCCACCACATAGCAGGGTTCACTGCCGATGGTGGATGTTTCGACCAATCGACCATCCTCATCAAAGACCAAACCTTTAAACAATGGTTCATGATACATACTAGTAATCTCCAATTCCAATTATAAGGCATCAGGAATGGCCTAATTGTTATTCTTTTATTAGAAGTTGTCTCAGGCTTTGGAAATTGTCACCGCTGTACCGGTGGTTTCGTAGACCATTTCCGTTTCAAGCGGTACGGGCGGCAGGGTCCAGCGGTAGATCCATTTGGCGCCTTCAGAGGGCAGATTGATGCATCCGTGGCTGCGCGGACGACCAAAGTCATTGTGCCAGTAGGTGCCGTGGAAGGAAACGCCGTCTTCGTTGATGAAACATACCCAGGGCACACCGGGCAGGTCATATGTGGTAGCTGTGGCCTTGCTGCCGTTTACCATGTGCCGCGAGGGACGTTTACAGTAGGTGGTGAAATTACCCGCAGGCGTGAGGTACCTGTTCGTCATCTTTGTCCCGCTCGAGCAGCGGATCATGCGTACTGCGTTATCACCCTCATAGGCGATGACGATCTGGTCATCCAGATGCACCTTGATGGATTTGTCTTTGAACGGTACATCCGGTGAGATGGTTGAGACCTCATCGGCCGTGATAAAGCGCAAGTGCTTGGCATTGACGTAATAGGTCAATTGGTGAACGTCCTCAAGGATTTCATACCAGATCACCCCTTCGGAGTCTTGCATAGTTCCCAAAACCCAGTGGGTGGTCGAATAATAAAGCCGATAAGCAACCAATTTCTTTAGAACCGGGTGCCACATCGCATCTGTGAAGGGGACGGTTACTTCAGCAAGTTTACGTTTTCCGCCGAGATCAGTCACCGGTTCATTTACATTGATCTCGACCGGCTGCACATATCCTGAATGGACGTAGCCTTCGCCGTTCATCTCGTACCAGACCTGGTTGTAGGTTGGTTCGCCGGATCCCATGGTGATCCTGGTGATGGGCAGCACCATGTCCTTGTAAAAGGTCTTTACTTCCTTACTGTCAAGCGAGGGCTGTTCGTAAACGGATACATCGTTGGTTACGATCCTGCCCTGGCTTGGAGAAGATTCCTGCCTGAAGTAACTGGAGGCGTGGGCTGTAATTGGGGATTGCATGGCAAAGAGAGCCAGCAGCGAAACCCCGCTCAATTTCATGAATTCACGTCGCGAAAGATTATTCAGGTCGAATTGGTTGTGCATGGTTCCACTAATAATGAATGTTGACCAAAGTACCTATCGATGCCCAGTTGTACACCCACTCGGCGTCTGGTGTGTACATGTTGATGCAGCCGTGGCTCATGGGCGTACCGAAGTTGTTATGCCAGTAAGTGCCGTGGATGCCGTATCCTTCATAAAAGTACATTGTGTAGGGCACGTTTGGCAGATAATATCCCGGTCCGGTCATCAGTGTGGAAATGTACTTAACATAAACATAATACTGGCCGGTAACTGTGGGGTGAGCGGCCACACCGGTGGAGACCAGGAAAGACTTGACGACAGTGTCGTCTTCATAAGCATACAACCTTTGCTGTGAAAGGTTCACGTCGATCCAGCGACCCGTGAAATCTTCCGTGCTGCTGCTATTTCCATCCGATGAAGGTACCTGTGTATCCTGAGGTGCGCTGGTAGGCCAGGGTGTGTTGGTCGGCCAGGGGGTATCGGTGGGTCGCGGCGTGTTGGTGGGTTCCGGCGTGGGCGTCAACGTGGCGGTAGGGATAGGTGTATATGTGGCTGTGGCAGTGCTGGTGGAAGTGAGTGTTGGTTTGTCCAGCAAATCAGCCGGCAGGGGAGCGGAATAACTGTTTGCCATCGCGTTGAGTGTTGGCATGGCCACCCATCCAAGCAGGGCAACGCAAATAAGAAGGATGAATACCATGAGAAACGCCGATGGGCTCTTCTTTGGTTTAGCTGATTTAACAGGTTTGGTTGGTTTGGCAACCTTCGCGAGTTCCGGTTTTACCTTTTTTGGAGGTTTTGTGGGAGTTAGCCTGGTTGGGGTTGTTTTAGCTGCTTCTTCCTGGCGAAAGGCTTCATAGACGTCTCTATCGGTCTGGAAATCGCCGATGCTGTTTTTTTCTTCAGCTACGAAAGCGGGTGTGGGAGCCGGAGCGTCTTCAAGGGGCGTTGGTTGGGTGGGCGTGACCTTAATTGGCTCCTGCTTTGCCGGCGGGGTATGCTTGCTTGTGGTTTTTTCGCGGCTGGGGCTGGATGCCAGGCGTTCAAGTGCCCATTGCATGCCCTTGGCTGCCCTGGCGCTCTGTGGGTTGATATCCAGCGCGCGCTGCAGGTAGGCCACGCTGGCCTGTGGACTGGAAAGCGACGCCAGGATCAACCAGGGATCTTCAAAATTGGGATCGAGTTGGGCGGCTTCCATGGCCAGACGCCGCGCTTCCACGGTTTGCCCTTTCTGAAGGGCAAATTGCGCGTTCTGTACCGCTAATCGGGCGCCTAAGGGATCAGTCTCTGTCATGGCACCGGAGTTGTAGTGGGAGAAATGCTTTCATTGCGGATATAGCAATTGATGCCGTCTACGATACCCTGCGCGATCACATCGGGGTTCTCGGTCAGGATCTTGCGGTCAAGATAGAGGAACCCGGTCTCGATGATGGCGGCTGTGGTGTTGGTGTTGATCTCATCGAAGGCATGGTAATCGGTCATATCAATGGTGATGGTGCTGGGGTGATAAGTGAGCCCCGTGCGCGTTGCGTATCGGTCGATCATGCACGCGGTCAGGCGGTTGGCTTTCTCGGGGTAGGCGCTGTGCATGGCTGCTGCCACTTTAAAGCCGGTGGCTTCGTTGTTTACAAAGGAGCAGGAATCGTTGTGTATTGAAATGAGCACGATCCCCTGATATTGCATGAGGCGATCATCGAATTCAGCCAGCAGGTCCACCGTGTAGCCCTGGGCGGTTAATTTTTCCTGCACCCTGGTAGCAATATCCAGGTTGACCGTTTGTTCGGTCAAGCCGTCAGTGCAAACCGATCCCGAATCATTCTGCCAGTGTCCGGCTACAATGCCGATGCGGTTGGCCGGGGCGTTGGATATGACAGGAGTAGTCAGCGCTGCCACCGAGCCTGGGTCAGCCTGCCAGGCTGCGAACAGGTTCTCCACCATCTGACCTGAGAACAGGTTACTGGGTGAAAAGAGCGTGAACAACGTGGCGGCCAGGAAAGCATAAGTGACAATGGTCTGCAGCGCCTGGTATGTGCTGAATTTACCGGTCCTTGCGGCTGGCTGTTGCACTTGTCTCTCAACGCGCGCACTGGGCGCGGGCTGTTGCGCCGGCCTGGGATTGGGCTCTTCCTGGAAGGGTGGGGTGTGGTCAAAGTCACTCATGAAAGGTTTCTCGCAATTCAATTGATTATAGCAAGGAATGTGCCAGTCTCCCAACGAATTTACGTATACCCTCAACGTCGTTGCGTATTGACTTGTCTACTCCAGCAATGTATAACAAAAATGGATTTGTGCTTATTTTCTTTCCCATCGTGGATTTTTTCAAAAGGTGATGTTATGAATACCGATCCTTTGAATGAACAGGAAAAACAGTCTCTCCTTTGGTTGGCGCGAGAGACCATCAAAGCCGGCGCGGCGCGGCGCAAGCCGCCTGCGCTCCCGTCAGAGCAGTTGACAGCGAAATTGAAGGATCCAGGCGCGGTCTTTGTGACCCTCACCATCGGCGGCGAATTGCGCGGCTGTATTGGGTCATTGCAGGCTTATCAACCCCTCGTTGATGATGTGCAGGCACACGCCATTGACGCAGCTTTCAATGATTACCGCTTCGGACCGGTTTCTGAAGATGAGGTACCCCTACTTCAAATTGAGATCTCACGTCTGACTGCCCCTGTTCCGCTGCCGTACGATTCACCCACTGATTTGCTCAAACTCCTTAAACCTAATGTTGACGGGGTTGTGCTGCGCGATGGTAGCCGCAGCGCCACCTTCCTCCCGCAGGTGTGGGAGCAACTCCCCGAACCCGAAGAGTTCCTATCTCATCTTTGTCAGAAAATGGGCGCGTCGACCAACCTCTGGCGTCAAAAGGTGCTTGACGTATCCATCTATCACGTAGAGGAATTCCACGAATAACCGAAGAAAAACCGGGTTTCTGCTTGAAGAAACCCGGTTTCTGTATTTGCTTTACAAACGATTAGAAGTGAATGTACTCGCCCACGTTCAGGACGAAGATCGAACAGCGTTTTTCGTTCGGGTTTTCGGGGGGAGGATAGCTGCCGCGGATCACTTCGAGTGCCTTGGTCACCTGGTCATCTTCCACGCCGCACAGCATGGTGTTTAAACCGCGACGCAGGAAACCGCTCGTCGAGGCGATCGTCGTTACGCGGTAATTGGCAGAGGTCAACTCGTTCGATACCCGGTCGGCATCGATGTCTTTGACAATGGCGATTATCATTTTCATGGCTAGAACTCCTCGAAATGTTCGACTTCCAGGGCAAAAATGTTGGCACCACCCACGTTGATGGGGGTGGGGGCAGGCAGCGGCATGGGCGCGCTTTCCAGTGGGACGGCGATAAACTCCACCCGTTGACGGCAGTTTTCATGAAGGATGTCAAGGATCTTATCCTTGATCTTGGCGGTGATCCCGATGAGCAGGGTGGCGTTGCGCCTGCCCAGGAACGCACCGATGCTCGGCAGCCTGGTCACGGAGCTTGCCTGGTCACCGATTTTGATCTCGGTGATCTCAGCGTCCTGGCTTTGAACTACTGCCACAAGCAAGGTATCGCATTTGGTTGGTTTCTTGTCAGTGTTGGCCATCATCCCTCCTTTCTCATTTGAGAATGACCCTGCATGGAGCCTGTTCTCTGTATTTGATCGATTTGCCATTGACGGTTTGAATCGTTGTCACCTCAGATGACATCTTCACCGTCGCTTGTTTATATTGTACCGTAATTGAACTCAAATATTTATTCAAACCTTTCAGAATAAGTTCATTTTGCGTGATTATTTCCAGTCCTGCAGTTCGCAGCAGCGGCCAGATAGCGGGCAGACCGGCAAGCGTATCCAGTTCGCCCATGCTGCGCTGGCTGGCAGCGTTAAGCAGGGAACTGACATATCCGCTGCGTTGCCATTGCGCGGTTTGTGCGTTAAGCAGGCCGCTGAGAACTTTACCAGCCAGGTCGCGCCGACCGGAACGCAGCAGACCTTCGATGATGAGTTGGTTCCAGAACGGCGAAATGCTATTGTCCGCTGGGCTCATTTGGTCACCGGGGAAGGTTGTAAGTCCGTGATCTGTCAGATACCGGGGAATCAAGGTTCTCTCGATCAACATTTCTTTCCGGCGCTTATCCACCGCGTTGCTCCACAACGGCAGCAGAAGGCTGATGTCTTCAGCATCGTTACCGGCCAGTCCCAGGATGAGATTTGCTTTCGCTTTCAACCCGGTGATTTCAACGCTATCCAGCTTTGTGAACAACCGCGCTGAGACCACCTGACGTGCGGTCATGCCCGGGTGAATATCCATTTCCTCAGTGACTTCGCGTTCGCCGTTCCTGCCTGAGAGTTTGACAGTCACGATCGTGTTTGGTGTGCTTTGCGGGGGTGTGGACAGAGTGAGCCGTCTCGGTTGTTTGAAATTTCGCTTGAGATTGAAAACGCCGTTGCGTTTGAATTCATGAACGTCCTCCGCGCTGTGGGTTAATCCACTGCGCGAGTCGCGGTAACAGAAGGTTGCCCGCTTTTCATCCCAATAGGTATTGAGTGTATTGGAGAGAATGGCTTTTTTTTCATTGAGCCAGGTTACATCTTCATCGGAGTTGATCAAGGCATTTAGTTTGATCAGCGAGTCACATTCGTTCAACAGAAGCGTGTTAAGCGCCGGACTTTGCACCATACCGGGCAGATTTGTTCTATAGACCGGGTTGTCATTCAGACTGGTCTGTGCCGGGTCGTCCCAGGTGGGCAGTGCGCCGAGATTGCGCTCAAACCAAACCTTAAAGGCGCGCAGCAATGGTGGCGTAATTTCCACCAGCCAATCGAGATCATCAATGAATGAGTGAACATCACAGGCCATGCCAGCCAGCAGGGGAGGGGTCATTGCCAGCGAAGGATTGCCGGTTTTGCCAATCACCCAGGGGATGGAACCATCCGGCTGCTGTAGACCAATGAAAGATTCGATGATCTCTTTCACTGCACCAGGATCGCCTGGCAGCAGAATGCGGCTGAGCATCCATGCATCATAAGAGTTGATCTGTGAGAAGGAAATGAACTCCTCCCGTCGTGCAGCAGGGGAGAAGTTGCGTCCATCCGGTTTACGTTTGGTGACGAACGTCAGTTCTTTATCAGGTGACGGCGCGACAGTGAGCAGTTGTTTGGCTTTCACCTGGGATTCGCTCAACAGATCGGTCAATCCACTGTTTTGGTCAGTGATTTCGATAATGGAATTCCTGGCTTGCATCCTTGCCCGCACCGCTTCCACATCCCATTGTAGCGAAGTGGATTGGCGAGCGAGTGAAAACGAGGCCTCACCGGAATCGAGTGTTGCCAGTGCCCAACTCAAACGCCGAGACGCACCCGCCGCAAGGGTCATGCGCACGTCCAGCGAGGGATAGGCACGCGTGACGGCTTCGGGACCGCCGGTTAGGAAGAACACCGGCACCAGTTTGCCGCTCTTGCCCTGCAGCACCGAGTTCACACCCATCTGTGCGGTTGTCATCGCTTCGCCCTGCTCGAGCGGATTGAGGATCACCGCCCATGCCACCGTGAGGTTAATGGCGGTGTCTGAGGTGTTCGTTACCTTAAAGCGTCCTGCCAACACCTGGCTGGCGGGAACCCAGTACTCAAGCTGAACGTTTAATTGGGTGAATGGAGAACACTCGAGTTGAAGAAAATTGCCATACCGCTCCAAGATCGTTACAGGTTTGGCAAAGGTGGCCGTGTCAGTACGGGTGCTTCCCTGCAGGATGAACTGCGGGAAGATGCGCATACCGTTGCAGCGCAATCCAAAGGACGTACGCATTGCGATGGCAGGTGGATCGCCATACTCATTCAGCTCCCAGACATGATCGTTGCCTAGGTCGATCTCTGCGGAGCGGAAATCGGCTGCCAGTGTGCGGATAACCTTCAACGTGTCTTGGGACATACAGACATTGTAAAAGCACTTCCCCGCGGGGTCAATCGAAATATGCTAGAATCAAAAAATATGGATAGGAACCCACAATGACCAAAGATGAAAAGAACCCCTCTGCTCCAAATTCCACCTCTCCGACGGGTGGCGAACAATCTGCAGATCCCACGCATACGATAAAATCCCCCACTCAACAGGCTCCTGAAAATAAATGGCGTCCATTGGATGACACACCCACTGTTGTCGAGAAAAGCAGCAGTGGTGTTGATACCACTGACCTTTCACGCAAGAAGACCCTGCCCACACCGCCACCGGGTACCACCGACGCACTACCCAAACATGTGGATGAGGTGGACATTGCTGCCACACGTCTCAGTCCTACAATGCTCTACGGCAGCAAACCGCCAGCGCCTGAGGTGAAACCACCCTCTTCACGTGCCGATAACCATGCCAGGAACGGCAAAACCACGGGTTCCAAGAAGTTCAGCGGTTGTCTGGTAAAGGGGCTCGTTATCGGGCTTTTTGCCATCGTTCTGGCGTTGATCATCTTTGCAATTTTCCTGGTCTACCAGTATTTTTCCATTGCCTCAGCTCTTCCCAGCGTGGACGACATCCGTGCCAGCGCTTCGCAATTTGAAACCACACGCTTTTATGACCGCAACGGACAGGTCATCTATGAGATGATCGATCCCAATGCCGGCCGACGCACTTACATCCCCTTGAGCGAGATTTCACCCTATGTGGTTGCTGCCACCATCGCTACTGAGGATAAGGAGTTCTATTCTCATCCCGGTTTTGACATGTTTGCCATTGCACGCGCTCTCATCCAGAACTACACGTCTGGTGAGATCGTCTCAGGCGCATCCACCATCACACAGCAGTTGGCGCGCGCGCTATACATGGGTACTGAAGAACGCACCGAGCAGACCATCCACCGCAAGGCGCGCGAAATTATCCTCGCTGCCGAGATAGACCGCCGCTACACCAAGGACGAGATACTTGAACTTTACCTCAACGAAATCTACTATGGCAATATGGCTTACGGCATCGAAGCCGCGGCCGAAACTTATTTCAATACCACCGCCGACCAGTTGACCCTGGAACAGGCGGCTTTTCTCGCCGGATTGCCCCAATCGCCAGGCGTCTATGATATCTTCACCAACCGTGAGGCTACCCTTGAACGAGACAAGCAGGTGCTCACGCTTATGTACCAATCTTCCAAGGAGCACAACTGCATCCACGTGAGCAACAGCAGCGAACCCGTCTGCCTGGAAGCCCAGCAGGCGGCTGATGCTTATGTGACCATTGAGAACTACCCCTTTACATACAAAACAAATCCACTGGTCTATCCCCACTGGGTGATGTATATCCGCGCGCTTCTTGAAGAGAAGTACGACGCTCAAACAATCTATCATTCGGGTTTCCAGGTCTATACCACGCTTGATCCGCGTCTGCAGATCGAAGCTGAACGCATCGTCAAGGAACAGATCAGTTCCCTCGCTGATAAGCACGTGACCGATGGCGCCCTGGTGGCCATCGATCCCGACACCGGGCAAATCCTGGCCATGGTCGGTTCCGCTGACTTTTACAATGAAGAGATCGACGGCCAGGTGAACATGGCTATTTCACCACGGCAACCCGGTTCGTCCATCAAGCCGCTCACTTATACCGCCGCATTCGAGAAGGGCTGGACGCCCGCCACCCTTATCTGGGATGTGCCCAGCGAGTTTCCGCCCTCAGGCGATGAGAATGATACAAGAGATCCGTACGTGCCTGTCAATTATGACGGCAAGTTCCACGGTCCCGTATTGGTGCGCTCCGCTCTGGCGAACTCATACAACATTCCCGCCGTCAAGGCTCTGAACTTTGTTGGCATCTATGATGATCCCGCGACTGAAGAAAAAGAGGGTTTCATTGCCTTCGCTGAACGTATGGGCATTACCACGCTCACCCGCAATGACTACGGCCTTTCGCTCACCCTGGGCGGCGGCGAGGTGACTGTGCTGGAGATGACCTCGGCCTTCTCCACCTTCGCCAACGAAGGTATGCGTTATGAGCCTGCGGCCATCACCAAGATCACCGATTACGCCGGCAATGTGATCTACGATGCCGGTACGCCCAGCAGCACCCAGGTCATCCGTGCTGACCACGCCTACCTCATCACCTCCATCCTTTCGGATAACGAAGCGCGTGCACCCATGTTTGGCGCCAACTCGGTGCTGAACCTGTCTTTCCCGGCCGCTGTTAAGACCGGCACCACCAACGATTACAAGGACAACTGGACGGTCGGCTACACCCCCGATCTGGCTGTGGGCGTTTGGGTGGGTAACGCAGACAATTCCCCCATGCAGGGCACCTCGGGCATCACCGGTGCCGCACCCATCTGGGCTGAATTCATGGAGCAGGTGATCCCCTATTACACCAATAACAATCCTTCCAGCTTCACCCGACCCGCAGATATTGAAGAATACGTGATCTGTTCCATCTCCGGCACAGTTCCATCGGGTAAATGCCCCACCCAGCGCAGCGAGATATTTGCCAAAGGCCAACCCCCTCTGGACGCAGACGAGGATCTCTGGAGAACAGTCGAGATCGACACATGGACGAATCTGCGCGCCTCTGATGAGTGCGGCGATGACTTTACCGATTCCGAGTTGACACTCAACGTGACCGATAAGTGGGCCATCAAGTGGATCGAGGAGAACGAAAAAGGACAGGCCTGGGCTGAAAGTCTTGGATTCTCAGACCCTGTCGTTTTCACCCCCACGCGCGCCTGCAAGTCCAGCGATTCCAGACCAACCATCGAGTTTTCCGGTCTGTCTGATGGCCAGACCATATATGTGAGCCCGCTTGAGATCTACGCGCTGGTTAATGCCACCGGCGATTTCCGCAGGTTCTATCTGGATTATGGGATTGGTGAGAAACCAAAGGACTGGACGCGTCTCGTACCAAAGGGTGGCTCGGTCTCCGGAACGCCGCAACTGCTGACTACATGGGATTTTTCCAGCCTTCAGCAGGGTACGGTCACATTGCGCCTGGTCATGGAGAACACTAAAGGCGGCTCGGCGATGCGCACCATCCACCTCAACCTCATGCCGCCCACTCCCACACCCACGTTGACGCCAACCGAAACGCCCACGCCAACACTCACGCTGACGCCCACCGAGACTCCCACAGTGACTTTGACCTTGCTCCCCACCGAAACGTTGACAGAGACGCCGACTTCCCCGGGACCTTAATTGGCGCGATAAGTATGCCTTGGAGCCAGTTGAACAGGTTCATCTCCCAATAGCGGGGGGCGAACCTGTTTTGCGTCCAGGGACATCACCCGGCTATCGGCGAAGAATCCAAAATCGAAATGAGTTTTATCCCCGGCTTTCTTGCCAGGCAACGGCATCAGACGCGCGGTGAGGGGCTTGCCCAAACGCACGCTCAACGCAGCCACATCCAGGAGCAGCGCGGCCAGTTCTTCGGCAGATGTAACGCCTGGCAGCGGGACGGTATCCAGACCGGTACCACACACAGTTGAATAAAGCAGCAGATCCTTCATGCTAAGTTCACCGGCATCCGCGCGGGCGGCCAGCACTGAATCTTCCAGCACCGGAAGCATCAGCCCGTTGAAGCCGCTGCGCTTCCAGTTGCCCCGGTCGAGTGTGTCGGCAACCACTGTCGCAGCGGCCAGGCTCCCGGCCTGCCCAACAGGAATGCCGCCCACCGCCTCAATCGCGCCTGCCAGGCTGCACCAATCCTCAGGGAAGGGTGCTGGGGAGAAATCGAACCCCAGGAAATCGAAGTTGCTGTAGTTCTCGATGGACATGATCAACTCGGTCAGCTTTTCGGCGTTGTCTTGCAGTTCATTGAGTACCGCCTTGCGTGCCTGCTCGAGTGATGTATTTTCGCTGAACCCCTTCAGTACCACATCGGCGCATTCGATGGCCATGGCGTAGGCTGGGTGCGTGCCCGCGCGGTGATACGCTGCCGGCAGGAAAGGGGCGCCTGGATTGACGTTTGCCAGCGCGGCAAAGCGCAAATTGGCGAACCCATCCGGGGAGATCGTTGATGTGACGTGGATGATCTCCGCTGTCTCGCGTAGCGCTTCAGGGAAGACCTTGTAGCTGTCAGCAATGACAGCGCTCAGAAAAACGTCGTTGGTTTCGGCCAGGATACGGGGCACCAGCGCGTAACTCTTGCTCACGGTCGGTACAGCTGGTCCGCATGAGAGATACGCGAAGCCCATCCCTTTGGCCATTCCCTCCAGGTCCTTGATGTATTTGATCAGGTCGTTCTCTTCCTGCGGGCAGGGGTATCGTGTGAAGGATGAAGTGGCCAGACGCTTGGATTGGACCTCAAAACCGGAGTCTTTTAACGTGCTTTCAAGTTCCTGTAAAAAATCAGCCTGTGTCTGCAATTGCTTCCTGGCGTTGGCCAGGGCTGGGTCGTAAAAACAGGTGATGGATCTGATCTTCATTTGCTGCTCCTTTGCCGTACCACTTCAAACAATAAAATGCTGGCTGCCACGGCTGCGTTCAGGGATTCGAACTTGCCCGGCATGGGGATATTGACGAACGTATCGATGGCGAGACGACCTTCCGGGCTGGCGCCGTCAGCTTCACCGCCAATGACAAGAGCCAACGGTTGATGCATGTCTGTCTCCCAGCAACTAACCCCTTCACTCGATTCGGCCAGCATGAGGTGCAGGGAGGATTTGTTCTCTTCTTTGCAGTACCGGATGATCTCCGGCCATGGGTTGAAGTTGAGCGAGAGTCTGAAGTGCGCGCCCATGCCGGAACGCACCACCTTGGGCGCGAACACATCAGTATTCCCGGACGGTAAAAAGACCGCTTGCGCACTCGCCGAAGCCGCCGAACGCAGGATGGTGCCCAGGTTGCCCGGATCGCGGATCTGGTCCAGGATGAGCACAAAATCAGCATCATGCGGCAGGTGTTTGCTCTCCTGCGGCAGCACCATCAACACGCCCTGGGAGGTCTCGGTGGCTGAAAGGGCTTCCATCACATGCGCCGGGACGTCGATGACAGCCGCGCCCTTCTTTTTTGCGGATTCAGCCAGTTTTCGGCCGCGTTCACTGAGAGCCGGGCTGACGTACACCTCTCCCGGCAGGAAGCCGCAGGCGATCGCTTCCTCGCACAGACGCACCCCTTCCACCACGTAGGCTTTCTCTTCGTCGCGCACAGAACGCTGATTGAGCAATGCGCGCACGCGCTGGATGCGGGGGTTATGAGTGGAAGTGATCTCTGCCATTCGTCTCTCCGAATGTTCCGGGAAATGTGTTTTGATTTTACATCGTTTCGGCTTTAAACAAAAACGGGGCGGAAGTTCCGCCCCGGAGAGGTTGTTGCGAATTTACGCTGCTTTTGCTTTTTCGACCACAGCGGTAAACGCTTTGGGGTCGCGGGCTGCCAGGTCGGCGAGCATCTTGCGGTTGAGCTCGATGTTTGCCTTGCGCAGGCCATAGACCAACTTGCTGTAGGTGATGCCGTTCTGGCGGGCACCAGCATTGATGCGGGTGATCCAGAGGCGGCGCAGATCGCGTTTACGTACACGGCGGTCGCGAGTCGCGTACCACATGCTCTTCAAACGTGCTTCACTCGCGCGTTTGATCAAACGATGCCTGCTGCCAAATTGACCCTTGGTGTAGGCTAAAACTCTCTTGTGGCGTAGATGACCTTGCGGGCCACCCTTTACACGTGCCATTTCTTGCTCCTTTGCGAACCCCTGGGCGCCGGTCTACTGACCCGTTTCACGCACCCAACAGACGCACTAAAATGGATACGAACTGTCTCGCGAGCTATTTCTCCATGTTCGGGGCGAGACGCTTTACCTTCTTGATGATCTTCTTGCCCTTGACTTCGACCATCTCGGTATACAGCGCCGTGGTGCGGTCCGAAGTATTGCGGCGCAGATGGCTCTTGCCGCCCTTCGTTCGCATCAGGGTGCCTGACCCGCTCAGGCGGAAACGTTTTGATGTTGCCTTGTGGGTCTTCAGCTTGAATTTTCCTTGCTTTGGCTTGCGTGGCACAGCGAACTCCTCTCAACAAATATCTTGCGGTTGGTAACGCAACCGCCGATTATACCAGAAATCCATGCTTTTACTAAGGAGATTGGGCCTAGGCTGGCTTTTCTTCCTTTTTGGCCGGCTTTTCAGCTTTGGCTTCTTTCTTCTCAGGCGCGGCTGCCTTGGTTTCTTTCTTCACAGGTTCAGCAGCGGGCTTTGTCTCTTTTTTCGGAGCTTCAGCGGGCTTGGCTTCCTTTTTCACAGCTTCGGCGGGCTTTGTCTCTTTTTTCTCAGTGACTTCAGCTTTGGCTTCCTTCTTTGCAGCGCTCTGGGTCTGTTCCGGTTCTTCCGCCTTCTTTTTACCGAGTTTGGCAGGCACCAGCACCATGCCCATCGTACGGCCTTCCATGTTCGGTGCCTGTTCGATGGTAGCCACGTCGGCCAGTTCCTCGGCGATCTCGCGCAGGTCTTCCAACGCGATCTCGGGGTAGGTGATCTCACGGCCGCGGAAGCGGATGGTCACGCGCACTTTGTTGCCTTCAAGGAGCCATCTTCTCGCGTCGCGGGTTTTGAAACCACGGTGGTGTTCGTTGGTCTTCGGGCGCAGGCGGATTTCCTTGACTTCGATCTTTGTCTGGGCTTTGCGCGCCTCGCGTTCCTTTTTCGTTCTCTCGAACAGGAACTTGCCATAATCGATTACACGGCACACCGGCGGTTCTGAGTTCGGGGCTACTTCCACCAGGTCGAGATCAGCATCGCGCGCGATCTCAAGTGCCTTTTGGATGGAAACAACTCCGATGTTCTCGTTTTGCGGCCCGATCAGGCGGACTTCGGGCACCCGGATCATTTCATTGACGCGAAAATTTTGTGTACTGATAGTGCTCTCCTTGAATAGAATAATTTAACAGAAGCCCGTGAGTCACGGGCTGAACATGTAAATAATACCACATTAAAATAATGTAAGTCAATCAGAATCCCGCATCAGTTTAAGTTCGATGCGGAGAAAACCAGGTGCCGTGTTGTCGCCTGCGACAGGTCGGCATACAGGCCACGGTATTCAGGGGGAAGTAATTTGGCGATCTGGTACATGATCTCGGACGTGACCTCTTCCCGCAAATCTTTGGTCATTCTCTCAGTGCCAAAGTTCACATGGAAAAGTTCGCCTACCTTGATGACCATATGCGTGCGCCGCAGGCTCTTGAGGTTGCTGCTGAAGTTCTCGTTGCCGTAGAAGACCGCAGGCAGGATGGGTACACCGGAGCGAATGGCCAGCAGCACGATGCCTGGATACCCCTTGTTCAACCTGCCGTCCTTGGAACGTGTGCCTTCTGGAGCCACAATAAGGATCTTCTTTTCTTTCAAATACGCCTGGGCGGTATTGAAGGCGTCAAAATCCACCTCACCGCGGTGGATGGGGATGCCCTGCCACACGTTGAACAGAGCCCCCAGCACCGGGTTGTCCCAGGTTTCGATCTTCACGAACGCGCTCAACTCACGCGGGTGCAGGTGAGTGAAACCCACCGGTGCGTCCCACGAGTTGATGTGATTGGTGGCCAGAATGAGCGGTCCCTGCATGGGGATCTTTTTGACCTCGCTGTCATCGATGTCCATGATGGTGCGCAGGATGGCCTTCATCGGCGCATTGATGAGGTTAAGCGTCAGGGTCATTCAAGTCCTTTGGTGATGATGGTCAGCACCTGAGGCAGGATCTCGATGCTGATCTCCTTGCCTTCTTCGCACAGCGTCACGCCGTCGGCGTGGGCGGGTAGGGTGCCCTCCACGGCCGTGATCTTGATCTTCTTCGCCTGCGGAGTGGATACCGCCGGGTCGGTGGCCTGGGTGCCTTTCATGATCAGCCCCATCAGCTTGACGATCTGCCCGCGTGGTACTTCCCTTACAACGCACAGATCAAAGACGCCGTCATTGTGTTTCGATTGCGGCGCCATCATAAAGCTTCCACCCATACGCCGGCCGTTCATGATCGAGACCAGCAACGGGCTCAGCGTCTGCACTTTGCCTTCGAGCTCCAGGTTGATCTTGGGCGCGTGGAAGTAAATGAACATGGTCTTGATGGCCGCTACCAGGTAGGAGAGGATACCGCCGATCTTCATCTTGGCAGCCACGAATCCCACCACCGCGTCAAAGCCCATACCCACGCCATTACCGAAGTACAAGCCGTTGGGGTAGAGTTCACTCTTCACGCGGCCGATATCGATCTTCACCTGCGGATCGTTCGCCAGCAGTTGGCAGCTCTCTTCAACACCCACCGGGATGCCCATGCCATAGGCAAAGTCATTGCCGCGTCCAACGGGCAGCACTGCCATCAAGGGCATCTTTTTCCCCTTGTCGTGCAGTTCCATGATCCCGTTCAGCACCTCGTTTGCCGTCCCGTCGCCGCCGGCTGCCACGATCACATCGTAGCCTTCCAACGCAGCCGCCTTGGCCAGCGCAGTGGCGTGGCCCGGCGCCTCGGTTTCCACCAGCGTGAACTCCAACCCCAGCTCGCCCAGGTTGTGCACGATCTGCGGACGCACATGCTCGCCGTTGCCTTTGCCTGCGATCGGGTTGAGAATGACATAATATCGGGACATGCAGTACCTACCTGTTAAAACGGGATAAGTTCAAATAATTACGGGAGAAACATTTTCGCAGTATAGCGTAACAACCAACATCGGTCAACTGCCAAAATACACATCCTCACGGATGCTTCCCTATCCGAAAACACCGTGATCTCATTATCGATACGGATTAGGGAAAGAAAAACTTCCTTGTCTGATGGGTTCGCATCAGGATTAAAAACAGAGCCCTGCAGAGGGCTCTTGTTCTTTTTAGTTCATTTCCTGCCGCCCAGCCAGTGCACGCAGGAGCGTGTTCTGGTCGGCATATTCAAGGTCGCCGCCAACTGGCAGGCCGCGTGCCAGGCGTGTGACGCGTACGTTCATGGGCATCAATTGCTGGCGCAGGTAGAGCGCGGTGGCGTCCCCTTCCATGGAGGGATTGGTGGCGATGATGATCTCCTTCGCCTCACCGGAGCGCACACGCTCGATCAGCGATCGGATCTTGAGGTCATCCGGGCCAACGCCTTCGATAGGAGAAAGAACACCCTGCAGCACGTGGTAGCGCCCATTGAAGCCGCCGGTGCGTTCCATGGCCAGTACGTCCATGGCATCCTCGACCACACAAAGTGTGCCATCAGCGCGCGCCGGGTTGGCGCAGATCTCGCACAATTCCTGGCTGGCCAGTGTGATATTGTGACAGATCTTGCAGGTGCCGGTGGCAGATTTGAGTTCGCTTAACGCCGACGCGAGCTGCCCGGTGAGATCATCATGCTCGCGCAGCAGATAGAAAGCCAGACGCGAGGCCGTCTTTGGACCAACTCCGGGGAGACGCGAGAGCGCGTTGATGAGGTTCTGGACCGGTGCTGGAAGGATGGCCATGATTGCCTAGAAACCCAATCCCGAAAGCCCGCCGGTGAGTGGGGCCATCTTGTCTTCAGCCATCTTGCGGGAATCATCCAGCGCCTGGTTGACGCCGCTGAGGAGCAGGTCCTGCAGCATCTCGGCATCTGCGTCCTTGAGCATTTCAGGGTCGATCTCAACAGCTGTGCAATGCTGGTCGCCAGTCATGGTCACCTTGACTGCACCGCCGCCTACACTGGAAGTGACGGTCTGCACTGCCAGTTCCTCCTGCGCGGCTGCCATCTGTTCCTGCATTTTCTTGATCTGGGCCATCATGCCGCCTTGACCCATGCCCCCGCCGCCCATCGGACGATTGTATCCTTTTGCCATAATCACGACTCCTTAGTAAAGATCATTCCTTGTGAATCAATTTGCCGCCCAGGTTGAGCGCGGTACCAACAACACCGTCGGCCTCAATGCCCAGGTCCGCCGGGGCAGCGGATTTGTTGCCAACCACGCTGCATTGTACCTGGATATCCAGCCCCATCACCTTTTGCAGCGCGTTGCGGGTGATGGCCAGGTTGTCTGCCGTATCCATCTTGGATTTGAGCATGTCGCTGGCAAAGCCGATGACGAGCACACCATCCTTGATTGTGAGCGAGCGGTGCGAGTTGAGCAAGGCTTCGGTTTGCGGCAGGATGCGCTTGACCTCGGCGCGGATGGCCGGCCAGTTCTCCTGGATCTTCTGTACACTGGTTCCGGTTTTTGGTGCAGCGGTTTCGGCAGCTTGCTCAGGTTTGTTTGCCGGTTTGACCGGCTCGGTTTTCGTCTGGGCGGGCAGCGGTTCGCTCGCCCTGTTCTCGGCAGGAGCAGTAACCGGTTTGGTTGCCGAAGCTTGTATCTGCTTTACTGGAGCGGAGACAGGTTTCTCATATGTCGATGGTTCGCCTGAGATGGATTGGACAAAGGCCACCTCAAGAGCCAAACCCGGCTGCCAACTGGTACGGATGTCGCTGATGGCGCCGTTGAACAGGCGTATCCACTCAAGCAGGTCGGAGGGCTCGCTCGATTGCGCCAGGGTCTTCATCATGGTTTTCTGTTCTTTGGTGGCATCCACCTGGGTTTCGTTGCCCATGCGGGTCAGCAGCAGGTTGCGCAGGTAATCCACCATCTGGCGCGCAAATTGGCGCGGGTCGCTGCCGCCGTCGAGCGCGCGATGGATGACCGCCAGCCCGGCTGCAGAATCCTTCTGCTGCACGGCGCTGAACAGGTCGACTACCAGTTGATTGGTGGCGGTACCCAGCACCTGCTGGGCAAGCTCAAGGGTGATCTTTTCGCCAGTCGAGGCCAGTTGATCTAGCAGACTGATGGCGTCGCGCATGGCGCCGGTGGACTGGCGCGCGATGAGGATGAGCGCTTCTTCGTCAGCGCTGATCTTTTCTTCCCTGCACAACTTCTTGAGCAGCTCCACGATCTCCATTACCGGAATGCGGCGGAACTCGTGGCGCTGACAGCGCGAGAGCACTGTGGCCGGGATCTTGTGGACTTCAGTGGTGGCCAGGATGAAGATGGCGTGCGCGGGAGGTTCTTCGAGCGTTTTTAACAGGGCGTTGAAGGCCGCGGTGGAAAGCATGTGGACTTCATCGATGATGTAAACCTTGTAACGCCCCTCGGAGGGCGAGAAATTGATCTTGTCGCGCAGATCGCGGATATCCTCGACGCCGGTGTTGGATGCGGCATCGATCTCGATGAGGTCGAGGAAGCGGTTCTCGTTCACTGCCTGGCAGTTCTTGCAGGCATCGCAGGGGCGGGCAGCGAGGTCATCAGTCAGGCAATTGACGGCCTTGGCCAGCAGGCGTGCCGTGGTGGTCTTGCCTGTGCCGCGTGGTCCGGAAAAGAGGTAGGCATGCCCCACCCGCTCGGAAGCGATGGCGTTGCGCAGGGTCTGCACAATGTGTTCCTGTGCCACCACTTCATCCCACTTATGCGGGCGCCATTTTCTGTACAATGCCTGGGTCATGATCGCTCTTCCTTTTCCAGATGATTGGTCTATCTGATTTTATCCCAAACCCGTGCGGGAGGGTCAGAAATTTAAGGCAGTCAAAGGGAAACACCGATTTCTCGGTGATCCTCTTTGAATCATAGCATAGATGAAAGTAAAATAATACTCAGAGAGGCAGATATGACCCTGATCATCGATGGACACAACCTGATCCCCAAGATCCCCGGCATGCAGCTCTCCGATATGGACGATGAGTCGCAGTTGGTGGGGCTGGTGCGCGAGTACTGCCGGCGCCGGCGCGTGAAGGCAGAGGTGTTCTTCGACGGCGCACTGCCTGGAGCGAAAGCAGGCAGCGGCGGCGGCCTGGTCCGCGTGCACAACGTGCGCAAGGGCAAAACAGCCGACAGCGCCATGATCGCTCATCTTGCCGGGCTTGGCAAGGCAGCACGCAACTTCATTCTGGTCAGCGCGGACAGGCAGGTACAGTCAGAAGCACGGGCGCTGGGCTGTGTTGTTTTATCCACCGAGCAGTTCGCTGCCGAACTGATGAACACCCTCAGCCAGGTGGAGGTGTACTCGAAGGATGACGCGGGTCCGCTCAAGGGGGAAGAAGTGGACAAGTGGCTGGACATTTTCAGCAAACCTAACAATAACGTAAGTTAGTGCTTACGTATTATTAATATATTTCTGACAAATTTGGTGTATATTATCAGTAAGACACCATTTACTGGTATGGATTGGTGTCTCCTTCAACCAGCAATGGTTGAATGGAATCCCTCCCTGATGAACTCCAGACCTGTCCCCCCAGGCCTGGAGTTCGCTTTTAAGCGTGGAGAACGAGATTGCTTCACGCTGGCACGCTCGCAACACTTGCACTGGCAGCAAGCGCTGGTGTGACAAAAAAACAACCCCATCACTATGGGATTGTTTTTGGAGCGGAGAGGGCGCGCTGCGCTCCCGTGGAGTGAGGATTCGAACCCAGAAAAGAAAACAACCTGTTTCACAGGTTGTTTTAGCGGAGAGGGTGGGATTCGAACCCACGATACCTTGCGGTATACTCGCTTTCCAAGCGAGCGCGTTAGGCCAACTGCGCTACCTCTCCAGTGTGACCTTTTGGTCAAGCGGGGAGTATTATATCTGAAAAAGTACAAATCTTCCAGTCTCTCTTGACCTTTTTCGATTTGCCATTTCTGCTCTATAATACGCAATGAGACTTGAAAGGAGTTTGAAATGAAGAACATCAATCGTGGATCGTTGATCGCTGGCATTGGATTGATCTTGCTGGGAGCGTTGTTCATTGTGTTCAACCTGCTTCCTGATTTCACCATCAAGCAATCCTGGCCGATGATCCTGATCGTGGCGGGGTTTGGTTTCTGCCTTCCTGCTCTCGCCTGGCCTGAATCCCGCAAGGGACTCGCCGCGCTGTTCATCCCGGGCGCAATCCTGTTCGTGCTGGGCGCGATCTTTCTGTTCAACACACTCACCAAAAATACCTGGGATATCTGGGCGTTCGCCTGGATCCTCATCCCGGCATCGGTTGGGTTGGGCATGATGCTGGCTGCCAAGATTGGCGGCTGGAGTCACGGCGTGTGGGTGGTCGGCACGTGGATGGCCATTCTGTCGCTGGCGTTGTTTGCGGTGTTCGCTGCCATCTTCGGTACCAACGTCATTCAGTACATAGGCGCCGGCATCCTGGTGGTGATGGGCATCTACCTGCTCGTACAGTCCTTCCTCAAGAAATCGACGGCTGCCTAGAATGTCGTCGATCACACCCGGCCTCGAACTTCCCCTGCTGTTGGTGGATGATTCCCACTGGCAACGCACCAATCCCGACGGCGTGGAGCCGCTGGAGTATACCTGCTCCGGCTACGATGGTTTCATGCTCTCCACGGGCGGTTATGAGTTCACCATTCCCGAGAAGATCGGGTTCAGCGCGCCGAACATCATCCAGCTCATCGTTGGCAAGGATCAGCTTTACGCCATGGCCTATGAGCACGGGGTGACGCTGTATAACGTGACCGCTGCCAACCTGGTACCGCTTTACGGCTCACCCGCTTTCAAGGGGTTCAGCCGCGGGCAGAAGGTGATCGTGGCCATTGGGCATCTGACGCCCAGCGGGGAAGAGAATCCGCAGCCGAAGTTCACAGTTTTGTGGGCGGGTGTGGTAAACATCGAATAGTTTTTTAAGTCTCGCATGGAACCGGGAGCCGCAAGGGTCCCGGTTTTCTTTTTGGGTTGGCGTCTACCATTGTCAGATAAAAAAGGTGCCGTTATAATATGTCCACTCGGGCGGTTAGCTCAGTTGGTTAGAGCGTTGCGTTGACATCGCAAAGGTCGTAGGTTCGAGTCCTATACCGCCCACACCTGTAAAAGTAGGCTCGTGAAAACCGAGCCCCAGGTGCCTTCCGCGTCGAGACTTCGGTCTCGGCGCTTTTTTTCATCGCTGCGGTCGTACCCTGGGGCGAACACCCAGGGTCATGCACCCGAAAAGCTGGGTGTGATAAGGTTCGAGTCCTATACCCTCAAAGGGGGCGATGCCGCCCACACCTGTGACAAGCTGTTTTTGGAAAGTCATGCCGAAGTGCTCGGCACGCAAAAACAGCCTCAGGTACCTTCCGCGCCAGAGAGTTTTCTCTGGCGCTTTTTTTATCGCTACGGTTGTACCTTGGGAGCAATATCACGTAGGGGCAATTCATGAATTGCCCCTACGTTTCTTGCAATGGCGGCAAGTGCCAGTGTGACAAAACATAGCGGTAGGGGCACGATATATCGTGCCCCTACAATGATTCGTTTATCCGTTTTCATGTATCATATGGGCATGGACGCGAACAACCATGCCTGGGAACTGATCTTCAAACGCGACGGACGGGTGTTCAACGAGATGCTGCCCGCTTTTGACGAGGCGGCGGCTGAATTCCAGCGCCGCGGCTGCCGCAGGGTATTGGACCTGGGCTGCGGTAATGGACGGCACACGGTAGCGCTTACCCAGCGCGGCTTTGACGTGACCGGGCTGGACATCTCGATGAGCGGACTGCGCGAAACGCGCAAGTGGCTCCACGAGGAGGGCTTGGACGCTGGCCTTCTTTGCGCCGACACGCGCCACTCTCTGCCCCTGCAGACTGACACATTTGACGCGGTACTCTCAACTCAGGTGATTCATCACGCGGTGATCGCGCAGGTACGCGTGGCCATTGCCGAGATCCGGCGGGTGCTGTGCCCGGGCGGCGTTGCGTTCGTGACGGTGGCGGGGCTCACCGGGGATAGACCGCTTGAGAACGAAATCGGGCCCTGCACTGTGGTACCGCAGGAAGGCAGTGAAAAGGGCTTGCCGCATCACCTGTTCTCGTTGGAAGAAGCCCGGAAAGAGTTTTCAGCTTTTCACGTTCTTTCGGTGGACGCCCGCGCCGAGGGCAAGGTGACGGCAATCTGGGTAGAGAAACCCAAGGAGGAATAAGATGACGATGCAATCGCACCTGATCGCGGCTTGCAATGAGCAGATGGCCGAATGGGAAAGCTACTTGAATGGGTTGAGTGATGCCCAATTGCACACGCCGCTGGCCCCTTCGCACTGGACGGGGAAGGACGTGCTGGCGCACCTGGCGGCCTGGCAGCAGCGCTCGAACGCGCGCTTTGAAGCGGCGCTGGGCGGGCATGACCCCGTCTTCCCGCAGTGGATCGAGGCGGGCGCGGACCCGAACTCGGAGGAGAACATCCACCGCACCAACGCGGCCATATACGAGCTGTATCGGGATGTACCCTGGGAGAAAGTGCACGGCAACTGGCGCGACGGCTACACCCGCCTGCTGGATCAGGCTGCTGAGTTGGACGAGTATGCCATGCTCGATGGTGGACGGTTCGCCTGGCTGAACGGCTACTTGCTGGCGGACGTGCTGCTGGGGACGTATGAACATCACCTGGAGCACATGCGCGATCTGCGTGGGTGGATGGAGAAGGGCAGTAATCAATAGTTTATAAAAGGTTCTGATGCAGGTGAGATATTGGAGGAGTAGATGAAAGCAAAAAGATACAATACTTTTTTGTTGACCATCGTGTTGTCCATAATGATGCTGACTACTAGTTGTGTGTCACCTAATACCTCAACCCGTTCATCTTCGACACCAGCTCCTTACCTGTCAACAACACTTGCTATCGATGAGACGATCTTCTCTGGTCCAGGGAATACCGGATATCAACCTGTAGGAGCACTTGCTGCAGGCGAAAAAGTATACCTCCTAGGGGAGTATGTTGATTTTATCAAAATCCAGAGGACAGACTCTGATGTCCAGGGTTACATTAGAAAAAATAGTTTGCATGACATTCCTGCTGGTGTGCCAATTCTTACTTCTGATGAAGTCCCAATGAAAACACAAGATCTCTTCAAAGAGAACTGCATGGGTCCTTTCTCAATAATAGATGAAGAAAATACTGCGACCATGAAAAGTCCAGGTTTACCTGATGGAGGGTCTTTTGGAATTCATGGCGGAGTCACATGGTTAACCGATAAAACTATTCTCAGACTTCAAATGTCAACAACCAGCAGCGGTCTAGGTTCTTTGTGGATACAAGATTTACCATCAACCTCATACGAATTACCTTGGGTTCATAGAGTACTTGAAATAAAAATCGTCAATCATGTTTATGAGTATAGAATCATGGATGGTTCTGGAGCAGACTTCTTTTACGATAACAGCTTGGGATTGTCTGAGGATGAAGTGCTTGTTATCGAATTACTTGGTGAAACTGCCAGTAAAATAAGAATGCTGGATGTTAGCGGTAACATACTGGAAGAAATTGATATTCAGAATCTTTATCAAACAACCACATTGAAGCAAACCGCCCTTGAAAATGGATTGTTCCCATTCAAACAAATAAATATTACTTGTTCAGTCAACACGCCCTCAGATTTCATTTTAAAGCAACGAAGCATAGAATCACTTCCGGATGGAGAATGGCAAATTGATACGACAAATACTAGTCCTGGTCTTCAAGGACTCGCTCAAGCTTATGACATTGATATGATGATCCCAATGGAGAACTGGCTTGGAGATCCGCATTATTATGAGATTTACAAGAATAATTTTGGTGTCGACATCTTGACTAATACCTCAGCACCTTTTTTTTGGACTGATGTCGGAGTCTATAACTTTGAATTTCTGGATCAAATCATTGATTATGATCTTGCCCAAGGCTGGAAAGTAGCTTTCACGTTCCAAAACTACAATGCAAGCCTTCCAGCTTCACTTGTCAATAGCTCATTAACAAGAGATGAGTACATTCAAATTCTCCATGAGTATGTAACGACTATAGTATCCCGATATAAAGACAAGGTATACATGTGGTTAATTGCACCCGAAGCCATAAGTTTCTATGTTGATAGTGGAGACACGACAGTGGATTTCTGGGAGGAGAAAATTGGACTTGATTACATCGAAATGATGTTGAAGTGGGCAAGAGAAGCAGACCCGGATGGGATCCTACTGTGGGCTGATGGGGCATATGCATCAAGCGGTAATGATAGATTTGAGAGAGTTTATCAAATGATGCTAAGTAGAGTTAAAGATTATAAAGAACGTGGTGTACCGCTTGACGCTGTTGGGATTGGCGGATCTTTTTACATTTTTGACTGGTGGATGGTTCCTCCAAGCAAAGACAACCTAATTGAAACAATGCGCAGTTTCGCTGAGCTTGGTGTGGATGTTTACATTCCAGAAACTGAGGTAAGCCTGACCTTTCAAGAAGGATCACGAGAAGAAAAATGGGCTTTCCAAGCCGATGCATATAAAACTATCCTAGATGCATGTATCGAATCACAAGTGTGTCGAGGTATCGGCATTTTCCAGGTGAGGGATTCCGACTCATGGTTGAATTGCCCAGAGGGACATACAGACCCATGCCCCTTAACTCCAGCACCTGAACCGTTGCTATTTGATGACTATTTCAACCCAAAACCCGCATATTTTGCAATGGTGGAGAGTTTTACCAGCCATTAACATGGATTTGCTTTACCTTTTACGGTGTGCTATAATACCTCCATCACCACAGGCGGACCAGGACGAGTAACCGGCCCGAGCCTTCAGAGAGGATGGATGCACCTGCTGCGAGTCCATCCAGGCGAAAACGGCGAAAACCCCCTGCGAGCTTAAGCCAGAACGGACGCGAGCCCTACTAAGGCGAACGGCTGACCCCGTTATCGGTCACACGAGATCACGCATGAAAATGTGTGAATCTGGGTGGAACCGCGTGAGAACCAACTCCCGCCCCAGAACTGGGCGGGAGTTTTCTATTATACCCACCGCGGTGCTCCCATCCGCCCGGGAGCGCCGTTGTGAATGGAGGCAGAAATGTCACAAGAGAAGTACGAAGAAAGCATGCTCTACAAGGTGCGCCACTCCACGGCTCATGTGATGGCCGAGGCGGTACTGGAGAAATTCCCCTCCGCCAAGATCGCCATCGGCCCGGCCATCGAGGACGGTTTTTACTACGACTTCGACCTGCCGCGCCCGCTGACGCCCGAAGACCTGGAAGATATCGAAGCGCACATGCGCGAGATCATCAAGGGCGACAAGAAGTTCGCGCGCCGCGAGGTGAGCGCCGATGAGGCCAAGCAGGCCTTCAAGGATCAGCCGTACAAGCTGGAACTGATCGCCGGACTGGAAGAAGGCAAGCTGGACGAAGACGGCAACCCCACGGAAGAGAAGCCGGTCATCTCGCTGTACACGCAGGGCGGCTTCACGGACCTGTGCCGCGGCCCGCACGTGGATTCGACGGCGCAGATCAACCCCGATGCCATCAAGATCCTCAACTCGGCCGGCGCCTACTGGCGCGGCGACGAGAAACGCCCCATGCTGCAGCGTATCTACGGCACGGCCTGGAATACGCCCGAGGAGCTCAAAGATTACCTGTGGCGGCTCGAAGAAGCCAAGAAACGCGATCACCGCATGATCGGCCACGACCTGGACCTGTTCAGCTCCAACGACGAAATCGGCGCCGGGCTCATCCTGTGGCACCCCAAGGGCGCCAAGATGCGCAAGATCATCGAGAACTTTTGGTCGGAAGAACACGAAAAGAACGGCTACGACTTTGTGTACACGCCGCACATCGGCAAGGTGCAGTTGTGGGAGACGAGCGGACATCTTGGTTTCTACAAAGAGAACATGTACTCGCCCATCGACATCGACGGGCAGCAGTACTTCCTCAAACCCATGAACTGCCCGTTCCACCTGCACATCTACAAGTCGTCCCTGCGCTCCTACCGCGACCTGCCCCTGCGCTTTGCCGAAGAGGGCACGGTCTACCGCTACGAACGCAGTGGCGTGATGCACGGGCTGATGCGTGTACGCGGCTTCACGCAGGACGACGCGCATCACTTCTGCCGCCCCGACCAGATGCCGGAAGAGATCGACTTTGTACTCGATTTCAGCCTGCACATCCTGCATAGCTTCGGTTTCTCGGAGATCAACGCCTACCTGAGCACGAAACCCGAGAAATCGGTGGGCGACCCCGAACAGTGGAAAGCCGCCGAGGAAGCGCTGGAAGCTTCGCTCAAGCGCGCCGGCGTGGCTTACAAGGTGGATGAAGGCGGCGGCGCTTTCTACGGCCCCAAGATCGACCTGAAGGTAAAGGACGCCATCGGACGCGAGTGGCAGCTCTCGACGATCCAGTTCGACTTCAACGAACCGGAACGCTTCGACCTGACGTATATCGGCGAAGACGGCCAGCCGCACCGGCCATACATGGTCCACCGAGCGCTGCTGGGCAGCCTGGAGCGCTTCTTCGGCGTGCTCATCGAGCACTACGCCGGCGCGTTCCCGGTGTGGCTCAGCCCGGTGCAGGCGGAGATCATCCCCATTGCCGATCGCCATTTGGACTACGCCAACAAGGTGGCCGCGGAATTGAAGCTGAAGGGCATCCGCGCCCATGTGGACAGCCGTCCGGAGCGCATGAACGCCAAAATCCGCGACGCGCAGAATCAGAAGATCCCGTACATGCTGGTGGTCGGCGACAAGGAAGCCGAAGCCGGCGAGGTGGCGCTGCGTCTGCGCAACGGCGAGAATCCCGGCCCCATGGCGCTGGAGGCGTTCATCGCCAAGGCGCTGGAGGATGTGAAGAGCAAGGCGTAGCACCTCACCCCACCCAACCTCTCCCCCTACCCCCTCTCCACTAACGTAGAGAGGGGGTTTACTAGCATTTCCTTTGAAGTACATGAATGTTCCCACGCAAAACAAGACAGGCATCTTGAAAATCCAAGAGCCTGTCTTCTTAATCCACACGTGTGGGTTGCTTGTTTTGCTGAATTTCCTGGGTCAGTCAACTATATTTATTTCTTGAAGGCAGGGATCTCCTGCTTCTGCCCGCCAACCTTGACGATGTAGTACGGCATCCAGGCCACACCGAAGACGTCTGAGAAGATGTCGCTCTTGGTGGGCGAGAGGGGAATCTCGGTCACCGGGAAGGCCTGTGGAGTGCCGGCAGTTGTTGATGGAGCAATGCCCTGGCTTTCCTGGAGCAAGCGCAGTTGCTCCTTCAGGTTTGCCAACGTTGCTTCTTCCTTCTCCAACTTATCCTTGGCGGTCTGCACCATGCGCATCTTGGTCATGGATGAAGAGATGCTTTTCTTGCGTCCTACACCGAGCAGGCTGGCGACAACGGCGCCGCCGGTGGCGACGCTTTCGAGCGTGCGCTGCGAGACTTCCTTTTCGGCGGCTTTCACATCCAACTCCTGCGCCTCGATCTTGTTCTGCAGGGTGGCCACTTTACTGGCATAAGACGACCCGGATGAGGAAGGATCGGCAGCCCTGGCAGCGCTGGCCGCGGCGCACAGCTTTTGGAATTCCGCGTCAGAGGTATCAGGTGCGGCGTACACCTTCAACTTGGAGTTCGATTTGATCTTGACCGTGCCGTTGCGGTACAGCCACTCGATGAAGTCCTTGCCCAGTTCTGTTACCTTGGCTTTATCTGATAACCAGGCAGGCACGGCGTGGAAGAGCGCTTTGGGCTGCGCCTGGGTACCCAGAGAACGTGTGTCAATGGCCGGGACGGTAAGGTCTTCCCAGTGCACCAGGCCGCTGCCCGGTTCTTCCAGAATGGCTGCGGTCTTGCGCGCAAAATCGAGGTTGTACTGGCGCGAGGTATAACGCACCTCGGCCTGGGCGAAGATGGCAGGGCGGTAAACGAGGTCTTCCACAGGCGTTCCGGTAGGCAATTTGGCTTGAGAAAGGGCGCGGGCACCGTCGAGTTCGTTGGGGAAGACATATTCATCAATGTCACCAGTGATAGCCGGACGGCTGCTTAGCAACTGACCGCTGACGGCAGCCGCTGCCGCGGCAGGTTCCCCTGCGGCAGGGCTGGACTTGGCAGCAGATTTGGCGGACGTCTTCACGCCTTTTGCACCGGCCAGATCGTTCAGCGCCGGTAATTGCGTGCGTGTGAGCGGACCGGCCAGGTAATTCAACGTCCAGCGGGTATTCATCAGGGTGGGGCCGCCACGGTGCACGCTGTGCCACAGGAAGACGCGTTTCTGCAGCCCGGAAATGAGTTTGTCATACACGGCCACGTTGGTATTGCCGCTGGCCGAGGAAAGTCCATCCAGCAAGCGCTGCTTGTCCTGGTCGGTCTGCAGGCGGCCGATCATCCAGGTACCTGCGTTCGAAAGCGCCTTGTAGTCCACGTCCACCGGGTTCTGAGTGGCCAGCACGAGACCCACGCCAAAGGCGCGCGCCTGTTTGAGCATGCGCAGCATCACCGTCTTGGAGGCCGGGTTGGCCACGGGCGGCAGGTAACCCATGATCTCGTCAAAATAGACGAGCGCCCGCAGGTTGCCCGTGCCGTGCTGGGTGCGCATCCATGTTTCAATGGCGGTGAAGAGCAGGGTCACAAAGAACATGCGCTCGTTGTCGCTGAGGTGCGAGATGTAGAAGATGGAATGGCGGGGTTTGCCCGATGATGTATACAGCAGCGACTGGATATCCAGCGGTTGACCGATCTGCCACACCTGGAAGGACGGTGCTGCCAGGAAATTGTTCAGCAGCATGGCCAGGGTGAAGCGGTCTTTTTCAGGGAAGAAGGAATCCATCGGGAAAGCACCCAGGCGGTCCATGGGCGGGTTCTGCACCTGCAGGATGAGGTCGGTTAGGGTGAGCGACTGTTTGTTCACCCAGGCGTTTTCCACCAGATTCGAGAGCAGGATGTGCTCGCGTGAGCGCAACGGATCGATATCGGTGATGCCCACCAATCCCAGCAGCGCGGTGATCGTGCTGGCGATGCGTTCGCGCAGTACCTCGTTGTTCTCCTCCCAATCCAGGTCAGGGGCGGCGAACGACGAAAGAATGTTGACCGGCAAGCCCGAGCTTGAACCGGGAGAGTAGATGGCAAATTCCACAGAATCCTTGAGTGCCTTGATCCTGTCCGCGCCCTGACCCCAATCGGCAAGCCCTTTTTTCCACTTTGCAGCGGTCTCCGCGGCTGCCTGCGGGACGGTCTTGCCGTCCTTCTTGGCCATGTCGGGATCGATCCAGGGTTCAAAGTCTGCCGGGAGCAATTCGGGGAAGTGCAGCACCAGGTTGGTAAGGTCACCCTTGGGATCGATGATGATGGCAGGGGTGCCTTTCAGGGCTGCCTCTTCCAGCAGGCCAATGCACAGGCCGGTCTTGCCTGAACCCGTCATACCGGTGACCACGGCGTGCGTGGTCAGGTTGGCCGGGTCAAGCAGTGCCTGTTCAGCCGTCATGGTGTTCGTCTTGGGGTCGAACACTTTACCAAGGAAATAGTTGTTCGTGTCAGTAGCCATTTTCACCACCTGTTTTCTTGTTTTTATAGATTATAGACCAAGTTCCGCCATTCTTCACACTGGCCTGATTCTTGTACCGAATTTCCAAGGAATGGCTCATGAAACCATCCGATGTATAATCAGTTGGAATCCATCTCACTCAGGATAATCACTTGTTCGATCTCAGCTTATTTACCTTCCCGATCTCCGCTCCCGGCAAGCCGCATTACCCGGGCTTTTTGGTCATGGTGCCGCCCAAGAAACCCGCGCGCGGCCGCGAGACCGATATTCTCATTATGTACTTCAAGCTATATGGCAAATCCAACATCACGGATGCCGGTCTCAAAACATGGCTGGAAACCAAAGCATCCACCTATCATCGCAGCGCCGGCACGGTCACTTCAGGCATGCGGGCGGTATTCGACGATATCAACAGCGACCTGCTCGACCGCAACTCCCGTTCTGCCGGGCAGAGCGGGCAGGTGAATGGCAGTCTGAAGCTGCTGGTGCTCAAGAAGGAAACCATTTACATGGCAGTCTGCGGTCCGGGTGCCGGTTTCCTGGTGACCGGCAAAGGCGCTGAACATATCATCGATGATGAGAACGGCGGGCGCGGACTGGGTATTGCCCAGGCAGTGAACGTACGTTTCAGCCAGGCTAATATAGCCATGGGGGATTTCGTCCTCTTTGCCAATGAACCTCCACAGTCCTGGACGCGCGAGGCGATAACCAACACTCAATCACTGGGCAACGACGCGCTTTTCCGGCATTTGTTCGGCACCAGGGCAGGTGAAGCCCAGGGTGTTTTGATACGCTTCCGCGAAGGCACCGGCAAGATTTCCCTGCTCAAACCTCGTCCTGTTGCTCCAGGTGAGCAGGCGCAAAAGTCTGCCGGTGAACTCCCTAGAAAACCAGAAGAGATGACAGGTCCTGCAAGCACGCCTCCATTCACCGAGGGTCCCAGATCTCAGCCGTCTGGCAGACCTGCTTCTGTACCATCTTCACCATCTCCTCAACCCGCTCCGTCCACGCGACCGGTGGAAGGATCAATCCAGAAACCTGTGCGTGAGCCGCAACCCGCGGTAAACATTCCCGTGCCCTCCACGTCGGAGGTCAAGGCTGCTGTTGGCGGTGCGCTGCGCAAGGGCGCAGAAGTAAAGGGCAAGACAGAGAATTGGGTCAAGAGAGCTGCGCAAAAAGTGCTGCCAGTTGACAGTGGTCAGCCCGTAAAGTTCCCCAAAATGCTTCTCATCTTCATTGCGGTGGCAGTTCCCATCATCATTGTGGCTGTGGCTGCTTCCCTGTATGCCCGCAACGGACGCGATACGCTCTTCGATGGCTACCTGGCGCAGGCACAGCAGCTCGCCGTGAGGGCTGACAGCCAGATGGACGATAAGGCCGCGCGCCTGGCCAGCCTGCAGGAATCGCTCTACTGGCTCGACAAGGCGGATGCGTACGGCGAAACAGAGGAATCCACCGCGCTCAGGCAGCAGGTGCAATCCGAACTGGACGACATGCAGGACATCACCCGCATCAACATGGTCTCAGCCATCCATACCGCCCTGCCGAATGATACTGTCATCACACAGGTGGCCATATCCGGCTCGGACCTTTACGCCCTCGACAGCACCACCGGCACGGTGCTGCGCTTCTTCCTGACCGGCGCGGAATATCAGCAGGACACCGCTTTTGATTGCGGACCAAGTGCAGAAAGCGCTGCCTCTGCCATCGGCAAGCTGGTCGATATGGTGCCCATCTCCACCAACAACAAATATGGCGCATCACTGCTGGCTATCGACAGCCAGGGACGGCTTGAATACTGCGTCTCAGGTGAAAGCGGCTACATCGTCAGTTTGGCTCAGCCGGATATGGGTTGGGTGGAAGTCAGCGATATCTCTTTAAACGAAGGCAATCTCTATGTGCTGGACGTGCGCGGCAACGCGGTCTACAGGCTGGAGGGAAGCGGTAACGAGTTCCCTGATGAACCGATCCTCTTCTTCGATGATTACATCCCTTCGCTCACCGCTGCCATTGATATTGAAGTAATTGGTTATGAGCTCTATATCCTGCGCTCGAACGGTGAACTGGCAGAATGTACATACAGCCCTCTCAAGGATATGAAATCCACCGAATGTGACGACCCTGCCACCTACAATGACAACCGTACAGGCGAGGTGGTCAAAGTAGCCACCCTGGCGGGAACAAACTTCATCCAGATGCACATGACACAGGCGCCGGATTCCTCACTGTATTTCCTGGATTCCTCCAGCAAGGCTATTTACCATTTGAGTTACGCCAGGAACCTGCAGGATATTCTTTATCCCCGCCTCACCGACGGCGAGAACATCGACCGGTATTCGCCTACTGCGTTCACCGTCTCTTCAACCCGTCAGGTCTTCATGGCCTTCGGCAGTCTCATTTATTACGGTCAGTTGCCGTAGGCTAACTGGAAATCTCCATGAGCGTGTTTGACAGGATTGATCAACCCACGCTGCTGCTCAACGAAGCGGTAGCCAGAAGAAACGTCCAACGTATGGCTGAAAAGGTCAGACGCGCCGGAGTGCGTTTCAGGCCGCATTTCAAGACGCATCAGTCTGCCGAGATCGGTGAGTGGTTCCGCGATTTGGGTGTTGACAAGATCACCGTATCATCCGTGGAAATGGCTGAGTACTTCGCAGCCAACGGCTGGCAGGATATCCTCATCGCGTTTTCCCTGAACATCCGTCAATTTGAGCGCATCCGCGCTCTGGCCGCCAGGGTGAAGTTGAGCCTCCTGGTGGAGAACCTCGAAGCCATCGACGCGCTGGCACGCGCGCCACACTTCGCAGCCGATATCTGGATTAAAGTGGATGTCGGCGCACACCGAACCGGAGTGGACTGGCAAGAAACCGAAAAAGCGGCATTTTTGATTAGGGCAATTTCTCAGCTTCCAGACCTGACCCTCAGAGGACTGCTGACACATTCTGGCAACACCTACCACTGCGAGAACAGGCAACAGGTGGTCAGAGCTTTTCGCGAGGGAGTGGAACACATCAATCAGATGCGCGCATCGCTCCAGGAAAGAGGTTTCGAACAGGTTGAAATCTCTGTGGGTGACACGCCGGGTTGTTCGTTGAGCAGCGACTTTTCGGGTATCGATGAACTTCGGCCGGGCAATTTCATCTTCTACGATGCCCAACAACTGGTCATTGGTTCATGCGCAGCCGAGGACATCGCGGTGGCGGTGGCCTGCCCGGTGGTAGCGCTGCATCCCGACCGCAGGGAAGTGACCATCTACGGCGGCGCTATCCATCTATCCAAGGATTTGTTGGAATTAGTTGGAAAAACAAGCTATGGGCTGGTGGCTTTTTCTGAAGGGGAGGGGTGGGGTGACCCGGTATCGGGTGCGATCGTTCGTTCCCTCTCTCAGGAACACGGGATCTTGCAGTTTGCTGATGGCCAGTATAAACAACTGAAGGTGGGGGATCTGGTTTACATCCTGCCGGCGCATTCCTGCCTCACTGTGCAATTACTGCGTAAGTACCTGACCCTTTCGGGCAGGGTGATCTCAACGATGAATTAAAAGAGGCCATCGCGGCCTCTTGTTATTTGAATAATTGCAGCAGGGAAGTTTGGTTGGTGAACACCCAGGGAATAACTTTCATGATCCAGGGGGCAAGGAGTGACATGCCCCAGGCGAAAATGATCCCCAGAAGTATACCGGCGAGGATGTCTGAAAGGTAATGCACTCCCATCCAGATGCGTCCCAGGCACACCAGGAGCCCCCAGAACACCATCATGATACCCAGAATGGGCAGATCGAACGCAAAAGCCAGCACGCTGAGCATGGCCACCCTGGCCGCATGCCCTGACGGGAAGGAATGAGGGTCGGCGTTGCGGTAGATTGCTCCCCATTCGCCTTCAGGTCGCGGCCGGCGGATAAGGAACTTGATGCCCAGCACCAGAATGGCTAAAATGGCCACCGCACCAGCCATGAATGCCGTCAATTGATGAAGTTTTCCTGTGGAAAAGAGCCACAAGACGAATAAAGCCATTTCGATGAACCAGGAATCGCCTGAATGCGCCAAAAAAGAAGCAACTGGTTTGAAGCGGGATTCCTCATCCTTTAAGCGGATGGCCCAGGTGACTTTTTCATCAAAAAGAAGTAATTTTTGCAGAATCATGCCGGCAATTTTACCTCAAATGGGGTTTCACAGGCGAAAACCTCGGATAAATTGGATAAATCTTGTTTTCATTATTGAAAAGTCAATTGTTTGACAGTGAACTTATAATACATATAATAAATTCATATCCGTGTATTCCAGACAGCGATATATCTGAGAAATGAGAGACTTTCTATGAAACTGAAGTTCAGTCGAAATTTCTTTGCCACACTCCTGATCCTTTCTTTGGTCTTGACTGGTTGTTCGAACGCTGTTCCGCAATCCGCAAATACCAGCAATTTCCAGGGATTGAGAGTCCAGGCGGATGACTGCGGATACGGTGGAGAGATCCGTTCAGTTGAGGCGGTGGACGCTTACACAGTCAAATTCACTTTGTGCACACCGGACGCTTCCTTCGCACAAAAAATGTCCTCGCCGGTACTGGCCATCCAGGATAAGGATTTCCTCGACAGCCATCAGGGTGATTCGGCCCTCCTGACCACCGAAGTGAATGGAACCGGGCCTTTCGCTCTTGTTGCCAATAACCCTGATCTTCCCATTCAACTTTCCCTTTCTACTTCTTATTGGGGCACTCCTCCGCGTATTACGGACATGTATTTCCACTGGTACAAGGAATCAGATGTTAACATCCCACAGCAGTACCGATCACTGGGCGACGTCTTCAACTCCATCAAACCACGCGCCATGGCTTCCATCCAAAACGATGACAATTTCTCCGGCATCAGTCACGACTCACTGAATCTCGTCTACGTTGGCTTCAACAACAAGATCAGCCCAATGGATAACGTTGTGGTGCGCCAGGCAATTGCTTACTTGCTTGATACTGCCATCCTGACTCAAGATTACCTGCCATCTGGTTCGGTAGCGGCCACGCAGGTTATCCCTGCACATGCGAGCTCCGGCTCAACGATTGCGTTGGATTGGTACGAAGTGCGCCCCAAGGACAGTATTGACACACTGAGGAGTATCGGTTTCGATTTTCAACAACCGATCACAATCGCATATGACAGCACCTCGTCGGAATATATTCAAAATCCCGTCCAATTGGCTGAGAATATCCAAACTTTGCTGCAATCGATTGGACTAAATGTATCGTTAAAACCAATGAATACTGAAGAATTCAACCAGGCCATGGCAAGTGGTACTGAAATGATGTTCATCGGTACATATGAAGCCCGGTATAACGACGGTGCTGCTTTCTATGAGATTCCACTATTACGTCAGACAAAACGCTTCGGCAATCCGTATCTAGTACTCAAACAGGGATTGCTGGCTGTTCAGCAGGAATCTTCAGGTATTGCACGCCAGGCGAGGTTCGATGAACTCAATCAAGCTTTCAAAGACCAGGTTCCTTTCATTCCCGTTGGCTATGTTCTGCAATGGAGCTACTTCCGCAATACCATCAACAGCGCCAGCACCAATCCCTGGTTCGAGAATTACGAGGATCTTGCCAACCAATCGCTAACACTTCAGGTTTATGATGGTGTACGCCCAAGCAGCCTGTGGCCTGCTGACGAGACCGACAACGATACATTCAGGATCACCAGGCTGATCTATGACACACTCGTTACCGAAGGGTACGGAGGCACCGGTCTGCAGCCTTCGCTTGCTGACTCGTGGGAATCCACTACTGATATGCTGGAATGGACTTTTTACTTGCGTTACAACGTTCACTTCACCAATGGTGCCACCCTCGATGCCAATGATGTGGTCGCGTCCTTCGCAGCTATATGGGATGCCTCTGATGCGAACCATAAGGGTCGGACAGGCGAGTTCCTCATCTTCCAGGACCTGTTCGGTAACCTGTTGCCCTCAGAATAATATCAAAAGACCTGCATCATCAGATGCAGGTCTTTTTCTTTAGTTCAGATTCCAGCGTTTGATCGCTGAATTGATGATCCTCTCCACAATATCCTTGTAGGTATATCCCTTTGCGCGAGAGGCATACACCAGTGATGCCTGTTCTGGGTCCGGGCACATCAGCGGGATGGGGTTGACCTCCAGGATGTATGGCGAGCCATTTTTATCCATGCGCATATCCATGCGGCAGACATCCTGCAGTTCAAGTACCCGTTTGGCCTTGAGAGCCAGATCCTGGAACTCTTTTGTTTTTTCAGGGGGTAGTGGGGCAGGGCAGATGCGGTAAACCTCGCTCTCGAGGTCTTCCTTTTGTTCATCAGAATAAAAACCAGTGGGAGAGACAATCTCGACGATTGGCAACGCTTCGTCACCCAGGATACCAATGGTGAATTCCCGGCCTTCGATATATTCTTCGACAAGAATTTCCGCCTGGGTAGTCTTCCAGACCCATTCCACCTGCTTTTCCAACTCTTCGTGGTTTCGAACAAGCGCATGTTCATTGATACCAATCGATGAACCTTCGGTTGCAGGTTTGATGAATAACGGGTAACTCAAACCCTCATCGTTGATTTCAGCGGGTGAATCGAACACTCGGAAATTCGATGTAGGAAGCCCGGCAAAGCGGAAGATGCGTTTGGCGATGTCCTTGTTATGTGAAAGCGACATGCCAAGAACACCTGCGCAGGTATAGGGCAGTTGCAGGCTGTCGAGAAGGGCAGGCATTTGGGCTTCGCGCGATGTCCCATAATGGCCCTCACCTGAATTAAAGCATAGATCTGGTTTGAATTCTTTAATCGCTTCTATTGACTCGAACCCCGCTGGAAAGTACTTTGCCTCGTATCCGAGGGCTTGCAAAGAATCCAGGATAGCCTGGACGGTTTCCAATTCGTCTAGGTCGTTCCAACGCCCAGGGGGGTCTTCGGGGGAGATGGGTGCATCTTCCTTTAAATTTGCCAGCACGGCTATTTTCATTTTCTTACTTTGCTCCTGATTAGCATTAATTAAACGTGTTGATTATAATAACTATTTGAAATAGCACAAGAAGGCAATATCAATAATTTCTTCATGTTCTTTGGTCATTTTGACGGTAAAATAAGGCAGTTACTCACATGAATTCTGCCGGGTAACTTTGCTAAGATAACGTTGTTATTATTTTGAGTTGTATAAGACGCAATAGAATCCCTTCGAGGAGGACGTAAATGTGGTATGTCATAGTTGCAGCGGGTATTTTGCTTTGTGCCATACTCGCGGTAACGTCGAAACGACTGCTCGTTTCGGCGATCTGGCTGGCTGTAACAAGCGCTCTCACAGCGTTGATGTTATACCTGCTGGGTGCGCCGCAAATAGCCGTCATCGAGTTGAGCGTTGGAGCTGGACTGGTGACGGTTTTGTTTGTCTTTGCCATTAATATCTCCGGCGAAGAGCCTCTCAATCTGAAACCGATCATGCCCAGACCACTGGCCTGGGGGTTGGTGGTGGTCGCGGTTGGCATGACTGCATACCTGCTGATCAATTCAGGTATTCTGGGTTCAGCTCTGGTAACTTCAACTACCAGGCCGTCCATCCTCTGGGAAGATCGATATCTCGACATCATCCTGCAGGTAAGTTTCATCTTCTGCGGTGTTCTGGGTGTGCTCGGAGTTTTATCTGGTGGAAAACCTGAGATCAAAGAGGAGGATGAAGAATGAACCTGCCCATTCCCTTTATCGTTGGCTTGGCCATTCTCAGTCTCGCAGGTGTCGGATTCTATTGCCTGCTGGCAACCCGTAACCTGATCAAAGTGATCGTTGGCCTGCAGTTGATCGTCAAAGGCGTCATGCTGACGTTCGTTCTGGCCGGCAACCTGAATGACCAGGTGAGCCTCGCCCAATCCATGGCGTTGACAGTCATTGTTGCTGATACGATCGTGGCGGTTGTCGGGCTGGCTCTGGCGGTACAGATCCGTCACAAGCTGGGCACTCTCGATACCAAAGCACTATCTTCATTAAAGAGGTAATCCATGAGCCTGATATTGGTCCTGATCATTATTGGCGTGCCCTGGTTTGGCGCTGCCCTTATTCTTCTTGACAGGGATCGCCACGACAAGCTGCAGCACAGCCTCGCTGTTCTCTTCGCCCTGGCGGCTGCCGCAGCCGCGATCCTCTTAACCACGCATGCCTCGAAGGAATCAGTCCTGGTGCTGGCTGCCGGTACCGTGTTTGGCGATTTCACTTTTGTGCCCGATGGTCTGGGTGTCTTCCTCACGTTGATCGCCACAATCATCGGTTCCCTGGCTGTTATCTTCTCCATCAATTACATGCACGGTGAAAAAGGACTTGGCCGCTATTACGCCTACGTTCTCTTCTTCATCGGAGCCATGTCGGGGTTGGTGCTCACCAGCAACATGCTGCTGATGTTCTTCTTCTGGGAGATCACTGCGCTGTGTTCCTATGGTTTGATCTCATTCCATAACGATGATCCCAAGGCAGTTCGCGGTGGTCTCAAGGCCTTGATCATCACCTCGGTTGGTGGTGTGGGCTTGTTGACTGGCGCACTGCTGCTCTATGTTTACTCCTCAAGCTTTGACTACAACATCCTGCTGGCAGATCCCTCCGTCATCCCTTCAAAGATACTGGCTCTTCTGGCTTTCTTCTTCCTGGTAGCTGCAGCTGCAAAATCAGCCCAGTTTCCTTTCCAAACCTGGCTCCCCGATGCCATGGAAGCTCCCTCTCCCATCAGCGCACTTATCCATGCCGCTACGATGGTGAATGCCGGTGTTTACCTGCTGGCCCGCTTCTTCCCGGCTTTTGAGGGCGTCGCGTACTGGAAGGAAGCAGTCATGGCTGTTGGTGTTCTCTCTGCGCTCCTCGCAGCCATCATGGCCCTGTTCGCCAACGATTTCAAACGCGTCCTCGCTTATTCCACGGTCAGCCAGTTGGGGTACATGGTCTACGCAGTTGGAGCAGGCAGCGTACTTGCCAGTCAGTTCCACCTCTTCAGCCATTCCATTTTCAAGGCGCTGCTCTTTTTGGGCGCCGGCGCAGTCATCCATTCCATCGGCACCCGTGACATGACCAAAATGGGTGGTGTTGGCAAAGCCATGCCGTTCGTTAAGTGGGTCTTCATCATCGGTGCCCTGGCTTTGGCCGGAATCCCCATCCTCAATGGTTTCTGGAGCAAGGAAATGATCCTGGAAGCCGGTCACGCTACCGGTGCTCCGGTCCTGTACTGGATCATGGTCTTTGTCGCAGGACTCACAGCGCTCTACACCATCCGCATGGTGTGGATGGTCTTCTACGGCGAACCGCGCAGCGACTACCACGCTCACAAAGTGGGTGTTGCCATGAAGATCGCACTGGCACCCCTGGCCGCCGCCGCGTTAACCTCCTGGCTCGTCATCGGCAGCTTCACCAAATTACTGGGTGAAGAAAGCCTGCCTTATCACGCCATTGAATCGCTCAGCTTATCCGGTATGTTCCATGAAGTTGTCAGCCTGCCCACACTCATCCCGCTGGCGGTGATCTTGCTGGGCATCTTATGCTGGATCTTCCGTGAAAAACTCACGGGTATCGGCAAGTTGTTCGGCTGGCTGCGCTGGCTGGCAGACCACAGCTTTGGCTTCGAAGCCATTAACTCTGGTTTGGTTTCTGCCGCACAGAGCAGCGCCGAAGGGCTGCGGGTGACTCAGACAGGCATTCTGGGATGGAACATCCTGGGCATCCTGTCCACGATAATCGTTCTATTCACACTCTTCGCCATTGGAGCCTGACATGAATACTTCCTTGTTGATCTTCGGGTTGATTGCCCTGCCTCTGGTGGCTTCTCCATTCGTCTACCTGCTAGGCAGGTCAAGTGTCCGCAAAGGTACATTCCTGGGAATGAGCTTTGCAAAAATGCTGACCGTTATGGTCATCCTACTGGAAGGTGTGCTGCTCCTCTTCACCGCGCGTGAGTGGATTGGCCTGACCAGCACCTACACCACCATCGGAACCACGTTGATCGGTTTTGACGGCATCTCACTGATCCTTGGTGTTATCGTTCTCATCCTGGGCTTCTGTGTTACCATCTTCTCCTTCCCCTACATGGAAGATGAGGATGGTGAGGAGAAATTCTACGCCCTGCTCCTGGCTCTCATCGGTTCAATCGTTGGGCTGGGAATGGCTCAGGACCTATTCAACCTCTGGGTCTGGTTCGAGGTGATGGCCATCAGTTCCTACTTCCTGGTTGCCTTCTACCACGACCAGCCTGCTTCTCTTGAAGCCGGTTTCAAATACCTGACACAATCAGCCGTTGGTTCAGCGCTGGCGCTATTCGGTATCGCGCTGCTCTTTGCCAAGACCGGATCGGTCTACATACCCGATTTTGGTCAGACACTGCAATCCAATGAGCCATTCGTACTGATCGGTGGGGCGCTCATCATAATTGGTTTTGGCGTCAAAGCCGCCCTGGCTCCTTTACACACCTGGTTGCCTGATGCACATTCACAGGCGCCCAGCGGCATCAGTGCCATGCTCTCCGGCATCGTCATCGAAGCCGGCCTGGTGGCCATGCTGCGCGTCATTTCTTTCATGAACGGCAAGGATTCGAACTGGGGCATCATCCTGCTGGTCTTTGGCTGCATCAACATCCTCATCGGTAACCTGCTGGCCCTGCGTCAGACAGAAGTGAAGCGTCTGCTGGCTTACTCGAGCATTGCCCAGGTGGGTTACATGCTCGTCGGTTTTGGCGTTTCGTTCTACTCGCAAAGCATCACCGGCGCAGCGGGTGGTTATTTCCACATGCTCACCCATGCACTGATGAAAGGCCTCGCCTTCCTCGCAGCCGGCTCATTCCTCTTTGTCTTGCATATTGCCAAGGGCAGCCACTCCCCGCTCGTGCTCGATGACCTGAACGGCGCATCGAAGAAATATCCGCTCGTGGCTCTCCTGTTCAGCATCGCCCTGCTTGGTCTGGGCGGCCTGCCCCCCATGGCCGGCTTCATGTCCAAATGGCAGATCCTGTTGGCAACAGCCGGTGAAAAGAGCGGTGGGATGATCGCGGTCGTTGTTTTCGTCGCCCTAAATAGCATCCTCTCACTCGGTTACTACGCTCCCATCATTAACCGCATGTATCGTCACGAACAATCAGAAACCGTGGCTGCCGGAGCGAAAGTTACCTCCTGGATGGTTGTCCCCATGGTTATCCTTACCGTCTGCATCCTGCTGCTGGGCGTATGGCCCACTCTGGCGAGTTTCATGACCAACAACGCTGCCGCCACCTTGCTGTACCCCTTTGGCGTTTAGGAGAGAATATCGATGGATACCCTCAAAACTTTACTAACACCTCCTCTGGCTTTCCTGATCTACATTCCCCTGGTCTTCGCCATCTATTTTATTGGCCGCGGGCTGGCGGGGAAGGGGAACCCCTCCGAAGGGAAGTCAAGCGTTTACGGCAGCGGTGAAGCCGCTCCCACCACCCTGGCAGCTCCCGGATATCGTCCGTTCTTCCTGGTGGCCTTCTTCTTCGCCATCCTGCACCTGGGCATGCTGGTGATCGGTACCGGCACGTTCTCACTTTCGATGGTCCCATATCTGATCGGGTTGATCCTGGCTCTGATCGCCCTGATTCTGGGTTGATCACATGGCCCCCAACAAGGAGAAAAATATGACAAACCCGATTACTACTGTAATGGACAAACTCAAGACCTGGGCACGGGTCAATTCGCCCTGGGCGATCCATTTCAACAGCGGTTCGTGTAACGGCTGCGACATTGAGATCCTGGCCACGCTGACCCCGCGCTATGATGTGGAACGCTTCGGCATCAAGCTGCAGGGCAGTCCCCGCCACGCCGATGTGCTCATCTGTACCGGTCCAGTCAGCCTGCAGGCACGCGACCGCCTGGTGCGCATCTATGAGCAGATGCCCGAACCCAAATTTGTCGTTGCCGTTGGTTCCTGCGCTCTCAGCGGAGGTGTCTTCCAGGGTTGCTACAACGTCGTGGGCGACATCAGCGAGGTCATTCCGGTCAATGTTTACGTTCCCGGTTGCCCTCCGCGCCCTGAGGCCATCATTTATGGTGTCGTGCAGCTCCTCAAGAGCCTGCAGAAGTAGAAACGAGGTGAAGAAAATATGGCATCCAAAAAGAAACAACTGAACCCCGAAGAAATTCTGCAAAAAGCGCGTCTGGTCTTGAAGACCTGGACGAAATCGGAGAACCTGCCCGAAACCAACCGCATCGACCTCCATATCGATGCTGCCGATATCAAACCATGCGTTCAGGCGCTCGTGAATGAAAAATGGGGCTACCTCTCGGCCATCACCGCCCTCGACAGGGCTGAGTTTGAAACCGTTGAAGGCACTGGTGAAAAGAAACTGGTCAAAGGCAAGGGCAACCTTGAGGTCCTTTACCATTTCTGCTCTGGCCCCGTGGTAGCCACTCTGCGCGTCGCCCTCGATTATAAGAATGGAAAAATCGATACCATCTGCGATATCATCCCTTCGGCCACCCTCTACGAACGCGAAGCCTCCGAGTTGTTGGGCATTGACTTCAAGGGCACTCCGAGCAGCGAACACCTCCTCTTGCCGGATGACTGGCCGGATGGGGTTTACCCTTTGAGAAAATCATTTACCGGTTTGGATAAGAAACAAAAGACAAAGGAAAGGTGACGCGATGGAGACAAAACAGGCACCTGAAAAATTTGTTGTCGCGATTGGACCGCAGCATCCAGCCTTGAAAGAGCCCGGTCACTTTGAATTCACGATCGATGGTGAGGTTGTCACCAACGCCACCGCCCGTCTTGGCTTCGTCCACCGCGGTATGGAAAAGGGAACCGAAGACCGCAACTACGTGCAGGATCTCTACCTCATGGAACGCGTCTGCGGTATCTGCTCCCATGTTCATGCCCTGGCATTTGCCCTTGGCACCGAGAAACTGGCCGGTGTTGTAGCCCCCCCCCGCGCCCAGGCCATCCGCGAACTGGTCGGTGAATTGGAGAGGATCCACAGCCACCTGCTCTGGCTGGGTGTGGCTGCCCACGAAGGCGGCTTCGATACCTTGTTCATGTACACCTGGCGCGACCGCGAAACGGTCATGGAACTGCTCGAAATGCTGAGCGGCAACCGTGTGAACTATTCCGTTAATGTCATCGGTGGTGTAAAGATCGATGTCTCCAAGGACCAGATAGAAGCCCTCAAATACGGCATGGATTTCCTTGAAGAACGCACCAAACATTACATGAAGGTTGTAACTGAAGATGAGACCTTCCTCGGCCGCACCCGCAACATTGGCCTGATGACAAAGGAACAAGCAGAACTGCTCGGAGCTGTTGGTCCCACTGCCCGTGCCTCAGGCGTTGAGCGCGACGTGCGTGTGGATGCTCCATACGCCGGTTATGACATGTTCCCCACCAAGGTTATCTGTGAACCCGCCGGCGACCTGGAAGCCAGGTTCGTGGTGCGTATCAATGAGCTCTTTGAGAGCTACCGCCTGGTGCGCAAGATCGTTGATCACCTGCCCGCAGGCGACCTGACCGTGAAAGTTCCGCGCCGTATCCCCGAAGGCGAGACCATCAGCCGCGTGGAAGCTCCCCGTGGCGAGCTGTTCTACTACCTGCGCAGCAATGGCACCGACAAACCCGACCGCGTCAAGGTGCGTACTCCAAGCCTGTGTAACTGGGCTTCTGTCTTGACCCTGGCCGTTGGACACAAACTGGCTGACATGCCCATGATCCTGGCCGGTATCGACCCCTGCTTCTCCTGCAACGACCGCATGGTCTCCATCAAACGCGGCAACGATTCGCAAATCTGGAGCTGGGAAGACTTAAGAAAGTACGGGATTGAATACTACAAATGAACCTGACAATTAATCCAATCATCGCTTTACTTGTCTTTCCGGGTGGTTTGAGCCTGTTGGCTTTTGGCCTGCTCTATGAATATGTTGACCGAAAACTGGTGGCTCGTTTCCAGAACCGGGTTGGGCCGCGCTGGTTCCAGCCGCTGGCCGACTTTGTCAAACTGCTGGCCAAGGAAGAGATCATCCCCGCAGGCGTGCAGCCCGGGTTGTTCATCGTGCTCCCTGTTGTTGCCCTGGCAGCCGCGCTTACGGCAGCTCTCTACGTTCCGATGTTCGGCTTGCAGCCTGCATATGGATTCTCGGGCGACCTGGTGGTGACCATCTACCTGCTCAGCCTCATGACCCTGTGTATCGGCCTGGCCGGCGCGAACACTGTGGACCGCTTCTCACTGGTCGGCGCCACCCGCGCACTTACCCAGTTGTTCTCCTATGAAGCACCCTTCATGCTGGCCATGCTGGGCCCGGCCATTGCCGTTGGCAGTTGGCAGATCAGCGAGATCAACACGGCCGTCCAAACCGGCTGGTGGAACATGCTGGTGCAGCCATTTGGCTTTGTGGTAGCCCTGGTTGGCCTCATGGGCAAGCTGGAACTGCCGCCGTTCGATGCTCCCGAAGCTGAGACTGAGATCGTTGCCGGTGCCCTCACCGAGTATTCCGGCCGCGGCTTTGGCCTGTTCCGCATCGGACGCGATATCGAACTGGTCATCGGTCTCACCCTCATCGCGTCATTCTACATGGGCGGCCTTGCTTCCCCCATTGACTTCCTCTGGAAGACCCTCGTCCTGCTTCTGGTCACAGCAGCGCTGCAATCCCTTTTTGCCCGATTGCGTATCGATCAGACCGTCGGTATGTGGTGGCGCACCGGTACAATCGTGGTGTTGATCCAGTTGCTAGTCATCATCATCGGGCGGTGGTTCGCCCCCTACGTTCAAACCTTGATCGGAGGATAGCACAATGACAATCGGATCAATGCTTGGCGATATCTTCAAATCGTTTTTCTCCAAACCGGATACACAGAAGTATCCCTTTGTTCCTTCAGAGACCCCTGAACACTTTCGCGGCAAGTTGGTCTGGGATGCCGAGAAATGCACCGGTTGCCAGTTATGCGTCAAAGACTGCCCGGCCGATGCCATCGAGATCATCACTATTGACAAGGTCAATAAGAAGTTCGTGATGCGTTATAACCTCGACCGCTGTACGTTCTGCGCGCAGTGTGTGCTGAACTGCCGCTTCAACTGCATACAGATGTCTGAAGAGCAGTGGGAGCTGGCCGCCACCAACAAGGAGCCTTTTGAGGTGTATTATGGCAGGGAAGAAGACGTCAAATCCCTCCTGGGCAAGGCAGCTCGCCCGGATAAAGGAACAGGCTGCGGGGACAAAAAATGATCCCCGGATCCGCGATGTTCGCACCGCGGTGGTTGGGATCGGTTCAGAACTGAATGGCGATGATGCCGCCGGGATCCATGTTGCCAGAGAGCTATCAAAGGCAGCCGGGACCCCGGCGAATTTTCTTGCCATTGACGGCGGCAGCATCCCCGAGAATGCCAGCGGTCCGCTCCGAAAATTCAAGCCTGACCTGGTGATTCTTTTGGACGCGGCCGATATGGGTGTTGAGCCTGGAGCAGTGGAATGGTTGGAGAAGGATGGAATCGATGGCATGAGCGCATCCAGCCATACCCTGCCGCTTTCCGTGCTTGGGGGATATCTTGAGTCTGAATTGGGCTGCAGCGTGCATTACCTGGGCATCCAACCCGCCCAACTGGAATTTGCTGCTGACCTAAGCCCGGCAGTCGCTCTAGCCATGAGCGAGATTGTAACAGTGCTCGAACGAGAATTCATTAATCAAAAAGCCATCTGAAAGATGGCTTTTTGATCATTTATTCTGTTTTTAGCTGTTCGTTAGCCAGTCCTTCGATGATGTTCAGGATGGCCGAGTTGTCTAGGTCGCCCAGACCGGCCTGCAGCATGGCCGTGTACAATTGCAGATCCACCGCCGCCGAGGGCAGGGGGATGCCGTACTCGCGCGCGGTTTCCATGATGATGTTCAGATCTTTCGTTTGCATGGATGCCTTGAAGCCGGGCTGGCGGTTGCCCGCAAACAGTCGCTGCGGTTTGACGTCCAGGGTCCAGCACTGCGCCGCGCCTGCCTTGATGGCATCCACGACCTTGCGAGGGTCTGTGCCCGCCTTTTGGGCAAAGATGAGCAGTTCAGCCATGGCCACCATCTGCGCGGCCACCATGATCTGGTTGGCAGCCTTGGCCACCTGGCCGCTGCCAGAACCACCCACGTGGGTGATGGTCTTGCCCATCGCGTTGAAGATTGGAGTTACTGTTTCGAGCGCTTCTGCAGGACCACCCACCATGATGGTAAGTGTGCCATTGCGTGCCCCGATATCTCCGCCGCTCACTGGTGCGTCCAGCGCCATGATGCCTTTCTCAGCCAGCCGGGCTGCGATAGAGCGCGCGACAGCGGGCTTGATGGTTGAGTTGTCCACAAAGATCATGCCTGCGCGGGCTGATTCGATGATGCCGTGGCTGCCGAAGACCACCAACTCCACATCCGGGCTGTCTGGCAGGTTGGTGAAGACAACATCCACGTTCTCGCTCACCTGAGCGGGGGAAGATGCCCTTACCGCCCCTTCATTGACCAATTCATCCACTGCAGCCTGACTGCGGTTGTGTACCACGAGAGGGAAACCGGCTTTCAGAATATTGCGCGCGATCGACTTTCCCATCAACCCCAGACCAATATACCCGACTCTCAGCATGCTGCGCTCCTGTTTGAAGGTGTAGACCTGCATTATACCTTTTTGTATAATGAGAAAATACAACCAATCGGGTTTTCTGACGTATATAGTGTCATACAACTGAGGAGATTCTTGAAAAATGGATAATTTACCTGAAACCGACAACATCATTCCGCCAGAACCAAAGAAAAAGAGCCACAGAACGAGTGTCTGGTGGCCTTTGATCTTGATCCTGGTTGGCGTCATCTTGCTTGTGCAGAACCTGCATATCGCCAATTTCACCTTCCAGTGGTGGGCGTTGTTCATCTTCATCCCTGTGTTTGCTTCTCTCAATTCCGCCTGGAAGAGCCTGCAGAACACCGGCCGCTTCAATGCCACCGTGCGAAGCAACCTGGGTTCAGCCATCCTGGTGGGCGCAGCTGCTGTCATTCTCATGTTCGGCATGGATTGGTCCAAAGTATGGCCTGTGATGGTCATTGCAGGCAGTCTTTCCATGTTCCTCAGCGGCCTGTCCAGCCTTGACCCAAATGAAAACCGTCGCGTGACGGTTTGGATGGGTCTGGCAGCATGGATCGGGTTGGGCGGCATGCTCCTGGGTGTGGGATTTCTGGGGCAGTATCTGCCCATCCCGGCCATCCAGACCTGGCTGGCAGCATATCCCAAGTGGTGGGCTGTCCCCATCATCGTAGCTGGCGCTGGTATCCTCCTGAACGCAGTCGTTCTTATCGGACGCAATAACTGGCGCATGAACTGGGAGACTTGGTCCATACTTCTCATCGCAGTGTTCACGATTGCCGTGGGTGTAATGGCCTTCTTCGCTCTCAATTGGAACCTGCTCTTCCCGGTGGTGCTCATCGTCTGCGGTGTCATGATCATGGCGGGTATTCTGCGCAAGCGCAGCTAAAAATCAGGCCGGTTGGGATTCCCCAACCGGCTTTTCATATCTGGTACATTCGGCATCTTTAAGATAAACTTTTCGCTGTATTGAGCGGGTATTTCACTTAAGGTGGTACTTGAATGAAAACAAAAAGCGAAAAAGTGCTGGCAATGATCCCTGCGTTCAATGAAGCCGAGCATATTACCGTGGTTGTGACCCAAGCCAGGAAATATCTGCCTGTCCTTGTGGTCGATGATGGTTCAGCCGACGAAACTTCTGTCATTGCCAGGCAGAATGGTGCTGAAGTTTTTCGCCAGGAACCCAACCAGGGCAAGGGCACGGCCATAATGAATGGTTTCAAGTATGCCCTGGAGCACGGCTATGATGCCGTGATTACCCTTGACGGAGACGGCCAACACGACCCTGATGAGATACCTCTCTTCCTCGAAGATTTTACAACCAACGGCAGTGACCTCATCATTGGCCGGCGTGACTTTCGCAAAATGCCCTTTGTACGCATGTGCTCCAATTCGTTGGGCACGTGGATGTACTCCTGGGCGATTGGACAGTTCATTCCCGATAACCAGTCAGGCTACCGCCTCATCTCGGCAGCATTGATGCGTTCAATGACCACCAGTGAATTTCACGGCTTTGAATTCGAGGTGGAGATGATCATGCGGTGCGTGATGGATGCCCACAAACTGAGTTGGGTGACCATCAAGACCATTTATGCCGGTGAAAAGAGCCACATCACACCTGTACGGCATGCCTGGCGCTTCTTCCTGCTTACCTTCCGCACTCGCAGGGTTATGCGAATGCACCGTCGAAAATCAAAAAACCAATAATTGTACAAAGGTTGTACAAACCCTTCTCTTTTGCCCTTTCACTCTTTACAATATGAGTATGAAAACAGTAAAGGAGATTGAAATGAACAAAAACGTGTTTCGTCAGATACTTGTTATCCTGGTAGTTGCTGCCACGCTGGTGGTCAATACCCTGGCCAATGCTTTACCACTCAATGGATTGAATACCGGGCAGATCTCGGATAGTTTCAAGGTCTTTTTTGTCCCGGCAGGTTATGTCTTCTCGATCTGGGGATTGATCTACCTGGCTTTGATTGCCTATGCAATATTCCAAGCGCTCCCATCACAAAGAGAGAACTTTCGCTTGCAAAAGATCGGCGGCTGGTTCCTGCTGGGCAGTCTGGCCAACATCGCCTGGATCTTCCTGTGGCATTATCAGCAGTTCCCGTTCACATTGCTGGCCATGTTCACGTTGCTCGTCAGTCTGATCGCCATCTACTTGACGCTGGGAATTGGCACAAACCTGAAGGTATCCGCTGCTGAAACCTGGATGGTGCGGGTTCCGTTTTCTCTCTATCTTGGCTGGATCACTGTAGCGACAATCGCCAACGTGACCGATGTGCTTTATTTTTTGAACTGGAACGGTTGGGGTATTGCCCCTCAGGTATGGTCAGTCATCATGCTGGCAGTTGCTGTGGTCGTGGCCGCTCTGATGGCCTTCCTCAAAAGAGACGCGGTCTACCTCGCCGTACTGGTCTGGGCTCTCACTGGCATCGCGGTGAAATTCCAGGGCACAAGACTGGTTTACCTTTCAGCGTTGATCGCTGCCGGGCTGGTTGCGGCGCTCATGATCTATTCTCTGCTGACACAACCACGAACTCGGTAAACGATATTACGCGTGACTCACGCCGCCTTGTATACAACAGGGCGGTTGTTTTTTACTCTGCTTGTGCTATAGTAATAAAATCGTTTCTGGAATTAGTGATGATTGATACTACTGAACTAAGATTTGAAGCTGACGTACAGGCACCGATCACCCAGGTCTGGCAGGCCTGGACGACGCGTGAGGGTGTCATCAGTTTCTTCGCGCCTGATTGCCGTCTGGGTTTGACGCCTGGCGGCGCTTATGAGATGTATTTCAATTTGGATTCCGCTGAAGGTGAAAGGGGCGGGGAAGGCTGTCGGATTCTCGCCTTTGAAGAACCGCGCATGCTTTCGTTCACCTGGAACGCTCCACTCGAATTCTCGAATGCGCGCCGCCAGAAAACGCATGTGACGGTCCGGCTTGAGGAAACTAAAAACGGAATGACCCACGTCACTCTTACTCATGATGGCTGGGGCAGCGGAGCGGAATGGCAGGCCGTGCGCGTCTATTTCGAACGCGCCTGGGAACAGGTTGTTCTACCGCGTTTGCAGAAACGGTTCACAGATGGACCGATACACTGGGATGAATTGGAATAGAGGAGACATTATGCAAAACACAAAAAAGGCGATCAATGAATTCCTGGGGCAAAAGACCTTTGCGGTGGTGGGCGTATCACGCAATAAGGACAAGTTCGGCACCATGCTCTACCGCGATATGAAAGCCAAAGGTTTCATGGTGTATGCAGTCAATCCGCAGATGGACATGGTAGAGGGTGACCGCTGCTACGCCGGTCTGGCAGCCCTGCCCGCAAAACCTGACGCTGTAGTGACCGTAGTCCCCGCTCCGGCGACGATTCCCGTGATCGATGATATGGCCAGGTTGGGCATCAAGCAATTGTGGCTGCAGCAGGGGTCAGAATCCCGCGAAGCAGAAGACAAAGCCCTCGCTCTGGGTATGAGTGTGGTCAGCGGCGAGTGCCTGTTCATGCACCTCAAGCCGGTGGAATCCATTCACAAGTTCCACCTAGTTCTGCGGAGTATCTTTGGGAAAATGCCCAAATAAAATGGAAAAGGCAAACAGACCCTTCCTGATCAATGGAAGGGTCTGTTATTCGTTATAGTTACTTCGCCAACATCTTCAATTGCTGTTCCAGTTTGTGAGCGGTTTCCTTGAACTGGGCCAGGCGGCCGCGTTCTTTTTCAACCACCGCAGCCGGGGCTTTGCTTCCGAAATCGCTGCCGAGCAGTTTTTCAAGTCTTTCGATCTGGCTGTTGACCTCAGCCAACTCTTTCGTCAGGCGTTCGCTCTCGGCAGCGGCATCCACCAGGTCAGCCAGAGGCAGGTAGACTTCGATGCCCGAAACAACAATGGAAACCTGGTTTTCAAGCTTCTCCGCCAGGGTATCCAGGATCTTCAAGGACTCCGGGGTAACGTTCGCCAGTGAGCAGATGGAAGCCGCCTGTTTTTCAAGCACGGCTTTTTTGTCACCTGCCACCAACGTAGCCGCGATCTTCTTGGATGGTTGTACGCCTTTCTCGGCGCGCAGGTTGCGGATGGCGCGTACAGCATCCTGTACAAGGGTGAAATCCTGGATTGCCTGGTCTTCCCAGCCTTCCGGTTCACCAGCCTCAGGCCAGCGGGCAATGATGAGCGCTTCTTCCCATTTGGCCTTGCTGTCAAACGGGCTGAACCCAAGATCAACAGCAGTCTTCTTCAAGGCCTGCCACAGTTCTTCGGTGACGAACGGGGTGAAGGGATGCAGCAGACGCAGGCAGGCATCCAGCACGCGTACAAGCGTTCTGGCGGTGAAGTAAGCCCGGTCGCCGCCTTCAGCGAGTTGGGTCTTGGCGATCTCGAGATACCAGTCAGCAAACTCACCCCAGAAAAACTCGTAAATCTGCCGGCCGGCCTCACCAAACTGGTAAGCCGAGAACAGGCGGTCTGATTCACGTACCAGCGTGTTGAGCCGTGCCCAGATCCAGGAATCGGCCAGGGTCCATTGCGGTTCTGCCTGCGGTTTGGTCGGCGCCTGGCTGATGGCTCCCAGCACGAAGCGGCCCGCGTTCCAGATCTTGTTGGCAAAGTTGCGGTTACCCTCCACCTTTTTCAGACTCAGGTTGCTGTCCTTGCCGGGGGTGGAACCCACCAGCAGGGTGAAACGCAGCGCGTCGGTACCCAGGTCGTCCATGACTATGAGCGGGTCGATCACGTTTCCCTTGGTCTTACTCATCTTCTGGCCTTTTTCGTCCAGGATCAATCCGTGCAGGTAAATGGTGTGGAAGGGCGGTTTGCCGGTGAATTCGATGCCGAACATCATCATACGCGCCACCCAGAAGAAGAGGATGTCGGCAGCGGTTTCGAGCACCGAGGTGGGATAGAAATATTCCAGATCGGGCGTCTTCTCAGGCCAGCCCAGCGTGGAGAACGGCCACAAACCTGAAGAGAACCAGGTATCCAGCACATCCTCGTCTTGATGGATCTTCTTGCTGTGGCAATGCTGACACTCCGTGGGGTCTTCACGGGCTACGGTCATCTTGCCGCAGTCGTCGCAGTACCATACCGGGATGCGGTGTCCCCACCACAGTTGGCGGCTGATGCACCAGTCGCGGATGTTCTCCAGCCAGTTGTAGTAGACCTTGGTGAAGCGTTCTGGAATGATCTTGGTGCTGCCATCCTGGACGGCTTTCAGAGCTTTATCTGCCAGCGATTCGATTTTTACAAACCACTGTGTCGAGATCATCGGTTCCACGATCTCGCCACCACGCTGTGAACGCGGCACGTTCAGCGTGTAGGGCTGTTCCTTGATGACCAGATCCTGCGCCTTCATGTCTTCCCACAGCTTCTTGCGGCAGGCAAAGCGATCCATGCCGGCGTAGGGGCCGCCATTCTCATTGATCTTGGCCTGTGTGTCGAGGATGTTGATCATGGCCAGGTTGTGGTTCTGACCGATGGTGTAGTCGTTGGGGTCGTGGGCGGGCGTGATCTTGAGCGCGCCGGTGCCGAACTCGCGGTCAACGTATTCATCCGCGATGACCGGGATACGCCGTCCTAAAATGGGCACAAGCATCTCCTTGCCGATGTATTTCTGGTAGCGCTCATCTTCGGGGTGAACGGCCACTGCTGTATCGCCCAGGATGGTCTCGGGGCGGGTGGTAGCGACGGGAATGAAATCGCCGGAGCCATCAGCCAGCATGTATTTAAAGTAATACAGGAATCCGGGTTCCTCGCTGTATTCCACCTCAAGGTCCGAGACGGCTGTGCGCAGTTCGGGCGACCAGTTGATCATGCGCGGACCGCGGTAGATGAGCCCCTTTTCATAGAGTGTCACAAAGGCTTTCCGTACAGCAAGTGACAGTCCATCATCCAGGGTGAAGCGTTCGCGCGTCCAGTCGCAGGAAGCGCCCAAGCGGCGGATCTGTCGGGTGATGTGACCGGCGTACTTCTTTTTCCACTCCCAGGTGTGATGCAGGAACTCCTCGCGGCCGATCTCGTCGTGTTTGAGGCCGTCCTTCGCCAGAGCTTTTTCCACCAGCATCTGGGTGGCAATACCGGCGTGATCGGTGCCGGGCACCCACAGGGTGGGCACACCCTTCATACGGTTGTAGCGGATCATCAGGTCTTCGGTGGAGACGAACATGGCGTGACCCAGGTGCAGTTCACCAGTGACGTTTGGAGGCGGAATGGAAATGACGAACGGCTTCTTCGAGGGGTCGAATCCGGGCTGTGAGGGATCATTCTGCGGTTTGAAATAGCCACTCTCTTCCCACATCTTGTATAGCCGCTGTTCGGTTGCGTGAAAATCATATGTTTTGGCGAGCATTTCTTCTGTCATGGCATCCTCCAAAGATCAATAATTTAAAACAAAAACCTTTCATCCTGTAGAGGACGAAAGGGAAACTTCCGCGGTACCACCTCAATTTGCCGCATTGCGGCACACTCGCCCGGACCATCATCCAAGTTTCGCTGTAACGGGCTACCCGTGCCGGTCTATTTTCCGTGTTGGATTTCTTCGGCAGTTTTGGTCAAATGACTTCGGTTTTTCCTGCTGCGGAGGTTTTCAGCCCGGGACCTCCTTCTCTATCAGCTTTTCTACAACCTACTACTTTTGACCCAACTCGTATAAAATTGATGAAGTGATTATACAAAATTGCCCGGCTTTCGTCAACCGTGACAACAGCCTCGGAAGGGACAAAGATCAATGAGTCAAATGATGGAATGGGCGCAGCAGATTCAAGCTGCCGCGCAGAATGGACTGGCATACACGCAAAATCCATTCGATAAAAAACGTTTCCTGGACCTGCAAAAGATTGCCGCCGAAATGATGGCGCAGGCTACAGGAGCCAGCCCGGACGAGGTGCAGAGTGTTTTCGAGGTTCAATCCGGTTATGCTACCCCCAAGGTTGACGTGCGCGGTGTGGTCTTCAAGGGTAAAAAGTTATTGTTCGTGCGCGAGCTGATGGATGGCGGCAAATGGACGTTGCCCGGCGGGTGGGTGGACATCAACGAACCGCCCAGTCTGGCCGTGGAACGCGAGGTGCGCGAGGAAGCCGGCATGATCGTTAAAGCCCGCAAGATCGCGGCGGTATTTGACCGCAACCTGCATGGGCATCCGCCATATCCGTTTCATACCTACAAGTTGTTCATCCTGTGTGATCTGATTGCCGAGGCCACCCCAGACCCGCTCGAGACGGCCGATCCCACCTTTTTCGCCCAGAACCAGATTCCCGAACTCTCCACGCTGCGGGTCACCGCGGAAGAGATCGAGTGCATGTTCACCCACCAAACCGAACACGAACGACCAACCGATTTTGACTAATTCCGGAAGAACTCATTGAAAACAAAAATCGCGATTCCAATACTCCTTATTTCAAGCTTTTTACTCTCCGGCTGCGTCGATACATTCGTGCAGTTCTTTGGAGGCACTTCCACGCCTGCTTCTGAATTAAATATGACTGAGGTTCCTGCCACACCCACACCGACAATAAATGTGGACCCAGCCAGTCTCAAGGGCACCGGCATCACTTTCATGTACCCCTGGAACGGCGAAGTGCAGATCGCCGTGGAAGCCATGGTGGATGAGTTCAATGACAGCAATGAATGGGGCATCACTGTTGCCACAGACGCGCCCGGTTCGTCCAGCGCGCTGGCTGAAGCGGTGAAAAACAATTTACTCAACTATTCACCACCCGAGGTCATCGCGGCCCCAATCGATTACCTGCTGCGTTTGAACCTTGACGAGGAGGTTGTCACTGACCTCACGCCCTACGTGGATTCTCCCGAGTATGGTTTGACCGAGGAGGATATCCAATACTTTGCTGATGTTTTCTGGCAACAGGACGTTGTAGATGGATACCGCTATGGTATACCTGCGCAGCGTACTGCCAAGGTGATGGTCTACAACCAGACCTGGGCTGAGGAAATGGGCTTCAACGAACCTCCATCCACGCCGGCTGAATTCGAGGAGCAGGTATGTGAGGCAACCGGTCAGCTAAAACTTGATGCAACCGGTAACAACGATGGTATGGGTGGATGGATTGTTAACTATGACGACATGACCATGGCCAGTTGGCTGCTGTCCTTTGGATCGGACTATGAAAAAACCAACGGAATCGTTTTCAACAATTACGACACCATTTCAGCGTTGACTTACCTGCGCGGCCTACTGGACAACGATTGTGCCTGGCTGAGCTCGAAACCTGGGTCGTACCAATATTTTGCCGAGCGGAAAGCTCTTGTCTATAGTGCCGACCTGCAGGAACTTTTCCTGCAGCAGCGTGCGCAGATGATGGCTGGCAGCAGCGATGAATGGACGATCATCCCATTCCCCTCTGAGACCGGCACTTTCATCCTCGCAGATGGCCCTTCATATGCCGTTCTGGCTACATCAGAAAAGAAGAAACTTGCTGCCTGGCTCTTCGTGCGCTGGCTCAGTGCGCCAGATCAACAGGCACGCATTGTCAAAGCCGAAGCAACCCTGCCGTTGGGACAGGAGTCTGTCCAGTATGCCGTGGAACTGGAAGACAAGCTCCCGCAGTGGAACGCGGCTGTGGACCTGCTGCAGTATGCCCAGGTACCACCCTCCGATCCTGACTGGGCCAACGCGCGCATGGTATTGGAAGATGCCTCATGGCAGTTGTTCACGACCGAAATGACCGCGGACAAAATCCCCGACCTGACAAAGTTGATGGATCAGACATTATCTGAGATCAGTGTGGATGCCAAATGACCAATCGCAAAAACATTATCATCTACACAGATGGCGGCTGCGATCCCAATCCCGGGCCCGGTGCCTGGGCGGCGCTTCTCCTTGAAGATGGAAAGAAGACAGAGATCAGCGGCAGCGATCCTGATACCACCAACAACCGCATGGAACTCATCGCAGCCATCGAAGCCTTAAAGAGGATCTGCGATCCATCAGACATCACCCTCTACACCGATTCGCAATATGTCCAGCGCGGCATGGAAGAATGGATGCCCAAATGGCTGGCCAAGAACTGGAAGGGCAGCAGCGGCCCCGTGGCCAACCAGGACCTGTGGAAAGCGCTGTTGGAAGCCATGAAGCCGCACAAAGTCAAGTGGCAGTGGGTGAAGGGACACGCAGGGAATCCGCTGAATTCAAGGGTGGATTGGCTTGTTAGGAAAGCCAGAAAGTAATACGCGTCTATTCTGATAGTGAAGGTGTTTCATTCAGGATGCTCTTGGCAACTTCCAGAGCATCCTTTTCGGTTAATGCCAGTAAGGCGTCACCAGTTTCCAATATGGTACTGCCAAGCGGTTGGATGAATGCATCCTGTCTTGCAATGAGTACAATCAAAAAGCCCGGCGGGAGGCCAAGTTGGTAAATGGCCTTTCCGATTGATGGAGAATCTGGATTGAGCTTAATTTCTTTCAGTTCGCTGGGGATCAATCCACCAGCGGTGATCTCGATGGGATATTGGCTGGCTTGATATGCAGGATCAGTAACTTTCAACAATTTGGCGATAAGTGGAAGAGTGGTGCCCTGCAAAAGAACCGACAATAAAACAACAAAGAAAACGATATTGAAAACCATCCCCGAGTTCTCAATTCCCGCGACAAGTGGATAGGTGGCCAGGACGATGGGTACTGCACCACGCAGTCCGACCCAGGAGATGAACACTTTTTCGCGAAGCGAGTATTTAAATGGAAGTAGAGTAAGGAATACAGCGATTGGTCTGGCCAGGAACATCAAGATTATCGCTAAACCTATACCCAAAGGCACAACTGGAACAAGGCGCGATGGGAAAACCAATAAACCAAGTGTAAGGAACAATACAATCTGGCTAAACCATGCGGCGCTATCAAAGAAACGTAAAGCACTGCGTTTGTGGATGAAGTCGGATTTCGCAAGCATAAGTCCCAAAACGTACACAGCCAGGAAACCGCTGCCGCGAAGCAGGGCTGCGCTGCCATAAGCGAGAAAGACCACCGTGAAAAGGAAAATATTGTATAAGCCTTCATATCCGAAGTTGATATGATTGACCAGGAAAAGTACAGCTTGACTAATCAGCCAGCCGACAAACAAACCAACACCGATTTGCAGAAAGAAGCCCAAAATAGTAACACCTGCTCCCTCAGCGGTCTGAGTAATGAAGCCAAGCACAATGATGGTTAATAGGACGGCAACGGGATCATTGCTGCCTGATTCCAGCTCAAGCAGAGAAGCCAGGCGCTGTTTCAGATTGATCCCTTTTGAGCGTAAGATCGAGAAAACCGCGGCTGCGTCGGTAGAGGATGTGATTGCTCCTATAAGTAAGGATTCCAGAAAAGTCAAGTCGGTCAGGAAATAACCAATTGCGCCGAATGCCAGGGTGGTGATGAACACGCCTGCGATTGAAAGGGAGATACCCTCTACCAGGACTGATTTGACCTGGCTCCATCGGGTATCAAGACCCCCGGAAAACAGGATCACTGAAAGTGCGGCAATGCCGATGTATTGAGTTAACTTCGGATCATCGAAGTAAATACCGCCAATCCCCTCTGATCCAGCCAGCATTCCCACGCCGATGAAAAGAATCAAAATGGGAATACCAAAACGGTCGGAGATCTTGCTGAAAATGATGCAGAGCAAAAAAATCGCCGCAACAATAACCAAACCCAATTCAAAAGAGATGCTCATAGGTCAATTATAGAAAATTTTCGGGAATGTATCAAATTGGGATTGTGAAACAAAAGTATGTTTATCTATTCTCAGAATCCCTGGCGCAAGGTTTTCTTTGGACGTAACCCTTCGTTATGTCATTGTGAACGAGCGTTGTTTGCGAGTGTGGCAATCCCTAACTGTTTTTTAACTGTTTACTTCTCTGAACAGCGAAGGATTTGGAAGATTGCTTCTCCCCATGCAGGGGTTTGAACTGACGAGAGGGTGGAGATTGCTTCTGGTAAAAACAGCCCTCGCAATGACAAAAGAAAAGAGGCGACGATGGGACGTGTCCACCGCAGGACGATTTGTCGCAGCGTAGCGGAGATCCTGCTCTGGATGAAACCAATGATCAGGGTTTTGTAAACCCGTACCTTAGCTTCTCGGCCACGTCGGTTGGTCTGCATCATTTTGGATGATAGCTATAAAACCGAGATCTGCGACTTCTACTCCGACAAAACCAACAACCGTATGGAACTCACCGCGGCCATTGAAGCCTTAAAAAGGTCAGTGATCCATCTGAAATCACCATTTACACCGGTTCTCAGTATGTCCAGCGCGGCATGGAAGAATGGATACCCAAATGGCTGGCAAAGAATTGGAAGGGCAGCAGCGGCTCCGTGGCCAACAAGGACCTCTGGGAAGGTCTTCTGGAGACAATGAGACCACACAAGGTCAAGTGGCAGTGGGTAAAGGGGCACACGGGGAATACGTTCAATGCTAGGGTGAATTGGCTGGTAATGAATCCAAAACGACAGAATTAAAAGTATTCGGAGAATTAATCGAAGGAATGATAAGAATTTTTTTTGAAATGGAGTTAATCCATTTTTGAATCGATATTGAATTATTGCATTAGATGTCTATAATGCTAATTGTGGGGTTAATGGTATAACTTTTTCATTGATACTAATAACCGAATAATCATTCAGGTTCCTTCATCTTTCATCATTTTAAATTTTTGGAAAGGAGGAAAGAATGCGGATTCATTCCATAAAGAAGGCGGAGGATGCTGGAAAGGATATGATTTTGCCAACCAGTGAAAAAAGCTCTACGAACAAACGAAAGAAGCCAAAGGATATCACAGAAAGCATAACAGAGGAAATTATCAATGTAGACCCACCGATAATTCCTTGCATTGACGTTGGGCCGATTATCATCGAGAAAACAATAAATAAATCAAAGAAGATAAATCGAGATTAAGTGAGTATACATGGAGGGATGAAGAAATGGTTTCAAAATTAACAACCCCGGTAAGTAATGGAAAATCTCAAAATGAAATTATTGAAGACAAGAAAAAGCAGCTCCAAGATACCTCAAAATGGGTTCTTTCAGCATTTGCCGCAATAGCTGGATTGATGCTAACCGGCTTGAAGTTCTCGGACATCGGCAAACTGCAGTCTCCATACATCTTTTTTGCATCTGCAACTTTCATAATTGCCATGGCAGCTGTATTTATTGAGATTTTCCTGGTTACAAGGGTACTCACCTTTGGAGGAATGAACGAAGAAAAAATCAGAAAATTCGCAAAAGACAAAAACAATCCTTCAGGAATCAATCTGAATGATACGTTGCTACTTGATGGGTACACTAAAGTTGATGATTTTCTGGATGACTACAAGAAATATGGCGAAATGTATGAGAAAGCTCTGAAGGATAATAAAAAAGAAGAAGCATCGAAATTAACAGACCGTGTTTCCAGGCTTGTGAAGACTTTCAACAATTTCCGGATTATGGCAGGATATGTAATGCTGAAAACCATTTACTTTTCTGCCATCCGTGGGTTATTTATCTTCGGAGCAATCGCGGCTATTGGCATAGCTATCTTTGTTTGGTCCATCAGTAAGACTCCTCTGACGAACTACATCTATATGAATCCACCAGGCGAAGCGACAGTTGCTTTGACTACTGCCGGCCAGACAGCCTTGCGTGACGCTCTTGGCAAGGATTGCGTTTCTAGGCCTGATGTCTCTGTCATTGTTCTCAGCATTGATGGCGGTGTATTCGATGTTGTCTCAATACCAACAGATACATGCAATGTGGCCAGATTCACAGTGGATTCAGATACCGGTTTGGTGACGAACCGACCGTAGATGCATTTGTTCTGAAGACCAAGTAAAAAATGAAGCGGCCAACATAACTGACTAAGTCATATTGTCTTGTTTAGGGCTTTGGCTAATCACATTCAGCAGCGGAGATCCTGCTCTGGAGGAAACCCATGATCAGGGATTTATCATCCCCTATAAGGTGATGTAAAAGGCACATATCTTCTAGGGGATTGCTTCGCTAGCACAGAACGCTTGCTCACAATGACATTGTTGCTCATAAAAGAAAAGAGGCGATGATGGGATTTGTCTCAGCGCAGCGGAGATCCTACTCTAGAGGAAACCCATGATCAGGGATTTGTTAAAACAAAAGAGGCGACGATGGGATTTGAACCCATGATCAGGGTTTTGCAGACCCTTGCCTTAGCCTCTTGGCCACGTCGCCTGGAACGATTGCATTTTATCAAAGAGTAGAGTGACGGTCAAGTAAATAGATGAAAACACCCTTTCGGGTTGTTTATTGCGGGCGATGGGATTACTATCCCAGCGCGTATAAAAAAAAGACAACCCTTTCAGGTTGTCTAGAGCGGGCGATGGGACTCGAACCCACGACCTTCTCCTTGGCAAGGAGACATTCTACCAACTGAACCACGCCCGCATGCTTGTCTCACAAGCATCAAGATTCTACTAGAAACTGGGTTACTCGTCAACCCCTTTTTCGGAAATTCTACAAATCTCCCTTGATTGTTAACACCTTATCGGCGTAATAGTATTCCACGTTGTAAGGACCGTAGGCCTTAAGGGCGTCACGCTCATTGCCATACTTCTCGATCAACCCGGCCAACATGCGGACGCCGTAATCGATATTGAAAGCCGGATCGAGAAGTTCCTGTGTGGTAGGTCTCGAGGCAAAGCACGGGCCATTGACGCATATAAAACCGGCCGCGATGCCGTCGTTGGGCATCACCTGCATCAGCCCTACTGCGCCGGACGTGGAGATGACGTCTGCCTGCCCGCCGCTCTCCTGCAGCATCACTGCTGCCACCAGCTCGGGCGAGACACCGTATTTTGCCGCAGCAGATTCGATCAAGCCGCACCATCGTGTGATGTCTTCCGGCAAAGAGGTGAGAGAACAGGTTGTAGATGCGATCAACGCGTTCTGAACAGGTTCCTGTGTGGCCGCAAAAGCTGGCTGCGTGGAGGACAGCAGGCGGGTGACAAGGATGAGGATCAAAGAACCGAGCAAGATTCCGGGGAGGATAGCTTTTTGTGGCTGCATAATAGAACACTCCTTCTATGCGTATAATAATAGCACTAGTGTTCTAAAAAATCAAGCATAAAAAAGGGAGGCTTTTGGCCTCCCGGTTATTACTATCTTTCCATGCTGACGACCTGGTGTTCCCAGCGGTGCCAGCCGTTGAACCTCTCCTCGATGATCTTGCGGCCTTCGCCGGGGCAGGGTTGGTCCATCAGTTCCAGGTCGGCGTCGACCATGATGCGCGCCAGTTCGTGGAATTTCACCTTGGGTGCCCAACCCAATTGCTTGTTGGCTTTGGCGGGATCTGACAGCAGGTAATCCACCTCGGTGGGTCGGAAGTAGCGCGGGTCGATCTCCACATACTTCTTCCAGTCCAGTCCGGCGTATCCAAACGTCTCGTCCAGGAACTCGCGAACGGTGTGCGATTCGCCGGTGCCGATGACGAAATCATCCGGTTTCTCCTGCTGCAGAATCATCCATTGCGCTTCCACGTACTCAGGAGCATAGCCCCAATCGCGTTTGGAATCCAGGTTGCCCAGGTACAGGTGGTTCTGCTTGCCGGCTTTGATGGCAGCCAGCGCGCGTGTGATCTTGCGTGTGACGAAGGTCTCGCCGCGCCGCGGGGATTCGTGGTTAAAGAGGATGCCGTTCGAAGCGAACAGGTTGTAACCTTCGCGGTAATTGCGCGTCACCCAGTAGGAATACACCTTGGCGGCAGCATATGGGCTGCGCGGCTCAAAGGCGGTCAATTCGTTCTGAGGGGGTTTGGCTGAGCCGAACATCTCGCTCGACGAAGCCTGGTAGAAACGTTCGGGGTAGCCGCTGCGGCGGATGGCCTCCAGAATGCGGATCGTACCCAGACCGGTCACATCGCCGGTGTACTCGGGCATGTCAAAACTTACGCGCACATGGCTCTGCGCCGCCAGGTTGTAGATCTCATCCGGGCGCACGTTGTAGATGACGTTGACCAGGCTCTCGATAATGGAGACATCCCCATAATGCAGGTAAAGCCTGACCTCTTCACCGTTGCGGTGCGGGTCGTGATAGATGTGGTCGATGCGGCGGGTGTTGAAGGTGCTGGCACGGCGGATGATCCCATGGACCTCATAGCCTTTGGAGAGCAGCAGTTCAGCCAGATACGAGCCATCCTGCCCGGTGATGCCAGTGATAAGAGCTTTTTTCATTTAGCTCCTCCATTCTTTATGATTATTCAGAAGTGTAAGTATACCCATTGAATTTCGACCTGTCAATTAACAAACTTGAAAAAGGCCACCCGTTTTTACCGGGTGGCTCTTGAGTTACTTTTTCACATCTTTCTTTTTGAAGTAGATCTCTTTCTTTTCAGGATCGAGGTCGACGATGACCGTATCACCCTCCGCATACTCTCCTGACAGCAAACTGACCGAGAGCGGGCTTTCCACGTACTTCTGGAGCGCGCGTTTGATCGGCCTTGCGCCAAGGTTCTGCGAGAAGCCTTCAGAAGCCAGCCACTCGCGGGCGGCTGTGGTCAATTCTACTTTCAGGCCATGTTCTTCGAGGCGGGCGCGGATCTCTTTCATCTGTAGGGTGACGATCTCCTGCATCTGTTCCAGCGTTAGCGGGGCGAACATGACGATCTCGTCGATGCGGTTGAGAAACTCGGGACGGAAGGTGCCTTTGAGCGCTTTTTCGATCTTGTCATGCGCCTCACGGTCCTCGTTGGTCTCATCCTTCTGGAGGAAGCCAAGCGCGCCGTTGCGGCGCACATATTCCGTGCCCAGGTTACTGGTCATGATGAGCACTGTGTTGCGGAAGTCCACCACGCGGCCCTGACCATCGGTCAGACGGCCGTCATCAAGGATCTGCAGGAGCGCGTTCCAAACATCGGGATGCGCTTTTTCGATCTCGTCAAACAAAACCACCCGGTAGGGGCGGCGACGCACCGCTTCGGTCAACTGCCCGCCTTCTTCGTAACCTACGTAGCCTGGAGGGGCTCCGAACAGGCGCGATACGGTGTGTTGTTCGTGGTATTCGCTCATGTCGATACGTACGAGGGCTTCTTCATCATCGAACATGAACTCTGCCAGCGCTTTAGCCAGCTCAGTCTTGCCTACTCCGGAGGGGCCTATGAAGATGAACGAGCCAATGGGACGGCGTGAGTCTTTCATGCCCGAACGGGCACGACGGATGGCATCTGCTACGGCGTGTATAGCTTCATCCTGCCCGATGATGCGTTCGTGCAGGCGATCTTCCATCTTTAGCAGGCGTTCAGCCTCAGTTTCCATCATCTGGCTCACCGGGATGCCTGTCCATTGCGCCAACACGTCAGCAATGTCATTGACGTCAACCACCTCGTCGAGCTTGTGTTCGGCTTCCCAGGTGTCGCGTTTCTTGTTGAAATCCTCTTCCAGACGCAAACGGTCAGCTTTCATGCGAGCAGCGCGTTCGTAGTCGCGCTCCACGCCGGCCTGTTCCTCTTCAGCTTTCAATTTGTCCAGTTCAGCCTTCATTTTCTTCAGGCCTGGGGGTAATGAGTAAAGAGCAACGCGTAATTTTGCAGCGGCTTCATCCATCAGGTCGATGGCTTTGTCGGGCAAATGACGGTCGGTCACGTAGCGTGCACTTAGTTTAACTGCTGATTTAAGCGCGTCATCGGAGAAGTGCACTTTGTGGTGCGCCTCATACTTGTCGCGCAGCCCCATCAACATCTTGATGGTGTCATCCACAGAGGGCTCGTCCACAAAGACGGGCGCGAAGCGCCTTTCGAGCGCAGCGTCTTTCTCAATATGTTTCTGGTATTCATCCAGGGTGGTGGCGCCTACGCATTGCAGCTCACCGCGCGCCAGGGCGGGTTTGAGCATGTTCGAGGCATCCATGGCGCCCTGTGCGGCTCCTGCGCCTACCACGGTGTGTAATTCATCGATGAAGAGAATGATCTCACCTGAGGAGCGTTGGACGTCTTCGATGGCGGCCTTGAGACGCTCTTCGAACTCACCTCTAAACCGTGAGCCGGCGATCATCGCGCCCAGGTCAAGTGAAATGACCTTCTTGCCTGAAAGGATCTCGGGCACATCGCCCGAAGCAATCTTTTGCGCCAGACCTTCCACGATGGCGGTCTTGCCCACACCAGCCTCGCCAATGAGGACAGGGTTGTTCTTGGTACGCCGCGACAGGATCTGCATTACACGCAGGATCTCCTTGTCGCGCCCGATGACGGGATCCAGTTTGCCCTCGCGGGCCTGCTGGGTGAGGTCGCGGGAATATTTCTCCAGGGTGCGGTAACGTGTCTCAGCCTGGGGGTCGGTCACACGCTGTCCACCGCGTAATTGCGTTACGGCGTCGAGCACGCGGTCTCGGGTGATACCGGTGGTCTCAAGCAGGCGCGAAGCGGGAGTGTTCTTCTCGCTCAAGATGGCCAGAAAAATGTGTTCGGTGGAGATGTACTCATCCTTGAGCTTGCTGGCTTCTTCGTTGGCCAGGTCGATGATACGCTTGACGCGCGGGGTAATGAAGATTTGACCGGCGCCGCCGCCGCCAAAAATGTTGGCCTTGGGGCTGGTCTTGAGGATGTAATCCAGGCGTTCTGCCAGGATCTGCGGGTCCACCTTTAATACTTCGAGTATCTGCGAGACCATGCCCTGCGGCTGCTCAATGAGCGCCAGGAGCATGTGCTCGGTGTCGATCTGGTTATGCCCGTAGCGCTGGATGATCTCCGCGGCGCGTTGGGCGGCTTCTTGGGCTCTTTCTGTAAATCTGTCAAATCTCATCATTTAGGGTTCCGTCCTTGAAACAGAACAAGTAAGTTGCTTTCAGGTGATTATAGCATCTACGACCTAAGAGAAATCAAAGAATTGCATTAACAACGTGTCAGATTTCTCTGTATACAACTTTGCCCATCACCATAGTAAATTTCACGTTCAGGTCGTTATCCACCAGGATAAGGTCCGCATCGTAGCCTACTGCCACTTTACCCTTCGATCTGTCCAACCCAATGGCCGCAGCCGCGTTGGTAGAACTACAGGGCAGGATCTCGGACAGAGGTCTGCCGGTGGCTTTCACGAAGTTGCGTACAGCCTTGTCAAGAGCCAGTGTCGAGCCAGCCAGCGTACCATCATGCAAGCGGGCTGCGCCATCTTTCACCGTAACTGATTCACCTTTGAATGAATACTCGCCGTCAGGCATGCCTGCTGCACTCAGCGAATCGGAGATCAGGATGATCCCATCCGGGCCTTTGATATCGTAGAGCAATTTCAACACCACCGGGTTCACGTGGATGTTGTCAGCGATCAATTCGCACTTCAACTCCGGCAGGGTCATGGCCGCACCCACCACACCCGGTTCGCGGTGGTTGAGCGGTCGCATTGCATTGAAGCAGTGAGTCACCTGGTGCACGCCCAGAGCAACCGCTTGCCTCATTTCCGCATAGGTAGCGTTGGTGTGCCCGGCTGCTACGGTGATGCCGCGGCGTGCGCATTCTACGATCAGCCAATGGTTCTCGGGGATTTCTGGAGCCACGGCCACCAACTTGATGATGCCGCTATCCAGATATTCGAGTGCTTCTTCCCGTTTAGCCGGTCGGATGAGTTCCTTTGCCTGCGCGCCGCAGTATACGGTGTTCAGCCATGGACCTTCCAGGTGAGCGCCAAGGATGCTTGCGCCTTTTTCATGCCCCATTATCGTGCTGATTGTCTTCAATGAATCGGTGATGACGCTTCTTGGAGCCGTCCAGGGAGTGGCAAGGAAACCTGTCACGCCGTGTTTCGCGTAATAAAGAGTGAGTTCCTGCAAGCCGGCTTCATCGATGCCCAGAACCTCATGACCGATGGCGCCGTGGGTGTGCAGATCAATGTAACCCGGCAGCAGGATTAATCCCTGCCCGTTGATGTACTCACCAATCAGCATAGTATCCGCGCTGCCAATTTTCTTGATCTTAGTATCCTCGACGATAATGTCGGCAGGGACGAGTTTTCCGGTTTTATCGTAAAGAGAAATGTTCTTGATAATTATCATATTGGTATCCGGAATTGATTGTAAGCGTTTCGATTTATGAAGTCAAATTATCTCCATTTGATTGGAAAAAACCACACATGATGTAAAATCAACCTATGCCTGCCAACACTGTAACCGTCGTCAGTCCCATCCGCCCCATCCACCTCGACAGGGATATCAACCAGGTGGCAGACCTGGTGGAGTTATGCTTTGCGGAGGCAATGGATGCCGAAGGCCGCGCTTATCTCCGCAATATCCGCTTGGCCACCCGCACCATGAACTCGGTCTACCTTAGCACGCTGACCCCTGAAACAACCTCAATTCCCTTTCACGGTTATGTGTGGGAGGAAGATGGCCGCATCATCGGCAACGTGACGCTTATTCACAGCAAACGCAATGAAAAGCATTATTATTTCATCGCCAACGTGGCGGTACACCCTGGCCAGCGTGGACGCGGTATCGGACGTATGCTCACTGAACGCGCCATGCGTCACGTGCGCGAACATAAAGGCTGCCGGGTGATGCTGCAGGTGCGCGAGGACAATCCCTCCGCGATCCATATCTACGAGAGTCTTGGCTTCAAGGAGATCAACCGCCGCACCAACTGGGTTCTCGACTCCGACAGGAAGCCAAACACAACCCAATCAGCAGACATCCGCGTCACGCGGCGTAGCATTGACGATTGGCCGCAGCAAAAGGCCTGGCTGGATGAGCTCTATCCCGAGAACGTCGGTTGGTTCCTGCCCTTCAATATCAAGAAACATGCCCCCGGTTTCTTCAACTGGCTCGACCGCTGGATGAACTCGGACTCGCTAGGCTTCTGGGCGGTACGCAGCCGCAACAATTTGCTCGGACTGGGATCACTGGAGGTGGTGAACCCTCACCAGCATTACCTGTGGCTGGCCACCAGCCCCGCCAACGAGAACACCGTCATCCGCAGCCTGGTGCCTCATGTCATCCGCCGCATGCGCCATCCCAAGAAGCTGCACATCAATTACCCGGCTGCCAGAGCAGTGGATGCTTTCACGTCCTCGGGGATGAAGGTGTTCAACACCCTAATCTGGATGGAAGCCATAATCAGCAATGTAAATGATTGATTTTTCTTATCGTGCAACGATTTGACTACCTTTGCGTAAATATTGATGAAAGGAAAATAGACGATGAAATTCATCCTGCGTGTATTGATCAACGCTATTGCTTTGTTTGCAGCCGTTCAATTGCTCTCCGGGCGCATCATCATGGAAAACAACCAGTGGTACGCCTACCTGGTGTTGGGTCTCATCTTCGGGCTTGTGAATGCACTCATCAAACCCATCATCATGGTTGCCAGTTGCCCGCTGCAGATCCTCACCCTGGGATTGGGTACGTTACTCGTGAATACTCTCATGTTCCTGATCGTGGGCTGGATCGGAAATGGCTTCGGGTTTGGCTTCACCATCCCGACCAACGCTTTCTGGAACGCCTTCCTCGGCGCCATGATCGTCAGTATCATCAGCTTCATCTTGAGCCGGTTCCTGATCACCAGGAACACCAACAAGTAAAGAGATCGCCTGGGAGATTTTCCCAGGCGATTGTTTTTAATTGGTGCTGGTTGTGACTTCCACCGCGTCCCACATCAGCGCACCGCTGTTCCACTGGTACAAAGTGTTGCCGTTCACAGGGTCGTGGATGTACCAGATACCCAGTTCGTCGATCATGGGGATGAGTTGGTCGGTATACTGGCTTGAAATTGATTCTGGCACGATTGGCACCCAAACTCCCATGTTCGTATCCAGTACATAGAAAGCCTGACCGAGCGAATCAACGAGAGAGTTCGTTTGCGGATCAAAGTTGAGCGGCACAGAAGACACCGGGAATTCCGGCAATGTGGTGACCGGTTCACTGCTTGCTTCGGGTTCCGAGGGGCTGAAGCGCAGCACGAAGTTATTGGCGGCATCCACCACCCAGACATGACCTTCAGTATCGGCAGTGAGACCCACTGGCATGCCGAATCCATCGATTCCGCTTGAATACGTGCCCCAGCTTTGAATGAAATTACCAACCAGATCGAACTCGATCACACGGAAGTTATCGGGGTCGGTGACAAATACATGACCATATGAATCAAGAGTCAGGAACGGTTTGTTCTGGGCCGATTGCGTGTCCCAGCCATCCACATCCCAACTGCGTATGAAGTGATATGAAGTACCCGTTTCATCGGGGGCGAAGACCTGGATACGGTAGTTCCACGTATCAGCAACGTAGACCAGGCCGCTTGTGTCCACGGCGATGCCCACCGGTTCATCGAGCTGACCATCTTCCATGCCGCCGCTCCCGAATTGTGCAATGAAGTTGCCATCAGCATCGAAGATGACCACGCGTTTGTTGCCGGTATCGGTTACGTATACACGGCCGTTGGCGTCCACGGCAATGCCACGCGGTCCCCAGAAGGCATCAGGTGTTTCGCCCTGACCGCCCGTTCCCCACATGGTGATGAACTCACCGTCGGCGCTAAATTTCTGGATACGGTAGTTCCAGGTATCCGCCACGTAGACCGAGCCGTCCGGCCCAACAGCGATTCCCCAAGGCTCATTGAATGTGCCGCCGTGTGCTTCGCCGCTGTCAAGGGAGGCATAGCTTCCCCAAGAGGAAATGTATTCCCCGCTGCTGCTAAAGCGTTCGATGCGGTTGTTGCTTGAATCTGCAACGTAGATCGTACCGTCCGGGCTCACGGCAATACCGTGTGCGTTGTTCAGTTGCCCCAACCCTGCGCCGCTTGATCCAAAGAACTGATCGGGCATCAGGTCTGTGTAACCTCCTGCATATGGATCGGTTTCAACCACAGCCGTGGTGGCAGGCAGGGTGCCGTACTCCCAGATCTTGGCCACGATATCCTTCTGGATAAAGAAATGCAGACTTGCAGATGGCTGCCAGGTCTCCAGGGTAAGGTTGGCGTTGTTCGTCACATCCGCGTATTTGGTGTAGTCCTTGTTCAGCCAGATATCGAAGATGGCCTCAACCATCTGCGGGTTCTTGATACCGTTCCATACCTGTGCCCAGGTGAGGTTCATGTAATCCATCATTGGCCACCACAGGCGTTTGTAGTCATACTGGATATATTTGTCGCCCAGCACCGACTGCACCTTTGAGAGGTAAACGTCATCGCTGATTACCAGTGGATAATTTTGCAAGTCGCGCGAGATGGTATCTTTGATCCACATCTTGTTCGGATAATCGCGGAAATACCACCAGTAAGGATAGAGCGCGTCGCCGATGTAAGCAACCTGAATATTGTTTCCCCCCACTGTCCGTTGTGAGATTTCCTCAACCTGTTTGAGGATCTCCTTGGGGCCGGCAGCGCCGTGGGCATAGACCAGGAATTCCTTGGCGTTCGTATAGTTAATGAAAGAAGCCTGATATGAAGACCTTGCTGTCAGGACTGTAAGCGCGGTAAAGATCATCACTAGAGAAAGTTTAACGAAGTTCCTGAAATTCCAACCCCTAAGCAGACGGCAGGTCACCAATACGCATGCAACCGCGGCAGCCAACGCAAAAACAAATTCAAGCGTGACGTTCAGGTTTTCCAGAGATGTTCCTGTGAATGGCTTAACGGCACCCAGCAATGATTTGAGCATCATGCCCAGGGCGAAAACAAAGACCAGCATCGTTGGGATGGCAAAGTAACCTTTTGAGTTGGCCAGTTTCTTCCAAGGGATGGATTCCACCAGGTAGCCTACACCCCAACCAGCTGCCAGCAGCATCGGCAGGGTGATATGGACGGTAAGCCAGGGCATCTTTTCACCGGCAATGCTGTAGGCCAGCAGACTCATCAGAGACCAATACGCAAGGAAAGCCAACACGGGTAGCCTGGTGGGATTCTCCGCTTCCAGTTTCTCACCGGTCATCGCATCAAAGCGGATCTCTGTCTGTTCTGCCTCGTCAACCTCGTTCTTCTGCTTGAATGGAGAAATGAGGGGTTTGGTATTGAAAAGGTTGTGCCAGGCTCCATAGAAGGCAGCAAGCACCAACCCAAGAGCGGGTAGGTATTCATACAATGGAACCTGTAGAAAGGCATAATACCACCAGGGCTGAGTACCGCGGTTCACGCCCTGTTGTTCCAGCCAGTAACCCAGCGAACCTACCAAGCCGGTGGCAAAACCCTGCCCGTTGGTGAAGAAAGTGGTGTACAGGACGGTGAAAATGGCATAGAAGATGCCAGCGCTGGTGAGCCAGGTGGATGGTTTCCACAGGCAGCCTGCGGTGATGGCGATCGCTGCCAATACCCCGGTGATGATACCTGTGCGGATCAAGCCTGCCGTTGAGTAATCCAGCGGGTTCCAGCCCATCAGTTTGATCGGGAAGGCAGCCAGGAGAGGCAGGACAAGTGTGAGGGTAAGGATGAGCAGGTCATAAGCACGCATGTTCTTGACGACCTTCCAACTCAATCCCTTGACCAGGAACACGACTGCCAGGATCAAGGAAAGAGCAAAAAGGCCAATGCTCATCAACAATACCGTGTGGTAGAGGGGGAGCAAGTTTTGGAAGAACTCATTCGTGAACGGTGATGTGGTGGAATTGGCCTTGCTTTCCATTGCCGAGGCGGTCAGCATTAGCGTAATGAAAATGAAGGCCAGGATGACGAAGAAAGAGAACATGAACTTGCGGTTGGGGTTGTTCCATTCCTTTTCCAGAACATCCCGATAGAGCAGGAAAGCCAGGAAAATCAACAGGATGGCCGTGTAAATATACGCGGTCTCTTTTGTGCAGTACTGCAGCGAAAGGACAGCCGCAAACAGGAAAAGTGTCGACTTCTTGCCCTTTTCCAGGTAGTACAGTACCAGGAAGATCATCATCACGCCGAACAGCGCCACAAAGGATTCGTTACGCGTGTAGCGTTCATAGAAGAGCATATAGGGCGAGATCATGAAAAAGACACCTGCCAGCAGCGCGCCCATACGGCCCAGGTAACGCTTGAAGGCGAACAGGACGAATGCCACTGTGGCCACGCCGAAAAGCGCGCTCGGCACACGTGAGGCAAAATCACTGTCGCCAAGCAGGAAGTAAGTGGCAGCCACCAGGTGGAACTGCAGCGGACCGTGAGTTACCGGGTCGTGCGAATATCCATTGCCCTGGTACAACTCAAACGACGGGACAACATGATTCACTTCATCGTGGCTCATGTCACGCGCGCCCACGTTATAGAAACGGCTGATCACCGTGACCACCAGGATCAGAACGGTGAGTAGGGTTTCTATTTTGAATTTTGGAAAAACGGAAAAAACTGGTTTATCCAGCCAGGAGGTGTTAGTTTCAAGGTTGATGGCATTATCCATAGCGAGAATATTTCCTTTGCAGCGTGATTGACAATACTTGACTATACTTGAATCCCAGAAAAGGTGCAAGATTTAACCCAATGACCATTGATGTGGATACACCCCAAAAGAAAAGGCTGCCCGCGGGCAGCCTTTTCTTTACTGGTAACTCAGGTTGAAATAGTTGTAGACCGCCCGCGAAATATCGGCGAACAACTGGTTGGCATCATCGTACAGGATCTGGTTGGTATCGTACTGATAAACAGTCAACACGTAGTTGCCGCCAGGTGTGTAGATAATGGCCGCGTCGCTGAAGTTGTGTGTAACCAAATCGGTGGGGTCAACGATCCAACCATGCTTGTGAGCGATCTGCGTACCGTTGGGCAAACCCTCGCGCAGCAAACTCGGCTGTTCGTTGCGGGAAAGGTACAGGATCATCATCTGGCAGTCGGTCTTGCTGATCTCACCCGGGAACACCGCTGCAAAGCTTCCACCGCCTGTTTGTGAGCACTGATAGATATCTGCCAGAAGGCTGCCCATATCAGCGGGGGTGGTTTGGCTGTAAGTATCTGGATCAGTGGATACATCAGTGCGTGAATTTGCAGGTGTGGAAGGCTTGTAGATGAGCGGTGAACCGTATGAGAAGAAACCGCCGATGTATGTGCTCTTGAGCCCAAGTTCTTCCATATCATCTGAAACCCCGATCGGGCCCAGATTGGGATCGATCATTGTTTTCATTAATGAATCAGGTGCAGTATTTGAAGAGGTTTCGATCATTTCCTCGATGAGTGTGGAGAAATCAGTGGAAACAGGTTTCGTTGCCCGTCTGTAAGAACTGATCATGATGGGTATCTTTATCGTACTGGCGCCCGAAAAGGCGATATCTGGCGCAAGTTCTACCCCTTCCTGATAGGCGAGCTGCATTTCTTCGCCGGTTTGCAGGTCCTGCAGGTAGACCTCGGTGATGCCAGTATATTCTGAAACGTCGATGATCTGCTCCAGCAGAATCTTGAGGTTGGACAGGGAAGGTTTGGTTGAGCCTACCTGGCTAATTGAGAGGTTCACCACCCGCGTGGATGGTGATTGCAGCGCAATCTTGACCAGTTCCATCGAGCGTTCGATGTTCAGTTCCGTGCCTGAGCTGCCAGCTTCAAAGTTGACGCTGCCTGGCACCGGCGAGTAAGCGTCTGCCGGTTGATCATAGCGGGCGGCTATCTCGTTTACCAGATATTCACGCAGTACCGTCTCATCGATCGTTGCCACAAGCGGCACAGTATCCGACGAAGGCATCTTGTTGAACAGAAAATCCCAGAAAGAACCCCAGAAGGGCGCAGCCACGCGCTGTTGATCGGCCGCGGTCACCATGGCGTTCAGGTTCAACTCAAAGCCGAGGTTGGCGGGTTTCACCTGAATAACCGAAGCCCCGTAATGCATTTCAATGGGCACCGAATACGCCTGGGTGAGGCGTTCGGCTGCTTCATCGAGCGTTAGCCCTCCCACCGGAACACCCGCGATCTCGGTGCCGGCGGTAAAACCTGAACGCATACGGCTGAAGCTGACCAATTCGATGACAAGCAAAAGGACCGCTGCCGTGAGGAGCGCCAGCGCGATCCAGCGTAGCAAAGAGAAGTGTTTGACACGTACCATATTTGACTCCCGGCAAAGACTGCCTAATCGATTTTACCAGAATAATGTCTCCCTTTCGAAGGATGGATTGGCGAAGCGCATTTGGGCAGGATTGGATATACTTAAGCTATGTCTGATTCCCCTTCATCCAAGGCACAAATGTTACAGGGGATATTCCCCTTCAGCAATCTTGACCAAAAGACGCTCGCTCAGATTGTTCCATATATCGATAAAGGCACCTTCGCGGCCGGGACGACGTTGTTCTCACAGGAACAGGAAGCCAACGCGTTGTATTTCATCCTCGTCGGCAACGTGGAGATTACCCGCGAAGATAAGAATGGAAAAAGGGTGCTGGCCTATCTCAAAGCCGGAGACCATTTCGGTGAGGATTGTCTCACCAGTTTCCACCGCTGCCAGACAAATGCGGTGACAACAAGCCGTACGATCTTACTGCGGATCCGCCGCGAGAACTTGTTGGCCATCTACTCGGAATCACCCATGATGCAGCGTGTCTTCACTCTCGTGCGCCGCAGCTTCCAATTACAGATAAAGCTAATTTTCCCGTGGCACGAGACCTCAGAGACGCTCTATCTCATTTGTCGACGGCATCCACTCTTCCTGTGGCTGCGAATCATTCCATTGACCATCCTCACACTCGCCGCATTCAGCGGGCTTTTATCGCTGGGCTTCAAGGGACAGGAAGGATCCGTGCTCTGGCTGGTCACCGCCTTGCTTGTCCTCGCCATTGGTGCATTGATCACAGCCTGGGCAGCCATGGAATGGGCCAATGATTACTTCATCCTCACACGCGACAGGGTGTTGATGCAGCGCCTGGTGGTGGGGTTTTACGACAGCCGTGCTGAGACTCCCATGTCGGCCATCCTTTCCACCGGTATGGACGCCACTTTCTTTGGCCGCATTTTTGGGTTCGGCGCTGTTACAGCGCGCGCCTACACAGGCGACCTGCGCCTTAAGCAGCTCCCTGACCCTGATCTGGTCCAGGCTTTCCTAGAACACCGCCGCAGAAGCCTGCAATCAGAGCAAAGACGCGAAGAGCAGGCTGCCATGCATTCGATGCTGCAAAATCGTTTGCAGCCCGATCAGACCCGCCCCATCCCAGGTACACCTGCCCGTGCAGTATCGGAAGTACGCGTCAACTACTATGCCGGCACGTTCTTAGACTGGCTGGCGAAATTCTTTGGGTTGCGTACCGAGAAAGAGGGAGCCATCATCTACCGCACGCATTGGTGGATCCTTGTCAAACGAACTCTACTACCTGCGCTCTTTCTGGTCCTCGTCCTGGGATTGGCACTGGCCAGGCTCATCGGCACCATCGCGCTCGATGCTTCCCTGGTCTATGCCCTGGCCATTCTGTGCGCCATCTTCGGCTGGTGCTGGTGGCTCTATAACTATTTTGACTGGCGCAACGATATCTACATCATCAGCGGCGATCAACTGGAGGATGTCAACCGTCGTCCCCTGGGCAGCGAGGAAAAGCGAACCGCGCCCGTGAAAAACATCCAAACTGTGGAGTACAAACGCAGCGGCATCATCAGCCTGGTGCTCAATTTTGGCACGGTGCGCATCCAGATCGGCAATGAAGAGTTGACTTTTGATAACGTCTACAAGCCCTCGGTCGTGCAGATCGAGATCTTCAACCACCTGCGACAATTCAATGAGCAGACCCGTAAACTGGAACAAAAACGCATGGTTGACTGGATCTCCACCTACGATGGCATCCGTCGTAATGAAGACCAGGAAAGCAAAGATGGCAATCCCACCAAAAACGGGTAAAATTGAACGGCTCGAACACTAAAGCAGAGGAAGCAAATGGCAGTATTACCTATCGTTACCGTTCCTGACCCGGTCCTGCGGCGTAAAGCCCACAAGGTGACCGACTTCAGCAGGGATTTCCAGAAAATCGTGGATGATATGCTCCAAACCCTGCGCGACGCTCCCGGCGTTGGTTTGGCCGCACCGCAGGTGGGGATTTCGGACCGCATCATCGTGGTGGAGTACGGCGATGATGATGACGAATCCGTCCCAAAGAAACTCTACATCTTCGCCAATCCTGAAATTGTTGATGCTTCAGAGGAGATGGTCGAAGGTCTGGAAGGTTGTCTCTCCGTTCCCGGACTGGTGGGCATGGTCGACCGTCATCAATCCATAACGGTCAAAGGTTTGAACCGGCACGGCAAACCCGCTCGTGTGAAGGTCAGCGACTGGATGGCACGTATCTTCCAGCATGAGATCGACCATCTCGATGGCATCGTGTTCACCGACCGCACCGACAAGGTCTGGGAACCCCGTCCCGAGGATGAGGTCGTGGCAGACTGACCATGCGTCTGACCCATCTTTCTCTCACCAACTTTCGCCTTTTTTCCCGCCTGGATATGGATCTGCCAAGGCGGATTCTCTTGCTCGTTGGTTCCAACGCCCAGGGTAAAACCTCACTGCTCGAAGCCATCTTTTTCATGGCCACCTTTTCATCTTTCCATGCCCAAAATGACCGGCAGTTGATCAATTTCCTGGCCGGGCAGGACGCTCTCTCGGTTGGACGCATGATCGGCACTTATCAACGCGTTGATCGTCAACACCGCCTCGAGGTGCGCCTGATCCAAGATCTGAACGGCAACGGCGGCACGCGCCTGCGAAAAGAGATCCTGCTGGACGGCGTAAAGACCCCGGCCAACCAGGTGGTGGGCCATCTCAGTGCTGTCATCTTCCTCCCGCAGATGACGCGCATTCTCGAAGGCGGCCCCGAAGAACGACGCCGCTATCTCAATCTGGCAGTCGCGCAGGCAAACCCCGGCTTCAGCCAGATACTGGCCGATTACAATCAGGCACTGGCGCAGCGCAACGCCCTGCTGAAGCAATTGAATGAACACGGCGGGGATCCCTCTCAATTGGAATTCTGGGATAACGTTCTTTCCTCCAAAGGAGCCGCCATCATCCTGATGCGCATCCAGGCGGTCAAACAGATCGAGCAGTTGGCCATGCGAGTGCATGAAAAGCTGACCGGTTCCACCGAAGTGCTCCGATTGCTGTACCAGCCTTCGTACGATCCGCTCCCTAAACCTGAGGGTCAGATCGCGTTGCCAATCCAGACCTCAATCCAGCGTGACGGTTTCAGTATGGCGCAGATCCACCAGGGGTTTGCTGCCCGCTTGGCAGAGGTCCGCCGCGAGGAGATCCAGCGCGGTGTCACAACCATTGGGCCGCACCGCGACGAGATGCGCGTGCAGTGTAATGGCATTGATCTCACGGATTTCGGTTCGCGCGGACAGGTGCGCACGGCCATCCTCTCATTGAAATTGGCTGAAGTGGATTGGCTCAAGCAGATGACCGGAGAATGGCCCGTTCTTCTGCTCGATGAAACCCTCGCCGAACTGGACACATTACGCCGGGAGTGCCTGCTGCAATATCTTGAGAATGCTGAACAGGCCATCCTCACCACCACGGATATGAACCTTTTCCCCGCCGGTTTCACGCAAAAGTGCGAACGCTGGCAGGTTGTCCAGGGAAATATCGAAAAACTGAGTGAAGATTAAAACTAAAGGGGAGATTTGGCAGGCACGCCCACGCGCCGCGGGTATTGCGGCGGGGTAGCAGCCACCTTGTTATAAACCACAAGAAACCGTTCTTCTACCACACCCGGCAGGGTGAGGGGAGTGATGTGTTTCAAATGCCCACCCAGCAGCCGACTTGCCCTTTCCGCGCTTTGAGCTTCGGCATGGGCACTCTCGCCCTTTTGTGCCAGTATGGCTCCACCCACACGCACCAGCGGTAGCAGGTATTCCAGCAGGATTGGCATCGCAGCCACAGCGCGGGCTACTGCCCAGTCGTACTTCTCGCGATGCTCTTTGAGCTGACCCACTTCTTCAGCGCGCAGCGTCAGCACCTGTACCTGAGCCAGTCCCAGAACATCCATCATGTGCGAGCAGAAACTGGCCTTTTTACCTACAGACTCAACCAGCGTTAATTGCATGTTGGGAAACAGTATCTTGAGGGGGATGCCCGGGAACCCGGCCCCGGTGCCGATGTCGATCAAACGGGTGGGTGGAGATGATTTCATTTCCAGAACACAGGTCAACGAATCCAAAAAGTGCTTTACCCGCACGCCTTCACTGTCGCGGATGGCGGTGAGGTTGAACTTCTCGTTCCAGGCCAGTAGCTCCTTCTCAAAAAGCGAGAAGGCGTTCAGTTGTTGCGGAGAAAGTTGGATGCCCAGTTTTTCTTGAGCAAGGGAGTGAAGGTCAGGTTTCACCCGGATATTATACCCATTCTTATAGATAGCCGGATAAGTTAAGGACAGCATTACTATCAAAATACTAACTAATTAAAACATTTAGATAATTTTTATTCCACTGTGCAATAAATGAGCTAAACTTAGTTGCAGATTACACATTTGCTGTTCTTATATCATTTTCATAAGGTTGCATCATGGTCGACTCATTGCTCTCGTTCTCGGATAGACTTGCTCCATCCCTCCTTTCTGTCTGGCCTGGCCTGCAGGCCCAGACGGGAAAGCTCTCACAAAACCAGGAAGAGATCGTCGGCATCAGCCCATTGGCTTATTTCGGCACAATCGCACTGGTTGTGATTGTTGCTTTGGTCTTGGATATTTACTTTATCATCAAGGCCTGCAACAAGCTCTAAGTTGAGGGGGTAATTCAAGCGAGATCAGTCTAGCTGATCTTGAAACTCTTCACACCCGGCAAAACCGACAGGGCGGAGCGGATGTCTTCAAGGGATTCTTCTTCGATTGCCTTGATGATCAGGCTTACCGTGATGGTTTCATGCGCCAGGTCCATCTCCACGCCTGTGGAGATGACTTTCTTTTTCAGTTCCTTGAACAACTGATGCAATATACTCACCAGTTCGGGCTGTTTGACCGCTGTTACAGAGACAGAGACGGTGGTGTACACGCGGATCAGTTTCTTTTCAAGTACATTCAATAGTACAAGCACAGCCAGCAGGGCAACAGTGGTTGCTACCGATGCAAAGTAGTGTCCCGCGCCAACTGCCAGACCAACGATGGCAATGGTCCATAGCGAGGTGGCAGTCGTCAGCCCCTTCACGTTCGTACCATAACGTAGAATTGCGCCGGCACCCAGAAAACCGATGCCAGAGACCACCTGTGCCGCCAGACGGGCGGGGTCGCCGTTTGGTACCAGCGGCTGGAATTGCATGGCCAGGTTGATGGACATGGTCATGGCCAAACAGGATCCGATGGCCAGGATGGTATGGGTGCGCAAGCCGGCTGGCTGGTTTTGACGTTCGCGTTCAAATCCAACGATCATGCCCAAAAGGGCAGCCAAGCCGAGCCGCAGGACAATTTCAAGTTCTGAGATCATATTTCCTTCTTCTACAAATTACTAAAGTATTTGTTTTCAATACTCACAACGCTCTCCCGGTTGGATGGAATAATGAAAGGAGCAAAGGTGGGCATGGTTTCGCATATCTGGTTGCACATCTGCTGCGCCAAGCGCCGCACTGAAAAATGAGCATTTGCGGCTGAACGCAGTTTTGTGAAATGGAGTAAGCTGCGCAGGTTTGCCGTCAAAAGGAAGCGACGCTTGAAAGCATTGGGCACAACGTAGGTGGCAATAGAGCGGTCCAGGTTGTACAACGCCTTGTATGTCGCGATGACTCGCTCCATGCAGCGGTTATATTCGCTATCAAGTCCGACTGCTGTGATTGCGCGTGGAGTGGTATAGCCCAGGCGGGCAGTCAAAGGCTGCGGGGTGATGGTCATCATGCGATGACGTTTCACTTCGTAATAGGCACCTTGGTCAACCGTAATATCGAAGGTGAAGGTGGCGTGTTCCAGTTCTCGCAGGGGGATGAAATGCTTGTTCTCACATTCCATCAGGCTCTTCACAAATACAGCTTTTTCAGTTTCGTTTGCCTGCTCAACCCAAGCCAATGCTTGCGTGTAGCTGATATTGTTGTAGCGGTACAAACAGCTTGCCAGGATACGATTCTCAGCATCTTCATCGAAGTCCACCAGATCGCACCAAACATTCCCAAGGGGTGATTCTGCTTCGGGGAGGATGAAGTTCTTTTCGGAACACTGCAGGTAGCTGTCAGCCTCGGCATATTTCAATAAGGTGGGCAGTTCTTCGGCAGCGCATGTTTTAATCTTCTCGCCGATCTGGCGCACTTCTGCAAGTGGGTGGGAGAACATCTTGGTTAACGCGTGCTCCAAAGCGCGGGCGTTGATGGTCATGCCCACATTGGCCAGCACTGATGCAGGTAGCAAGAAGCGGCAGACATCGCTTGCCATCGAACGGATGCGCCGCTCATAGGCTTGCTCTGTCTCGTTTTCGTCGCGTGGGTTGTCGTTCCGCAGAGATTCGCACACCAATGGAATGAAACGTCTGTAGGTATCCAGGAGCAGGTTGCAGGTATCAAGGTAATTCTGTTTCAAATATGAATCGTGCAACTCCTCAGGCACCCAAAAAGCACCGGCGTCCCAGGTCTGGTAACGCGTGGATTTTTCAGTGTACGATGCCAGACGGTTGGATTGCAGGCACTCGGTGGCCAGCCTTGAAATGTTCTCCACCGCAATATGCAGCACGGCATGTTCCGCCACCGAGGAATGGCCGTAACCCACCACCCACTTCTCGTTGAATTCGGAACTTTTGGCTTCGTTCAGTTCAGAGACGATCTGCTTGAAGGATTCCGGCGATCGGGAAGTCTTGGCAAAGGCCACCGCGATGGTCTCGGGAGGGTATTCCTGCGGGTCGAGCAGATAAACTTGCAGTTCATTGGGCATGGTTCAGCAGCTCCCTGGTCCTCTCAATATCACGTTTTACCTGAGAGACTAAATCATCCGGAGAATCAAAGGCCTTTTCCGGACGCAGGTATTCGATCAACTCGAGCCTGAGATACTTCCCATACAGGTCTTCCTGCTGGTCAAGCAGATGCGGCTCCACCCGCGGGGTGGGCAGCGGGTTTTCAAAAGTGGGTCTCACCCCGATGTTGGTTACGGCAGTGTAGACTTTTCCATCCACAACCGCACGGCTGGCATAAACACCCCTGGCAGGCAGCAATCTATCAGGTGCGATATCCAGGTTGGCAGTGGGAAAGCCCAGGTGATGGCCGCGGTGTTCACCGTGGATGACGTCACCCTCCAGTGAATATGGCCGGCCGAGACATTGGTTTGCCCGGGCAAGTTCACCGTCAGAAAGCAGTTTACGTATCTGGCTTGAGGAAATGATCTCGCCGTTGATCTTCTGCGGTTCGATGACCTCGACTTCATATCCCAATTGTTTTCCCAACTCTTTCAGTGTGGGGATGTCGCCGCTGCGTCCGCGCCCAAGAGCGAAGTTGAAGCCGGCTATCAGGTGGGTCAGGCCGAGGTTCGATTTCATCATTTGCATGAAGTCCACGGCTGAAAGGTTAGCGATCTCCTGGGTGAATTCAACAGTAACAACCCGGTCGATACCGGCCTCACGCAGAAGTCTTTCGCGCTCGCGCGGGCTGGTCAGACTGTATGCCTCCGGGACGCGCTTGAAGAAGACAGCCGGGTGGGGAGAGAAGGTGATCACCACAGCCTGGCTGCCAGCGCGGTGAGCGTTTTCAGCCAGGTTCTTTGCCAATGTCTGGTGTCCCAGGTGGACGCCGTCAAACGAGCCCACGGTCACCCAGGATTTTTCGATGTTGAGGTTCTCAAAGGCCTTGATCATGGTCATCGCCTTATTATAGTGGATTCTTGCTGGTGTTGAAATGAAACCCCCTCGTTTTTGCGAGGGGGAGGTTTTTCTAGGAGAAGAACACCTTTTTTGGCTGCCATTCGTTGGTTGCTTCGTCCAGTTCGAGCAAAGCCACCAGCTCGCCCTGCTGGCTGATGCCACGTGCTTTCTTTTCCTTCGTTTCACCGGCGGCGATGCGATTGCCGTGGCGCACTGTTTCCATCTCGTCGTTGGTCAATTCCAGGGCCGGCCAGTCAGAGAGCGCTTCAGCGGCCGGGATGAGGTACTGGTACCATGTGCCATCATTGAAGGCTTCATTGAGCTTGCGCAGCGGTACGGCGTCGCGCAGGGTAAAACGGCCGCTCTTGGTACGGCGCAGACCGGTCAGGGTGGCACCGCAGCCCAGGCGTTCACCCAGGTCGTGAGCCAGGGAGCGCACGTAGGTTCCCGAAGAGCAGAAAATATCGATCACCACTTCGGGTGGAGCCCATTCAAGCAATTCCAGCGAGTAAACGCTGATGATACGCGGCGCCAGGTCGACCTCTTCGCCCTCGCGGGCCATTTCATATGCCTTGCGTCCCTGCACCTTCACAGCAGAGTAAGGCGGAGGTACCTGTTCGATATCACCAATAAATGTCTTCAATTCTGTTTCGAATTGCTCTTCAGTAACGGTCACTTCAGCAGCAGACATTTGCTTGCCGTCATCGTCGTACGTATCGGTGGTCCTGCCCAGGGTGATCACGGCCTGATAACGTTTGTCTGAAGCTGAAACGTACTCGCTCAGTCTTACCGCGGGCCCAACCAGCACGATCAGCACGCCAGAAGCGCGCGGATCCAATGTGCCGGTATGCCCGGCGCGTCGGATGTTAGTACCTTTGCGTACCACCTGGACCACGTCATGCGAGGTCATACCCACTGGTTTATCGATGACCAAAACCCCGGAAATTGCATTCTTTACATCGAAATTATCTTCTTGGTTCATTTTGTCTCCATCCTATAAAGTCTTGCCACCCATAAAAGGCGTACCATTTGTTTCTGTTACTTTTACTTGATCAAGGAACTTGCGTGTCTCTTTGAGCACTCGTTCCTGTACATCGAGCAAGGAACCTTTTACTTCCGCGCCTGATGCAGCCGGGTGACCGCCTCCGCCGAAGGATACGGCCAGTGCCGAAATATCCAGACCCGGACGGGCACGCCAACTTACCTTTGTCGCATCCGGTTTCTGCTCAACAAAGAGCACAGCCACGTCGAGCGGATCGATGCTGGAGAGGATATTGGTCAGGTCGGCGTCGTCGTTACCGGTGTAACCTGAGCTGGCACGGTCTTCAAGGGTCAGCGAGGTCCATACCAGGTTGTCTTCATGCTGCAGCCGGGCCAGGGCGAAACCCCAGTAGTTCGTGGCCGCGTAGCTGCGGAAAATGAGCGCTTTATTGTAGAGTTCGGAGATGTTTGCGCCGAGGTCCATTAATTCTGCGGCGAGCCGTAGTGACTTGGCGGTAGTGTTGGAAGTTCTAAAGCCAATGGAATCGCTGATGATGCCTGTCAGGAGAGCACATGCCACCGGTTTGGTTAATCCCAAACCCCAGGCAGACATCTTCTCAGCCAGGATCTCGCAGGTAGCCACGGCGTTCGTATCTGTGAAGTTTATCTCGGCAAAATTCCCATTTGTCACATGATGATCAATGGCAAGATGGATGGTTTTTCCGTCCATCACGCCGCCGGTGCGTTTCATATCGGAGCAATCAACAACGATGTTCATGTCGCATTCACTGCTGAATTCGCGTTTGACGAGTGCTGCCCCTTCGAGGTGTCTGAAAGACTGCGAAACACCGTCGCGCAGAACCATTTCGACCTTTTTCCCCGCGTTGATCAAGGCCAATCCCAACCCAAGCACAGCGCCGATGGCGTCTCCATCCGGTCGGATGTGCGCGGTGATACCGATAATTTGCGCTTGTGCGAATCTGTCTTTGATCTTCTTATCCATCTTTCGTTCTTCTTGGACTACTTTTCACCCGCATGGATTGAGGCAATGATCTTTTCTATCCTGTCTGCTTTCTCGGGAGTCTCGTCCCAGTGGAAGCGCAGCCGGGGGAAGGCTCGCAGTTCGATCCGGTCTGAGAGTGACTTGCGCAGGAAACCAGAAGCGTTTTCCAGCCCTTGCAATACCTCTTTTGACCTTTCCAAACCTTCCACCGCAGATACAAAGACTTCTGCGTAAGAAAGTTCCCGGTCCACGTTCACATCCGTGATGGAAATACCCAGCAGGCGCGGATCATGGATCTCGCCCCTGGCAAGCATTTCAGACAGTTCCTGGCGGATTCTATCGCCAATACGTTTTAACCTTAAAGGTGAGGGCATGATCTACTCCATTCCTGTCCGCGCTCAAGGTTATTTGGCTGTCTTTTCAAGGATGTAACAGTCTAGAATGTCGCCTTCGATAATATCATTATACCCTTTTAGGGAAATTCCACAATCGAATCCCTGGCGGACTTCTTTCACGTCGTCCTTTTCATGTTTCAGCGAGGATACTTCACCTTCGTAGACCTTGGCGCTGTTGCGCATTACACGGATGCGCCCATTGCGGCGGATTTCGCCCTGGGTCACGCGGCAGCCGGCAATGGTTCCGACTTTGTTGATCTTAAAGATGGCTCTGACTGTAGCGTTGCCGATATGGATTTCCTTGATCTCGGGTTCGAGCATACCCTTGAGTGCTTTTTCGATATCTTCGGTCATACGGTAAATGATGTCATACAGGCGGATCGAAACGCCTTCGTTGTCGGCGATATTTCTGGCCGTGGCGTCAGCCTGCACGTTGAAACCGATGACAATGGCCTTGGAGGCCGCGGCCAGCATCACATCGTTATCCGTGATGTTGCCGGTTTCAGCCTGCAAGATATTGATCTTGATCTCTCCCTGGCTCAGTTCGTTCAGTGAAGAGACGATGGGTTCCAATGAACCCTGTACGTCGGCTTTAACGATAAGCGGGAGTTCGCGCACTTCTCCGGCCTGGAACTTCTCGAACAGTTCTTCCAGGGTGGCCTTGGCGCCGATGGTGCTCGCGTCAGCTTTTTCGGCTTTCTGTGTTTCGATGATGACACGCGCTTCACGCTCGTTGGGCACAACCTGGAAAACCTCACCCGCCGAGGGAACGCCGCCCAGACCCATCACCAGTACAGGTGTGGAAGGTCCGGCAGATTTGATAGATTTGCCTCTGAAATCGAACATGGCGCGGATCTTTCCATAGGCATCGCCGGCCAGCACGGTATCGCCCATTTTAAGCGAACCGTTCTGCACCAACAGCGTGGCTACCACGCCCTTGGACTTATCCACCTGGGCTTCAATCACTGTTCCGATTACCTTGCCGTTGGGGTTGGCTTTGATATCCAGACTATCGCTCACCAACAGGATGCCTTCGATGAGGTCTTCAAGACCTTTGCGCTGCTTGGCGGAGACGGGAACGATTAATGTCGAGCCGTCCCATTCATCAGGAACAAGTCCCATATCAGCGAGTTGATGTTTAACGAAATCGGGATTCGCTTCCGGCCGATCGATCTTGTTGAGTGCAACAATGATGGGTACACGCGCGGCTTTGGCGTGGGCAATGGCTTCCTTGGTTTGTGGCATGACGCCGTCGTTGGCAGCCACTACCAGAATAACGATATCCGCTCCCTGGGCGCCGCGGGCGCGCATGGCTGTAAAGGCGGCGTGCCCCGGTGTATCCAGGAAGGTGAGCAGCCGACCCTTGTGTTCCACCTGGTAAGCACCAATATGCTGGGTGATGCCCCCCGCTTCTCCGCCGGCCACGTTGGTGTTGCGAATGGCATCCAGCAGGGTTGTCTTTCCATGGTCAACGTGACCCAAAATGGTCACTACAGCCGGGCGTGCAATAAGCTGTTTCGGATCCTCATCCATGATCAGGCGGCGCCATAGCGGGATCTCACCTTCATCTTCTACTGCTTTTACTTCCTTGGCTTTTTCAAGTGTGGCTTCAAACCCCAACTCTGATGCCACCACTGCGGCTGTATCGAAATCGATGATCTGGTTGATATTGGCCATAACCCCGTTCGTCATCAGGATCTTGATGACCTGGATGGGGCTGGTCTCCAAACGTTGTGAAAGGTCTCTAACGGTAATACTGCCCGGAAATTCTATGGTTTTCTGCCCATTATCGCTCATCGTATACCTCCATAAAGTTAGCACCCTTGTGGTATCCATCCCAGCGGATGTGAAATTTGCTGAATCAAAGGCCGAGTGCCGTTAGGCGGTCGAGCAATGTGGGATCAGATTATGCGGTCATGCAAATTCCCTCATTGCGCTTCTCCAGCGGATGCTTCGGCATCGACAGACAGCCCTTTCATGAATTCTGCAAGGCTCTGTCTGTCACTCTCGGTCAATTCTGTTTTCAAGGCATTTCCGATCGGACCCTTGAGGGCGCGTTCCCAGCATGATTGATTGCCGTGAATGTAGGCACCCCTGCCGGGGGCTTTTCCGGTCGGATCCACTTTCGCACCTTCTTCGGTGCGGACGATCCTGATCAGGGTCTTCTTGGCCAGTACCGTCCGGCATCCGATGCATGTGCGTTGTGGAATATGCTTCACACGTTTTTGCGGTTTCTTACTCACCTGTCTTTCTCACAAAACCAATCAGGATTCCCAATCCCAGCCGCCGTCGCCGCGTTTGTGTTTCTTCTTGGCGATGGTCATATCGCGGTCCGGGTCATAGGTCACTTCAACGTGCTTGCTCTTCTTCTTGCCCTTCTTCTTGTCCTTGCCGCCTTCTTCTTCCTCTTCGTCAGAAGTGGCTGCGGTCTCAAGTACTTCCGGTCGCAGTGAGAAGAGCTCTTCCAGTGATTGTTCTTCTTCCACTTCGGTTGTTTCTTCAGGTTTCTCAACCTTTTCCGCAGTGGGTTCAGTCATGTCCAGCAGTTCTTCCACCGGCTCAGGTTCAGTGGTGGAAACTTCTTCAACAGCTGCTTCTGGTTCGGGCGCTTCTTCCTTGACGGGAGCAGCAGCTTCGATGGCCAGTTGCTCATCGAGTCTTGTCATCAGTTCGGTGATGCTCTCCATGGCGCGCGGACCAATACCCTGCAGGCGCAGGATGTTGTCGGAGTCCACCTTCATCTGTACGGCCAGTTCACCGCTGGTGGCAAAACCGGCTTCCTGTAGGATGTAAGCCACGTGTTCGGGCAGGCCGCTGTCGAGGATGTTGGTTTCGAACGCCGAGGCAGGAATGAGCTGCTTGAGCTCTGAGTAACGGTCTTCTTCAGCTTTCTTTTGTTCTGCTGTCTTAGTGGTGGCTTTCTTCTCCACACGGTCCACGAATTTGGCAATGAAATCGTATTCTTCCGGTGTCAGCGGGCGGCCTTCAGCCTTACGCGACATCAGTTCCTGCATGCGGGTGAGGTTCTCCTGTTCAGATTCAAGCATCGCAGCCAGGCTGGGATCGGTCATTAATTTACTGAGAGCGTCTGCGCCGGCTTCGGGCAGGCTCTTGATGTCGATGCGCCAACTTGTGAGCTTGGCGGCCAGGCGGGCGTTCTGCCCGTCGCGGCCGATGGCCAGGCTGAGCTGATCTTCAGGTACTACAACGGTGGCGGTCTTGCCGCCTCCACTCTTCTGTTCGTTGAGATATACACCATTCACGCGCGCGGGACTAATAGCCTTGGCTATAAAAATAGCCGGATCGGGATTCCACTCAATGACGTCGATCTTCTCGTCGTGCAGTTCTTTGACGATCGCCTGGATGCGCACGCCGCGGATACCCACACAAGCGCCAACCGGATCAATGCCCTGCTGTGTGGCCGAGACGGCCACTTTGGCGCGTTGGCCGGGTTCGCGGGCGATGGAACGGATCTCCACAATACCGTGGAAGATCTCGGGAACCTCGTTCTCGAGCAGGCGGCGCAGGAAATTGCGGTGTGTACGTGAAAGAATGATCTGCGGTCCACGCTGGTTATCTTTCACCTCGGCGACCAGGCAGCGCACGCGTTCGTGAATGTGGAAACGCTCGCCGGGAATCATTTCCTTGCGGGGCATCGCGGCTTCGGTCTTCATTTCCAGACCAACGGTCAGTCCGGTAGCGCCAACCGCTTGTACCACACCGCTGACAATCTCGCCGAGCTGTTTCTCATAGAATGAAAGCTGTGCCTGGCGTTCTGCGTCGCGGATGCGTTGCTGGATTACCTGTCGTGCGGTCTGAGCGGCCACGCGGCCAAAATCGGCCGGGGTGGCGTCAACCATTACAAGGCTGCCCAGTTCAGCAGCGGGATCGTATTGGTGGGCTTCTTCAAGCGAGACCTCGGTGATGGGGTTCTCCACCTCTTCGACCACTTCCTTTTCAGCAAAGATCTTGATCTTGCCGGTCTCGAGATCGATCGAAGCCTCGATCCTGCGAGCCACATCGGTTTTTACCGATCGGTTGTAAGCCGAGATGATCGCTGATTCGAGTGCCTTGACGATGATCTCCTTGGGGAGACCTTTCTCTTCAAGGACTTCATTGAATGCCAGGGTAAATTCGTTCTTCATTCTAAATTTTCTCCACCTGATGTTTCTATGACAGGTTACATAATAAGAAAAGTGGGGAGTGCCCACTTTTCGGTGACGACAATTGCGATTGAGTTGCTCGCATATTTTATCATAGTGTCAAGACCGATGCAAGGGGGAAGAAAACGTTGCTGCTGATGCGCTTGACGATCTGTCTTCATCATATCTCCATAAAAGCTGCTTACCTGCCTCTTGAATTACGGTATAATTCTCCCCATGTCAACCAGCAAAAATGAAGAAACGCGACCTATGAAAAAATCAGACAATGAATCCACACGGCCGTCTGCTCCTGGAACAGTACCGTCGACTGAAACGCAGCCTGTAAAAACAATAAAAGCTGGCAAAACCACATCCACCGTAAGCGCTGCTGATGGCGCACCGGAACGACCGCTCACGATAGATGAACTGGAAACGTTGCTGCAAGCAGAGAAAGATAGCGGCGCAAGGCCTGCCAAGAGCAGCCGTGTCATCAACCTGACTGTTGCTGATGGGTCGATCTATGTTGATCTGAAGAAACACTCAATAACAGAGATCCGTAGGGCTGTGCAGACAGGCAATTTACGTAAGATCGCTGAACGACAGAGCCAGGCTGGCTGGCGCTGGCTTGGAGTTTTAGGTCTCTTCATCATCTTTGCCCTGGGCTGTCTCATTGGCTACGGTATGGCCATCAAAGCCCGCCAGGATGCTGAACTACAACAACGTCTCACCGCTGCCACCACCCAATACATGCTCGCCATGCAGGATATTGAGAAAAGCGATTTGGCCATGGCCAAGACGCGTCTGGAATATGTCATCCAGATCTATCCCGATTATCCTGATGCAGTAACGAAACTGACGGAAGTGATGGTTACCCTGGCGCAGACCAACCCTGACGTGGCTCTCAATCCTTCAGTTGCCACGTCCGTGCCTACAGTTGACGCCCGCAGTCTGGAAACGATGTATCAGCAGGCTCAGCAGCAGTTGACTTCTCAGGATTGGGAGGGACTGTTTACTACTGTCAATGCCATCCGCAACCTTGATCCCACCTACAACGCAGTCAAAGTTGATGGCATGTATTACGTTGCCCTGCGCAATGTAGCCATCAACCGCATCAACAATGGCAACCTGGAAACCGGCATTTATTACTTCACACTGGCAAGCAAGATTGGGCCAATCGACACCGATGCGCAAGCTGTAAACAATCGTGCCCAGATGTTTCTCAACGCGTCTGCTGGATTTGGCGCAGCCTGGGAACGAGCGCTCAACGGTTTTGAGTCACTCTACTCCATGTACCCCTATATGATTGACGTCAATGGTGTGACTGTTACACAGCGCTACGCCGAATCCCTTAAAGGATACGGTGACTTGCTACAGGCTTCACTTGATTGGTGCGGCGCTGTACAAAAGTATGAGCAAAGCATGTCCATCATGACGCTTGATTCCACCACGGCTATCATCGAAGACGCACGCAACAAATGTGCCAATCCACCGCCAACACCCACGCCCACGCTTGAGCCGTGGATGACCCCCACCGTGGAAGACTAAAAAACGAACCGCATGAGAATTCTCATGCGGTTTTGATTACTCTGGCAGAAAGGTCGTGAGTCAATGCTCCGGTTATCTGTACCGGAATGATCTGTCCCGGTTCAATTTCCTCTTCGATGATCACTAATCCATCAATCTCCGGCGCGTCACGGTAGGAACGTCCCACCGAGATACCGTCGCCGTTGCCCTCGATGAGCACATCCAGCGTGTGCCCGATGTATGCTTGGTTTCTGGAAAGACTGATCTTCTCCTGCAGCTTCATCAGGCACTCCAGACGCTCTTGTTTGACCTCCTCCGGGATCGGGTCGCCCAGGGGTTCGCTGGCAGTGCCCGGCTCAAAGGAGAAGGTGAACGCGCCCACCTTGTCGAACCTCGTCTCCTCGATGAAGTCCAACAGGGTTTGGAACTCGCTCTCAGTTTCGCCTGGATAGCCCACAATGAAGGTGGTTCGTATTGCCAGGTCGGGTATGGCACTGCGCATTTTGGCGATGGTCCGGTTTACCCAGTCCATATCCGAAGGACGTTTCATGCGCTTCAGCATGTCTGGAGCTGCATGCTGCAGGGGAATGTCCATGTAATGCAACAGCTGCGGCTGGCTGGCCATCATGTCGATCAGTTTATCGGTCACGTAACCCGGGTAGGCATAGAGCAACCTCACCCAGGGGATTCGCGGTACGGCTGGCAGCATCTCTTGTAGTAGCTTCACCAATCCGTCTGTCATGCCCAGGTCATGACCGTAATCAGTTGTATCCTGCGCGATGAGGATCAATTCCTGCACACCCGCATCCTGCAATGCCATTGCGTCATTCACAATCGCTTCCATCGGACGGCTGACCGTGGTGCCCTTGATGAGCGGGATGGAACAAAACGCACATGGTCTTCTGCAGCCGTCGGCGATCTTGAGGTAGGCACTCGCTCCCTGCAGCGCGGCGCGGTGAACGCCCCTCTCGTCTTTACCAACAGTGGCTGCCTCGGGCAGGTGATACCTGGGAGTGCGCGGCTCCTGTTTCAACTCATCCAGCAGTTCAAGAATGTCCATCCATCGACGGGTACCGATGAAGCCATCAACGCCATCAATTGAATCCAGCATCAATTGGCGCGAGCGCTCAGTGAGGCAGCCGGCTGCCACCAGCAATTGACCCGGTTTCTTGCCTGCCGCCAGTTCCTGCAGTACACCCAACGATTCTTCCCGCGCCTGCGTAATGAAACCGCAGGTATTGACGATCATCACGCCTGCCTGTCCGGGTTTGTCCACCGGGCGGTACCCGCTTTGGTTTAGCAGGGTGGCCATCGATTCGGAATCCACGGAGTTTTTGGCGCATCCCAGTGAAACCAGGTAGTAGTTTTTCTCTTTCATGGATTTGTCGGTGTTACCGGCACGGTCGCGGTCGGCGTTTCGGTGGGCATGGGGGTGAGCGTGGCAATGCGCGTGACCGTGGGGGTGGGGGTATAGTTGGCGGTCAGGTCAATGGCCTCTCTGGCGGTGAAGTCCATCATTACCACTTGCCCTGAAATACCCGGCACGCCCATGTTGGTCTGGTTGTAGAAGATCTGAATGGCGGAGGCATCGCCGGCCACCAGCGAGATGCGGGATTTTCCGGAGTAGGTGTACACTGTTCCCGGCAGTGCGCGTCCCAGGAAGGCACTCTTGCCGTCGATGGTTACTTTAAGGTATACGCGGCGATTGACTGCGATCGAAAGTTGGATGGGATCGTTGGCTGAATAGGCTTGAGTGCCCACAGCGCTGGTCTCGGGGGTGAAGATGGTATCGCCGCCGATCATCGAGGTGGGCGCAGCGGTCTCTACGACCACCATCTCGCCAACGGTGGGGCTTTCACTGGCCAGCAGCACTTCAGAAATCGCTGCCACTGTGGGTTGGTTCTTGTTATCGCCCACCTGCAGCAGCTGGAACACGCCCCAAATGATGAAGATGAAGAATGCCAGGAACAACCCACCCGCGAAGATCATGTCGGGGGAGAGAATGCGCTTTACACCAGTAAGTCGTGGTTTCTCTGGACGCTCCGGGATAGGCACGCCTTCTTTTTCTTCCTGCATCGTTTCCATGCGGCGCTGCTGCAAAACCTCGGCGAACCTTGACTGTGTTTGCGCTGAATCGAGGTTGAGGAAAGTGGCGTAATTACCCAACATACCGCGTCCCTGAACCGTGGATGGGAGTTCATCCAGGTTGCCGTCTTCCATGGCCTGCAGATAGATCTCACGGATGCGTATTTGGCGTTCCACGTCTGCCATGGAGAGACCGAGAGCTTCGCGTGCTTTGCGCAGGTCGTCGCCGATGGCGCGGCTCATGGCCATGTATGTGGAGCCCGGTCTTGCAGCCTGTGTCTTTGATTTACCTTTCGTAGCAGCAGTAACCTCTTCCACTACAGGGGGCTGCGCTTGATTTTTTAACTTGATCTCAAAGGGAATCTTATCAACCAGGTTCTGCCAGGTATTTTTTACCTTTTCTGTGCTACTGTTGAACGTGTTCTTTAAACTTTTCCGCCCGTCCTGCATCATTTCATCGAGTTTCTCCATCAGTGTGATCTCGGTCACTTGAGGAACGGCGGGTGGTTCAGCGGTGGCAGCAACAGTGGCTTCGATTGTCTCTGCAGGTTCAATGATCGGTACATGTTCGGGTTCAGGTCTGTTGAGTAACTCGTAAGCGTCAAGCCCAAGGTAATTGGCATACAAACGGATGAAACCCCTGGCTTGCGCGCGCGAGGGCAGCAGATCGAGCTGATCATTCTCGATCGCCTGCAGGTAGCTCACACGGATCTTGATGGCCTGGAAGACCTGGTCAAGGGTCAGTTTTTTCTTTTCCCGCTTTTGGCGGAGGATGGTACCGATGGTTTGTTCAGTCATGATACCTAATTCTAATACAAAAACCGGCCGCTCAGCGTTTGGCTGTTTCGGCCGGTTCTTCTTCGTTCTTGGAACTGATTATTCGGCTTTTTCTTCGCCAGCGGATTCTTCAGCGGCGGCAGCTTCTTCCACGGGTGCTTCAGCAGTCGGGGTTTCTTCAACCACAGGTGCTTCCACAACAGGGGTTTCTTCAACCACAGTTTCAGCGACCTTTTTGGCAGCCGGTTTTTCTTCCTTGGTCTCGACCGGTGCTTCACCTTCGCGGTAGACTGTGATCTTCACCTTGGGGGTGAGGTCAATGGTGAGGCGCACGTGAGCGGTATGCTCACCCAGCACACGGATCGGTTCGACTTCCACCTGGTGGCGGTCGATCTTGGATTCCAGTTTGCTGTTGATGGCATCAGCGATCATCTGGGTGGTGATGGAGCCATAAAGCTTGCCCGTTTCGCCGGCTTTGCTGGTAAAGGCCAGCTCGACACCGGAGATCAGTTCGGCCAATCCGCCCATTTCCTCGTTCAAGGCGGCGCGGGTGACCGCAGCCTTGGCTTTGATCTTGTCGACGTTCTTGAGGGCGCCGGGGGTTGCCAGGACGGCCAGTCCCTGGGGGATGAGGAAGTTGCGGCCGTAGCCATCAGCTACTTTCTTCACATCGCCACTGTGGCCAAGTTTGTAAACATCTTTGATCAGGAGTACTTTCATTATTCAAGCCCTTTCGATCTGAATTTTTGTCTGCGAAGGGTACAACGCAGGACGGGTGGATTTTACCTTACCTGTGGAGAATGGTCAATGAACGAATATAGCTGTTATTCGGCCAGGCGCACCAGTTCTGCGCCGTCCAGTGCGGGTGAATTTACGGCTGTACTCACCACGTATTCGTTCATCTTCTCGGCAGGATAGGGCAGCAGCATCTTCTGCAGGTCAGGGATGGCAGCCGGTTTCAACCAGTCCCATGCAGATGCAGCGTTGAAGATCACAGGCATGCGCTCGTGGATCTGACCCACCAGTTTGTTGGCGCTGCAGGTGATGATGGTGCATGAGTTCAGGGGTTTGCCCTCGCTGTCCTTCCATGTGTCCCACAAACCTGCGAAGAAGAAAGGTTTGCCATCGGCCATGCGGTAGTAGTGCGGTATCGAAGGTCCTTTGGCAGCGCTCTTCTGCCATTCATAAAACCCGTCTGCAGGGATGAGGCAGCGCCGTTTGGCAAAGGCATCACGGAAAGAGGGTTTCTCCACCAGCGTTTCTGACTTGGCATTGATCATGCGCACACCAATAGTCATGTCTTTGGCCCAGAAGGGAATCAGTCCCCAGCGCATCCATTCCACCGCTCGGATGGCTGCGTCGCGTGTCACCGCCACGGGCTGCGTGGGTGCCACGTTGTAACGCGCGGCGAAATCAGCCGGGAAATCTCCCAGGTCAAGTTCATCCTGCAGCTCGCCGGGGTCGAGTGTGATGGTGAATCGTCCGCACATGGTTAGTCCTTTCATCTTGAATAATTCTACGGATTAACTATACTCAATATATTGGATGAACAAAAGAGAGGAAAACCATGAGACTGAATAGAATCCCATTGATACTGTGTTTGATCCTGTTCTTGGTCGCTTCCACGGCTTGTTCTCTGCTGCCCACCACGCGCATCCCATCTGAAAGCGAGATCGCCACCATGGTGGCTGCCACCGTGATGGCGGGTGGCCCTGCGGCTGATTCCGCGCCAGCCGCCATGGAAACCGTAGAAACTGCGGTATCCGAGATGCCCGTGTACCCCATCCGTGTTTCGTTTGTGAATGAGGCGGGTAACCTGTTCGTCTGGAGTGACGGCAGCGCTGCTCCCGTGCAGTTGACCACCAGCGGTGACGCGACCAATGCCTATATCTCCTTTGATGGTAACCTCATTGCCTTTTTCCGCAGCCCGGATGGTGTGAACTACCAGTTGGACGCCATCAATTATGATGGCACCAACCTGCATACCATGCTTTCCTCCTCCCAGATTGCAGCCCTGCCCAGGCCAACCTATTCAGTCGGACTCATGCCCGGACAGGTGGCCTGGATTCCCGGAATCCACACTCTGGCCATGAACTTTAGAGCGCAATTTGAAGGGCCCGGTCTGGCCTACACGGATACCCTTTACCTGGTGGATGGCGACACGGCCGCCCATACATCATTCCCCATGTATACCGAATCGTGGCGTTTCACCTACTCGCCGGATGGCACTCAATTTATCATTTCAAAACCCCAAGGTATGGATCTTTACGATTCTTCCGGCACGCTGGTGATGGCAGATGTGGTTACACACGAGTTTGTCAATACTGCTTCAGAATTCGCCTGGACGGCCTGGCCTTATTGGAATTCCGATAGCAGCGCGTTCGCGGTAGGTGTGCTTCCGCCTCAACCCTGGGGAGATGATGCCGGCCAGAGCGTGGTTTACTCGGCAACGAACATGGGGGCTCCGCTACCTGCCTCGATCTATACCGTCATGAAGTACAACGGAGGTTTCGCCCAGGTTACCTTTGACCCATTACTTATTCATGCCGCATACGCCACACCCATTGGGCCGCTCTCAGACAATAATTATGCCCTGCATATCACAACCCTCGATGGAGTAGACGACACAATTGTCAGTACCGGCGGCATCAACGCCCTGCCGGTTTGGTCACCAGATGGCGCGTATTACATCTATTCAATTGGATATCCTCCCGCCGAACAGGTGATGCTGGGTTCGTTCACCTCCAGCCCGCTCGTGCTTTCGGCTGTATCCTGGCTTGAGCAGGTGGAATGGATCGACAACTCCCGCTTCGTCGTGTCCACTCATTCCGGTGGATATGATTCGCTTCTCCTCGGTGACATCACCGGCAGCTTCAGTGTCATTTACAACGATCCCGATCCCACCGATTTTGCCAGCCTCGAATTCGATATCAACTAACAACACCTGTATCACTGTCATGAATAATTACCGGGTTTCTGTTTTTAGAAACCCGGTATCTATATAGCACAAATTTTTGTTTGGTCTAGTCAGAGATGGGAGGTACTGCCACCACGTAAGCCTTCCAATCCAGTTCGTCTTCAGAAGACACCTTTGGATAGTGCTCCTGCATGCGGTGGAAGGTGTAACCGGCGGTGTAGAGCGTCTTCCAAACCGCCTGCGCGGCTTCATGTCCGTGCAGTTCGATCATCATCAAAGGGCGCTTCTCTTTGAGCAGTCGCTTCATGCCCCGCATGGCCAACACCTCACCGCCCTCGATATCCATCTTGATGACATCCGGCGCGGTATATTCGTGCTTGTAAACCAGATCGTCCAGGCTCACGCCGTCCACCTTGATCTCGTTGGCATATTTCTCGTCAGAACGCCCGGCGGAACCGACTGCCTTGCCCATGCTGGTGGAGCTGTGTACCAGAAACGTCACCGCTTTGGAGGCGTCCACCACAGCCGCGTGCAGCACCGTCACGTTGGCGGCGAAGGGATTGAGCGTGGTATGCTCCTGAAGGCGCTGGATGTTCGCAGGCAGGGCTTCCACCGAAAGCACTTTGCCTTCTGCGCCAACAGCCCTTGCCAGCAGCAGGCTGATGTAGCCGATGTTGGCACCCACATCGAAGGCTATCATGCCCGGCTTGACGAAATGCTGGATGGCGTGCTGGAGTTCCAGCTCGTAGGTGCCCAGCCAGTAATCCTTCTCGATGCGCATATCCAGGTCAAGCTGAGCCCCGCGCAGATCGCCGGCGGCCACCGTCATGCGCGCCATGCCCTGTGGCACCGAGTTGTTCAATCCCTTGCGCAGCAGTCTCGCCAGCGGGCGGAAACGGTAAATGGCGCGCTTCAGGCCATCGGGCAGGCAGCGCGCCATGATTTCAGTGAGTCTGAGGAAGGTTTTTTTCATCGCGCCTAATTTTACCGCGAGTTGAGGGGATTTCCTCGATCATCTTTAAGAGGTGAACCTGTAGATCACTCTATCAAAAGAATCCCTCCATCTCTGGAGGGATTCTTCTACTAGATATCCAGGTTGCGCACCGCGTGCGCGTGCGTGACGATGAATCTCGTCCGCGGTGGTACCGCGCTGCCCATGAGCATGTCGAAGGTTCGGTCAGCAGCCGCGGCATCTTCGATCGACACCTGCAGCAGCGTGCGCGTCTCGGGGTTCATGGTCGTTTCCCAGAGCTGTTCCGGGTTCATCTCACCCAGACCTTTGTAGCGCTGCAATTCAGCTTTTTCTGCGGCTGCGCCCATTTCTTTGAGCTTGGCGTCCTTCTCGGCATCGCTGTACACATAAGTGTGATTGCCCTTGTATGAGATGCGGTAGAGCGGCGGCTGCGCGATGAAGATGTGCCCTTCCTCGATGAGTTTGGGCATATAGCGGAAGAAGAGTGTCAGCAGCAAGGTGCGGATGTGCGCGCCGTCCACGTCGGCATCGGTCATGATGATGATGCGGCCGTAACGCAGGTTCTTGAGGTCGAAGTTGTCGCCGATGCCCGTGCCGAATGCCGAGATCATCGACTTGATCTCTTCGTTGCCCAACATCTTGTCGAGGCGGGCGCGCTCGGTGTTAAGGATCTTGCCACGCAGCGGCAGGATGGCCTGGAAATGGCGATCGCGGCCCTGCTTGGCCGAGCCGCCTGCCGAATTACCTTCCACAATGTAGATCTCACTCTTGGTGCTGTCGCGTTCCGAGCAATCCGCCAACTTGCCGGGCAGTGTCATGCTCTCGAGCGCCGACTTGCGGATGACCAAGTCGCGGGCCTTGCGGGCGGCGTCGCGTGCGCGGGCAGAGGTGAGACACTTGGTGACAATGGCCTTGCCGGCTGCCGGGTTCTCTTCCAGAAAGGCTCCGAAGGCTTCGCCGACCACCTGCTGTACATAGGTCTGTACCTCAGGGTTCATCAGCTTGACTTTGGTCTGGCTTTCGAATTGCGGGTCAGGGTGCTTGATGCTCACGATGGCGGTCATGCCCTCACGGGTATCGTCACCGGTGAAGTTGGGGTCAGCGTCTTTGAGCAGATTGTTCTTGCGCGCGTAATCGTTGATGACGCGGGTAACGGCCGTGCGCAGACCGGTGAGGTGGGTGCCGCCGTCGATGGTGTTGATGGTGTTGGCAAAGGCGAAGATAGACTCGTTGTAAGCGTCAGTGAATTGCAGCGCTGCTTCGATGCCGATGTTCTCGATTTCCTTCTCGACATAGAAAACGGGGTGCAGTACCTCGCGGTTGCGGTTGAGGAAGCGCACGAAGGAGTTAATGCCGCCTTCGAAGAGGAAGGTCGATTCGTGTTCGGGGCTGCGTTCGTCCACCAGCTTGATCTTCACGTTGCGCGCCACGAATGCCATCTCGCGGAAGCGCTGGGTGAGTGTGTCAAATTTGAAGTCAATGTCGCCCTTGAAGAGCTCGCGGTCGAAGCGGAATGTGGTCTCAGTGCCGGTCTTGGCCGGATCGCAGGTGCCGATCTCCTTGACCGGTTCCTGCGGAATGCCGCGTACGTAACGCTGGAAGTGTACCTTTCCGTCTCGGTAGACGCGCACCTCACACCATTCGGAGAGGGCATTCACGGCTGAGACACCTACACCGTGCAGACCGCCGGAGACCTTGTAGCTGCCGCCGCCGAACTTGCCGCCGGCGTGCAGCACGGTCATGACAACCTCGAGGGCTGATTTTTTCTTTTCGGGGTGAATGTCCACCGGGATGCCGCGGCCGTTATCTAGCACTGTCACGCTGCTGTCTTCGTGGATGGTGACTTCAATGTTGTTGCACACCCCGGCCAGGGCTTCGTCAATTGAGTTGTCGACCACTTCATACACCAGGTGGTGCAACGCCTTCTGATCCGTACCGCCCACATACATGCCCGGGCGGCGGCGGACGGCTTCGAGGCCTTCCAGCACCTGGATGTCTTTAGCGCCGTAAGATTGATTATTTTGTTCCAAAGGGACCTCCAAGATCTGCCTTAATGTTCGGGTCCGGGATGTTCTGAATGCTTTCCTGCATCCATTTTAAGCCACCACGGTAATAAATGAAACTCGCTGCCAGGAGGGCAGTGACAATAAATGCGTGTCCGAATATGCCAACCAGAGTGAGCCAGGAGGTAGCTTCAGGCATCGACCACAAATAATTCAAGCCTTCGCTGATGAGCGCTGAGGTCATCACATACATGCCGGCGTTGGGCAGGAAATACCTTACCATGCGGATGCTCAGCAGCATGGAGGGATAGGCCTTCTGGTTGAGCACGTAAATGCCGTGCGGCGCGAAGATGAGCGGAACAACAAGCCAGATCAGCGCGAACATCGCCATCAGCATCAGGAATTCGGCGATGATGGGGCTGATCATCGAAGTCACGGTCAGGATCATGCTGCCGGGTACGGCAACGATGATGAGCATGGTCAACAGGATGAGCGCAGTGACGATGTTTTGTCCAAACTGGGTGAACAGTTTTTTACTGTTGTTGGGCAGCACTGGGGTCACTGTGTAGCGTGCCAGGGAGTTGAAATAGAGGGTTCCCAAAAAGAATCCGACCAGAATGAGTGCCAAAACAACCAACACCACAAAAACCACTGACGGTGCTTCATAAATGATATTCGTGGTGAGCGGGGAGCCCACGGTTACTTCGCGCGCCAGCAGGCTGGGTACTCCCACCGGGATGGTGCGAATGACGGTGCCCAGGTTGTAGTTTGCCAGCACTTCCTGGATCATTTTGATCGTTTCCTTCGCCTGTTGCTGCGATTCTGGAGTGGCCATTGTTTGCAGGTAGCTGAAGAATGAGTCAGCACCGGGTTGCACCAGGGTTTTTATCTTTATCTTTGGACCCAGCCAGAGTACCAGGTCGAGCAACAGCGGGATGAGGATGAGACCAATATGGCTGGCAACAGTATTGAACCCCGCCACAAGGGTGGGGATCAGGCGCGGCATGGTAGTCTCATTCACTTCGGAGGGCGTTTTCATACGAATAACAATTTTACCATACGCCCCCTCCAAAACAACGGGCTCAGACTCAAATTCAAGCAATTGCCTGATCATTCGCGCGAGACCTCGCACAATGCACCCGCCAAGTGTAAAATATTGGTGATATGAGTGAGCACAGGAACCTGCCTGCAATTGACCGCCTCTCCATTGTCACCGCGATGGTGTTGTTAACCTATTCGGTGACCGCCTTCGTGCAGTTTCCCGAGAAGGCTCTTGAGTTGCAGTTGCCCGGTTTCTTATTTGTCATCCGGTTGAACATCTTTACTGTGATCTCGATCCTGGTCGCGCTCCTGGCAGCTACCGGCTGCGAATGGATTCTTTCTGATCACCCGCATTTGGGCGAGCAGCGTCACTGGTATCACCTCATTCTGCCAGCGCTCACGGCTATGACCATTGGTGTGCCGCTCAACCTTCTCACGGTAGGTCCGGCCTGGTGGGTCATCTTCGGCATGGGCGGCTTTCTCTTTCTGGGTGTGCTGGTGGCCGAATACATCTCGGTGGACCCCGCAGATCATTATTACCAGTTGGCAGGCATCATGCTCACCGTAGTATTCACAGGCCTCTTCCTCATCCTGGCCATCGCCGTCCGCGGCGCAGAATTGCGCTTCTACGCTGTGGTGAGTACCCTGGTGCCGGCGGCAGCGCTGCTTTCAGCGCGCATCATCCATCTGCGTCTGGCCGGTCGCTGGCAGCTTGCCTGGGTGGGAGGTATCAGCCTCATCATCGGGCAGGTGGCAGCCGGGTTGTTCTACCTCCCAGTCAAACCTATCCAATTTGGATTACTGCTTCTGGCGCTGCTCTACGGCCTCACCAGTTTGGCCGGTAATGTTGAAGAGGAATATACCGCACAGCGGATCTGGCTGGAGCCGGTGATCATGTTCTCGATCATCTTCATTTTCTCATTCATCCTGTAAACTGATTGCTAACCATCCTGCGCAACCAACGCCCTTATATCGGGTTATACCTCGTGTAATGGAGGAAGTATGGCTGGAAAGATAATACTGGTATTACTGACCGCTTACCTGATCGGCTCCGTGCCGGTAGGTTACCTGATCGTGCGTGTATTCAAGGGTATTGATGTGCGGTCAATCGGCAGCGGCCGGGTGGGCACCACCAACACTGTGCGTGCTGCCGGCCCATTTGCGGGTATCATCACCGCCTTGCTCGACGCGGGCAAGGGCATCCTTGTGGCATTTATTGCCCACCTGGTCATGCCGTCCAGCGTCTGGGTCAAGGTTCTTGCCGTTATTCTGGCCGTGGTCGGGCAGATCTTTTCCATATTCCTCATCGAAAAGACAAAATTGGGCACGCTCAAGTTTCACGGCGGCGCCGGAGGTGCCACCACCCTGGGCGGCGCCATCGCTCTCTGGCCGGTCAGTCTCATCGTCATCGTTCCACTCGTACTTATTGTTTACTTTGGTATAGGTTATGCCTCGCTTACCACCATCAGTATCGCCTTTTTCTCGCTGGTGGTCTTTGGATACAACGCGGCTATGGGCATGGGCCCCTGGGAATATCTCACCTATGGTTTTGTGACCCTGGTGATTGTCATCTACTCTTTACGCCCCAACCTGGAGCGTCTCAAGAACGGCACTGAAAGGGTGGTGGGGCTGCGCGCGCTGCTGCAAAAGAAAGGGCAGCAAAGACAAGGTAGTATTATCAAGTAAACGAAAACGATCCCCTGGAAACAGGGGATCGCTGCTTAACCTTCTATGGCTTCTATGCAGCCGCTTCGGCTTCTTCGGCGGCGTGCTTGTACAGGTAGACCACGTTGCGTTTGTGCAGTTCCTCAGCCAGCCCGCCCAGATGCACGCGGCTTTTGCCGCAGGATTCCACATCGATCTCAGCCAGAGCTTCCAACGGTTCGCGTTTCTTGGCGGCAGAGCGCACGGCCTTGCGCACGGCGTTCAGGTAAGCTACATTCTCGCGAGTGGCTTCTTCGATCTCGCCGCGCAGGATGATGTCGCCATGCCCCTGGATGATGTTTTCCAGCCCCATTTTGCCGATGCGTTTGATGGTGGCCGTAAGCTCATCCGGGTTGCCGTCCACCATGTAGGGGAGTGCCATGTAGGCGTCACCTGCAAACAGCACGCGATCTTCTTCGACAAGCACTGAGATGCAGTCCTTGGAGTGGCCGGGAGTGGATTGCAGGATGAGGGTTTTCTTGCCAACGCGCAGAGAAAGCGTTCCTTCATTGAAGGTCATGTGCGGGTAGACCAGCTTGACCTGTTTGAACACGGGGTTCTGCTTCTTGGCCACATCCAATGAAAGCTGACCCTTTTCTTCCATTGCCTGACGGCACAGGGCGTGCGCGATGACCGTTGCGCCAGGGAAGAAGCAATTGCCCCAGCTATGATCGGCGTGATAGTGTGTGTTGATGACGTAGCGTACGGGCACGCCAAGCTGTTCTTCTATGTATCTACGCATTTCCAGAGTTTCATCCGGCAGCGCCAGCGTGTCGATCACCACAGCCCACTGCGGTCCGGTGATGGCGCCGGCAGTCACCTGCGCGTACACTTCGCTCTGAAACCAATAAACATTATCCGATACTCTTTCTCGCTGCATACAAAAAACCCTTCCTGGGTGGATTTTCGAGGTTCAAACGCCTAGAATAGCATAAACGGAGTAAAAAGTCAAAAAATGACCTCTTTTCAGAGGTCATTTTGGCATTCTAGAGGATTTTGCTGAGGAAGAGTTTTGTTCTTTCCTCTTTTGGCTTGGAGAAGAGGATATCGGGCGCGGCTTCCTCGATGATCTGTCCGCCGTCCATCAGGATGGCGCGGTCGGCGGCTGCGCGTGCGAAGCCCATCTCATGCGAGACGACCACCATGGTCATGCCTTCTTTGGCCAGGTTGAGCATGACATCGAGCACTTCCTGGATCATTTCAGGATCGAGAGCGCTGGTGGGCTCGTCAAAGAGCATGATCTTGGGGTTCATGGCCAGCGCGCGCGCGATGGCCACACGTTGCTGCTGCCCGCCGGAGAGCTGACCGGGGTAGGCATCGGCTTTCTCATGAATACCAACCTTGTTGAGCAATTCGCGGGCGATGTTTTCCGCTTCGGTGTTCGAGCGCTTGCGTACGATCTTCTGCGCCAGCATGATATTTTCGAGCACCGAGAGGTGAGGGAACAGGTTGAACTGCTGGAAAACCATTCCCACTTCGGTGCGCACGGCGTTGATGTTCTCCGCTGAATCCAGGGTGATGCCGTCGACGATGATCTTGCCGGCATCGAACTCCTCGAGGCGGTTGATGCAGCGCAACAGTGTGGATTTTCCAGAGCCGGATGGACCAATGATTACGATCACCTCGCCCTTGGCTACATCAAGACTGACGTTGTTTAGGGCGTGAGTGTTGCCAAAGTGCTTATGGATGTTTTCGATATGAATAATGGGTTCCATGGCTACTTCTCCATCTTGAAGCGGCGTTCCATGTAGGCAACCAAACGACCTGCCAACAGGGTCATCACCAAGTAAAGCAGGGCGATCATTGTCCAGGTTTGAATGGGGATGAAGTTCGCTGCCATGAACTCACGGCCGCGCCGGGTCATATCTGCCACCGCCACCACCGAGACCAGCGACGAATCTTTGAGCAGAGTGATAAACTCATTGCCAACCGGAGGCAGAATCACACGAACGGCCTGTGGGAGGATCACATGCTGCATCGCCTGCAGATAATTCATACCCAGACTGCGGGCGGCTTCCATTTGTCCTCGTGAAATGCTCTGGATACCGGCACGGTAGACTTCGCTCATGTAGGCTGAGTAGCAGATCGTCAGGCCAAGGATGGCCATTGAAATAGCGTTGGTTTTGAAATCAATGAAGGATTGTATGTTAAGGGCTTGACCAATACCCTGAATGACCGAAGGGAAGGCAAAATACCAGAAAATCAATTGCACCATCAATGGGATACCGCGGATGACCTCAACATAAACGGTTGAAATACCGACCAGCACCTTTGATTTTGATATTCTGCATAAAGCAACAAGAAGACCAAAAAGCATGACCAGCAGAAACGAAATGCCCGTCAATGAGACGGTCGTCCATAACCCTGCCTTGACATAAAGCAGGATGCGCATGAACGGATCGGGTTTCGTGAAGATCAGCAGCAGGATCAGAGCGACCACTGCTGCGAGGAGGAACCACCAGCGATCGAAGGTTCCACCTTTTTTCGTGGAAGGCGCGGATGCTTTGCGCGATAGGATCATGGATTTCTCCTGAGAAGGGGTAACAAAAACCTGCGGGGGTCAATCCCCCGCAGGTTTGTTTTCCTGAAGACTATGGATTGTATTTCTTCGATAGTTCGTCGACCGCACCTTCAGCGATCAGTTCGCTGAGGGCTGCGTTGACCTTTTCAAGCAGTTCGGTATTATCTTTGCACAAAGCAACGCCGTAATCAGCGCTATCAAACACGTCGCCGACCATCTTGATTGATTCGGGGTTGGCTTTAACATAACCGGCAGCCACTGGGCTGTCAGCCACAACCGCGTCGATCTGACCATTGGCAAGATCAAGGAAGGCCAGTTCATAGGAATCGTAGGGTTTGTAGGTGACACCCTCGATTGCCTGGGCGGCGAGTTCACCGGTGGTACCGAGCTGGGCAGCGACGGTCAAGCCTACCAGGTCATCCATGCCATTGATGGTGGTGTTGTCAGCAGCGACAACGACAACAAGACCGGCAGTCATATAAGGATCAGAGAAGAGCATTGATTGTTTGCGCTCATCGGTGATGCTGATGGCAGCGATCGATGCATCGTACTGGCATTCAGAGATGCCTGCCAGGGCAGAATCAAAGGGCAGGTTCACCCATTCAATGGTGAAACCGGCTTTTTCGGCGATCATTTCCATGAGTTCGATGTCGATGCCGATCAGGTTGCCCTGGTCATCTGTATACTCGAAAGGCTTGAAGGTTGCGTCAGTGGCAACCTTGACGGTGTTCCCGGTGGCTGCCTTGGAGCAGGCCGAGAGCAGTACCGCAGAGATCAGGAGAACGCTGATTAAAACAAGGGATATTCGTTTCACTTTATTTTCCTTTCCTCGTAAGTAGAATGGTTTTAGTTTCAGTGATGCTCGATCCGGTGCTAATGCGGTAACCTTAATTATGAATCAAAACAAGATTTTGTCAACAGAATCCAAAAAAGAGGGAACTTTCATCATGGAGAAGTATTACAAAATCACGCTACAAGTAGACCTTTATACCAATTTAACCGTCTTTCTTGTATAATCGGTAGTTGAACAAAGAAAAGGTCATTAATGAAGACTGTAAGCAGCACAATCTATCGCCAGCTTCTCCCGGGAATCCTGCTTGGTATTGTCATCCTCTTTGGTTTGATGATCCTGGGCGACGTGAATAATGTGAGTCAGGAGTTCATCAAATTCCAGTGGGCTTACTTTGGACTGGCGATCCTCCTTTCGGTACTGAACTATGTACTGCGCTTTGTCAAGCGAGAATTTTGTCTGCGCCACAGTGGGACGGGTAATTTCTCTTTCGGTCAAGGGGTCCAATTGTTTGTTGCCGGCTTCCCACTTTCTGTCACTCCCATGAAGGTGGGCGAATCATTCAAGGGCATCTGGTTAAACCGCATCACAGGTTTCCCGGTTGAGAAATCCGTTTCCCTATTTCTTGTGGATCATATTTCTGATGGTTTGAGCATCTTCCTGTTGGGTGCGTTCGGTACGTTTGCTTTTCCTGAATTATGGCCGTTCTTTCTCCTGGTATTTCTCTTCTTCCTGCTGGCAGTCATTTTCATTCAAATAAAGCCCATGATGCAGGGCGTCTTCAACATAAGCGAAAAGCTGCCATTCCTTGAAAAGATGGTTCCGGCTCTACGTGAATGCGTTGACGGTAATCCTGAGCTTTTCCGCTTTGGGCCCATGATCTTTTCAAGCTTTCTCGGTCTTCTGGCCTGGATGGCTGATGGCGCCGCCCTGGTGAGCATCCTGCTGGGGCTGGGATTCACCTTCTCCTGGCCTCTGGTGGGCACGTCACTGCTGGTTTTCTCATTCGCCATGTTGATGGGTATCCTTTCAGCTTTCCCGAGCGGGGTAGGGGTCATGGAAGTATCCATGGCCGCGCTGTTGACCATCTTTCTCGGCTTCAGACCTGAGATCGCCGCTGCGGCGACCATACTCTTCCGCCTGGCTACGTTCTGGTTCGAATTCCTGATTGGGATCACACTCTGGTTCCTCTGGGGGAAAAATCTGGGCATCAACTTTGAAGAAGGCCGCATCATTGAAAGTTGATTTCCATTGCCACACGTATTATTCTCCTGACAGCAATGCCAGGATAGAACCGTTGTTGAAGGCCGCCCACGCCGCAGGTCTGGACAGGCTGGTCATCACCGACCACAACCGTTTAGAAGGCGCTCTGGAAGCAGCCCGGCTTGAACCTGAATTCGTCATCGTTGGTGAGGAAGTGCGCACCACAATGGGGGAGTTTCTGGCCTTTTTTGTGAAGGAAGCTGTGCCCGCGCACCTGGAACCATTCAAAGCGCTGGAGCTGTTAAAGGTGCAGGGCGCTTTCATCAGTGTCTCTCACCCCATGGACTACGTGCGCTGCGGCTGGCCAATGGGAATGTTGAAGGAACTTGCGCCCCAGGTGGATGCCATCGAGGGAGGGAATGCCAGGGTTTTCAAGCTTTCCACCAACGAAGAAGCAATGGCATTCGCTGCGGAGCATCATCTGGCAGTTACCGCCGGTTCTGATGCGCACAACCCCCGCGAGCTGGGCAGCATGGGCATGGAGCTACCGGAATTCATGGATGCTGAGAGTTTACGCAAGGTGATCCGCCAGGGTAGCATCTTTGGCGCCATATCTCCCACATGGGTGCACCTGTTTTCAGTCCAGGCCAAGATCGAAAAGATGGCCAAAAGGATTGTCGGTCTTAAGTAACCTGCTGGATCCAACCATTTACTTGACGTTGGTTCTGATTGAGATAAAATAGAAAAACCGCACGGGGCGATGGCGGAATCGGCAGACGCAACGGACTTAAAATCCGTCGATGGAGACATCGTGAGGGTTCGACCCCCTCTCGCCCCACAAGACACTCCTTTGGGAGTGTTTTTGTTTCAGCAAACGCAACGGACCTGATCCAATCGTTGGAGACAACGTGAGGGTTCGACCCCCTCTCGCCCCACAGAACACTCCTTCGGGAGTGTTTTTTATTCCATGCATGATTTGAACCTTTGACGCATGAAGATACATGGGTACAATGATGTTCAGGAATTATTTCTTCGATGCAGATCTTCTATTTCGGACTTAAGGTATTGTTGGAGAATCTGATCGCTGTTGCAGTATTTTTCACAACAGTGAGCGGTTTGGGTTTACTGATTCTGAAACTGCTACCGGCGATTCGTCATCTCCGCAATGGAGATAAACTTATCCTTTCCGTAGCTGTTGGTATGGTTCCACTGTCACTTTTTTCATATGGAATCAACCAACTTGCTCTGATCTGGTCTCCAGCGTTTGTCATCGGAAGTCGGTTACTCGCGCTGGTTGGCATCGTTGTTTTCATCCTCTTTTTGCGCAAGATATGGCAGCGACAGAACTCCAGAAAGGAATGGATAATTACTGGCGCTGTGATCCTGGCTTTTGTGATATTTCTATCTTTGCGTTTGAGCTTTCTCCACAACCTGGTACTTCCGCCTTACCACGATTCAGTGTCACATTATAAGGTGCTGATGTGGTTCCTTGATCCACAGACCACACCTTCCTTATTCTCCGCCAATTATTATCATTATGGTTTTCACAGCATAGCTGCCTGGCTGGTGGAGGTGGCAGGAGTTGCCCCTTTAGATTCACTCGCCATGCTTGGGCAGCTTTTCTTATGCCTTGTTCCACTTTCGCTTTTTGTGTTTGTTCACACGCTGACTAGAGATTGGAAACCGTCTCTCCTGACTGCATTGATTGGCGCTTTCAGTTGGAGTATGCCTGCGCATGCGACCAACTGGGGCAAGTATCCTGCCCTGGCTGCGATCATTGTATTTCCGGCGATACTGGGATTGCTCATCATTCAATTCCAAAGTCCCGGGCACAAATTCAAGGGGTTTTATCTCGCGTTAACAGCAATGCTTGCCCTGGCAGGAGTTACATTTTTACACAGTCGTGGATTTGTTCTGCTCATCCTCGCAGTTCTTTTCTTGCTGATCGATAAGTTCTTGTTACACCGGTTGAGTATTCTTGCCCAACGAATTCTGGCTGCCATTCTGGCTGCTGGTTTCCTGACGGTTATGTATTTCTCTTCTTCACTTCTGCAACTCTTTGCGACTCCACTTCTGCCATTCATCGTTTTTGTCCTTGCGTTGATCGCATGCATTTTTTGGAATACTCGATTATCGATCGGTGCAACCTTATGGGGAATATCTGTTTGCGCTTTTACGCTTATTCCCGCGCCGGGATATTTTGCCAGGTTCAGCTATTCGATGATCGACACGCCTTTTATTCAAATTGCGGCGTTTCTCCCGATCACATTACTGACAGGCGCAGGAATCTATGAATGTATAGAGAGATCAAAAATCAAGAAATGGCTGCAATGGTTAGTGATCGCAACCGTGGTTTGTTTTCTGCTTTTTGGAGTTTATACCCAGGCTTATGACCCCGATGATTGCTGCAACTATGCCAGTGCCGACGACCTTGTTGCAATTAACTGGATCGCCGACAACCTTCCACCAGATGCACAGATCGCCATCCCCGGGCGGTATGCCCTGTACCCGGTTGTTGGGTCTGATTCAGGGATTTGGATCTACGAACTGACAAGCCGAAGAACTTTCATGCTGGCGTATGATTACGCGTGGTTTGAACAAAGCGCGCATGATGATATCTGTGAAATGGGAGTTGTTTACATCTTTTCAAGTACATCACCGCTGAGCTTTCAGATCAATCCGATAACGCACCCTGACTGGTATCAGCCAGTGAATATTGTAGGGGAGGATGTCATCTACCGCGTCATCGGCTGCACTGGGAATTAAAACTACCCCTTGTATTTCGTTTCCAAAACATCAATAATGTAATTATCGGTCAAACAAGTTCAGAGGGATAAGCTATGAAGAAAACAATTGTTCTCTTAGCTCTTTTCTTCGCAGCAGCGCTTCTCATCACTGGGTGTACAAAAACCGTTATCTGCCCGGCGAGCTACCTGGTAGCTCCCACATTAACCACCCTTCAAACTGGTCTCTGGTCGATACGTTGACCCCAACGCTCGGCTGGACCTTCCCCACAATTTCGTATCCATATCCAACCGCAGGAACAACCTGCCGCCCCGAGTTGTACCGGGTTTATCTGTCGACCGGTCCATTCTTCGTGGATGAGTTGGGGTTCGATGTTGAGGGTTCGATCACCAGCAAGGCTGTACCCCATGACCTTGAACCCGGGACGGAATATGCCTGGGGTGTGCAGCCTTTCAGCTTTGGTGAAAGTGGTCCGTACGCCGGCAACCGCTACTTCTTCACCGGCCCGGTTTGCTCCGCGGATTCGTTGGTGGCACCGGTGCTCCTCGCTCCCTTCAACGGTGGGACGGTCAATGAAGTGAATCCCTCCCTGATCTGGGATTACCCCGATGACACCTGCCGTCCTGAAGGTTACCGCATCGAGCTTGACACCAGCCCCGAATTCACCAATACAGACCTCAACGGCGGCACAGGCAACCCATCCACGCGCTGGGGGCCGGGTGAACCGCTAAGCGAGTGCACCACATATTATTGGAGGGTCACTCCAATGGTGGAAAGCACCGTGATGGGTCCCACTTCAGAAACGTTCTCGTTCAGCGTGAATGTCGGCGGTGGTGCCTGCACGCCGCGCACTTTCATCACCGGCAAGGTTTGGGAGGAGTATTGCGCCATCCCGGATGGACCGCTGCCATCGCCACTGCCATTTGGTTGCGTGGCAACCTCCGGTGGTGGGGCAACAGGCAATGGTATCCTTGATCCCGGCGAACCGGGTATCAGCAACGTCATTGTCCGTCTGGGCGCCGGAGCATGCCCGTCAAGCGATCTTGGCGTGGTTCTCACCGACTCGAGTGGCAACTACCAATTTGAAGGCGTTGCCCCTGGCACCTACTGTGTCAGCGTGGAGGTGATGGAAAACGCCAGCAGGCTCATCCCGGGCGGGTTCACTTTCCCGGTTGATGCGGTGGAGTCAACCATCGCTTACCATGAAGTGATCGTTGAGGAAGATGACCTCGAGAGAGACGTCAATTTTGGCTGGATGTTCCAGTTTGGTCCTTCCGTTCCTGTGGCAGAAGTGACGGGCAAGGTCTTCCATGATGTGTGCCGTCATACAGGTGATGTTTACTCGCCGGGTTCGCAGCCCGCTGGCTGTGTAGTGGGCGCTGATGGCACGGCTCATGGTAATGGGATAATGGATACTGGTGAAGTGGGTATCGCTGATGTCTGGGTTGGGATATCCTCGAGTGGCTGCAGTGGAGAACCTTTCGCCTGGTCGAAGACAGATGAGAATGGTGATTACTACTTCTACGTTCCCGCTGGCAGCAGCACCACCCCGATGGGTTACTGTCTCATCGTCAGGTCGAATGAAGGATCCAACGTCACCGCACTCGGAGAAGGACTGTGGACCTGGCCGTGGATGTACGGCGATCCCGTTGCCAAGAAGAACGCCTGGGTAAGCGAAGGGGAGACCGAGGTCCAAAACCTTGGTTGGGATTATCTGCACCTGCCCTTGGAATTCGACCTCGAACCGCTGTTTGAGTATCCCAAGTTCCACATCGACAAGAATACCAACTGCCGCGTGGGACCCGACTCGCGCTGGTCGAATGTGGCTGTTCTGATGGCCGGCATGGAATTTGAAGTGGAAGGCATCAATTTCGCTCGCAACTGGCTGTTGGTCTCTCCGGCGGCGATGCTGAACCAGGGTGATTACCCGGCCAACAATTTCGGGAACATCACCAGGCAGTGCTGGGTGATCCTTGAGAACGGCACGCCCAGCGGCGACCTTTCGCAGGTGCCGGTGAGAGAAGCAGTGGCATATCCAACTGAAACGCCAACACCTGTACCTCAAACAGATCCTTGTAACCAGTACACTACTCAAAGCATATGCGAAAGATATAAAAATGTTTGCGTTTGGAAATCATCAACATGCGTAAGTAGGTAGTTTTACCGGCTAGACAAGCCAACCCGTGGATTATTCCACGGGTTGACTCGTTTTAATGACAACTATTTACTTGAATGTCACAAGTATTAGCTATTGCATCCTTTTTGATTATTTCTCGTTTTTGTTTACTTTCTTGACCACCATCGTCTTTGTAGAGAACGTGGCCGCGGGGAAGAATTGGCTGCCGCTCTTTGACGCTTTTTCTGCTTTCATTTTTCTCAGCAGCGCGATCAATTTACTGGTCTGGATCTTCCCACCCGATTCGAATTGGAACGCCTGCCGGCTGGGATGGGCATACTCTTCTTCCCTTCGCCGGTGTTCAATCTCGCATAACAGCTCAATATTCAGTGCGCTAAACATGGGTACACTCTCCTCAGAAATAACCGCAATCCGACGATTTCATCATACAGAGCCTCTCCCTTTAGCACACGCGTCTGGACTCACGTTTTTTCGCGTTCTCAAGGTTGCTATCAGCCATACTCTGGGATGAGCATTTCACCGCTAAAAACAATCCCCTGGTAGGGAAAAGAAAAGGCCGTGCGCCAGGCACGGCCTTGAGAATGAGTGGAAGAAAGGTGTTAATACACCCAGGCTGTGAACAGGTCGGTAAGGTCGCACTGGCAGTGTTGTTCAGCGAGGTCCTTAAATTCAGGCGTGGTGACGATCCCCCATTTGAAAGTTTGATAGTAATCCTTCAAGAACGCCTGAAAATTCTCTTCGCCCATTGTCTCGGCTAAAGTTTGCACGAAGATGGGCCCGCGGCCGTACACGATACCGCTGTATTCCCGGCCCTCATAGTTCCCGGCCGGTAACCCGATGGGCATCTCTTCCCGGTTCACTCTGTCCCAGCGGCCGTACCAGGAGGTGATGTAGGAACCGTACCCTGCTTCGCCGTATTCGTTGAGGTAATACAGACCGGTGGCGTATTGTGTCATTGATTCATCCAGCCAGGGTTCGTTGATCTGGTCATCGCCGATGATGTTATAAAGCCATTGATGCCCGGCTTCATGAGCAACGGTGGATTCCAGTATTGTAGCGTTGGCAGAATCTGATGAATCATACAGGGCATAATTGATGCCCACGATGCCCGGGTATTCAATGCCATATGCACCCTGCATGGGTGTGGAGACCACGTCGAACTCGGTATATGGGTAAATGCCGAAGTATTGGTTGAAGGCCTCAATGGCATTCTTGGCGGTGGCTGCGGCGATCTCGGAGCCGTCCTTCAACCCGGTCACCGTGTAGCTGTTCACTGTGGTCTCACCAATGGTCCGGCTGACCACTTCGAACTCGTCGCTGGCCGCGATGTAAAAATCACGCGCGGGGCCTGCGGCAAAGGTTGTGATCTGCTGACCACCCTCTTCTTCCTTGAGCACTTCCACACCCGAGGTGGCGATCACCAGTTTTTTGGGCGCAGTCACAGTGACCACGTAGAAGCTGGCGTCCTGGAAGGTGGTATCTGAATTGGGCGGCAGCCATCCGTAATGCCAACCATCTTCATCGAAAACAGGAATGGCGGGGTAGAAACCGTCCAGTACCAGAATGTTATCGATAAATCCGAACAAGCTGTAATTGCCGCCGGCATCCTCGGGCAGGGAAACTTCAAATTCGAGATGCAGGATAGCACTTTTACCCGGCTCTAAGGGTTGAGGCAGGCCAACGCGCACAGAAGCATTTGAGTCTTCATAAGCGAAAGGCGCCTCTGAGCCATCGACGGCTGCAGAGAGGATGGTGGACTTACCGCCTTCGATGTTGGGGAAGAGTTGGAAGTAAACATCGGTTAGCGGCTGATCATCCTGGTTGGTGTACTTCACATCCTCCGATCCCTTCAAGGAGAGCATGTCGTCGGCGATCTCAATGTTGATGTGATAGATACTGGCCGAGGTCAGCTCAGTCAGAACATACTGCTCCGAGGGAATCAATCCCGCCGCGAAGATGGAGTAATCTGACCAATCGAGCTCACTCGCTGCCGGCGCAGCGGTTTCCGTCACTCCTGTGAGGGAAGAGGATTCGGTAGGTTTTACCCGGGAACAGGCAGTGAGCAAAAGTAGGCAGACAATAACCAGCGTGGCGGTTCTCTTGAACATGTTGTCTCTCCTCAAGTAGAGTGATTCTTTCCGATACATTTAGTTTACTCGTGCGGATGAGTGAGGGATTAAAAAACCGCGCCAGGTGGCGCGGCATTCGTTCAACCCTGAGCTTATTTGCCGAGGATTTTGTACATTCCCGTTCCGCAGACTGAGCATTTGCCTTTGAGGGCTTTGCGCCCGTTCTTCATGGTGACCGGCTCGGTTTTCACCATTTCTTGTTTCTTTTGCATTTCATGCAATATGCAACTTCAGCCATTCTATCCTCCTATCCTCGAAAAACGAAATGTTGGAATATATCATCCAACAAAGCGATTATAGCATAGCAAAGCGCCGGAATTTATCATCAATTTGAGTAATTTTTCCACGAGGAATGGTTTATAAAAAGGGTGTACTTCACTTGATTTTCATCGCGAAATAGACTTTAATCATTCTAAGATTGTCGCAAAGGAGATGACCATGTCGACAAATGCCAAAGTCCCCGGAAGCAAATCATTCGTTGCCACCCCTTTGAAAAGGCGCACACCTGTACCGACAGATATCGAGATCGCGCAGGAAGCGACCCTTAAACCCATATCCCAGGTCGCTGAAGAACTTGGGCTGCAGCCTGCGGAGATCGAGTTCTATGGTGACACAAAAGCCAAGGTGAAATTGGATGTTCTTGACAGGTTGAAGAGCCTGCCCGATGGCAAATACATCGATGTCACCGCCATCACACCCACTCCTCTGGGTGAGGGAAAAACAACCACCACAGTGGGTTTGAGCCAGGCGCTGGGGGCGCACCTGGGAAAGAACGTGATCACCTGCATCCGTCAGCCATCTCAGGGTCCCACCTTTGGCATCAAGGGCGGCGCGGCCGGCGGTGGATACTCGCAGGTGGTGCCGATGGAAGAATTCAACCTGCATCTGACCGGAGATATCCACGCCATCACGGCAGCTAACAACCTCATGGCTGCTGCCATTGATGCGCGTATGTTCCACGAAGCCGGCGCGACGGATGAGCAGCTCTTCAACCGCCTGTTGCCAATGGATAAGAGCGGCAAACGCCACTTCACCCGTGGCATGGTGGTCAGGCTGGAAAAACTGGGCATCACGGCTTCAGACCCCGATGAACTCAATGAAGAGGAACGCAAGAAGCTTTGCCGTCTGGATATCGATCCCGACACCATCACCTGGAGACGGGTGATGGATACCTCCGACAGGTTCCTGCGCGGCATCACCGTTGGTCAGGGACCGGATGAAAAGGGCTTCACCCGCGAAACCGGTTTTGATATTTCAGTGGCCTCTGAGATCATGGCCATCTTGGCGCTCACGACCAGTCTCAAAGATATGCGCGAACGCCTGGGCCGCATCGTCATCGGCATCAGCAAGTCCGGTGAGGCCATCACTGCTGAAGACCTGGGCGTGGCCGGTGCCATGACCGTGTTGATGCGCGACGCCATCAAACCCAACATGATGCAAACAGTGGAAGGCACGCCGGTGTTCGTTCACGCGGGCCCCTTTGCCAACATTGCCCACGGCAACTCATCCATTGTCGCCGACAAGATCGCCCTCAAGCTGGCCGATTACGTCATTACTGAATCCGGTTTTGGCGCCGATATGGGCATGGAGAAATTCTTTGATATCAAGAGCCGCTATTCAGGTTTGATCCCTTCGGTGGTGGTGATGGTGGCCACCGTGCGCGCGCTCAAGATGCACGGCGGCGGCCCGAAAGTGGTTGCCGGAAAACCACTCGATCCGGCATATACCCACGAGAACCTCGAATTGCTTTCCGCCGGGCTTGGAAACCTGCTGCACCACATCCAGACCGCCAAGAAGTACGGCATACCGGTAGTGGTCGCAGTCAATCGTTTCCTCTCTGATTCACCGGCCGAGCTGGAATTGATCCGCAATACGGCCGTGGAGCAGGGCGGTGCCGAGGACGCTATCATCTGTGACCACTGGGAAAAGGGCGGTGAGGGCGCGGTTGACCTCGCCAACGCGGTGATCAAAGCTTGTGAGAAACCTTCCAACTTCAAATTCCTTTACCCGCTCGAATGGTCGATCAAACAGAAGATCGAGACCATCGCGCGCGAGGTCTATGGAGCGGAAGGGGTCGATTACGCGCCCGAGGCAGAGGAACGCATCGCCGAATATACCCGCCTGGGCTTCGACAAGCTGCCCATCTGCATGGCCAAGACGCACCTCAGCCTCAGCCACGATCCGGCACTCAAAGGTGTGCCGAAGGGTGTACGCATCCCCATCCGTGATATCCGCGCCTCGGTGGGAGCGGGCTTCCTGTATCCGCTCCTGGGCACCATGTCCACCATGCCGGGCTTGCCCACGCGCCCGATTTTCATGGAGATCGATATCGAGCCGGACACGGGTAGGATCATTGGCCTGAGTTAACACTCAACACCCCTGAGAAATCCTCCTCAGGGGTGTTATATTTATACTGTTCGGAGACGAAGCATTCTGATGAGAAAAAACATTCTCAAAATCATTCTTTCTTTTTTTGGCCCATTGCTGTTTGTGGCATTGACCTCACTGCTCCTGGAATGGACTTCGTCACTTCTAAACGTCCAAAACATGGCGTTGATCTACCTGATCCCAGTCATGGTGAGTTCTGTTATTTGGGGTCTTTTTGCTGGTTTGTTTGCTGGTTTGATTTCCTTCCTGGCTTTCAATTTCTTCTTCATCCAACCATACAATACGTTGCTGGTTCACCAGAGTCAGGACCTCATCACCCTGGCAGTTTTTCTGGCAGTGGCAGTCCTGCTCAGCCAGTTGATCGGTCAGACCCGTAAAGCTGCTTTGTTGGCAAAGGAAAGGGAATGGGAAGCGACCCGCATGTACGAGTTGATCTCATCGCTGGCAGGTACCACGAGTATTCCATCAATTTCAGAGACACTTGCCGAAAAATTGGGCTCCAACTTCGAGCTTGAGCATGTGGAGGTGGATATCAATGCCCCATCATTTCCAAAAAAAGTAACAGGAACCCACCCTCCTGGTGAGAAACCAGACCGTTTACCCGAGATCACAAAACCGATGAAGACGCAGCGTGACCAGGAAGGTGAAATCCGCATCTGGCAGGCTACGGGAAATTTGAGCAATACTGAAGAGCGCCTGCTTGAAGCCTTCGCTGAACAAGGCGCCCTGGCTGTGGAGCGCATACGCCTGTCGCAAGGCGAAACAAAGATCCACGTCCTTGAGGAAAGTGACCGTCTCAAGACCTCCATACTTAATTCGGTTTCCCACGAGCTCAGATCCCCGCTGGCAGCCATAAAAGCTTCCATTTCCAGCTTAAGGAGCGGGGCAGTGCCGTGGGAACATGCAGCCCGACAGGAACTGCTAACCACCATCGAAGAAGAAACGGACCAATTGAACCTGTTGGTGGGCAACTTGTTGGATATGTCACGCATCGAATCGGGTTCGCTGGAACCTCACCTCCGTTGGAATTCGATACCTGAAATTGCCAAGAGCGCGGCTGCCAGGATGAAGGGGCAACTTTCCGGGCACATCCTGGATTTCCAGTTGCCAGGTGACCTGCCGCTGGTGCCCTCTGACTACGTGCTGCTGGAGCAGGTATTCATCAACCTGTTAAGCAACAGCGCCAAATATGCGCCGGAAAAAACGAGGATTGTTGTCTGTGCAGGATTGGAGAAAGAATCCATCCATATTCGCGTCAAGAACCAAAGTCCGCACGTGGCTGAAGATGAATTACAGAACATCTTTGAGAAATTCCACCGTGTCACTCGTGCGGATAAGGTGATCGGAACTGGTCTGGGGCTCTCTATTTGCAAGGGCATCATCGAAGCCCATGGCGGGAGGATTTGGGCAGAAAACCTCGAAGATGGTTTCCAATTCATCTTTACTTTACCATTGCTGCTAAATGGCAACTTACCCGAAACCCCCAAGGAAGTGATCGATGGATAAAGATCCCCTGATCCTGTTGATCGACGATGAACCACAGATCCTGCGCGCGCTGAAGACTATTTTAAGCGCCAACCACTTCCGTGTCAGTTCTGCCGTGACTGGCGAGGAAGGAATTGCTCTCGCTGCCGCCCAATTGCCGGATATCATTGTGCTGGACCTCACCCTGCCCGACATGGACGGTGTACAGGTGTGCTCGCAGATCCGTGAATGGTCGGCAGTACCCATCATCATTCTCTCGGTGCGCGACAGCGAAAAGGACAAGGTGGCTGCGCTGGATATGGGCGCGGATGATTACCTGACCAAGCCTTTTGGCATCGAGGAGCTGTTGGCCAGGATACGCGTGGCCATCCGTCATTCGCAGGCAACCAGCGGCAAGAAGGAATCCGTCATTCACGCGGGACCGATTGTTCTTGATTTGTCCAAACACATCGCCACCCGCGACGGCGAGGAGCTCAAGCTCACCGCGACCGAATTCAAGTTGTTGGCTTATCTGGCAGCCCACTCTGACCGCGTGCTCACGCATCAAGCCATTCTGACACACGTTTGGGGCTTTGAGGAATCAGACCACCTGGAGTATCTCAGGGTGTACATTGGACAGTTGCGCAAGAAGGTTGAAGAAAATCCGGAAGACCCAAAACTGATCATCACCGATCCGGGTATTGGCTATCGCTTCAAAAGCATCGACCAGTAACGTTCTTTATTTTTTCTTTATCCTAAACAGCGAATTTTTATTTTCTTTTTATTGGCATTGAGTACACTCTTCAAGTTATTTTGGAGAGTGTTTCTTATTTTATGGATTGGAATTGACTAAGGATTTGATAACGTGAAACAAAAAGTGGCTGCATTAAATATTTTCGAAGAGACGACAGAGCATTATCCCAAGCCATCGGTGCAATCATGGCTGATCGGGCGGCCTTTAGCCACCGCCGATGCCCCGAACCAAACCATCGGCAAACTCGTGGGTCTGGCTGTCTTCTCTTCTGATGCAATGTCATCGGTGGCTTATGGCCCTCAGGAAATGATGCTCATTCTCGCTGTGGCTGGTACCCAGGCATTACGCCTGGCATTTCCTATTGCTCTGGCGATCGCGGTTCTGTTGTTCATCCTGACATTTTCTTATGAGCAGACCATCTACGCTTACCCGGGTGGGGGCGGTGCATACATTGTTGCTCGTGACAACCTGGGCGAGCTGCCGGCGCAGACAGCAGCCGCGGCTTTGCTCACTGACTACATCCTCACTGTGGCAGTGTCCATCTCATCAGGTGTTGCTCAACTTGTCTCCGCCTATCCGGTGCTCTATCCAAACCGCGTGATCATCACCGTCGGACTGATCATGGTCATCATGCTCATCAATCTGCGCGGGGTAAAAGAATCTGGTATCACATTTGCCATCCCAACTTACTTTTTCCTGGCACTGATGTTCACGACTGTCATTGTGGGTTTCATTCGTTTCTTCTCGGGTACCCTGGGCGCTGTTGTGGCACCTCCCGAACTGGAAACGGGTATGCTGGCTCCCATTTCCACTTTCCTGATCCTGCGTGCCTTTGCCAACGGTACCACCTCGCTGACAGGTGTTGAAGCCATTTCCAACGGCATTACTGCTTTCAAGGAACCGCGCAGCAAGAACGCCGGGAAAACCCTTATCTGGATGTCACTCATCCTGGGTAGCCTTCTTTTGGCAATCACTTTCTTGAGCATCAAGATTAGCGCTATACCGGCTGAAAGTGAGACGCTGGTTTCGCAATTGATCCGCACAGTGTATCAGGGCAGAGGTGCGCTCTACCTGCTCACTATCAGCGCGACCACCATCATCCTGGTCATGGCAGCCAATACCGCCTTCGCAGATTTTCCCCGTTTGGGCGCGCTCACAGCCACCGACGGATTCCTGCCGCGTCAACTGTCCTTCAGGGGCAGTCGTTTGGTCTATTCGAGCGGTATTGTCGCGCTTGCCGCCATCGCTTCTCTCCTTGTGATCGTTTTTAAAGCGAGCGTGACCAAACTGATCCCGCTTTATGCAATCGGTGTTTTCCTTTCCTTTACCCTGTCCCAAACGGGTATGGCCAGGCGTTGGTGGAAATCCGGTCATCTGAAACCCGGTGATGAAGTGGTCGAACCCGGCTCCACGCTTCGCTATGATAAGGGCTGGCTCCACAAAATGATCATCAATGGTTTCGGTGCACTGAGTACCGCAGCTGTGACCATCATTTTCGGAGTCACCAAATTCCATGATGGAGCCTGGGTGGTGATTGCGCTTACACCAATCCTGGTGGTCATTTTCTTTTCGATCAACCATCACTACCGCAATCTTGCCAAGAACCTTTCGCTGGAGAACCATCCGCAGAAGGGCCACATTCGCCGCAACCGGGTTATCATGCCCATCAGCGGCGTTCATAATGGCACTCTGGCAGCTTTGGATTACGCAAGCACGCTTTCTGATGATGTAACGGTGGTCCATGTTTCGATCAATCCTGCCGAGACTGCAAAATTGATGGAGAAGTGGAAAATTTGGGGCGGTGGACATCGGCTGCTCGTACTCGATTCACCTTACCGCATGTTTCTTGAACCCCTCCTGGAATACATCGATAAGTTATCGTCGGTGCAGTTAGGCAGCGAGGTCATCACGATCGTGGTGCCCCAGTTCATACCCAAACACTGGTGGACAAACATATTGCACGCCCGTACTGCTGAGACGCTGCGTAAAGCGCTTCTTCACCGCAACAACATTGTCATCACTGAAATTCCATATCAGGTTCTTTAGGTAAAAAGACCGGCTTGCGGCGTAAGCCGGTTTTAATTAAGAAGTACCGGGTTTCATTACAAGAAACCCGGTATCTGTGTTTCTGGATTGGTGGAACGCTTTTAATTATTATTGTCTTCGCGCAGATAAATGCTCGCTTCATAACCCAGCAAAGGCAGCCAACCTTTTTTTATCTCTGGCATTTGGTCTCTCTTGCTTGAAAGAATCAGCTTCCATCCCGCGTCGCGCAATTCCGGGCCCAGCGCGAGCCGCACCTTGCGATGGGTGAAGTTGAGCACCACCAGTACAGTCTGACCGTCATACTCGCGCAGGTAAGCCATCAGAGCGCGCGGCTCGTAGGTGAGGGGGATGAATAACCCTTTCTGCAGTGCTGGAGTGGTCTTGCGCAGAGAGAGCAGCCATTTGTAGAAATTCAACAGGGATTGTTCGTTTTTCTCCTGTGCTCTGACGTTCCTCTTCACATAATTTGAGTGCACCTTCAGCCAGGGCTTGCCTGTGCTGAAACCCGCGTTCGTCGAATCGTCCCACTGCATCGGTGAACGGCAGCCGTCACGCCCAACCGGAACCGGCCAATAGCGGATGCCCACCGGGTCTTGCAGTTCGCTGCGCTTCAACTTGATGTCGCGCATACCGATCTCTTCGCCGTAATAAAGGAATGGCGTTCCCCTTAGCGTGAGCAGCATGGTGATGGCTACCTTCAAACGTTCGTCGTTCTCGCCGTGTGTAAAGCGTGTCGCTGAACGACGAGTGTCGTGGTTGTTCAGTACGTAATTCGGCCAGGCACTGGTCGAAAGCAAATTGTCCCAGGATGAGATGGATTTGAAGAAGCGGTTGGCGTCCCAGGGGCAGTGAGATAACGAGAAATCAAAGTTGGCGTGCAGCTTTCCTTCACCGCAGAAACCGGCTGCTTCTTTGGAGGTGACCAGGAAAGTCTCCCCCACGACGTAGCGTTCCTTGTACTTGTCGGTGATATCGCGGATGTCTTTGATCACTTTCATCATTTCCGGACGGTTGCTGTCATAAATGTGTTTCTGCTGCTCGAAAGGACGGATACCGAAGGCCGGGGGGTTGTCACGGAATTGCTCATCCTTGAAGTAGTTGTTGAACACGTCCAGTCGGAACCCATCCACGCCGCGTTCAAGCCAGAAGCGGAATACGTCCATCATCTTTTTGTAAACATCAGGGTTGCGCCAGTTCAGGTCGGGCTGTTCCTTGACGAACATGTGGTAGTACCACTGCTCTGTTTTCTCATCATATTGCCACGCTTTGCCGCCAAAAACCGATTGCCATTGGTTGGGCGGATATTCTTTACCCTTCGGGTTCTCGCGCCAGATGTACCAATCGCGGTACGGATTCACGCGGCTCGAGCGTGACTGCTTGAACCACTCGCACTGATCGGAGGTATGGTTGAGTACGAGGTCCACGATGATGTGGAGGTTGCGCTTGTGGGCTTCTTTCAGTAAGCTGTCGAAATCCGCCAGCGTGCCGTACTTGGGATCGATGTCAAAGTAATCGGCAACGTCGTAGCCGAAATCCTTGTCAGGCGAGGGGTTGATGGGTGACAGCCAGATGCCATCGATGCCCAGATCAGCCAGGTAATCCAATTTACTGATGATGCCGGGGATGTCGCCGATGCCGTCGCCGTTACTGTCGGCAAAGGAACGCGGGTAGATCTGATAGATCACACCATCGCGCCACCAAAGATACTCATTTTTCATCGTTCCCTCCAACTTGGTAGTATGCCTTTATTATAAGTGTAGCAGCGTACGCATTTCCTTCCAGACCCATGGAAGCATGCACAGGAAACCAACGATCATTGGCACAGTTCCTGATATCAGGAATGAAGTGCGCGGCTCAAGCAGGGTGAGCAGACCCCAGGTGACCAGACCGCCGGTGACCACCGCTAGTGCCACCCGGATCACACCCTTGTCCAGGTGCACCGGCGAAACCATCTGCCGGCTGAGGATCACCAGCAGCAATACGGCCTCGATGGTGAATACAATCGAGTCGGTGAGCGCGATACCCGGCACTCCCAGTGGACGGTAGAGCAGCCAGCCCAGCAGTGCGTACAATGCAATGTTGATGCCCGCGGTCAAGAGCGGTATCTTGGCGTTCTGCCTTGAATAGAAAGAACGCACTCCCACTTCTTTGAGAGAATGACCGGTGAGTCCCAGCAGGAAGGCGGCTGTAACCCATGCCAGAACAATCGTGCCCTCGCTGCCAAAATCGAACGCAGCAGAGAGCAGTGGCCGCAGTCCCGCTGCCATCACGGCAGCAATGGGCAGGCAGAGCGCGATGAGCACTCTGACCGCCTTTTGTATGGTTTGCTGGAAAGCTTCTTTTTGATCCTGCGCGAAATGCTCAGAGAGCGTGGGCAGCAGGGCGGTGCCAATGGCTGTGCCGATTAGGGTTTCAGGCACCTGCTGCAGCATCCAACCGTAGGTGAGCGACGTCACAGAACCTGCAGCCAGGCGCGAGGCCAGGTTATCGCGGATGAGGAAAATGGACTGGATGAACAGCATGGTCAGCAGGCGCGGACCGAGCAGGCGCAGCACTTTCTTCACATCCGGGTCAGTCAGGGCAATGCTGGGTGACCAGTGGAACTTGTACTTGATCAATCCGGGAACTTGTATGAGCAGATGCAGACATGCGCCAATGATGACGCCATAAACCAGCCCGGATACACCCATGTTGTAGGCCGGCAGTGTGATCGACCCGATTTGATACCCTTGTTCGGGTGAGAGGATGGTCACGCCAAAGATCTGGCCGATGTTGTAGAAGAGCGGAGCCATCGCCGGCAGCAGGAAGTGCTGGTTGGATTGCAGGCCTGCCATCACCAGACCGCTGATGGAGAAGATGATGGTGGCAATGAGGTTCATGCGCATAAGCTTGATCACCAGCTCCTGCTGGACGGCGTTGAAACCCGGAGCGATACCCACCTCGGAACGCACCATTGGCGCGGCAAAGATGGCCACGATGATCGCCAGGGCAGAGGTGACCAGGAAAGCAAGGTTGGCGATGCGGCTAAAGAGCTTCCAGGCGCTTTCCTTGCCGTCTTTTGTTAAAACCTCAGAAAGCACGGGGATGAAAGCCATCGCCAGCGCGCCGCCGGAGATGAGCGCGAAGAGCAGGTCTGGCACGTTGTTGGCCACGTTGAAGGCATCCAGTTCGCGTGACAGGCCGAATTGCCTGGCGATGAGTACCTGGCGCAGGATGGCCAGAAGTTTATCCAGAAGGAAAAAAACCGCGAGCAGCAGTGATATCTTTGACAGGCGGGAGAATTTCATGGGGACCTCTTTCCATGATGTGTGCTGGTCATAGCACAAGTTTACCCTGAAAATATCCTTTTCTTGAAACTCCGGCTATCGTGTAAAATGAATGAGTTGATCGAGGAGATATGAAAGAGACTGGAACCCTTTACATCGTGGCAACACCCATCGGCAACCCCGGGGATATCACCTTGCGCGCCCTTGAGGTTCTCAAGACGGCAGACGCGGTGGTCTGCGAGGAATATAAACCCGGCAGCACCCTGCTCAAGAAGCTGGGCATCGAGGGCAAGGAGCTAATCTTACTGAACGAGCACAACGAGCCTGAAGTGGCTGCTGACTTGCTGATGCGGCTGCTCAATGGTCAATCGCTGGCACTCTTTTCGGATTGCGGCACGCCGGTATTCTCTGATCCCGGCGCCTATCTAATACAACTTGCCTCAAGCTCAGGTGTCAAGGTTTCGCCTGTGCCCGGTGCTTCTTCACTCATGGCGGCTTTGTCCATCCTTGATTTCCACATGGAGCGTTTCATCTTCGGCGGTTTCCTCCCGCGCGATCCTGATCAGCGCAAGCGCGCTCTCACGCATTACCGCGGGCAGCACATGCCTATCGTTCTCATGGATACGCCATACCGCCTGGGTAATCTGCTGGACGACGTGGTCAAGGTCTTCGGCAAGGGTCAATGGGTGACCGTGGCTTTTGATCTGACCTTGCCCACCGAACGCGTTTTCCGTGGTGAGGCAGCTGTGGTGCGCCAGGAAGTGGGTCAGCGCAAGGGTGAGTTCATCATGATCGTTGGGAATATGTTATGAAGTAGCATCTGTATAGGTGGGAGAATTAAAAAAATGAAAATTTGTCTAATTCCTTTAAAGACAATGATTAAAGACGTCAAGAAAAATTCCGAGGAATTGGAACGCCGATTAATCGAGGTTTCTTCGTATAAACCTGATTTAGTTTGTTTTCCGGAATGTACTTTAACAGGATATCTGTATACCCGGGATGATCTTCAAAAATTTGCTGAACAATTTCCTGGAAAGGGATATGATTGGGTAAGTGATCTAGCGAAGAAATATTCCGTGAACATTTGTTTTGGTCTACTTGAAAGCGAGGCAGGAGAATACTTTAATACTTCCGTAGTCATAGGAAAAGATGGACAAATGATCCATAAACAGCGAAAAATTTCTGAGAAATTCCCCTTTTCAGTTTCTCAAGGTATATTAGATTTTCACTTCTATGGCAAAATAATGCGGATAGTCATTTGTGGCGATCTTTTCATAAAGGGATCAACGTTAACTACAAATCGAGATGTTTTCCTGCAAATAGTTCCAATGGCTAGAAGTTTTGATGGGGTATCGCCTGATCCCATTCGTTGGGAAAAAGGGGAGAAGCAAGAATACTTGAACGCGGTTAAGGCCACAGGAATTAAAAGCGCTATAGTGAATGCATTGGATGTTTGTGATTCGTCGCCAGCATTTGGTGGAGCGATGTTTGTTAATGATCATGGAGAACTTATCTCTGAGAGTCCTCACGGGACAGATCGCATGCTGCAGTTTGAATTGCCATAAGCATAGGTTATTATGCGAAAATAGAAAAGAGGGATTATGCCTGCAAACGAACTGAATTGTCCAAAATGTGGTGGTGTGATCAAGATCAAGCCGGAAGATGACCTGACCACTCATTGTCCCTATTGCGATTCGTTGGTAGAGATCCCTGAAAGGTTGCGTAAAACCACAACAGAAGGGTTGGATGGGATTCTCTCTGGCCTGGGGGAGGTGGACCCCGAAGCAGCGCGCAAATACCGCAATAAAGGAGGCCTAATTACGGTTACCGGGCTGATGATCTTTATCGGAATTCTGACCTGGGCGATCATTTCGGTGGTTCACAAGACGTCACCGCAACCCTCCGCTAGCGTGTTCGATTCTACTGATCTGCCCGCGTCTGAAGTTCCGACATTAACACCAACGCCAAACTATGCCTATGTGACCAATTCCTTTGGCAGCAGCGGCATTGGCGAAGGGTTGTTCAACAACCCCCGCAGAATTGCCGTGGATGGGTCCGGTAACATCTATGTGGCCGATTACGACAACGGGCGCGTGCAGCGCTTCTCCATCGACGGTACTTACCTGTCTTCTTGGAGCGTGAGTGAAGAGGACGTTCATATTCAAGGACTGGCGTCCACTTATGATGGTTATGTCTTTGTATCAAACGGGAGCGAGATCAAAAAGTATTACGGTCCCAGCGGTGAATGGATAACTACGATCTCCTCGCCCAAAGGCGGCGATTTTGGCGACCTGGCGGTAACCGTCGATGGGAACCTGGTGGTCGTCTGGTACGAAAGCCGTTGGGGCATCATCACCTCCCTCGAAGGACATGGTGAAAGCCTGTGTGTTTTTGACAAGGATGGCAACCCCATCCAGGAATATCCATCCTTCATCAGCGCCATGACCGAATCTCCCCAATGTAATGTCCTACTCTCGGTTGATGGTAATGGCATGATCTACGCGGTGAGTGAATCGAATATCTATGTTTTCAATAAAGAGGGTAGTTTCATTGATAAGTTCCTGTCCAGTAGCGGCCAGGAAGATTATTCTCCCTGGGTGGATGATATCGAGGTGGATGGACAGGGGAGGATCTACGTGCTGGAGAGCTATACCATTCACGTGCTCAGCCCCGATTATCTATTCATTGACAACATCCCGCTTGAAGACAGTCTGAACGCCATTGCCATCGATGCTCAGAATAACATCTGGGGATTATCCTCCTCGAAGGTAATTGAATTACAGTTACGTGGTAATTAATTAGATTGAGCCATCAATTGATGGCTCAAATTATGAAAAAACCCCGGGTTCCTGTTTTCCGAAACCCGGGGTTTGCATTTAACAAACTAACTGTGGTTCTTGTCGCCGCCGCTGTTGCTGCGGCCATAACCACCGCGGTTGCTGCTGTGTCGCTCACCACCGCGATCTCCGCTGCCGCCACGGCGATCGCCGCCGCTGCGGGGACGTCCTCCACCGCTCCTGCTGCCGCCGCTTCTACCGCCGCGGTCATGTTCCAGGGCTTCCTCAGGAGTCCAGCCTTCGAGCACTGCCTGACGGGAGAGACGGACCTTGCCGTTGTCATCGATGGCGGTGACCATCACACTGATCTCATCGCCCATCTTGACCACGTCTTCAACCTTCTCAACGCGTTCGCTGTCGAGTTGGGAGATGTGGACCATGCCGTCCAGTCCGGGCAGGATTTGCACAAACGCGCCGAAATCAGCGATACGCACGACCTTGCCGGTGTAGATACGGCCGACCTGCGGGGTTTCGGTGAGGCCTTCGATGCGTTCGCGGGCAGCCGCTTCTGCGTTGCTGTCGGTGGCGGCGATGTAAACGGTACCGTCGTCATCGATATCAATCTTAGTGCCGGTTTCTTCCTGCAAGGCGCGGATGTTCTTGCCGCCGGGGCCGATGATGGCGCCGATCTTATCGATGGGAACCTTGACGATGGAGATGCGCGGCACGAAGCTCTTGAGCTCGGGTCGGGGAACCGGGATGATCTCCAGCATTTTATCAAGGATGGCCAGGCGGGCGTCGTGAGCCTGTTTCAAAGCCAGGCGCATGATCTCAGCGGTAATTCCCTTGATTTTGATGTCCATCTGTAGAGCGGTGATGCCCTGGGTGGTGCCGGCCACCTTGAAATCCATATCGCCGAGGTGGTCCTCAGCGCCCTGGATGTCGGTGAGCACAACATAGCGGTCTTCTTCCTTGATGAGGCCCATGGCGATACCGGCAACCGGAGCCTTGATGGGAACACCGGTGTCCATCAGCGCGAGGGTGGAACCGCAAACGGAAGCCATCGATGATGAACCGTTCGAGGCCAGCACCTCGGAGACGAGACGCAGGGTATAGGGGAACTCGGTGGCAGACGGGATGACCGGCAGCAAGGCGCGTTCAGCCAGGGCACCGTGACCGATCTCGCGCCGGGATTGTCCGCCCATCCGTTTTACCTCGCCGGTTGAATACGGCGGGAAATTGTAGTGGTGCATATAGCGCTTGGTGTCCATCGGAGAAAGGGTGTCGATCTCCTGAGCTTCCTTGGGGGTGCCAAGGGTGGCCAGGGTGAGCACCTGGGTCTCACCGCGGGTGAACAGACCGGAGCCGTGGGCGCGCGGGCTCACGCCCACTTCGCACCAGATGGGGCGGATCTCAGTGATCTTGCGTCCATCAGGTCGTTTCTGCTGATCAAGAATACGTGAGCGTACAACGCGCTTCAAGGATTCTTCGAAGGCTTCTTTCACGCTGGCGATCATTTCAGCATCTTCGGGGTCGGTCATTTCAATAATAACGTCATCACGCAGAGCGTCGATGGCATCCTGCTGTTCATGTTTGCCGTGTTTGGTTTCGAGGATATCGTTCAAGTCGGCAACAGAGCGCTGGTAGATACGTTCCACCAGGGTTTCATCCAAGGAGAACAGTTTGACTTCGCGCTTGGCCTTACCGATCTCTGCCGCCATCTGTTTCTGGGTTTCAACAAGAGCCTGGATGGCTTCGTGGCCAAAGAGCAGGGCTGCGACCATGTCTTCTTCGTTGATCTCGTTGGAACCGCTTTCGACCATCAGGATGGCATCGCTGGTACCGGCAATACGCAGGTCCAGGTCAGATTCATCGATCTGGGCGTAGGTGGGGTTGATCACGAATTCGCCGTTGACACGGCCAACGCGCACGGCGCCAACAGGGCCGCCCCAGGGGATGTCTGAGATCATCACGGCTGCGGAAGCAGCATTGATGGCCAGGATGTCGAGCGGGTTTTCCCAATCGGTGGAAAGGGAGAACATGGCAACCTGGACTTCGTTGCGGATGTCGTGGTTGAACAGTGGACGCAACGGACGGTCGGTGAGGCGCGACACCAGGATGGCGTCGGTGCCCGGACGGCCTTCGCGGCGGAAGAAGGAACCGGGGATGCGTCCGCCGGCGTACATCTTCTCTTCGTATTCAACGGTCAGGGGGAAGAAATCCTGTCCCAACTTGGGCTCGTTGCCCATGGTTGCGGCAGCGAAGACGACGGTATCGCCAAGGCGAACCGTCACAGCGCCGCCGGCCTGTGCGGCGAGTTTTCCGGATTCAAACGTGACCGGACGACCACCCACAGTGGCGATATATTTTTTACTTTCTGGTTTCATTGATAAACTCCCTTTATCACTTCCCGCCTGGTCAGGGACTGAAAGATATCGAGGACATGGCGTCCTCATTATTTTTCAATACCCAACCAGCGGCGAATCATCCCGTTTTCACGGGGTTATAAAAACGAGTAGATGGTTTTGGATTTGCCATCTACTCGCCTGGATCACTTGTTACTTTGTTCGGATATTCAATTTTTCGGTGATGACTGCGAAGCGGGCGAAATCGGTGCGGCGCAGGTAAGCTAGCAATTTGCGGCGCTGGCCGACCAGTTTGAGTAGACCGCGGCGCGATGAGTTGTCGTGTTTGTTGGCGCGCAAGTGCTCAGTCAGTTGTTTGATGCGGGTGGTCAGGATGGCGATCTGCACATCCGCTGAACCAGTATCCGAATCGTTGATGCGGTAATCGGTGATCAGTTTTGTTTTTTCTTCCTTTGTCAATGCCATGACATCTGCTCCTAAAATGATTTATGCAAGTCTCCGTATCCGCAGGAACCCCGCAGACAGGACTAGTCATTGCGCAAGATTATACCAGAGGTCAAGTGGGTTGTGAAGATGACCAATTCAGTGTGAATAATGCCGGGTTAGTGTTCTGCAGGCTGTTCCCTGAGAGCCGCCTTGAGCGAATTGGCTTGTTCCGGCGGGAAGACTGGCAGAATCCGGCGCAGCAGCCGCGGCAGTTCGGCAGAATGGGGTTTCGCGATGATCGTTTTCAGATAGTACACGGTTTCCACCGGTGATCGTTCTGCCAACGCTTCGATTGTCTTGAGAACAGGTGAAAGCAGGCGTGTGCCGGGATAAGCGATGACCAGGGAGAATAGTTCAAAGATCTTGGGCAGATCGTTGAAGGTGGGATCACCGATGAGGGGAATCAGACTTTGCAGCCCAAAGACTTGGTCATAGGGATCCTTGCTTTCAAGCCAGTCACGGATCACGCCCAGCCACTTGTCAACCGCTTCTTTTCGCAGACGGATTGTTCCCTTGTCGTGTAAGAACACGATCAGATCGCGGTCTTCGGTGGGCAGCGACCAATCCTTAAGGCGGTATATGATCTTTTCTGTGTGATCGATTGGAATCTTACCAAGCAGCGCTGCCGCCAGTTGGCGCGGTTCCAGTTTGGTCTCTTCCCAGAGGCGATCGATGACATCCAGTGAGCTCAGGGGGTTGTCATTACAGAGTTTGCCAAACTCGAACTCGAACTGGTGGTTGATGAGCGGCGTCACGTTGTAGGCGTCTGCTGATAAAGGTCGTTTACCCGCTGCCAGTGGATTGAAGGTACGGTCTGAGTACAGCTCATAGATGCCCCGCAAGTCCTTCACGAACTGCTCAGCCGAGGAATAATTCCTGGCAGCCAATTGGATCTGGGTGTGCAGACGCGAAAGCTCGACAGCGGGCATGAATTTCCTGACCTAATAAGCTTTGGAGAAGTAGACCTTTTCGCTGGCAGGTTTACCGCAGACAACGCATTTGCCGCTGCCGCCGGGTTGATCCAGCGGGATGCAGCGAGTGGTGGCCTTGGTATCTTCCTTGACTTTTGCCTCACAGGCAGCGTCGCCGCACCACCAGGCATAAGCCCAGCCGTTTTCAACGATCTGTTTGAGCTCTTCATAATCACCGGGCTCATGGATGTTACTGTCGCGGAAGGACTTGGCTTTGTCAAACAGGGAGGCCTGGATCTCTGTCAGCATTTCGGCTACAGCACCCGCCAGGCTTTCCTGAGAGATGATCTGTTTACCTTCGCGACCGGGAATGTCGCGACGGGCGACCATCACACTGCCTTTTTCCACGTCTTTTGGTCCGATCTCGATGCGCAGAGGTACACCACGCATCTCCCAATCGTTGAATTTGAAACCGGGGGTCATTTCGGTACGGTCATCCACCTTAACCCTGAAGTCCTGCAGCGACTGGCAGACGTTTTGAACCACCGCCATTACCTTGTCGCGTTCTTCATCGTTCTTGTAGATGGGAACGATGACCACCTGGAAAGGTGCGAGTCTGGGAGGCATGATCAGACCCTGGTCGTCGCCGTGGGTCATGATGATGGCGCCGATGAACCGCGTGGAGACGCCCCAGGAAGTGGTGTAGCAATACTGCAATTCGTTGTTCACGTCTGTGAACTGGATGTCAAAGGCTTTGGCAAAGTTCTGCCCAAGATAATGCGATGTACCGGCCTGAAGCGCCTTGGTGTCTCCCATCATGGCTTCGATGGAATAGGAGTTGACGGCGCCGGCGAACTTCTCGGTCTGGCTCTTGCGCCCCGGGATGACGGGCACGGCGGCATCGTCCACCGCGAAGCGGGTGTAAACATCCAGCATACGACGGGTCTCTTCTTCAGCCTCCTGCTGGGTGGCATGAGCCGTGTGGCCTTCCTGCCAGTAGAATTCGAGTGTGCGCAGGAACAGGCGCGTGCGCATTTCCCAGCGCACCACGTTGGCCCACTGGTTGATGAGCACGGGCAGGTCCCGGTGGGATTTGATCCATTTTGAGTACATGTATCCGATGATGGTCTCGGAAGTGGGCCGTACCACCAGCGGTTCCTCCAGTGTTTCACCGCCGCCAATGGTGACCACGGCAAGTTCGGGGGAGAACCCTTCCACGTGCTCCTTTTCCTTCTCGAGAAACGATTTTGGGATCAGCATGGGGAACGCAGCGTTGACATGCCCGGTGGCCTTGAAACGGCGGTCAAGCGAGGCCTGGATATTCTCCCAGAGCGCCCAACCGTAAGGCCGCACCACCATGCAACCGCGCACCGGTGCGTAATCGGCCATCTCGGCGCGTTGGATGATCTGGTTATACCATTCTGAATAATTTTCGCTGCGTGAAGTTAGTTTTTCATTTGCCATGTCTATGATCCTGATAATTTATTTTGTGCAACTGTGTTGATAATCTTCAAAACAGAGGGAATGTCCTCTGCGTAGGAAACAATATCTCGGTCCTGCGGTGCGATGTATGGGTTGAAACGATCAATGAACTCTGTGTAGGTGTTTTTCCAATCATTACCGAAAAGAATGAGCGGCCGGCGCGGGATGGCCGCGATGATGATCTCATTCCACATGATCGAGATCTCAGCCATCGTGCCCACGCCGCCCGGCATGGCTATGGCAGCGTCGCAGCGTTCCACCAGAGCAAATAGACGTTCCTGCAGTGTATCAAAGTGCCATTCCTCGCTCAAGTATGGATTGGCTGTACGCACCAAGTGGGACTTCTCCAGTTGCCCGCAGGTGGCGCCGATGACGCGCGCTTTGGCTTCCTGTCCGCCGCGTGAGACTGCTTCCATAACACCTATGTACCCGCCGGTCAGGAGGGCATGGCCTGCGCTGCCGAGCGCAAATCCAAGAGTGCGGGCTTCTTCGTATGCCGGTTCGCCGACCTTGGGCGCTGAACCTCCAAAAACACTAATGATCATGCGTTGCCTTCCTCATGGGGCGATTGGCCGTCCCAGCTCCGTGAATAGTTCTTCTGCAGTTTCTGCAGGATTGCCTGTTCGAGGTCGATATGACTTACGCTGGCGAGTTGCAGCAGATACAACGCCACATCCGCCAACTCTTCACTCAATCCATCAACATCTTTGCTGTCTTCGCGCCATTGAAAATGCTCCAGAATCTCCGCTGACTCTATGCTCAACGAGATTGCCAGGTTGCGTGGCGTTTGTGGGCGTGGTGTATCTGCTCCGTACCAGCCTTTGGCAGTCACGAAGCGGTTCATCTCCTCGGTCAAATCACGGATGTCCATATTTATCACTTTCCTTCATTGCATTCGAGCACGTTTAGGGCAGCGCGGGCGGAGATCACCTGTTCAGGGTGCCAGCCGCTTTCGCTGGCCATTTTCATCAGATGCTCAAGTACAACAGTCTGGTCCTTGCTTCCCAGACTGTTGAAAACGGCTGCGATCCGCCGCGGGTCGCGCGAGAGGATTCCGTCCCAGGTTTGTTCAAGGAATGATTCGAGGTTTGTCATACAAGTCCAAAAGGATGAACTAAGATTACCAGAGTCGCAGGTGTGAGTCAAGTTCAGGAAAAAGAAAAGGACTGGAAGAGCATTTCCAGTCCTTGTGTTGGTCGGGGTGAACTACTCTTCCTTCTTCGCTTCGAGTTCCTTGGTGCGGGCGTCGATGATCGGTTGAGCAATGTGGGTCGGCACGACATCGGTGTGGTCGAACTCCATACTGAACACACCGCGGCCAGCAGTGATGGAACGCAGGGTGGTGGTGTAGCGCAGCATCTCGGCCAGGGGAACGGTGGCGGTCACCACGGAGTGGCCGTGTTCGGTTTCCATGCCCTGGATACGGGCGCGGCGGGTGTTGAGGTCGCCCATCACGTCACCCATGTTGGCTTCAGGGACGGTGATTTTGACGAGCATGATTGGTTCACGCAATACAGGGTTGGCCTCACGTACGGCTGCCTTGAAGGCCTCACGGCCGGCAACCTCGAACGCCACAGGTTTGGAATCAACCGGATGTTCCTTACCGTCAAAGACAGAGACGTGAACGCCAGACACGGGATATCCCGCGATGACGCCTTCCTTCATGACTGCCTGGATACCCTTTTGGATCGAGCTGGAGTAGGATTGCGAAACAGCGCCGCCAAAAACATCCCAGGTGAAGTCGTAATCCTTGTCTGTAATGGGATTGACCTTCAGGTGGACTTCACCGAACTGGCCGGAACCACCAGTCTGTTTCTTGTGGCGGTGCATGGCGCTGGCGGGTTTGGTGATGGTTTCCTGATAAGGAACCTTGGGTTCGGTGGTGTTAATGCCAACCTGGAATTTGCTCTCAGCGCGGCGGATGGCCACGTCGATGTGCTGATCGCCCATACCCTGCAGGATGGTCTGCAGCGTGGTTGTGTCGTTGAAATGGGTCAGGGTCATGTCCTCTTCGCAGAGGCGGGCCAGTGTGGACGAGATCTTGGTGGAGTCAGCCTGCGTCTTGGGGAAGATAGCCACACGATACAGCGCACCCGGGTATTCGGGGATGGGCAGGGTGAGAGGGTGGTTCTTGTCGCAAAGCGTGTTCGAGGTGGAGGTCTCGGTCAGCTTTGGCACCACGCAGATATCGCCGGCGTGGATGATTTTGACTGAGATGCCTTCCTTACCGCGTGGAACGTTCACGTTACCCAGGCGTTCTTCAACGTCCTTGGTCTGATTCCAAACGCGGGCATCGGGGGCAATGGTGCCGGAATAAACGCGGAAGTATGTTTGTTTGCCGACAAACGGATCAGCAGTGGTTTTCCAAACGTAGATGGCCAGCGGGCCAGCATCGTCGGCTGTAAGTTTCTCTTCACCGGCTTTGCCCTGGGCAACCACAACGGGAGCATCCTTGGGAGAGGGCATGAGATCAACGATGGTATCAAGCAGGCGGCCAACACCGGTCTCGCTTGACCCGGCGGAGACCAGTACAGGCACATACCCGCAGGAGCGCACGACTTCTGTGAGGCCTTTGATAACCTCTACTTCGCTCAATTCGCCGGCTTCGAGGTATTTCTCAAGCAGGCTGTCATCGCCTTCAGCAGCAGCTTCCACCAGCTTGGCACGGGCTTCATCGGCTGCGGCCTTGAACTCAGCAGGGATCTCAACGGCAGTCTTGCCGTCGCCCTTGTAGGCCTTCATGGTGATCAGGTCGATCACGCCCTGGAAGGCGGCTTTTTCACCCCAGGGTAATTGCACGGGAATGAGGCGGATTTCGGAGAACTCTGCCACAGATGCCAGGGCTTTTTGATAGTTGGCATTATCTCGATCCATCTTATTGATGAGCAGGAAGCGCGGCAGGTTGAACTTGGTGCAGTAAGTCCAGGCCAACTCAGCGCCCACTTCCAAACCATTGACAGAGTCCACCATCACGATTGCGCCATCTGACACACGCAAAGCGGAGATGACCTCACCAATGAAATCGGTGTATCCCGGGGTGTCGAGGAAATTGATCTTTGTGTCACGGTATTCCACTGGGATTACCGAGGTGTAAAGTGAAATCGTGCGGCGCACTTCCTCATCATCGAAATCAGAGGTGGTACTGCCGTCTTCGATCTTTCCCATACGGGTGGTGGCTCCGGTGAAATGGAGCATCGCCTCGCTGAGAATCGTTTTTCCCGCGCTGGAGTGTGAGACCAACGCGATATTGCGAATTTTTTCAGTCGAGTACTCTTTCATGAAAAAGGCCCTTCTCTACGCTTGAGATGATTTCAATCGTGTAATTTTAAGGTATACCTGCTGTTCTGTCAAAGAAAAAATATATATTGGGGATTTTCTTCTTTGATTTAACTGATTAATCGGTGTAAATCTTGTGGTCAGCGAAGGCGCTGGGTAGTTAAGACTGGTTTTTCTTCTCCAATTCCTTTTCCATGCGCCACGAAGGCTCGATCACCGTATGCCATTTCCCCTCATCATCAGGATATGACCATACACCCGGTTCTTCTGCCACGATTTGATAATCCAGCCGTTTGTACAGACGGATTGCGCTGACGTTCTCCTTGGCCACATTCAGAGTAACACGTGAAAAGCGCCTACCCCGCAGGTAATCCTCCACGACCTTTACCATCTGTGTGCCTAATCCGTTGTTTCGAAAGGGTGGTTTGATCCTGAAGGAGTAAAGGTAAGCGCGCTGCCAGCCATCTGAGAGTTCCGGACGGTCGCTCACAAGCTGCAGGAACACCTGCCCGACCAAGCCAACCACAGGCATCTCTGCAATCCAGATCATCGAGGTGCCTTTGACCATGCGGTCGTAGGCGTTGGCGTACACCAGCCTGAAATGCCTGAATTCACCTTCCCACTCCATGGCAGGCAGGTCGCTCTTCCTGGCCGGGCGGATGATCGCATCCTCCAGTGAAAAAGCTATTTCAGAGATAACAGATGGCTCTGACATGGTTCAGCTTTACTTGCCCGTGGGTTCGAGGATTTCCTTAAGCAGCACTTCTTCCTGTTCGGCGGACGTTATCTCGCCGTCGATCCAGGCAGCGCGCAGCCGGCGGATGATCTCTTTGTAGCGCGGACCAGGCTCTAATCCCAGACTCTTGAGGCGGTTGCCGTCGGTTACTGGGTTGAACTTGTACCAACGGATAAAGTACTGTTCCAGCTCCGATTTGAGCTTTCCCGGAACGCAAAGCAGGAAGAGTGCATAACCGGCCATGGGAGGCAGGTCTTCCAGACGCTCGGCGAGCTCTCCCGGGCGTAGATCTGCCAGAGAATTGAATTCGTTGAACAGGCGCACGGCGCGGTTCAACGCATCCACGATCTGATTGTTCAAATGGAAGCGTTCAGCGACATCAACGCATTCCTTACAATTAAATTGCAGCAGCCATATCAAATAAGCCAGCGCGGTTTTGATGGGAGTGTGCCCTACCTGTGCCGGCAGGTGCCAGGTGGCGGGGGGTTCTGCGTGAAGCACGGCTTCCAGCCCTCCGGCGTATTCGTTCTTCCAGATAAGAGAAGGATGGACTGCCTGAATCAGCCCCAGCTCCTGCAGGCGAGCCAGGATGGGAATGGGATGATCTTCCTCAAAAATGAGATTGAACTCATGGCGCAGACGGTCGCCGCTGATCTGTTTAAAGAGCGGACGTGCTTCCTGCATCAATTGCAGGGTGCGATTCTCGATTTTAAAATGGAAACGCTGCTCAAATCGCACTGCCCGCAGCAGCCGGGTGGGATCATCGACAAAAGACAGTGAATGCAGAACCTTGACTTGTTTCTTCTGCAGGTCAGCCAATCCGTCCCAATAATCGTACAGCTCGCCAAAGTGACGGCCGTCCAGGCGCAGGGCCATGGTGTTAATCGTGAAGTCTCGGCGGTGCAGGTCGAGTTTGATGCTGGAGCGTTCCACGGTGGGAAGGGCAGTGGGGTGATCGTAGAACTCCGTACGCGCGCTGATCAGATCCAGCGAATCAGGCAGCATTTCAGCTTCACTCTCCGCGAACCCGAACTCATCCAGCAGTACTTTCTTGATGTCCTTGATCATCCATTTGGCGGTACCAAAGCGGTTGTGTGAGATGACCCTGCCGCCGCAATGCTCGAAAAGCCGGTTGGCCAGTTGAATGGCTTCGCCTTCAACCACAATATCGAAATCGGCTGAAAAATGGTCCAGCAGCAAGTCGCGTACGAAACCGCCGACGATATAGATGGGTAGCTTCTCGCTGGCTGCTTCATCAGCCACCAGTTTGAGTAACGCGAAACGCGGTCCAGAAAGCAGTTTTTGCAGCAGGCTGGCGTAGTTCAATCTGCCCGGAACAAAGTCCACATCCTGCGAAAGGGTGCGCAGCAAATCTGTACGTGTGGCAATGCCCACCACCTCCTGGGTGATAGAGTCAATTACCGGGATCTGACCCCAACCCGTTGAAGCCATCAGGGCTTGAAGTTGGTCCACTGTATCCTTGGTGGTCAGTGAATGATTGCCTGCTTCCATGATGCTGCTCGTCTTCACCTTGAGATGATGCGAAAGCGCGCGGTCAACGGCTCGCCGCGTCAACAATCCCACCACTTTACCATCGCTGATGACAGGGAATCCCTCGTACCCGTAACGCTGAAAGGCATGTTCAGCTTCATCCAGCGAGGTCTCCGGAGTAAGCAGCAGCGGATGTTTGGACATGATCTTGCCGATCGTGATTGACGGTTGGATGATGCCGGGCAGGGCATCGGTCAGTTTTGTTTCGATCTCAGCCAGGGGGGAATCTCCCTTTGGGTACTGTTCGTCATGAGGATCGATCAGTGCTGAAGCTGCCCGTTCATGCCCGCCACCGCCAAACAATCCGGCTACTGCCGCGGCGTTCACCTGGTCAGAGGTGGAGCGTGCCACCACACGGATGCCGTCGCGGGTCTGGATGATCATGAACAACCCATCCGGGTCGAACAGGTCGCGCAGCTTGTGCGCCACACTCGAAACTTCATCGTTCATCTCTCTGCCGTCCGCGCTGGCAATGAGGATGACCTTGCCGTGGATGTCGAGTGTCCTGGCTGAAGCCATCAGACGATCAGCCAGTTGTTTCTGTTCGTCCGAAAGCGCGGGGTTGAGGAACTCGGCTGCGATGCGCAGGCTGGCGCCCGCTTCCACCAGTGCGGCAGCCGCGCGGATGTCACGCGCCAACGTGGACGCGTAACTCATCGATCCGGTGTCTTCATAAATTCCGAGCAGAAGTAGTGTGTTTTGGATGACACTGAGCGAAGACAGGTGGTCGTGCAGGCGTTCAACGAACACGGTCGTGCATGCGCCGGTCTTGTCGAGCTCCATCTGCCAGGCAGGATCGATGTTCTCCCTCTGCGGATGGTGATCGATGACCTCCACCTTCGTCTTCGCGCTGAATCCCTTGAGCGTTACCAGCGATTGGGTATCCACCAGCAGCACTTTTTGCACCGGTTCAGGTGGGAGATCGCGGAAATCCACGAACGGCAGCTCTGAACTGTAAAGGTTCAGAAACCGACGCAGGTTGCGGTTGATACGCGCAGGCAGGACAGCTTTCGAGTTTTCATCGAGAAGCCACGCGCCCAGTAGTGCACCAACGGCGTCAAAATCAGCCTGTTCGTGGGTGAGGATCACGTTCATGAGTACATTTTAGCATGAAGAAGGAAGGATGTTCCTTCTTTACCTTTGGCCGCATCAAATGGAGAAGGAAGGGATTACAATTGAGCGATTCGTGCCATGAGCACATGACTGGAACGAGGTATGCATGGTTGAGAAAAAAGTGATCCTGGCGGTTTTGGCTCACCCTGATGATGAGACCTTTGGCATGGGCGGTACGCTGGCCCTCTATGCCCGACGTGGTGTGGATGTTCACCTGGTATGCGCCACGAGGGGTGAGGTGGGTGAAGTACCCGAGGGCATGATGGATGGTTTCAAATCAGTCGCTGAACTGCGTGAAGACGAGTTGATACGTGCGGGGGAGATTCTGGGTCTGAAGAGCATCAACTTTCTGGGCTACCGCGACTCCGGCATGCCCGGCAGCGCGGATAACCATCATCCGCAAGCCCTGGCCGCGGCCAACCTTGATGATGTGGCCGGGAAGGTCGTTCATTACATACGTTTGCTCAAGCCGCAGATCGTCCTGACTTTTGATCCCATCGGTGGATATCGCCATCCCGATCACATTGCCATCCAGCGGGCGGCTGAAAAGGCTTTTTATGCAGCAGGCGATCCAGCAGAATACACAAAGGACCTGACGGCCTTTGCTCCGGCAAAACTCTATTTTCACACCATGCCCAAGAGGTACATTCGCTTTGGCGTCTTTCTCATGCGGTTACTTGGCCGCAACCCACGCAAGTTCGGCCGCAATGGTGACATCGACCTGGAAGCCATCGCTTCAGTGAGTTTTCCAACCAACGCGCGCATCGATTATCACACCGTCGCCGAGGTGCGCAACCGGGCGGCTGCCTGCCACGCCAGCCAGGGGGGAACGCAGATCACAAGCAACGGGCTCATCGGTCGTATCCGCGCTTTCTTTGGATCGAAAGACCTTTTCATGCGTGCTTATCCACCACCGACCAGGCATATTGAGAGAGATCTGTTTGAGGGTATCGAATAGAATGTAGCGCTAACCAGGGTCAAACACGACGGCAAAAATTATGTATCAAGAGGGAAAAAACTTGCCCAAAAAAAAACAAAAGAATACAATAAATGCGATGGTATCGCGAATAAAACTTTCATTGATTACCAAGATCATCCTGTCCGTGGCGGCTTTTGGTTTGCTGACGACAGCCATGAGATTCGTTGTTACCTCAAAAACATCATTGGATGTGGATTTCTGGATCTATTGGCAGGCTGGCAGAGCGTTGATTTTAAACGGCACCAGCCCTTATGCTGACTCGACGACCGAGATCATACAGATGGGAATTTTTGGAAGACCAGCTCTGGCCTCTGAAGACCAATTGCGATATGCGTATCCACCCTTTAGCCTGCTGGTCATATTTCCCACCGTCGTCATGAGTTATCCCTGGGCACAGGCAAGTTGGCTGACATTTAATTTATGTTTGATCACTTTTTCTGTGTTTTTTCTAGTGAAGAAGGTGCCCCTGTGGTTGTTAGCTGGGCTGGTCTTCTTTTACCCGATAAGTCGTGGCGTCATTCTCGGACAGTTTGCTTTGATGCTGGGGGCGAGTTTGATCTTCATTTATGGGATGATCACTCGAGGTGAGGATAAAAAGATAATTTGGTTGTACGCTGCTGGTTTTCTTATGGCGTGGTGTTGTATGAAACCCCATCTGACGGGGTTGATCGTTCTGTTTTATCTGCTATGGGCTTTCCGCGACCGATATCGGGAAATCCTTTGGGGTTTTCTAGCCGGGGGAGCCTGCCTTCTTTTGCTGTCTTTCATCATGGAACCAAGATGGATAAGTGAATGGCTCTGTGTGATCAGAGATTATGCTGGATATATTCATTACCGCCCGATCTTACGGTCATGGCTTTCAGCCATCGGGATCGAATGGTCGTTTCTGCTAACAAAGGTCATCTTCGCCTTGATTACTGTGACGGTAGCGATCCTACTTTTTGTCAATTGGTGGAGAAAAAGGATACCTGCTTATTTCGTGCTTGGCTGGCTGATCCTGGTCGTGGAATTGGTTAATCCCAATCAAAACAGTCTCCTTTCAGATCAGATCCTTTTTCTTTTGCCCCTGTTGATCTGGTTGATGGATCAGTCGATCTCTGGTTGGATACGAGGTGTGACATGGGGAATATTTATTTGCGTTCCCTGGGTCCTGTTTTTGGTATTCATTGACAAAAGTGAGCCTTTTCAGATTGCATCAGGGTTGGCTGCGATTTTTGGTCTTTGGCTGATAACCAATTTTATCGTTCGCTTGATTGGTCAATTCAGGTCGAAAACTTCGATACAGGCGATACCAATCGAATAACAACAACCCGGCACACTTATTGTTCCGGGTTGTTGTTATGATAATGATCACAACCTGATGATCTTGCCGCAGAATTCACAGGTGATCGAATCCATTCCGCGCAGTACAGGTTTGGTGATCAAGCCGCCGCATTGCGGGCATTGAGTGGGGGCAGCCTTGGCTTTTTCCACAGCTTCCTTGTCTACAGCGATAACCCGGTCTTTGTCCACCTCGTGGGTTTTAACCGAGAGGATGTACCTTTGCCAGTCGTTGCAGTTCTCGTAGAAGATGTGCAGGACGGCACGTTCAGCAAAGCAGCCTGAGGCAAGGCGCAGATCGAGCATGTCCTGGTTCTTCAACGCACCTTGTTTGGAGGCAAGGATGTTCTCAATCGACACCACCGGTACTTCGAACAACATCTTCTGTACTTTTTCTCGTTCGGTGGTTACAAAGAGTACTTTCTTGGTGGCGATCTCTTCGTTTTGTTCAAAGATCAAACGTTGGTCGGTCAGGAACAGAACGCCTTCGGGATCATTCTTATCTTCTTTGCCTGATCTGCACCAGACAGCCTTCACTGCTTTGACAACCGCCTCGCCGGGCAGGAATCCAAAACTTGCGCCGTCGGCCTTGTCGAGGGCGTATTCCAGTTCACCCAGCTTGTGGGTGAAATCATTAACCTCACTCTTTACTGCTTCGTACAGTGCCGCCACAGCATTTGCAGCCGAGCTGCAGCGTTCTTCAAATTGCTCCGTTTCATTGGTTAGGATCTGAACCATCGTGCCTGACGGCAAAGCGCCCAGCGCGTTGAAACGCATTTCGATGGAGCGCATGGTTGATTGCAATTGGGTGGCCTGCATGGCGATTCGGCCTTCCACGTCGCCCTGGATTGCAGCGCAGCGCGCGCTGACCTCTGTGGCTTTCTTTTCAAGCAGGGCATTGAAAGCGTATTTGCGTTGGCGCAGTGTCTGCACCCGCAGGGGCAGGTTCGCCGCTTTGCTGATCAGGTCGGTGAATTCATCGATGGTGCTCTTCAGCGTCGCTTCGTCGCGCAGGTTATCGATCTTGAACCTGAGACTGTCTTTTTGCCGGCGAACCTCATCGGCAGTGGATAAATTTGGATTCGGCATTTTTTTCTCCCTTTTAGAAAACAGAAATTCCCGCTTATTTTCCAACCAGGTTTTTTGGTTTGCTTTCCAGCTCTACCAGGTCGCCTGTCACCACAAAGATCGTTCGCTCACAGATATTGGTTACCCTGTCAGCCATTCTTTCGATATTATGAACAACCCACAGCAGCAGGTTTGAATGATCGATGTTCTCTGGTTGGCAGACCATTGAGTGAATGATCTCTTTTTCCACCTTGTTGAATATCTTATCAACCTGGTCATCCTTCTGGGGAAGCAACCGCGCGTTTGGCACATCCTCGTTAATGAAGTTATCGATTGCCTCGTGAAGCATCTCCACAGCCAACTTGCCCATGGATTCGATTTCCTTGATCGGCACGTTCACATCAGCATTACCCAGGTTCAACGTAACCTTGCAGATACCCTTGGCGTAATCGCCCATGCGTTCCAATTCGGATACGATCTCAAGCATGGCTGCCAGCAGGCGCAGGTCATGTGCCAGGGGTTGTTGGGTGGCGATCTGGATCAGGACGCTGTTCTCCACCTGGTATCTTTTTTCATTAACAATGCGGTCGTCCAGATAGATCTCGCGGGCGGCATCTGAATCGCGATTCTTGAGAGATTCGATCGCTTTCAGCGTCGCGTTTTCCACCAAGCTACTGATCTCTGAGATCTCGTCTTTGATCTCCTGTATATGCAAGTTCAATGTATCTCTCGACATGACGGACTCCTGCTATCCAAACCGACCGGAAATGTAGTCTTCAGTTTCTCTATGCTGCGGTTTGGTGAACAACTGCTCGGTGTGACCGAATTCGACCATTTTCCCGGCGCGGTCAGTGTCCATGGTGAAGAATGCAGTGAAATCCGATGCGCGTCCCGCCTGCTGCATGTTGTGCGTTACGATAATGATTGTATAGTATTTGGAAAGATCGCGCATCAGGTCTTCGATCTTTAAGGTGGCCGTGGGGTCGAGCGCGGAACAGGGCTCGTCCATGAGGATGATCTCAGGATGTGCGGCCAGGGTGCGCGCGATGCACAAACGCTGCTGCTGACCACCTCCGAGAGACATGGCTGAACCCTGCAGGTCGTCTTTTACTTCATCCCACAGGGCTGCCTGGATGAGTGTCTGCTCCACCAGATCGGGGACTGACCCTTGATAGTGGTTCACTTTGGCTGCCCAGGCGATATTGTCATAGACCGACTTTGGGAAGGGGTTTGGTTTTTGAAAGACCATGCCGATCCGCTGGCGCACCTGAACCGGGTCCACTGTGGGGGCGTAGATGTTCGTTCCGTGAAAAAGGATGCTGCCTGTCACGTGGGCACCCGGGATGAAGTCATTCATCCGATTGAAAGCACGCAGGACTGTGCTCTTGCCGCATCCTGATGGCCCGATGATTGCAGTGATCTTTTTCGGCTCGATCTTGAGGTTGACTTCCTTTACCGCCCTGAAAGAGCCGTAGAAGATATCCAGATTCTCGGTTTCGATTGCGAATTCATTTTCCGGAACTGACGCATTACTACCCATTCTGTCTGCAACCTTGCCTTTGATTAAGTATGACCACTATGTTTATTATATGTGCGCTGCTTCGCTTTTCAATGATTTCCGATCAACTGAGTGAAAACAATTTCAAATTGTGCAGCCATCGAATGTCTATCGAAATGGCGGCATACATACTCGCGGCCGTTCATACCCAACGTGCGCGTGTCAGCCCTGTGGGCGGAGAATTCATTGACCGCCTGTGCCAGAGCGACTGCGTCGCCGGGTGGGGTGAATTTGCCGGCGTTTGCTTTTTCCACCACCTCGCGTATGACGCCGTCGATCACCAAAAGAATGGGCCGGCCGGCTGCCATGTAATCGAACACCTTGTTTGGATAGGTTGTTTTGTACAATTCAAGTGGTTTTAAAATGGCGATGCATGCATCTGCAGCGGCGATGACCTCGGCCATTTTATTCTTGGGTACCGGGGGCAGGAAAACAACGTTTTTCAAATGCAGAGACGCTGCCTTTTGCATCAGGTTCTGTTTTTCCTTGCCGTCGCCAACCAATACATACTTGACCTCTGGATTGGTTAGTTTGGCCGCGTCGAGCACAACATCCAGATCATTGGAGATACCATGCGCGCCAGCGTATAGAACCGTGAAGGCGCTGCCAAATTTGTTTTCCTTACGGAAGCTGTCCCCTTTTGCTGCAGGATCGAACATTTCCGGGTCAGCACCGTTGGGGATGAGCAGGATGTTCTTACCACCGCGTGCCTCTACAAGCGGGATGAACCCAGGTGAATTGACCACCAATTGGTCGGCATGTTTGTATAGAAAGGATTCCAACCAGTAGGACATGCGGATGATGGTTTTGTTTTTGAGCACGCCGATGGCGATGGCGAACTCCGGCCAAAGGTCGCGCACTTCAAACAGGAAGGGGATTCCTTTCAACCTGGCCAACAGCCAGGCTGTCACGCCCTGAAATATGGACGGAGACGTGCCCCAGATGGCGCCCACTTTCTTCACACCCAGACCAATAAAGAAAGACGAGAACATGAACGTAAAGAAGCTGAGCAGCCGGTGAAGAAAGCTCTTATGCAGCGCTGAGTATGTGAACCCGCGCAGGATGGTGATGCCGTCCTCCGGCATTTCCTTTTCCACCCAGTGCATACGTCTGCCATCTGTCTTGCCGGTGAGGTAACTGACAGGGCTGGTGATGATGGTCACGCGGTGTCCCTTGCCGGCCAGGTAGCGAGCGATCTCGTAATGGCGGGTCCCCCCGGCTTCGTCGAGCGCGGCAAAAGCTTGATGGATCAACAGGATGTGCATGGTTGGGTCGCTCTCAATTCCGGTCTAGCGTCCAATTGGATACAATCTGGAGGTGCTTTACAACCGGGTATTTTACTGCATACGAAAGGGCAGGGGTCTTTTGCAGGTATGTTTCAGAGAACCAACCGCGGATGGGATTTGATTCGCTGCCTGACAGACATTCTCCCGCGCGCACGAGAGAGATCATTCCCGGGGCCGTGGCTGTTACTTGCAGTCCGAATGATTGTTTTCCATCCTTGAGTTGGATGATGCTGTCTTTGATCTGCCATTTCCAATCTGGCAGCAGCCATTGGATCGTTACCGGCAGGGGAGAGCCTGGATTTTCAGCAAGTTCGATTTCATCGGTGATAATAAATCCATTACTTGCTGTTTTGACCACAGAACGGGTATGCGTGTAGGCATGTATACTTTTGACAATGATTCTGGCAGTGATCTCTGATACTGTATCGGAGAGCAGCGTTGCGTTCACGCGCTCGAGCCAAAGAAACTTGCTAACGCGCAGCATCTGATTCTGACCACCAATGGTGACCGTGTTATGCACCAGCGTGCGGCTCAACGCGTTATCCCATGGTGCGGGGAGGTTGTAAGCATAGGTTCCCGCGTCAATGGCAAGATTAATTCCTTTGTGCCAGATTTCTACGTGCAGCAGGTCGGCATGCGCTGGTCTGGACTTGAAGCTGCAGACGCGCAGGCTGGCCCAGGTTGTTTCATCGCCGATGCGGTGGATTGCGGGTGTAGATAAAATCGAGTGAGTGGGAGGATTCTTAGTTGAGCCTGAGAGTTGCAGGCAGGCAGACAAATCATCCCAGGAGCCTTGAGGTAGAAAAGACTGTCCCAGAAAAGCATGGCTGGCGGCTTGGATCGTGGGTCTGTGGTCCAGGTATTCCTCGCATCCAAGCGGGAGCAGGTTTGTCCCGTCGTTGTGCCCGAAGTTGACCGCATGACCGGAAACAGGATCCAAATGACCGGCCAACCACTTCACGCTGGCTGCCAGCCGTTCTGTCACCGGCTTTGAAATGGTTATGCCCGATTGAAGAGCTGCCTGTCGGTAGATTAACCCCAGATGCAGCAGCATGCGGTGATAGTTTGTGCTGTGTTGGCTGAATGTACCATCTTCTTCCACCAGAGCAAGGATGCCGTTCAGGAATTCGCGGTTCCCCAACGCGAGCCAAAGCTGGCCCTGCCGCGTTTGACTGAAGACCAAACCGCCGAGAATCAACCCAAGCGCTTCGCTGAGCAGGTGATTGTTGTGCTGCGAGCGGGCGTAGTGCAGGCTCGCACGGATGCGCCGACAGTGCTCCCAGATGGCTTGGGTGAGGTACTCCATCCTATCAGGTGTGCTCGATTTGGATTCAACCAGTGCCTGTCCGACCATTACCCAAGGGATAAGGCGCAGCGCAACTTCCTGGGCAGAGCTCCAATTCGGACCCAAATTAATCGGGTTGCTTTTTTGAAACTGTTCAAAGTTCTTCCAAAAAACGGCTGAGTACTTCTCATCTTTTGTTGTTTGATAAGCGATGCACAGGGGGATGGTCCATGTGAAGCGTGCCGGTTCCCAAAAGGTTTTGATGTCCTTTCCATCCAGCGCGTCACTGTACTTTGTCCAATGCTTCAGCGGCTGCGGTAATGAAAAATCAAGCGCTTCGGGTGAGTTGCTGAACGGACGGTACCTACCGGAAACGACCTCATCCGCCAAATTGATGTACTGGTGCGCGCGTCCGCGATCTTTGGCCCATTCGAAAGCAAATAGAGTAGGAAAGGAAGACCTTCCTCTTGGATAATCGGATGTGGTTTGGCTTGCAGGAGTGCGTGATTCCAACCAACCGGAGCGAAGTTGCGCGCGGTAGAGCAGATTTTCTGCCACCTGAGTGGGGCCCAATTCTTTGAGGATCAGGTACGCCTTCTTGAGAGGATTCACAGCCACCAGAGCTAGATAATGGTCTCTTCGCTGGAACGCAGCGCTTGCATCACGGCAAAAGTGGCGCGGGTGACGCCAAATAGATGAGCATAAGGGATGGTGGGTTCTCCTTTCAAGATCCCATCCGCAAAGGCTTCCCAGGCAGCCTGATGGCCTTTGTTTTGTCCGAGCAGTGATTTGCTTGTGCTGCGTTTGCTCTCACTGGCCAGTTCCAACGAGCGAAAATCGTCCAGAACGGCCGCTTTACCGCTGCCGAATACCTCGATGCGTTCCTTGCCGAAGCTCTTGTTGCCGTTAGCCAGGTATTCCACAGTGCCTATGGAACCATTGGCAAAACGGAAGGTCATGGTCACGTTATCCTGATGATATCTGCCGCCGTCAGGCAGCGCTACGGCATGCACAGATACCGGTACTTCATCAGTCAGGAAACTCAGGAAATCAATGAAATGGCATCCTTCACCGATGATGCGCCCGCCGCCCTGATTGGGATCGTGCAGCCAGTGGGTGGAGGGGAGGTAACCGGCGTTGATGCGGTAATGGATGTGCAAAGGCTCACTGTCTGCCGCGAAGTATTTCTTGAGCGCGATGGCTTGCGGGGCGAAGCGGCGGTTGAAGCCAACCGTCAGCAGCGGCATTCCGGGTTTGCGTAGCAGTTTTTCAATGCCCGAGAGTTCTTTCTCGTTCAATGCCAGTGGTTTCTCACAATAGACGTTCTTGCCGGCTTTCAACAACTCCACAACCTGGCGGGCGTGGTCCTGATGCCGGGTCATGACAATGACCGTGTTGATCTCAGGATCGTTGATGATATCCGCTTCGTTCGAACTGGCATAGCGGAAGTTAAAGCGTTTCGCCGACGTGGTGGAGGTCAACCCCGCTGCAGAGGCTATGCCGATCAGATCACCCTTGCCGCTCTTCTTGACAGCAGGCAGGAATACTGCCGTGGCATAATTCCCGGCTCCCAACGCGCCGACCTTGATCTTTGCATCAGTCGGATGGGCACTCTGGAATTCCACCTTGCGGGAGATGGGTCCAGAGGACTTCTTTTCCGGGTAGGTGAGCAGTACTCCAAGGAAAGGCGTATGCGCCTTGCCCGTGATGAGTTCATAGGCTTTTTCTGCGTCAACAATGGTGAAACGGTGAGTAATAAGGGGACGCACATCAAGCTTGCCGGAAGCCAGCAGGTCAACGAATGCCTGCATGTTGCGACCTTCCGTCCAGCGCACATAACCATATGGATAATCGTTTCCACCTTCTTCGTAATCGGGGTCATAACGGCCGGGACCGTAGGAGCAGGAAACCTTGAAATCCAATTCTTTTTCATAGTAAGGTTTACGTGGGATGTTCAATCCAACTACACCAACAGAGATCACCGTGCCGCGCTTGCGCGCAAGCGTGCCGGCCAACTCGATGGGGTCATTGGATGATGCGTCCGCGCAGATAAGCACATGGTCGAACCCGAAACCGTTCGTGAACACGGCTGCGTTCTCTTCACAGTTGTCGCGGGTCACAGCAGCCGCGCCCATGGCTCTGGCCAGCCTGGCGCGCTCAGGTGAGAGATCGATGCCAAAGACCCGGCTGCCTGCAGCGCGGGCAATACCTACGGTCAACAATCCCAGCAGCCCCAACCCGATCACACATACGCTTTCACCCAATTGCGGCTGAGCCAGCCTGAACCCCTGCAGCGCTACAGCACCCAAAGTGGTGAAGGACGCGGATTCAAAATCCACATTCGTGGGGAGTTTGACCAGCAGGTTTTGTGGAACCAGGTTGTATTCTGCGTGTGCGGCATAGTTGCCGCCACCGCAGGCTACTCGATCGCCAACCTTGAACCCGTGCATGCCCTCACCCAGTTCAATGATCGTCCCCGCTGAAGAATATCCCAGCGCGAGCGGCTGGTCGAGTTTATTAAATGTTGCTTCGATGGTGGGCAGAATACCCTCGCGTTTGGCCTTGGTAAGCACTTGTTTCACCAGGTCAGGGCGAGACCTGGCCTTGCTGACCAGGTTCTTTTCTGCGAACTCAACCACATTCCGTTCTGTTCCGGCTGAAACAAGCGAACATGCTGTTTCAACGAGGGCAAATCGTTTCTTGACTGATGGTACCGGGAGGTCGACGATCTGTGTTTTTCCGTCGCGCATGTTTTGCAGTAATTGTTTCATGGGTTCACCTTTTCGACTCTATTTTACATTAGATTAGGGTGTAGAAGATTTGGGATTTCTGCCTGCTTTGCCAAAAGATTTCTCCAAGAAGCTACCTGGCATGAAACATGCACCTAATGTGGCATGGAAATTCGCAACTGTGGAGGTTTGCATGATTAAGAAGATGTTATGGCTGGTGATCCTTGTTTTGATCGCAGCCTGCTCGGTCTATTTCAACGACGGCGTCCTGAACATTGACCCAGGCCAGACGGCCATTGCCACCGATTGTGCTGATTGCACGGTCATCCCCACCACCGAGGTTGTCACCGAGGTTCCGATTGATGCGACGGCAACCAGCGAAGTCCTTCCCACCGAGGAATCGACCCTTGAATCCACCGCCACAGTTGCTGAGACTGCCACCCTGTCCCCGACAGAAGCGCCTACTGAAACGGCTTTGCCCACCTCCACGGTAACGCCGACTTTCACAGCCACCGCTGTCCCGCCTACGGCCACACCCACACTCACTTCCACCCCCACCGAAGTTCCCATGACCTTCGCAGTGCAGACCGGTTCTCCTGTTTACATGGTCAACTTCGTGCGCACTTCCGCCGGATGCAATTGGTCTGGTATTGCCGGCCAGGTCTTTGATAACTCCGGTAAACCGCTCACTGGTTACATCGTCAAGATCACCGGCATCTATAACTCAGCGGCAGTCAGCACAATTGCCGTAACCGGCATGGTCACCGGAACGCCCTACGGTCCTTCCAGCTACGAGGTAGTTCTGGGTACCAAGGCCCTCGATTCTACCGATCTGCTCAGCATCCAGTTGTTCGACCCGAGTGGAAATGTTCTCACCACGCCGCTGCGGTTCAGCACCTATGCGGATTGTTCAAAGAACCTGGTGATCATCAACTTCAAACAAAAGTAAACAACAAAGCCCTTCGGGGCTTTTTTGTTTTATCGGTATAATAAGGAAAACTCTTTTCAAGGGTGATTTCATTATGACCGAAGATCTGAATATATCTGCCTTTTTCTCCCAGGTGATGAAGCGTTGGTGGCTCCTCATTGGGTTGATGATCCTGGGTGGAGTGGCAGGGTTGCTGTTGAGTTTGGTACGCCAACCGTTATACCAGTCAGAAGCGACGGTTACCACAGTGCTTGATTATGCTGTACTCGGTAGATTGGATGACTGGGAGCAAGACCAACTCTACCTCGCAATCGGGGACGTCATCGAATCAACCAAGGTCAAGGAGCAGGTAATTGCTGCTGCTAACGCCAACGATATTGCTCTCACCGTAAAGGATATCGACGAGAATTTCGCTGCTGATCGTCAGGACACACGCTGGATGATGCGTGTCCGTGCCGAATCTCCTGAACTGGCGCAGCAGTTGAACGAGTATTGGACTGCAGCTGCTATGGATGCCCTGGTGGAGATGTCTATCAACAATCAACAAGCGTTTGTCTACCAAAGATACCTAGCTTCATTGACCGATTGTTTTGAACAATCTGTTGTGATTGATCCTGTTTCGCAAGAATGCAGTATTAGTGATGTAAATGCAATTCGCGAGGCAATGACCACAGCCATTGCCAGTACAGGTAGTCTTGATTACCGCCGCTCGTTGATCCTCTTCCACGCCAGTTTTGAACTGACCACGGAACCCACTCTACCTGCTTCGGTGGCTGTTTTTTCCAGAAGTATCATGGTTCTGGCTGGAGCGTTTATCGGTCTTCTGGCAGTTTTGATATTCTTCATCATCGAGCTGCCGGGTACGAAACGGGGATAATTCACATGTCGAAGTTCTATTCAAGGGTGATCGATTACATTTGGTTGGCATTGGTGGCTTTACTTCCCATCACGAGTTTGCCGTTGGTAGCCAAGATCGTGCGTTCCTCATCGGTCGCGCCCGCATCTCTCATCTTTTTGGGTCTGTTGATCGTGCTTTGGCTGCCAGTTTACCTAAAAAAGAATGGTCGTTTCCCATTCCAAACCAAGATCGTTTTTGTTTTCCTTCTGGTAGCACTTATCTCCACTGCGCTTAGTTTTTTATACCTTGTGCCAATATATAAGAGCAATACACTAATTCGTTCTGTTTTCGAAGGGGTTGCCACCTTAGTTATTGGTTTCTTTTTTTACCTGGTTACCACCGCTGTCCCGAACACAGATAGAAAACTTTCAGTCACTCTGAAAATGCTCAACTGGAGCGGCTTGGTAATGCTTTTTTGGGCATTGATATATTTTTGGGGGATTTCCTTTGGAAGTGATGCAACCAGAAAAGCCTTGTTCAATCTTCAATTTCTATTTTCGACCTCTCGCTTATATGTGATTCGTGCAATGGGATTTACCTCGGAACCTTCCTGGTTGGCGAACCTTCTGAACCTACTTTACCTGCCATACTGGCTTGCTGCCACCCTTACAAGGTTCACCGTTCACGGAAAAAGAATCTGGATATTTTCACTTGAGAATCTATTACTTGTGCTTGGATTGGTTTCACTTTATGCCACAATGTCTCGTGCGGGATATTTTGCATTTTTCCTTGTACTGGGATTCCTCTTTATTAAGTTGAATGTCTATTTGATCAATCGTATCAGTAAGCGCTGGAATTCAAACCGTATGCGCACCCTCTTGAACGTCGTACTGGTAGTTGGAATTGTATTTTCCTACCTTGTAACTGTCATCGGAACACTCTATGTATTCAGTAAAATAGATCCCAGAATGTCTGATGTGTTTTCAATACAACTCCTTAAAGAGCGAGGATTCACCATGTATCTCGATCAGCTCCAGTTCGGTGAACGGATAACATACTGGCAAACGGGATGGCGGATTTTCAACGCTCATCCACTTTTTGGAGTGGGATTGGGGAATGCGGGATTCTATTTTAAACGACTTTTACCTGATTATGCCTGGCAAATGGCTGAAGTACGTGCTTTATCCTACCATTCCGATGGGTTGTTAAATGTCAAGAGCATGTGGATGCGAGTCTTCGCAGAACTGGGAATAATGGGATTTTCTGTGTTCCTCGTGTTTCTTCTCGTTACTGCGTTTACATCTGGCCAGTTGCTTAAATCAACATCGCAATTTAAACGCACTATTGGTTGGATGGGTATTTTCATGTTGATCGCATTTATCGTGGAAGGTTTCAGCGTAGATAGTTTTGCGCTGCCGTATATGTGGATTTCCACAGGTTTTGTCGCTGCCACCTGGCGATGGACAAATTCATTGTAAAGGATAAAAAATGGATCGCTCAGAAAAAATCGTTCTATCAATCTTCCTGGGTCTGCTCTGTCTCTGTTTGATCGTGGGGATCATTTTTGCAGGGACGATCCTGGCCAAGAAGATCAACCCCGATTGGGGGAGGTTGACTCAATCCACTCCTTTCTTGCTGCGCCAGACTCAGGCAATGGGTCCCACACCCGTTGTCGTGCAGGCTGAAACCGTTGATTTAACCGATGCTGAGGAAACGGAAGAGATCCTTAAGACAACAATCGTACCGAGTGCCGACTGGTTGCTGCTTGCAGAAAAATTTTACGGCAAGAAGGACATACCGCGGGCTCTGACCACCGAACCTGTTAACTACAAGGTGGGTGACACACTTGAGTTTTGGGCCACGAATGTTGACACAGACCTGAACCGCCGCATTACTGCCTACCTCGCATATGAAACCGATGAGGTTTATCTCTGGTTGGAAGAGGGAGTGGCCTTCGACCAGCAGGAGATGAAGGATTTCATGACCACCTTCTCCGATAAGATATACCCAACCGATCAAGAGTTCTTTGGTGAAGAGTGGACTCCTGGTGTGGATAATGACCCCCATCTGTACATTTTATTCGCCACTGATCTGGGTGAGAACCTGGCGGGTTATGCCTCTTCCACTGATGCCTTCCTACCTGAAGTGCACGAATATTCCAATGTGCATGAAATGTTCTACATGAGCGCAGATGCTCTTACACCGGATGATGAATACACTTTAAGTGTGCTGGCCCATGAGTTACAACACCTTATCCACGGCTATCATGATCCCAATGAGGATACCTGGTTGAATGAGGGTTTCTCAGAGTTGGCTGTATTGTTGAACGGATATGATCCCGGCGGTTTTGAATACGAGTTTGCCCGCCGCCCCGATATCCAACTCAACGAGTGGCCGAACAACCCGAGTGCCACCAGCGCTCATTACGGTTCCGGCTTCCTCTTTACCACATACCTGCTCGACCGCTTTGGAGAAGATACCACCAAAGCAGTCGTCGCTGCAGAGAGCAATGGGTTGGACAGTATAGATGAAGTGTTTGCATCTGAAGGTCTTGTTGACTCCTACACAGGCGAACCGATGACAGCTGACAAGTTATTCATCGACTGGACGATCGCGAATTTCCTCAAGAATGACTCACTTCTGGATGGCCGTTTTGCTTATCACAATCTGGATTCTGTACCCTATTTCCCGAACACTGAAGAGATCGAGTCCTGTGACGGAGGAATTGAGGAGCGTGATGTCAGCCAGTATGGCACTGATTACATCCAGATCTTTTGCACAGAAAATTACTCACTGACCTTCACGGGTTCCCCGACCGTCAACATCTTGCCCAACACACCCACTGACGGCGATCACTTTATTTGGTCGAATAAGGCTGATGTCTCTGATATGACCATGACCCAGCAGTTCGATTTCACGGGTATCACAGGCAGCATCGCCATGGATTACTCCATGTGGTATGACATCGAAACTGATTATGACTATGTGTACCTGCTTTCCTCAACTGATGGTGATGTCTGGAACATGATCAACACACCCCGCTGTTCAACTGGCAACATTTCCGGCAACAACTTTGGCTGCGGTTATAACGATGTGACCAATGAGTGGGTGACAGAGACCGTTGATCTCTCTGAGTTCGCGGGTCAGCAGATATGGTTACGCTTTGAATACGTAACCGATACTGCTGTGACGGGCGAGGGTTTTGCCATCGATGACATTTCAATCCCCGCCATCAACTACCAATCTGACTTTGAGAGTGACAACGGTGGATGGGACTTGCAGGGATTTGTGAACATCCAGAATCTCATTCCGCAGGGTTACTTCGTTTCACTCATCCAATACACTGAAGATGGCATCACCGTTACTGAGCAACAGGTTGCCCCCGGTGAGACAGTCACCTTTGATGTTCAAAATCCATCTGAGGCCAAGGGTGTCGTTCTGGTGGTCAGTGGAGCTACAAGATATACAAGGCAGAAAGCACAATATACTTTCGATATTGTTCGTTGATCACGAAAGTCAGCAAAATAAAAACGGCCAGAGTCAAAACTCTGGCCGTTACGTTTCTACTTCTTTTGGAGCGTTGCCAACTCCCTTTGTAGTTGCTGCGTTTTGGTTACGGCTGCGTTTTTTACTTCGTCGCGGATGTTTGTACAATAGTCGTATATCCGCACGCGCAGGTCGCTGCCTGCCACGGGTGCAAAGAGTAAGGCGAGGACACTACCAATAATGCCCCCCAACACTACACCCAAGAGAAATCTTCCCAGACTGCGCATATCCTCATCTCCTGTTTGGTTTTCATCAATATATACGTATTATATCCCGAGGAAGTCGCATGTGCACATATCGCATAGATTTACTTATCTAACTTTAATTTTGTAAAGAGAAGCGGTGCCAATGCGGATACCCATAATCCGATCAGCGCATATCTCACGCACCGCAGCAGAAGACCCAGCCAGAGTGGATTCTCGGGGAAAACTAATTTAAGGCCAAGGTAGAGCGCGAATAGACCAGCCAATCCGATAAAGTAACGGGCAATTCTAGAACCGATTGATCCGGTAACCTTCATGGTGCCGAATTTCTTGAGCCACCAGGCATAACCGGAGGCGAAACCGAGCCAAACACCGGCAATAGTGAAGCATCCCTCCAGGTTGAAAGGATCAGGCGCAACGCTGCTGGCTGCCAGAGATTGGTCGATCCACTCACCGGGCATTGTCCAATTGTTACCGCTGGTCGCTGCCAGGTATCCAAGGCCGATAATGAGGACGGCAACGAGGAGGATCACCAAAAGTTGAAATCCCAGGCTCTTCGTCGTGATCCATTTTGTCACCGGTTTTTCCAGCAGCAGGAAGGCCAAGATGAGCAAGCCGCCGATCAACCAACCGCTCAACACGTCGCGGGTAAAGTGGACGCCCAGGTACAACCGCGACCAACCGATGAGGATGATTGCACAGATGCTGACGATGGTCAGCCAGGTCTTCTTGAACTTCACTGCCACCAGACCCCACAGGCTGGCCGCGTTTTGTGAATGTCCGGAGGGCATGCCAAATGAGGTCTCCTGAGCTAAAGCTTTCACTCTCGAATCCACCCAGAACGGACGCGGGCTGTGGAAGAGCATTTTTAGGTATCCATTGATACTGTTTGTAGCCACCAGCATGATACCGATGCGGAAGCCGATACCCGCATCGATGCACCAATAGATGGCTGGCAGGAGCAAAATATAGAACTCCTCAGTACCCAGAAACGATAATCCTGCAGCGATGGGAGCGAGCCATTCTCCAAGACTTTGGAAGAATATGTTAACCAGTACCTCGATTTGTATAAGCAGATCCATCTTTCACCCTCCGAGAATTAGTTTTGATCCTGAAAACGATTCATTTTGTTTATTGTATCGTCAATAACTTTTTCATTTTTTCAAAACGAGCTTCAGCCAGGCCGGGAAGAGCTTCTGAACAGTAGAATGGTCCAGTACCTTCAAGCGCCAAAGAAGCGTACACGCACCCGCTGAGCAAGGCATGTACCGGGTCGTAGGAATTCTTGTAATCCCCATGGAAAGCGCCTGCGAAGGCTTCGTTCATGCCGGTGGGATCGATTGCAGAGGATGGATATAGCGGCAGCGTGTAGCGTTTGTTCGCTTTGGAGTCGAACATCCAGAAACCACGTAATCCCCGCATCACCACCACGAGTTGACATCCCATTTCGCTGATGAGTTCCATCATCTCCCAGTTTTCTCGTGCCCGTGTGTGGCACAGCGAGATCATTTGTGTTTCTGTCGGGAAAAATGCAACCGCACCTTTGAGGATCACCCGCAATTCATCCACATATTCGGATTTCATGTATTGATTCGAAGGAGCGATCGTCAGCGTATTGATCGTTCCACCCTCCAGCAGGTTGATTAGTTTGACTTGAGTGGAGAAATCCAACGGACACAGGTGAGCTGACGTCACATCCAGGAATTCCCGGGGCAAGCCGTTCCTCACGCTAATTTTGATGTTCCCCCACACGGCATCATCAGCCGCGATGTTCTCCTGGTGATAACCAAGCAATTCATGTGGGAAGGGTAAACCATTTTTGGCGTAATAGGTTACCGGGTTGTCATTGTCACAGTGTTCGGCATTCCGCCAGGAATAAAAGCGGCGCTGCTCAAAGGGACGTACTGATTGGATAATCCCCCTGGTATCAAATCCCTTTGTCTCGAGCTTACTCAGCCATTGCGCAGGATAGGTTGCATCCACCCGGCTTAGCAAACCGATCTCATCGATGAATGATTTTGCTCCTGCAGCCGTATAGAGCAGAGAACCTCCACAAACATGGTTGGAGTTCTTCCCCCTTGTGTCAATGATGTATTCATCTGCCAAATTGCCTGCGATGATCGTTTTGATGAATGAAGCTTTCGGCATGACAGGTTTCTACTTTCAAAAGATAATGAGGGATACGGGTTACTTACCGATCTCGATGAGTTGCTTGACGAAAGAGACCAGCCCCATACCCAGTTGCATCCCCTCTTTGGATGATAACCTCTTTGGCGGTTGGTCATCCGGACGACTTTTCACAAACAAGAAGGCTGCAAGCAGACCGATCAACAGACCTGCAATACCGCCAGCAAGAATGGTCTTTGTCTTCCAACCGGGTTGGTCACTCATGGTTCCTCCAGCTTCTCAACCTGCTGATGTTCGAGTCGAAAAATGCCTTTGTTCCACTGCTGATCGATCTGACCTTGATCATTGGGATTGTAAGAAGCATGGCAAAAGACTGGATTTTTGCAGCGATGACAGCGACGGTTCTCTGGGATTTCAGAAAGAATGAAGGGAGTCTGTTGTAGAAGTTACCCAACGATCTATTGATGAAGAATAGCAGGACAATAGAGATAAGAAAAGAAGCTAGCAGCGGTGCGGTCAGGATGATTATGGCAACATCAGCCATTTTTGACACATCATTTCCGCCTTTACTGGCTGTGATGACTACAATGACCAACACTACCAGGCAAAGTGCGACAGTGACAATAAGGGGTAGCCATATCTGAAAGAATTGTTGGTTTTGTACTTTCTTGTTGGGTTTTATTTCATGCATGGGATAGTTTTCCATGAAGTCATTTTAACATAGTTCAATGTTTTCACACGAGTTGGCTTCTTGATCTTCGTTGGCTGTGATGATATCGAAAAAGTGCCTGATGCAAATTGTAGAAAATGGAGAAATCATGTATAATTTTGCAAGAACAAAAAACAATCTGTGTTCAGGTTGTTTGGCTGAGCAATTGAGAATTTGCAGGATTGAGTTTTATCACTCCGTTTGGAGTTTGAATGTTACTCGTTTGCGAGATGGCAGATACATCAAGATTCACTGGCAGGGGAGTCACTTTTCCCCTGATTCTTAAACTTGATCAAGGGTGTGGTTTTTCACCACTTGAAAAAGTGACACACGCCGCTGCTGTGCGGATGTGTTCCCAGGTATCCAATATCAACCCGCGCGCGTAAATCAGACTTGCCAGACGGCCTGTAGTACTCATTCACCGCAAGCGTTCTCGATTGAACAGCCATAACTGATCTTGGTTTTTGGCTGTTTTATTTTATGGTAGACAGAGTTGTCACCGGTATCAGTGCGCAAAAAAAGAGCCCCGAGAGAGTGAACATCTATCTCGATGGGGAGTTTGCGTTTGGCTTGTCTACGATCGTTGCTGCCTGGCTCAGGATTGGCGAGAAGCTCAGTGAGCAGAAGATAGCTGAGTTGCGCGAGAGCGACGGCCTTGAAGTTGCCTATCAAAGCGCGTTGAAGTCATTGAATTATCGTTCACGCACCAAAAAAGAAATCAGCCAGAAACTTTCTGAAAAGGGATATACCACCGACCAGATCCAAACGGTTGTTGACCGTCTGGAACAATCCGGGTTGGTGGAAGATGCCCGCTACGCGCAGATGTGGGTTGAGAACCGGAATGAGTTTCACCCCCGCAGCCAACGTCTGATGTACCTCGAAATGAAACAAAAAGGGATCGATGAAGAAGTGATAGAAAGTGCATTGGGTGGTTCTGCTGATGACAGCGAACTCGCCATCCGGGCGGCCAAAGGGCAACTGCGGAAGTACGAACGGCTGGAATGGCCGGAATTCCGCCAAAAGCTGAGCGCCTTCCTGGCTAGGCGGGGTTTTTCATATGGAACGATCTCTCCAGTGGTGAGATCGGTCTGGGATTCGCTGAAGAACAACCCGACCTAATTTAAGAATGAGGAAATCATAAAATGGAAAGATTTTTTGGAAATCCACTGTTTTTGACCATAGTAATAAGCATCATAGCCGTCGCTGTCATCACCACCATTCTTGTCAAGGTGATGACCGACAAATTCAAGGCGGAAGAAAAAGCCAAGGCCGATAACGCCATCCAGGTTGCGGCTGAAAAAGCCAAACTCATTGAGATCGAGGCCAAGGACAAATCACTTAAAGTGATGCAGGACGCTGAAGCAGAAGTGCAGCGGCGCCGCACCGATATCCTCCGTGAAGATGATCGACTGCAGAAACGCCGCGCAGAACTGGACCACCGTATTGAACGCCTGGAGCAGCGGGAACAAAATCTCAACAAACGCCAGAGCTCGCTCGACAAACGTGCCAATGACATCGAGAAGATGTACTCCGACCAACTTGAAGAGCTGCAGCGCATTAGCCAGATGACCACAGACCAAGCCAAACAGGTGCTGCTCACCGAGGTTGAGAAGGAAGCGCGCAATGACATGGCCCGCATCATCCGCCAGATTGAAGGCGAGGCCAGGGCTGAGGGCGAAAAACGCGCCCGTGAGTTGATCGCTGATGCCATCCAGCGTGTCGCTTCAGAGCACGTGGTGAGCGTTTCCACGTCGCTGGTATCCCTGCCAAACGAAGAAATGAAAGGCCGCATCGTTGGCCGTAATGGCCGCAACATCCGTGCCTTTGAACAGGCAGCAGGTGTGGACGTCATCGTGGACGATACCCCTGAAGCTGTCACCATTTCCTGCTTCGACCCGGTACGCCGCGAGATCGCGCGCCGCTCACTGGACCGTCTCATTGTTGACGGCAGGATCCACCCGGCGCATATTGAGAAGATTCTGGCTGAGGAAGAGAAAGCCGTTGAACGCGCCATCGTGGAGGCTGGTGAAGAGGCTGCCTTTGATGCCGGTGTTGCCGGTTTGCACCCTGAGATCCTCAAGATGATGGGTCGTCTCAAGTTCCGTACTTCATACGGCCAGAACCAGCTTGCGCATGCAGTTGAGGTTTCCAAACTGGCCGCGGTCATCGCAGCCGAATTGGGCGCGGATGTTGAAATTTCCCGCGCCGGCGGTTTGCTTCATGACCTGGGCAAGGCGATGGACCACAACACCGACGGTACCCATGCCCAACTCGGTTCCGAGTTCGCCAAACGCTACGGCGTCAATTCCAAGATCGTCAACGCCATGGCTTCGCATCACCACGAGGTGGAGCAGGAGTCCATCGAAGCGGTTATCGTTGAGGCCGCCGATGCCATCTCCGGCGCCAGGCCCGGCGCCCGCCGCGAGGATCTGGAACAGTACATCAAACGTCTGCGTGCTCTCGAAGAGATTGCCAATTCCTTCAAGGGTGTCGGCCAGAGTTACGCCATTCAGGCCGGCCGCGAAGTGCGAATCATCGTCAAGCCCGAAGAGATCGACGACCTCGCTTCAGCCCGCCTGGCCAGGGACATTGCCAAGAAGGTGGAAGAGACCATGCAATATCCCGGTCAGATCAAGGTCACGGTCATTCGCGAGACACGCGCAGTAGATTTTGCTAAGTAACAGAGATGAAAAGTATCAGCCCCGACCAAAGTGGTCGGGGCTGTTGTTATTAGAAGAATGGATTATTAGTTTTCTCTTCGAGAACGGTTGTAGACGGTCCGTGCCCCGGGTATAGCACAGTCTCGTCCGGCAGCGTGAACACCTGTCTTTGGATGCTGTCTTGAAGTTGGTCGGCACTTCCATCCTCAAGGTCAGTGCGGCCTATGGAGTGAAAGAAGATCACATCCCCCACAAAGGCGCTTTTCAACTCAGCAAAGTAGTAGAGCACCGAACCCGCGCTGTGGCCAGGCGCGAGGCGAATTTCACAGGAATGCTCCCCGAAATTGACTTCCTCGCCGTTAGTGATAAAACGCAGCGGAGCTTCCACCTGAAGCCTCACGCCGATGTATTTCCTGGCGCCACCTCCGCTTTGCCATTGCGCATGATCCTGCTCATGCAGCAACACTGCCTTAATGTTGGAGAACTGTTTCAGCAGATACGGGACACCGTAGAAATGGTCAAAGTGGGCGTGGGTGATGAGGATCTGCTGCACATCAAGATCGTTCTTGTTGATGAACGTTGACACTTTCTCAGTTCCAATGGAAGGATCGACCACCAATGCATACCGCGTTACGTCATCGAAAACCACGTAGACATTGTTTTCCAGTGGACCACAGACAATTGTTTCAACCTGTATTGTCATGCTTTCTCCCGGTTCAGGAATCCATCCGTGTGCGATCCGTTCTTACGCAGATAGAGCAGGTTGACCACCATCATGATAGGGATAATGATCAGGGCGATCTTATACATGAGAGTTGGCTGGGCTTTATAAAGAATGCCAGCCAGAACCGGTGCCAGAATGATGGCCAGCGCGTTCGAAGTCTCTATGACTCCAAACAAGAGTCCGGTTTGATTTGGATGAACCATTGTCCTGGCTTCAGCCAGCACCAGCGCGCGGAAGAGGCGGTACCCACCCAGGAAGAAATATCCCAGTCCAAACCAGATCGTGTTCTCTCCCCACAGGAACAGGGCAGAAAAGAGCGCCACCCATAGCTGCCCGATGAATAATCCAATATACGGAGAGATGTTCCCCAGTACCAGTGTGGCAATGGCGTTTCCCAGGCTGCCAATTCCGCATAGCAGACCGATGGTGGAACGCGACATCTCCTGCTGGTTTTGCAGATACGGCGTAGTGAAGGATTGCGGCAGGTAAAGAGCGAAGATAGTGATGAAGATCATTCCGATGAAAACCAGCATGCGCGGGTTCTTTAAAAAGCTTTGCAGCGGAGCTTGTTCCCGGTGGTCGGCTGGATGTACATGTTCTGCTTTTTGGGTGAGAAAAATGATAATAGTTGAGATAACGAATATACAGGAAGCAAAAATGTACACCGTTTTGAACCCCAGCCGGTCTGCGATCGCACCGCCAACGATCGGGCCGATCACGGCACCCAGGTTATACATGCCTGAGGCAAAGGTGATGGCACGCCCAACAGAGAGATTCCCTCGAAAGTTAGTGATATACACATTCATCGAGATCACACCGAAGCCGGTCATACCGTAGATTAGCAGACCGATCGTGAAGATGGTCAGGGAAGGTGCCAGCGCCATCATCCAGGCGGAGATGACACCGATGATCCACGAGGACAGCATCAGGTTGCGCGGACCGATCTTGTCAGTCAGCAGTCCGGTGGGGATCTGGGTGAGCGCGAGCATAACACCCACACCGCCGAGGATGGCGCCAATCGTCACCGAGTCAGCCCCCCATTCTTGCAGGTAGAGCGGCTGGAAGTACAGGAAGAACCCCTCTCCCACTCCCCAGGCGAATAAAGAGAGAGTAACGAGCAGGAGATTGCGGTTCATTTATTCTTGACAGTTTGCTTTAGAAATTTCTTTGCTGCTGATAACACTTTTTCCTTTTCAAGGTCTTTAATGATCACATGCCCGCTGTTATCCACCCAGAGTTTTTCCACCAGCTTTGATGAGACCTGACTGCTGAGGTAATCCATGCTCTCCGACGGGACGGTATGGTCGCCGTGCGATTGGCTGAAGAAAGCTGGCGCTTTAACCGCGCCCAGTTCCAGACGCATGGTGGCAATAAGTTTCTGCAGCTCAAGGAGCGAGTGGGTGGGGAAGTAAGGATAGTCGATATGGGTCTTATGGATCTCCGGGTCATGCCAGTCGGATTCGCCCTTGGGTTGCTTTGGCACCATCCAGTACACCCAGGGCAGGAACTTGATCCTTGGATCCGGAGGCAGGTTGCAAGGAGTGGCGAAAGAGAACACAGCGTCAATCGGATGGCGGGCTGCCAGAATCAACGCCAGCACACCGCCCATCGAAAGCTCCATCACCACCTGGCGTTCTGTGCAGCCGCGCAGCAAGTTGAGACCATCCTCAGCTGAAGCGATCCAATCCCAGTAGCGGGCGCGCAGCATGTCGTCGGGATCTGTTGCATGCCCAAAAAGTCGTGGGGCAAGCACAGTGTAATTCTCCGCGGCCAGTGACTCTGCCAGTGGTTTCATTTCATTGGGAGTGCCGGTGTATCCGTGCAGGGCGAGCACGCCAACCGAACCGCGTTTGATCAGGAAAGGCTCAGCGCCATGGATGACTTCAGGTTTCTTGTCCATCAGATTATCTCCTGTCGAAGGGAATAACATCCAAACGTGTGGTTCCGATCAGAGATACGATCAAGGTAAGACAATCAGTTCGCGAGGAAGGTCGCTCAATGAGCGGGACCCATCAGCAGTAATAACGACATCGTCTTCAATACGCACGCCGCCCCGGCCCGGCAGGTAGATACCAGGTTCAACTGTATAGACCATGCCTTCGTCGAGGATCAGATCGTTGGCAGCAAAGATGTAGGGCGCTTCATGTTCCTCCATGCCCAGGCCATGACCGGTGCGGTGAGTGAAGAATTGGCCGTAATCTGCTTTCTCGATCACCGCCCGCGCTGCATCATCCACTTTGCCTGCGTTGATGCCCGGTCTGCCGGTCTTGCGACCCGCTTCGTTCGCAGCCAGTACAGTTTGATGGATCGTTTTCAATTCATCATCGATGGCGCCAATCGTAAAGGTGCGCGTTAGATCGGAAAAGTATCCCTTGTATGCCGCACCCCAGTCGATGACAAGCAGATCACCGCTGCTAAGCTTGCGCTCTGATGGGGTCGCGTGCGGATTTGCGCTGTTCGGCCCCCCAGATACGATGGGTGCAAAGGGGAGAGCGGGATCATTCCCCAGACGCAACATATTGATCACCAGTTCTGACGCGATCTCCCGCTCGGTAACACCAACTTTGATCATGGGTAAGGTGGCACGCAGCGCGTCTTGCGCAATGTCTACTGCCTTTTGCATGCAGGCGATCTCACTGCTGTCTTTTTGCAATCGCAAATCTGAAAACAGTTTTTGCGCGTCGACAAACCTGGCTTGCGGGGCAGCCTTCTGTAAAAGGTCAAGCTCCAGAAAACGCAGTTTGGTCGTTTCCACGCCGATGATGCAGCTGTTTAAACCACACTTTTCAGCTGCTTCATTGAAGGCTTTTTGCCACAGCGATGGATCATCCTGAAACGTTACTGGCGTCAAACTCAGTCTGGACGAACTCAGTTTTTCTTTTTCCAGTTCGGGAAGCACGAGTATAGGATTGGTTCCCTTTTTGAGAATCAAAACTGTCGGCCGTTCCATCAAATGGAAATCCAGCCCTGTCAGATAGGTGAGCGAGGAGCCCGGGTTGAGCACAACCGCATCAAGTTTGAATCTCTCCATCAGAGAGAGAATATGATCGAACCGTTGGTCTGTCATGCTGGACTCCGAAAGGATGGATTTTTTCCGATTTCACAATTGTATATCCATTTTCTGCCTGGAGATATACCATAACGTCTTTTTGACAGTCAAACAGAAATCCACACATTCTCGACAATATCATGAAAATCATTTGAGATAATTATCTTAAATTGCATCCGACCCCGTCATTTCTTGACGAAACTGGTTTCTTCCCGGGTGTGATTCCACCGACGAAAATGTTAGGCAGGCTTAATGGTGTTTTTTACCGTAATTTTGAAGGAACTACTTATAATGACAGCATAGAAGTAGTAATCATTTAGTGTTAGAAAGGATTCCGTGAATGACAAAAAGAATTAGTTTGGCCGCAGTAATCATCATCGCCCTCGTCCTCACAATCACCACCTACGCATTTGCCGCGTCGAACACCATGCCGACCGTAACAAGTGCAGGTGATGGTGCGACCGTGATCTCGGGCTACACCATCGGTACCCCCAGCTATACCCTGGGTTCCTCCGATCCCTCGACGATCACCAGCGTCTCCTTCACCATTGCTCCTCTCTCTGGCACCACCGCCCCTGCCACCACCAAGGTTCAGCTGGTTGATGGTGGATCCTGGTTCGATTGCACTGTCGATTCTGGCACTGCAACCTGCCCGGTGACCGGTGTGACCGTCTTGGCTGCTGACAACTTCCATGTTGTCGCTGCCGACTAACCACGGTGCTTGAAAGAAAAATCGGCGCGATCAAGATCATCTGATCGCGCCCTTTTTTTCCGAAATCATGAAACGGTTATTCAATCTCCGCACGATCTCCACTGCAGCAAGTCTGATTGCAATTGTTTTATTATGGATTTTTTTCGCGCCTTCCCAGATTGGCGGGCAGGCGTTTTATGTTATCGTAAATGGCAACAGTATGGAGCCGTTGTTTCATAAGGGAGATTTCGTCATTCTTCGTGAAACAAAGGCCTATGGTATTGGCGACGCTGTTGCCTACAACAATCCTGAAATCGGTACTGTCTTCCACCGTATTGTTGGTGAAGATGCTGAAGGTTTCATCATGCAAGGGGACAACAATGGATGGACAGATGGCTACCACCCAAAACCGGATGAAATTTATGGGAAATATTGGGTTAAACTTAAAAATATCGGTACTATTCTGACGTTTCTGCGTACGCCTGTAAGGTTGGCAATCGTTTTCGGTTTATTGTTTTTGACAATAGGGATCATTATGTATCTAACAGACTCCAAAAAAAAGAAAGCAGGTTCAAAGGTGATCGCGTGGGCCGGTAATCGTCTGGCCAGTTGGCGTGATGGATATTGGTGGGTTATGTACACGCTCGGCATCGTTGGGTTGATCCTGGGGGTGGTCTGCTTTACCAAACCGCTGCAAACCAACGTGGTCAACAAACTGGACTATACCCAGAAAGGTGCGTACACGTACACCGGCCAGGCTGATGAGGTCGTCTATGATTCTACGACCCTGACGACTGGCGACCCGGTCTACACGGCCATTACCTGCAATGTGAACTTTATGTTCGATTATGCGTTGACTCCCGCCGAGAATTTCACCGGCGAAGGCACCTATCAATTAATGGCTACCCTCCAGGCGAGTAACGGTTGGCGCAGGAACTTTGAGCTTACACCGGTCACCACGTTTAATGGCGGTTCATTTTCAGCAAAATCTCAGTTCGATGTCTGCCAATTGAACACTGTGATTGCTGAAGTTGAAGCCAAGACCACTGTGGAACGCCTGCAATACTCACTGGTATTAACACCGAATGTGAATCTTAACGGCGACTTCTCCGGACAGGCTTTGACTGCCGTATTTAACCCCGAGTTGAAGCTTTCGTACGACCGCCAGCAGTTGTACTACCCACCCAACAGTGATCTACAGAAAGACCCGTTCAATCCTGTGGAAAGCGGTTTTGTTAATGAAGTTCTATCCACCATCAACTCAATCAATATTTTCTCATTCGCACTACCGATTGGTACAGGCAGGTGGCTTTCAATTATCCTTGTGATCATAGCACTGATTGGTATCTCCTTCCCAATTTACGTTTATGGCCGTTCCAAGAAGGAGAACGAACCGCTCAGCGCCAAGATGCTCATTGGTCAATCACTGCTTGAAACAAGGGTCAGTCCGATCAAAGATAACGAAAGGGTTGTCGATCTGACCAGTCTTGAAGACCTGGCGGTTCTGGCTGAAAAATCAGGATTGCCTGTCTTTTTCAACCAGAAGTCTTATTTTGTTGATTATCTCGTGCGTCAGGACAACCTGGTTTACCGTTTCCGCCAGTTGACCCAGGGTTTACCCGGCGCCGATAACGAATACCGTAATGAGATTATCAATGCCATCAAGAATGGTGAATTCGAATTGTATTACCAGCCGATCAAATCGCTGCAGAGCGGCAAGGTGGCGCAATTTGAAGCGCTGGTGAGATGGAAACATCCCGATAAGGGTTTCTTGACTGCCAAGGAATTCCTGCCCCAGGCCGAGGCGAACAATGTTGTCAACCTCATCGACAGTTGGGTGCTTGAAACCGCCTGTGCGCAATTGGCTAAATGGAATGAGATGGGCTACAAGAAATTGACCCTCTCGATCAATATTTACGCCCAGCAGTTAAAAGATCCTGCCCTAGCCAACACCATCCGAGAAGCCCTAATCGAGAATCAAGTTGAAGCTGGCCACTTAAGTGTCGAGGTCTCGATGGATCAACTGATATTCGATGCCAACGTCATGAATAACCTGAAGAACATCAAAGCCATCGGTGTGATGATCACGGTCAAGAGCGCTGATTTCAAAGCGGTCGACAAATTGTACACGATCGACGAGGTGGACCAGGTGAAACTTACGCCCCGTATGGTGGAAAACGTGGCCAGCAATCAGGAGGCTGGTGAGGCAGCCCGCGAATTCATAGAAGAAGCTCACAAGAAGAACATGGACGTAATCGCAACGGGCGTGGAAACTCCTGAGCAGATGGGATTCTTCCAATTGAACGCCTGCGACAATGTCCAGGGTTACCTGGTCAGCTACCCGCTGTCTTCCGATGAAGTGCAAGTTTTCCTTAAGAAACAAGGGTAGGCTGGTTACGGCTGGAAAAGTAGTAGAGGTAGACATGCAAAAAAAGATAAAATGGATTTTGTTTATTGGTCTGGCTGTTGTGGTACTCTTCGCGGCCCTCTATGCCATGGCGGCAGCCAACGTGATGCCCAGTTCCTCCTCTTTGGATGAATACAGCCAGCCGATTTATCCGGGCGATGTGGCTCCCGTTGAATGCGCAGGTATCAATTTTAGCGGGAGGAATGAATTGGTTCTGGGAACATCTGGAAATGACCCCTCACTTGATGGTGGGAACGGCAGTGATTGTATTGTGGGTGGTGCCGGTAATGACGTCTTATCAGGAAAACAGGGGAACGATGTTTTGATCGGTGGAGATGGCAACGACAAGCTTTACGCAGGCCAGGGGGAGGATATCTGTTATGGCTGCATTGCATCTGAAACACTGTCAGGCTGTGAAACGATCCATAATGTGTGTCCGTGAGCATTATCTTGGTTTCTTATCTTGACAGAGAAAACGCAGTCAGGTAAAATCTTGCTACCTTTGTGAACGGGCCTGTAGCGCAGTTGGGAGCGCGCTTCAATCGCACTGAAGAGGCCGGGGGTTCGAATCCCCCCAGGTCCACTGGAAGGCAGGCTCGTGAAACAAACAGCAATACCTGGGCCCATAGCGCAGTTGGGAGCGCGTCTCAATGGCATTGAGAAGGCCGGGGGTTCGAATCCCCCTGGGTCCACTAAAGCGAAATCAGGAGTACTAGATCATCCATCAGCGAGTCGGGAGAGAGAGGTGAGAGCCCGACACAGTCTTACTGGAAGACATCAGATCGAACTCGCCTGAGTCCTTAAAAAGGAAAGCTTTTTCGGTGAAACCAAGTAACCGGAGACGGATTAGCCCGTTATAGCTCCAGAGCGGTTTGTTCGCAAGGACAAACAAGCAGGGTGGTACCACGGAGGAATCCTTCGTCCCTGATCGGACGAAGGTTTTTTATTTTAATTGCAGATTGGAGTCAAAATGGCCAAGAAAACAGTCCCCAACTATGTCCCTGCAGCGATTGAAGGCAAATGGCAGCAGAAATGGGAAGCGGATGGTCTTTACCACTCGGATATTGACAATTCGCGCCCCAAGCACTATGCGTTGACCATGCTTCCGTATCCTTCAGGCGACCTTCATATCGGGCACTGGTACGCGATGGCTCCTTCAGATGCCCGCGCCCGCTACAAACGCATGAATGGCTTCAATGTGCTGTTCCCCATCGGTTTTGACGCATTCGGCCTGCCCGCCGAGAACGCGGCCATCAAGCGCAATATTCACCC
>Ga0116157_10000021_pt1 | contig 172858 bp, 130 predicted proteins | sample AD_UKC048_MetaG_FD_89882 | JGI IMG/M metagenome (GOLD analysis project Ga0116157, IMG submission 89882) | Active sludge microbial communities of municipal wastewater-treating anaerobic digesters from USA - AD_UKC048_MetaG | ecosystem: Engineered > Bioreactor > Anaerobic > Digestate | place... | reverse complement strand
TGTCGCGCGCCGCACACCATTGGAAGTCCCCTCTATCATCAGATGGGCATTGATTGTTGGGTGTTCCGTGTTGGGCGTTTGAGTTTTGAGACAGCCTCAGGCCGCGGGCCCTCCCCAGGATGCTCGCATGGCGCACCCATCGGAAGGCCATGAGCCACGGGACAATAACGTTTTGAGACTGGTTCGGGTCGGCGTCCCTCCCCATTTTCAAGTCGGATCAGATGGATGTGCAGATTCGTCTGGGGCACCGCACTATGCCGGATCCGCCGCCCCGGTTTCGAAGCGCTGGGCGAGGGTCCGCGCGGCGCCGGCGAGGGCCGCGTGATTCGGGGAGGAGAGTGAGGGATCCGCGGCGAGGATCTCGCGTGCCATGTCTCGCGCTGCCAGGATCAGGGCGGCATCGGTCATGAGGTTGCCCATTCGGAATGAGACATGCCCGCTCTGGATGGTGCCGAGCAGTTCTCCGGCGCCCCGCGCCTGGAAATCGATCTCCGCGATCTTGAAGCCATCGTCGTGACGCGCGAGCGCCTCAAGCCGCCGCTTGGTCGCGTTCGAGGATCCCCGGCAGATGAGGATGCACCAGGAGGGCTCTCCCCGACGGCCGACGCGGCCGCGAATCTGATGCAGCTGGGCGAGGCCGAATCGCTCCGCGTGTTCGACGATCATGACGGCCGCGCCGGGGACATCGATGCCGACTTCCACCAGCGTGGTGGCGAGGAGCACCCGAGCGTCGCCGGAAGCGAAATCGGCCATGGCGGCATCTCGTTCCTCGGGCGGCATCTGGCCATGTGCGATGGCCACGCGGTGCGGGTGGAAGCGGGCACGGATGGCCTCGGCCTCTGATTCGAGGGACTTTAGCCCGCGCGCGGCGCCACGGCCGATCGCGGGAAAGATGGCGAACACCTGTTTGTCCTCGTCGGCCTTGGTTTTGGCGAAGGCCCACGCCTCGGGCGTCCGCGAGGGCGAACACACGGTTGTCTGGGGCGGCCGGCGTCCCGGCGGGCTTTCGTCGAGAACCGAGACATCGAGGTCGCCATAGAGCGTGAGGCCGAGGGTTCGGGGGATCGGGGTGGCGCTCATGACGAGGAGGTGGGGGGCATCGCCTTTTGCACGAAGCCGGGCCCTCTGGCCGACGCCGAAGCGGTGCTGCTCGTCGATGACGATCAACCCCAGGCGGGGGATCTGAGTCCGTTCTTGGAAGAGCGCATGCGTGCCGACCCAGATGCCGGTGCGCCCTTCGGCCGGGGCCTGGCATTCGTCGCCGATGAGGAGGCGGAGGGGGAGGTCGAGCCGAGCGAGGAGTTGCCCCAGTGTGTGGAAATGTTGGCGCGCGAGGGGTGCCGTGGGTGCCATGAGGGCGCAGGACCGCCCCGCCGCCGCCACCTGCGCCATGGCCACGGCCGCCACGAGCGTCTTGCCTGAACCCACATCCCCCTGGAGCAGGCGATTCATCGGGACATTGCGGCCCAGGTCTTCGGCGATCTCGGACATGACCCGGCGCTGCGCCCCGGTCGGAGGAAAACCGGCGTTGGCCAGCACGCGCGAGATGGTTTCGGGCTGCGGCGGGACGGGGAAGGATGGCGCACGGTTGGCCTCGGCGCGGCGGAGGGTCATCGCGGTCTGCCATTCGAGGAATTCTTCGAGCGCGAGCCTGCGGCGCGCGTATTCCGCCTCGGAGAGTGTTTGTGGGAAATGGAGTGCCCGGATCGCCCAGGGCCAGGTGCCGAGGGAGTCGATGCAGGGGTCGGCGGGGGCGACGTGGGCCGGCAGGGTGGAGAGGGCAGTCCCCACGGCGGAGCGGTACACCCGCTGAGGGACCTGACCGGCAAGGGGATAGACCGGCACGATCCGATCGCGGTGGATGGGCTCCCCGTCATCGTCCTCCGCCTCGAACTCCGGGTTGTCCATGGACCACGCGCCATCGGCGGATTTCAGTTTCCCGAAAACCCAAAGGCGGGCCCCCGGCGCGATCCGCTGCGCCAGGTACGGCATGTGGAACCAGCGCAGGCGGATGCATTCGCCACCGACCGCCGTGGCCTCCGTTTCCAGCACGCAGCGCCGCCAGCCCCACCGTTTCAGCTTGGCGGACTGGATCACCACGCGGGCGGGGCGGCTTTCGCCCGCCACCCAGGGATCGGCCCGGCGCTCGCGGCGATCCTCATAGCGCCTCGGCCTCGTCAAGAGCATGTCGCGAACGGTCACGGTGCCCAGGGAGCGCAATCGCCTCGCCCGGACCGCCCCGATGCCCGGGAGGTCGTCCACCGCACGGGCGAGTGGGTCCCCGGCATCCGGCGGTAGCCTGTACGGTTTGCGGCGTTTGGCCCCGGTTTTCATGCGACAATGGCTATGTTGCAAAGATTTTGGATAACGGATAGATTTTGATTCAACCTGATTACCGCCCGGGCCCACCCCGCCGGGCATGAAAAGAGAAACCGACTGATGCGACCCCGATCCGCCACCGTCAAAGCAAACGTTCCAGTGCGTTTGCTCGGGTTGCTGCTGCTGGCATTGGCCTTCGCCCCCGCGATCGGCGGCGACGAAAAGGAGCAAGGCGACAAGAAACCCAGGTCCGAGCGAAAGAAGAAGTTCGAGGATCAGGACGGCAAGCCGCCTTCCTTCGCGCAACCGGGATCCGTGATAAGGGGATTCTCCGCCCCGCAATTTGACGCAAAGGGCAATCTGATCGGCCGCATTCATAGTGAGCGCGCCACCGTCCAGGCCGATGGGCGCTATCGCGTCGAGGGCATTCACCTGCAGGGCTTCAAGGACGGACAGCCCGACTACGACATGAGGCTCAATTCGTGCCTGTACAATCAGGACACCGGCCTCGTCACAACGGAAGACGTCGTGCGCCTTGTGCGGACAAACGTCACGATAACAGGCCAGGGCGCCGTCTGGGACGTGGCCAATTTCCGCGGTCGACTCCTGTCGAACGTTGTCATGGTCATCGGCGATATCGAGAAAGGGATGGATAGGTGAGCGCACCCAACTTCATATCAGGCCTGCTGGTGGGGGCGCTCTGCGCGGTGCCGTTTGCGTCGCGGGGGCAGTTCACCCCGCTGCCGGCACCGGTGTCGTCGGCCGTCACCAACCGGCCGCCGACCGTCATCAAGTCCGATTCGCTCGAGGCGGACCTGTTTAAGCGCAAGGCCATCTTCCGGGGCAACGTGGTCGTCACCGACGCGGCCTTTCGCATGACGGCCATGCAGATGGACGTGGAGTTCAACGACAAGCAGAATGGGGTCGAGAAGATCGTCGCCAAAGGGAAAGTGCGCATCGATCAGGCCGACAAGAGCGCGACAGCCGACGAGGCGACGTATTACGTGGCCGATGCTCGCATCGAGCTCATCGGCTCGCCCAAGGCGTTCTCCGGCAAGAACGAGCTCGCCGGCGAGAAGATCACCTTCTTCCGCAACGAGAACAAACTGTTGGTCAGCGGGGGCACCACGCTGAACCTCGAGAGCATGCAGGGCCTGCAGTTCACCCCAAAACCCCAGGCGCCACCCGGCGCCGGCGATGGCCTCATGCCGCCCGGATTGAACCAATGAATGGCGAAGATACCGAGATCGATTTGTCCCAGTGCGTGATGCAGGCCATCGGCCTGTGCAAGAGCTACGGGGGCAGGCCCGTTGTCCGCGGCGTGAACATATATGTCCAGCCGGGAGAGATCGTGGGATTGCTCGGCCCGAACGGGGCGGGGAAGACCACGAGTTTCTACATGATCGTCGGCCTGGTGAAACCCACCGCCGGGCAGATCTTCTTCGCGGGCCGGGATGTCTCCAACGATCCCATGCACCGCCGGGCGCGCATGGGCATGGGCTACCTTGCCCAGGAGCCCTCCATCTTCCGCAAGCTCACCGTCGAGGAGAACATGCAGGCGATCGCGGAGACGATCGATGTCACCCGCGCCGAGCGCCGGGAGATCGTCGGGGCCCTTCTGGAAGAACTTGGCCTCGCCGCGCTGCGCAAGAACAAGGCATTCACGCTCTCCGGCGGCGAGCGCAGGCGGCTCGAGATCGCCCGGGCGCTCATCACGCAGCCCAGCTTTCTGATGCTCGACGAGCCCTTCAGCGGCGTGGATCCCAAGGCCGTCAATGACGTCCAGGACATCATCCGCGCGCTCCAGACCCGCGGGCTCGGGATCCTCGTCACGGACCACAACGTTCGCGAGACCCTCTCGGTTTGCCACCGCGCCTACCTCATTTGCGAGGGGAGGGTCGAGCGCGAGGGCACCAGCGACTTCCTCATCAATGACCCGGTCAGCCGCGACCTGTACCTCGGGCCGCGCTTCTCGATGTGACACCATGGCCGAACCGCGAATCGCCACCGTTACGGTCGGGCACTTCTTCACCAATCACGCCCGCGAACTGCGCCTTACGCTGGTCGGCGGCGTCTCCGGCCTGAAGCGCCGCATCCGGCAGGGCGCCGTCAATCGCCCCGGGCTGGCGCTGACGGGATTCTTCAAATCCTTTGCCGAGAAACGTGTCCAGATCCTCGGCAGCCACGAGAACGCCTATCTCAAGAGCCTGGAGCCCGACGAGCAGCGGAGGCGGGTGCGCCGGTTTTTTGCCACCGGAATCCCCTGCGTCATTTTTGCCCGAAACATCAAGCCGACGCGTACTTTTCTGCACGAGGCGGAGCAGCACGCCATCCCGGTCTTCAAATCCCCGCTGGTCACGATGCGCCTCGTGAATACCGCGACCATATGCCTCGAGCTGGACTTTGCCCCGGCCACCACGGAGCACGGCAGCATGGTCGATATCCAGGGGATCGGGGTGCTCATCCGGGGCAAGAGCGGCGTGGGCAAGAGCGAGGCCGTCCTCGGGCTGATCGAGCGAGGTTACTCGCTGGTGGCCGACGACATCACGAAATTCACCTGCATCGAAGGCCGCGATCTCCAGGGCACGTCCAGCGATGTTACCCGCCACCACATGGAGGTGCGCGGCCTTGGGATCATCAACGTGGGCGCGATGTTCGGGGTGGGGAGCATCCGTCTGGAGAAGCGGCTCGGCCTGGTCGTCACCCTTAAGGACTGGGAGGAGATGGGGGATATCGACAGGACGGGCCTGGAGGAGACCCACTACGAAATCCTTGGCATCCGGCTGCCCCATGTCATAGTGCCTGTAAGGCCCGGCCGCGATGTCGCGCGCCTCATTGAGGTGGCGGCGCTCGACGCGAAGCTCAAGGCCATGGGGCACCATTCGGCCGCGGAGTTTAACCAGAGGCTGAAGGCTGCGATGAGTTTGAAAGAGCGGTAGTTGCGATGGCAGAGATCGGTCAGAAGGGCCAGAGGTTGGTTCGCGAGCTGTTGATCAACAACAAGCTCGGGATGCACGCCCGTCCCGCCGCCATGTTCGTCAAGTTGGCGAACCGCTACCCGTGTGAGGTCTGGGTCGAGAAGGATGGCGAAGAGGTCAACGGCAAGAGCATCATGGGCCTGATGATGCTGGCCGCGGGATGCGGCTCCAAGATCCGCGTCTCCGCCATGGGGGAGCGCTCGGACGAGGCGCTCGGCGAGATCCAATCCCTCGTGGACCGCAAGTTCGACGAGGATTGAGCGACGGGGTGGTATGACCGGAACGGCCAACGGGGGGGAGATCCGGTTCTCCGGTTTGGCGGTATCGCCGGGTTTCGCCCACGGGGTCCTCCGGGTACTGGAGCGCGGGGAGGCGCCGGTGCCTGTTCACGCGATCGGTCCCGAGCAGGTCGCGCACGAGGCCCAGCGCTTCGAGCGGGCCATCGAGAGGACAAAGGCGGAACTGCTGCGCATCAAGGACGGCGTGGCGCGCAACCTCGGGGAGGGCGATGCCAACATTTTCGAGGCCCATCTTCTTCTCCTCGAGGATGCCACGATCGTGGCGGCGACCCTCAAACAACTCGAGACGAAGCGACTCAACATCGAGGCCGTTTACAGCCACGTGATCGGCCGATACGTGGATGTCCTGGGCGCCCTGGAGGACCCCTACCTCCGCGAGCGGGCGGCCGACGTCCGGGACGTGGCCCGGCGCGTCCTTCAGAATCTGGCGGGCGCGGAAGGGGGGCTCGGGGTATCTATCACGGAGCCCTGTATTCTGGTCGCGCACGACCTGGCGCCCAGCGATACCGCGCAATTGCCCACTGACAAGGTGCTGGGCTTCGTCACGTGCATCGGGAGCATGACGTCCCACACGGCCATCATGGCCCGCGCGCTGGCGATACCGGCCATCGTAGGAATCGAGGCCCCGCTGCACGACATCAAGGCCCTGGAGCAGTCGGTCGCGGTGCTCGATGGCTACACCGGGCAGCTGGTCATCAATCCGACGGAGGCCACGCTGGCGGCATCGGGCGCGGCAGAGTCGCGCCACGCGCACGTCGCCCAGGATCTCGTCCGCCTGCGGGACACCCGGGCGACGACGACGGACGGGCGCGCGATCGTGCTTTCGGCCAACCTCGGAAGGATGGAGGATCTCCCCGACGTGGCCGAGTGCGGCGCCGAGGGCGTGGGCCTTTTCAGGACGGAGTTTCTGTTCGCGGACCGCGACGATTTTCCCTCCGAGGAGGAGCAGTGCCAGATGTATTGCCGCGTCGCGGATGCGGTGAAACCGCACCACGTCATCCTGAGGACGCTCGACCTGGGGGGAGATAAGCTGCTCCCGGGCACGCACGTCTCAACCGAGACCAACCCATTCCTGGGGATGAGGGCGATCCGTTTCTGCCTGGCGCACCCGGAGATCCTCCGGACGCAGTTGAGGGCGATGCTGCGGGCCGCCGCGCACGCCGGCGGGCACGTGAAGATCATGTACCCGATGGTCAGCCGCGTGCAGGAGGTCCGGCAGGCCAACGCCATACTCGCGGAGGAGAGGGCCCGGCTCGAGGCCGGGGGCCTGCAGATCCCGGCGATCGAAGTCGGGTGCATGATCGAGGTGCCGTCGGCCGCGCTGACGGCCGAGACGCTCGCCACCGAGGTGAAGTTCTTCAGCATCGGCACGAATGACCTGATCCAGTACACGATCGCGATCGACCGGGGCAACGAGGAACTGGCCCATCTGTACGACCCGACCCACCCCGGGATTTTGAGGTTGATCGAGCACGTCATCAACGCGGCGCACCAGGCGGGCATCTGGGTTGGGCTCTGCGGCGAGATGGCGGGGGAGTTTACCATAGCGCCGCTGCTGGTGGGCATGGGGATCGACGAGCTCAGCACCGGCCCGGCGCAGGTGCCGCGCATCAAGCGCGCAATCCAGTGCGTTTCCCACGCGGAGATGAAGGTCATCGCGGACAGCCTCCTCAACCTCCATTCCGGCGAGGAGATCCGCGGGCGGCTCGATGCGCTCGCCCGCGAGAGGGTCCCGGAATTGTTCGACTGATGAACCGCAGCCTGATCGATGCCGCGCTCGCAGAGGACATCGGGACCGGCGATGTGACCTCGCGCTATTTCATCCCGTCCGATCAGCGCGGTCGCGCCAGCATCGTGGCCCGGCAACGCCTCGTGGTTTCCGGCCTCGAGCCCGCCTCGGGGGTCTTTGCGTCGATCGATCCCGCGGTGCGCCTGACGCCCTCGGCCCGCGACGGCGATGGGCGTGAACCGGGTGCGCCGATCCTGGAGGCCGAGGGCGCCGTGCGCTCCCTGCTGGCCGCGGAGCGGATCGCGCTCAACTTCCTCCAGCACCTCAGCGGCATCGCCACGGCCACCCGGCGCTTTGTCGATGCCGTCGCTGGCACCCGCGCCGTCATTCTCGACACCCGCAAGACGCTCCCCGGTTGGCGCGCCCTCGAGAAGGAAGCGGTCCGGCACGGCGGCGGCCACAACCACCGCATCGGCTTGCACGACGCGGTGCTCGTCAAAGATAACCACATAGCCGCGGCCCGCGCCGCCGGCCTCGACCTCGGCGCCATCGTGGGGCGCGTGCGCGCGGAGAATCCCGGCATGCCCGTGCAGTTCGAGGCCGATACCCTCGACCAGGTCCGCGAGTTCGTCGCCATGGGCGTCGACGCGATCCTGCTGGACAACATGTCCCTCGATGAATTGCGCCGCGCCGTCGCCATCGTCGGCGGGCGCTGCCGCACCGAGGCCTCCGGCGGAATCACCCTCGAGACCGTCCGCGCCGTCGCCGAGACCGGCGTCGACTCCATCTCCGTCGGCGCCCTCACCCACTCCTCCCCAGCCGCTGACATCAGCATGGAATTGGGCTGATTCCCAAACGCCGGCAGGGACCCGCGCTTGCGATCCCGCGTGAATAGTGTATAATAAACACTAAGATGCAGCCGCGGGGCAGCCAGAAGAAGTATTCGGTGCTGTTGACCGACCTGTACGAGCTGACGATGGCGTACGGGTATTGGAAGAGCGGGGTCCAGGAGCGGGAGGCGGTGTTCCATCTGTTTTTTCGCCAGAACCCATTCGGGGGCGGCTACAGCGTGTGCTGCGGGCTTGCGGACGCGATCGATTACCTCCTGGGATTCCGCCTGGACGACGAGGAGGTCGCATACCTGTCGGCCGTCAACGGGAATGACGGGAGGCCACTGTTCGAGCCAGCGTTCCTGGACTATCTTCGGGAGTTGCGGTTCGGGTGCGATGTCCACGCGATCCCGGAGGGGACCGTTGTTTTCCCCCACGAGCCACTGGTGCGGGTGCGGGGACCGATCCTTCAGGCACAGTTGCTGGAGACGGCGCTGTTGAACATCATTAACTTTCAGACGCTGATCGCAACAAAGGCGGCGCGCGTGTGCCGCGCGACGAGGGGCGAGCCGGTTTTGGAGTTCGGCCTCCGGCGCGCCCAGGGGGTGGACGGGGCCATGGCGGCGAGCCGGGCCGCTTACATCGGCGGCTGCGCGGCGACGTCGAACGTGCTGGCGGGTATGCGCTTCGGGATACCGGTCAGGGGGACCCACGCGCACAGCTGGGTCATGTGCTTCGACAGCGAAGAGGAGTCGTTCGAGGCATACGCGGCGGCCATGCCAAACAACTGCGTGTTTCTCGTCGATACCTACGACACCCTCGAGGGCGTGCGTACGGCGGTGCGCGTCGGCAGACGCCTCCGCGAACGGGGCCACGAACTGGTGGGCGTGCGCCTGGACTCGGGCGATCTGGCCTACCTCAGCATCGAGGCGCGCAGGATCCTCGACGAGGGCGGGTTTCCGAAGGCGGTCATCGTGGCCAGCAATGACCTCGACGAGCAGATCATCGCGAGTCTCAAGCAGCAGGGGGCGCGCATCGCGGTCTGGGGCGTTGGCACCAAACTGGTGACGGCCTTTGACCAGCCCGCGATGGGGGGCGTCTACAAGCTCGCCGCGGTGCGCGACCGGGGAGGCCGGTGGCGCAACAGCATCAAGCTTTCCGAGCAACCGATCAAGATGTCGAACCCCGGGGTGCAGCAAGTCCGGCGGTTCCGCCATGGCGGGGAATTCGTGGGCGACATGATTTACAACGAGGCCGGTGCGATGGCGGGCGAGATGGTGATCCTCGACCCGGTGCAGTTGGCGCGAAGCAAGCGGATCCCCGACGGCGCGGCCCACGAGGACCTGCTGGTGCCGATCTTCGAGCGGGGCGCACTGGGCTACGATAACCCGCCGGTGGCCATGATCCGGGAGCGCGTGCGCGCCCAGTTGGACGGGTTCCACGATGGGGTCAAACGTTTCGTGAACCCCCACGAGTACCCGGTCGGGCTCGAGGCGGGACTCCACCGTCTCAAGACCGAGCTGATCCGCAGGGCGCGCCGGGGCGAGCCCGGAGCGGCGGACCCGGCGTCGGCCCTTTCGTGAGGCCGCCCGAGGGAGATCTATGAGACGGATTCATGTTGCGGCGGCGATCCGGACGATCGCATGGCTCTTCGGTGACTTCGGGGCTGAACTCAAAAAACTTAGCGAACACTTCGATGAGACCAACCGGGAGAGGCCTGGAAAAGGGGCGAGAATTCCTCACCTTCAATGAATGGCGCTAAGTTAAAGGGGTCTTGGGACGTTCCTGCTGGGATGTACCGTTATGCCTTCCTTTGGGAGGAACGCCGTCCTGAGGCTGTCTCAAAACTCAAATGCCCAAAACGGAACATCCAACTATCAATGCCCATCTGATGATAGAGGGGACTTCCAATGGTGTGCGGCGCGCGACAATGCACGGCATCTCGCAGAGATGCCCTACAAAAATTGTAGGCCGCCTGTGCCAGGCGGCGCGGTTCAGAGGTTTTGAGACAGCCTCGCCACGGCGTCCGCGGCTGACCCGAAGGGGGGGGACCTTGGCCGACCTGGCCCGCGAGGCCGCGGGCCCTCCCAGACATCGCTCAACTTTGGGCCATTCTCACCTGACATGGTTTTGTTGATGCGTGCAGATAGCGATCAGACAGAAGAGAGCATGGCGACCACATACAGGCATGCGAGACCGGCCCTGACGGTGGATGCGGTGGTGTTTGGCTTTGATGAGGGCGACATCAAACTTCTATTGATCCAGCGAGGGATGAAACCTTTTGCCGGTCGGTGGGCGTTGCCAGGCGGATTCGTGCGCGCCGACGAATCCCTTGATGCGGCCGCACGGCGGGAACTCCGGGAGGAGACGGGATTTTCCCGGGTCTATCTCGAACAACTCTACACATTCGGTGAACCGGGCCGCGACCCCCGCGAGCGCGTGGTGACCGTCGCGTACTACGCGCTGGTGAAATTGGGCGATCACCGGGTCAGGGCGGCGACCGACGCGAGGAACGCCGCGTGGTTCTGCCTCCGCGATCTTCCGCGGCTGGCGTTTGATCACAGGGCGATCGTCGATGTGGCCCTGCGCCGCCTGAAAGGGAAGGTCAGGTACGAGCCGGTCGGCTTTGAGCTGCTGCGGGCGAAGTTCACCCTCACGCAGCTCCAGCATCTCTACGAGGCCGTGTTGGAGGTGACTTTGGACAAACGGAATTTCCGCAAGAAGATCCTCGGCATGGGCCTGCTGGTCGAGACCGACGAGATCGAGCGGGACGTCGCCCATCGCGCCGCGCGGCTCTACCGCTTCGACGGACCGCGCTACAGGCAATTGCAGAAGAAGGGGTTTAATTTCGAAATATGAGGGCGCTCATCCTCGTGGATCTGCAGAATGATTTCGTCGAGGGAGGGGCATTGCCCGTGCCCGGCGGCCGGGAGGTGATCGGGCCGACCAATCGGCTCCAGCCCCAATTCGACTTGGTGGTGGCCACGCAGGATTGGCATCCGCCAGGCCATGAAAGTTTTGTGACGCAGCACCCCGGCCACGCGGTGGGCGATGTGATCGATCTCAACGGCCTCCCGCAGGTCCTGTGGCCGGTCCACTGCGTCCAGGACACCCCAGGGGCCGATTTTGTTCGAGGGCTCGATCGTGCGCGCTGGGACGCGGTCTTCCAGAAGGGGACCGATCCAAGTGTGGACAGCTACAGCGGTTTCTTCGACAACGGAAGACGCCGCGCCACGGGCCTGGGCGAGTACTTCGCCGGGCGCGGTGTCACCGACGTGTACATCCTCGGCCTCGCCACTGACTATTGCGTGAAATTCACCGCACTGGATGCCCGCGGGCTCGGGTTCCGGACCCATGTGATAGCCGATGCGTGCCGCGGCGTGGATCTGGAGCCGGGCGACGTGGATGCCGCGCTGGTCGCCATGCGGGGGGTCGGCGTTATGCTCGTGACGGAGGCCGACGTGCTCGCGAAGGGAGAGGGCGGAGCTTGACATCTTGCTCGCAAGAACGATCAGCGAACTTAGATAGAGCAGTTCGACCACGGATGGACGCCGATGAACACGGATCATCAATGGATTTCACCCGGCCATCATCTCACCCTCTGGGTGAAAAGGAATCGGGCTCAAAAATCCGCGTGCATCGGTATAGATCCGTGGTTTGCGAGATCTCTGCCCCGGTCCAGCTGACGAATCTAGGGTGAACGGTCCCCGACATCCGCATGAAGCCTGACGCAATCCATCCGATGCCCGATGACGTGATCGCGGAAGGAAAACATCTCCGATTCCGCATGAGGGGCGACTGGGAGTACGTCGAGCGCCGGAACGCCACCGGCATCGTGGGAATCCTGGCCATCACGACCGATGGCAGAGTGATATTGGTCGAGCAATTCCGACCACCCGTCGGCGCGCGCGTGATCGAACTGCCGGCCGGTTTGGCTGGGGACGTCGAAGGCGCCGAGTTGGAAGACCTCGCCGAGGCGGCGAGGCGCGAATTGTTAGAGGAGACCGGTTACGCGGCCGGAAGCATGGAACGCATGGGCGAAGGCCCCGCCTCGGCGGGGCTATGCAACGAGATCATCACCTTCTTCCGCGCGCGCGACCTCGCGCGTGTCTCCGATGGGGGCGGTGGTGCGGACGAGGACATCCGCGTCCATGAGGTCCGGCTCGCGGACCTTCGCCAGTGGCTCCGCGCGCGAGAGGGGGAGGGCTGCCTCGTCGATTACAAGGTGCAGGCGGCGCTCTGGATGGCCGGGGTGCACCCGTCGCTGTAGGTACGGATCGCGGCCGCGATGGTTTGTTCGTTGCGTTGTGCGTCGGGGTCGGACCAGAAAGGCGCTAAGTTAAGGGACATTGAAGATCGTGGCATGGGCATCCTGCCCATGGCCAGCCCCACGGACAGGATGGCCGTGCCACTGTCGCGAGCGTCTGGCAGAGACGCCCTGCAAATTTGTAGGCCGCCCGTTTCAGACGTCAGATGCCCGGCAGCAGGGGGCGGGCGGGATCCTCGGGTGGACGATTTTGTCGCCGCATGCGCGGGGGCGGTTTCTCTCCGGCGGTCTCGAGGCGCTTTTTTAGGCAAGCGTGGAACCACTTCAGGACGTGGGAACGGAGTTCCATTGAAACGGATTGATTACGGGGACCCGCGAGCTGGTCGATGCGCCAGCACCCCTTGCGCTCGCACCGCAGGCCGAGGGTGGCACGGGATGGCTTCGTGACCCGGTAGACATAGTAGCTGCCGGACAGGACTCGGTCGGCGTAACTCGCCACGCAGTTGTGCTGGGCGCGGCCCTCGTGCGCGAGGCCAGCGGGAGTGGTGATGGGTTCGATGCCGGGGCCGGCAGGAAGCGGGGGTGGGGGAAACTCGTGGGCAGGAGCGATGATGGGTGCTGCGGCTGCCACGGGCGCAGCGCGCTGCGGTTGAGCCACGGGCGGTGGGGGTGGGGCTATTTCGCGGGGGGCGGCGAACCGGTTGAATTCGTCCACCAGCTCATCGTGCCTTCGTCGCAAAGCACGAACCGAATGGACAGGGCGGGGAGAGTTTGCCCCCGGGAGCATCTGGGCCATTTGGGCGGCATCTTCAAGCAGGTGCGCCACGGTGGGGCCCGGCGCCCGAGGCTCGTTGGCCGGTTGTGACCGGCGCCCATTCCTGATCTGCGCGATTTCTTCCACGATCTGCCGGAGGGCGGCGGGTGTCAGCGATGGGCCCAGGATGCGTGAGCCAACGGCGAGGATGACGGTGGCGGGCAATTCACGAAGGTGACGGAGCCTCTCGGCGGCTTCGGCATTTGACGCGAGCTTTCGGAGTTCGAGCAGCGGCACCACGCCGCAGGAATCGGGCGGTACCTTCTTGAGAAGCCGGACCGATCCCTCGTTGGGCGGGAAGCCGAGCCAGGCGGCGATGTCGCGCTGGCGCTGGCCGACGTGCTCCAGCGCGGCGCGTTCGCTGTCGTGCGGGGGATGATCGAGAAATGCCCCCGCCGAGGCCGCGGCCCACGCCAGCGCTGGATTCGAGCCGATCAGATCGAGCACGCCAGGCTCGCGGGCCACCAGCCGCAGCAGCCGCCACTGGCCAAAACGGAAGCGCGCCAACTTGCTGCGGATGTTCTCTGGGATTAGACCGATCGCTCTCCAAGCCCAGTCGTTCACGGGTGCCGTCGGTGCGGTCGCTGTGGGTCCCGCGTGGGGCGCGGCGTTGCCATGGGCGACCGGCAGCCACTCGACCAAGGAACGCCCGGCCTCATGGCCCGCAAGGCCGATCAGTCCGTGCGCCACGTCGAGGTGGGGCTCATAGTCCTCCCAGTGGCCACCTCGCGTATCTCGGCGCCGCGTCTGCGGATCAGGCCACGTTTTCACGAGAAGAAGCCATCGGTCGTTCGGCACATAGATGTCGCCCTGCCAGGGCCGCGACCCGTCCTCGAAATCCGCATTGAGACGACTCGCCCAGATCCCGCGGCCCGCCACCGGGCAATGGCGGCCCACCCGCCCAACGAGGCCCGCCCTCAGGCTCGCGGCGATCTCGTGCGCTTCTACCGTGGCACCCATGGCCCAGTCATTTTGCCCCGGTGGGTCCGCTGCCAATCAATCCAGAATTTTGGCGCGTCTGACGTGGGCGAATATCGGTGAAATCCACGTAAGCCGTGGCCGCCCTTCGGAATCGACTGTGAGGGAGAGGATGGCATCAAGCGCGAATCAATGTTGGTTATTGGGAGTTGAAATTGGTCGCCGAATCTTGGAGTTGAGCGTTTTTCATCGGGCCGTAACCTGACGCGGATGAGGATCGAGGGTGTGCGGGCATTCCAGGTATTTGACTCGCGGGGTAATCCGACGGTGGAGGCGGAGGTCGTCCTGGAGGGCGGGATCGTGGGCAGGGGCCTCGTTCCGTCCGGCGCATCGACGGGTCAGTACGAGTCGCTGGAGTTGCGCGATGGGGACGCTGCGCGATTTCGCGGGCGGTCCGTTTTTCGGGCGATCGCGAACATCGGGGGAGAGATCGCCGCGTTTCTTCGGGGGCGCGATGCGGGCGATCAGGCGGGGCTGGATCACGCTTTGATCGAACTGGATGGGACGCCCAACAAGTCGCGGTTGGGGGCCAATGCGATCCTGGCGGTCTCGATGGCCGCGTCGGATGCGGCGTCGCGGGCCAAGGGCATACCGTTACACGAACATCTGGGTGGGGGGACACTTCTGCCGCTGCCCGAGATCCAGATCGTCGGTGGCGGCGCCCACGCCAACTGGCGCACGGACATTCAGGATTTCATGGTGGTCGCGACGGGGGCCCGATCATACGACGAATGCTTGGAGGTCACCTTTAACGTCTTTCATGCCGCGGGTGATATTCTCCGGGCGCGGGGAAAGTACTTCGGGGTGGCCGACGAGGGAGGGTACTGGCCAGAGTTCCGGACCAACGGCGAGGCGTTCGGGGTGCTCATCGAGGCGATCGAACGCGCGGGTTACGTGCCCGGGCGGGAGGCCTCGCTATCGCTGGATATCGCCGCGAGCGACCTGTACGACGAGGCGTCGGGCAGATACCGGTTCCGGCTTGAGGGCCGGGAGTTTGCCAGCGACGAGTTCTCGTCTCTGATGGCCGACTGGTGCGAGAAATACCCGATTGTCTCGATCGAGGATCCGATGGCCGACACGGATTGGGCGGGCTGGGAGAGGGTGGCGCGGGCGATTGGAGACCGCGTGCAATTGGTCGGCGACGACCTGTTCACCACGAACATCGCGCGCATCCGCGAGGGCATCCGGCGAGGATGCGCCAACGCGGTGCTCATCAAGTTGAATCAGATCGGCACCGTGACCGAGACGATTGCGGCGGTCCGCGAGACCCAGGCGGCGGGTTGGCGGCCGGTGATCTCGGCGCGCTCGGGCGAGACCGAGGATGCCTTCATCGCGCACCTTGCGGTGGCGACCGACGCCGGGCAACTCAAAGTCGGATCATTTTGCCGCAGCGAGCGGATGGCCAAGTGGAACGAGGTGCTGCGCATCCGGCGCCGCCTCGGTGAGAAGGCGCGGTTCGATGGGGCGAAACCCCTTTTGCGACGTTCGCGGTGAGAGTGGCGCGGATGTGAAGGCCCGACCTGCGCGGAGAGAGGTCCGGCGCCTATTTCCGCGCGAGGCGCCGTCGCAGCAGGACGACGGCGGCGAAGCCAGCGAGCGGCCACCAGGCGATCGGCTCGGGGATGGCGACAAACAAGTTCAGGCCTATTTCGATGCCCGCCTGGGCCAGGCCGTTCATCTCGAGCACGATGGCGTTGACCTTCGTGAAGTCCGCGCCCGCGCCAAAGTCGTCCATGTCGGCGAATGCGAAGAAGAAGTTCGTGAAGGTTCCCGCGGTGCCCGTGCCGCCGGGAATCGATAACGTCTGGCGGGAATAGGCCGATTCCGACGAATAGATCGTGACTATGAATTCGCCGCCGGCGACGTCGGCGCCGCCGCGGATCTGGAACCGGTCGTTGGGGCCGCCGCCAGTAAGGTCGAGGTTACCCAGGCCGGTGAAGTTGATGTTGCTCGATCCGTCTGTTCCGTCATAGATCGCCCGCACGTAGCCGAGCGAATCCCCGGTGGTTTCATAGGCGAGCCCATCCGGGAGCGACTGCGCCACCCGGGCGAACGTGAAGGAACCGGCGTTGGTGACCGACAGCAGGATCTCTCGTTCGCCACCCACGGCCACGGTCGAATTGGTGGCCTCGAAGGCGGTACCGGGACCAAGGACCACGGAAACGTTCTGAGTCGGGGAGGTGAACCTATCAACGTATACGTATGCGGCGTCGGCCTGGGCGGCGATCATCAGGGCGGCGACATGCACGGCGATAATACGCCCTACGACAGTTCGAGTCTTCATACTCCTCTTCTTCGCACCAGATACGCGAAATTACTCTACCTTCTACTTGGGCGACCGTCAACAACAGAATTTATGCCCGTTTACGCAAGGGCATCCCCTTCCGGGCCCTTTCCCTGCGAGCGAGCCACCTGTTGCTCGCCTCGCCGCTGTCGGATTCGCCCGGTTGGCCCTATTCACCGCTGTTATTGAAGGCATCGAGTTCTCCGGCCACAGAGATCATCGTCGGGCGGCGGCTATCGGTCTTGGCCACTTTGAAGGGCAGGATGCCCGGGAAGCTGGCCAACAGGCTATCGGCTGCGGCGATCGCATCGGCGATGTCCGTGGGATCGGCGTTGCTGGCGATATTGAGTTTCGCGGCGATGAGCTGGTGGGCGAGGATCATGCTCGCGTCGCCTTTGGTGGGTTGGCCGAGGATCGCCAGCAGCTCGTCTTGGGTGTAGGCGACCGCGCCGAGCGTCAGGCTGTCCACCGGCCAAACCGCCGCGTGATTCTTCCAGTACCCTTGGGTTTTGGGGGCGAAGTCGTAGCTGGTGGGGGGTGGAGGCGGATCGAACTTCGGGTCATGGACGCGGCCTATGATCCTCAACGAGATATCCGCGCCTTCGGGCCCGTCGCCGATCTCAAATTCCAGCGCGCCCACATTCGAGAAACTGGCGCCGCCGTCCGGACCGGCGGGGACGAACTGGGACATTCCGATGACCGTGTCCACGAACGTGAACGTGGGGTCGGCGGCGACATTGATGGAGGCCACAGAGTAGTGAGTGGCGTCCTGGTACACGGTGATGGTGACCTTCGCGCCGAGGTCCGAGGTCGTGGCGAATCTGATGGCGTTGTAGGTGCCGCCCTCAGTCAGGTCGATGCCGCCCAGACCGGTCGCGTTGACGGCGTCCGAGTTGTCTGGGCCGTCGTAGACAAGGTGCATGCTTCCGATCACCCCAAGCCCGCAGGACAAGGAGACCGTATTCGGAAACACGTACCCCACGTCACCTATCAGGGTCCCCACAGACCCGCCCACGCGATGGACGCGCAAATCCCGCTCGCCCCCGAGTGCCTCCGGAGCGGCGACCGAATTGGCATTGGTTGCCCCGGGCAGTAGCGGCACGATGACGAACTGCTGGGTGTCGAACGAGTCTAGCGTTCCTTGGCCTGGCGATGAGGCCGCGAGGGCAAACCCGAGCGCGGCAGCTGCGCATATTTTTGTCTTCATTGTGTCTATCCCTTTCGTTTGAGCGTTCTCTCGGGGTGTTCGCGCTTCCGCACATGACCCGTGCGGCGAGCGCCATGCCCCGGTCATCGGAGCACCCGATCTTCTATTAGCTGTAATTTTACTGACATTTATGTTCCTAATGTCGGGTCGAACGCGCAAAGGTCAACGGGAGCAAACATTTTTTCATTTCTGTTAACTGATTGTGAGGCAACACCTTGAATGCATGCCCTGAAAACTTAATATCGGCCCCTCATTCCCCCGGGACATCGATCAAAATGGGCAGACTTTGATCTGCCACGTCATGTGTGCAAGAACTTGTGGCTAAAGAACATATGTCTTGAGATATGCCTGTGAGAGGGCCCTTAACACGATCGTGGTCGCACGGATCGATGGCGGCGTGGGCTGGAGCGAGATTCCATGCCCCGCGCGGCTGGGCACCGCCGGGGGTGACAATGAGACGTGGGAGCGCGCTTGCGCGCGATTCGCGCATCGAATCGCCTGCGAGCAGGCTCCTGCGATTCGGTGTCTGAGTTTTCGAGTCAGATTCCATCCGGCGGCTGCCGGACCACCGGGGCGGAAAACCGTAGCAAAGCCGATCGCCAGAGGCGATTTTACCAACATTTCGGCTTCGGCGTTCGCTCAGCCAGCGCCACGGGCGGGACGCCCGTGCCACAGAACCGTGGCATGGGCATCTTGCCCATGTCCCATGCCGAAGGGCGCAAGCCCTTCGCTACTTGGTCGTTACGCCCTATTTTCGAGCTGGTGCCAGCCGACGGCATGGAACCCCTTCTCATCCCCCCTGGAGCGGCGAGACGCCCCTCATTGGGGAGTTTGTCCCGCGCGCCCGACAATGCCTACCGTTTGAAGCTTCGGGTCTCCTTTCAATACGGTGGGGTGTTAAAGGCCGCGAGCTGGCTCGCGATGGCGACCATGGCTGCGCGGCGCGGGTCCTTCTTGCCGACCGCGAAAGGCAGGCTGCCCGGGAAACTGGCGAGCAGGCTGTCGGCGGCCGCGATGGCGTCCTGGATGGCTGGGATCGGGTTCCTGCCGCGGGCGACGTTGAGTTTTGCTGCCACGAGCTGGTAGGCCAGGATGACGCTGGCATCGCCGTTGGCAGGTTGCGCCAGCAGGGCCAGGAGTTCCTCCTTCGAATAGGTCACCGCGCCCAGTGTCAACTCGTCCACCGGCCATGCATCCGGGTGGTTCTGCCAATAGCCCGGCGAGCCATCGCCGAATCTCGGGTCGTAGGTGGTCACGAGATTCTTCATCGAGATGTCGGCGCCCCCCGGTCCATTGCACAGCTCGAATACCAGTGCGCCAACCCGGGTGAAGTCCGCCCCGCCCTCCGGTCCGGCCGGCATGAAGTCGGCGAAGCCGAAGGTCACCTCCGAGAAGGTGAACGTCGGGTCGGCGGCGACGGTCACCATGGCCACCGAATAGTGCGTGGCATCCTGGTACACCGTGATCGCGACGTTCGCGCCGAGGTCGGATGTCGTGGATAGCTGGAACGCGTTGCGCGTCCCGCCCTCGGTGACGTCAAGGCCGTTCAAGCCCGTGCAGTTGATATCACGCGAGTTGTCGAGGCCATCATAGACCAGATGCAGGCACGCCTCCACGCCCAGGCCGCACGACAGCGAGGCCGTGTTTGTAAACACGTACCCGACGTCTCCGACCAGCGTGGCGACGGCACCGCCAGCGTGGCGGACGCACAGGTCGCGCTCGCCCCCGATTGCCGCCGGGGCGACCACACAGCACGAGTTGGTCACCCCAGGAGTCAGATCCGCGATGACGAACTGCTTTGTCTCAAACGTGTCAATCGTCGTTGTTTGCGCTTGCGCCATCGCCGCGAGCACAAATCCCGCGGCGATGGGTGCGAGTAGTCTTGTTTTCATACCAACTTCCCTCCCATAGGGTTTCTTGCGCCCCGCTCTCGGTCCCTCAAACACCCTCCCCAGGGAGAACCGCGAGACGGCCATCGCAAGTTAATAAATAATTTGTACTGGGACAATATCCGACAGATAGAACGTAAAATCAACCGAAGAAGAACTGTTTTTGACTGCAATTCGCATCATGTTGTGCATTAGATGGATATGATCGAAATGGACGATTTTCACAGGGTGCTTGCCGATGAAAATCGGTCCGGGTCGATTTTTTGAAGTGGCAGGCACAGCGAACCGCGCCTGCAGGTGCGACCTGGGCCCAGGGTGCCGGGATATTTCATAGCCTGGCGCTGTGAAGTGGTATCCGGGGTCAGGGGGGAATGGCGCTGAGTTAAGGGACATTTGGGATCGTGGCATGGGCATCCTGCCCATGGCCAGCCCCACGGCCAAGATGGCCGTGCCACCGTCGCGACAAACTTAACCTAGCCTGCATATTTCACGCTTCCGCGTGAAATATGCAGGCTCAGAGGAAAACCGCGCGCCGAAAAACGCGATTTTGGAGGGTCTGGGGCAATCGATCCGCGATACACACTCTGCAACAGCGAAAGAACCCAGTCCTTGCCTGGCCTTTCCCAATAAATGGCGTTCATGGCGCGGTTTTCCCAGAGCCCGGAACTTCACAGCTGGCAGGCTGTGAAATATCCGGGCTAGCGCCATTCGGGGCAGGGGTAGCTGGGGATCGGTGATGCACCTTGACGTTTTGGCGATAGGACTTGCAGGATTGGGATCATGGATCGGCGAAGTTTCATCGAGGGTGCCGTGGGGTTCGGGTTGGGCGGGGTGGTGGGCTCGGCCCTGTTGGGCGGGTGCGCGGGTCGGCCGAGGCGACCGCGGGGCAAGCTACAGTTGGCGTGCGTGGGCATCGGGGGGATCGGGAAGCACGATCTGCAGAACTTTCGGGAGCATGCCGACGTGGATGTCGCGGTGCTGTGCGACGTGGATTCGACCATTCTTGAGGCGAGGGCGAAGGATCTGCCGGCGGTCAGGAAGTACGCCGATTGGAGGGAGATGCTCTCGAAGGAGGGGGACCGGATCGACGCGGTGCACATCGCCGTTCCCGACCACATGCATGCGCCGATAGCGATGGCGGCGATCCGCGCGGGGAAGCACGTGTACCTTCAGAAGCCGATGTGCCACGATGTCGCGGAGGTGCGTGCGCTGACGTCGGCGGCGGCGAGGGCGGGGGTGGTCACCCAGTTGGGGACACAGCACGCCTCGGGGATAGGGGATCGGATGGCGGTCGCCCACCTGCGCAACGGCGTGATCGGAAAGCTGAAACACGTGTACATGTCGGCGAATCGGCCGGGCGCGATCGAGCGCTACCGGCTGGTGGGCCCTCGGCCGGAGAAGGGCGAGGCGCCGCCGCCGAATCTGAATTGGGACCTGTGGCTGGGAACGGCGCCCCGCCGGGAGTACGCGCCCAAGATCTACCACCCGATGCTCTGGCGCTCGTGGCAGGATTTTGGGACGGGTTGGTCGGGGGATATTGGCTGCCATATCTTCAGCGCGTTTTGGATGGCGTATGCGCCGGGGCCGCCGAAGTCGGTGGTGGCGGAGGTGCAAGAGAGCTGGAAGAACGATCCGGCTCGCCTGGCGGAGACGTGGCCGCAGAGCAACCACATAACCTGGGAGTTTTCCGGGAACGCTCGGACCGACGGCGACTTCAAGGTCGAGTGGTTTGACGGCCTATTTTTCCCGCCAAAGGAGATCCAGGCCATGTATCCGTACCCGGGCACGACGTATCCCGGCGAGGCCGCGATGTTCGTCGGGACCGAGGGGGCCCTGCTGCTCCCTCATCAGTCTGGGCCGCTGCTCTTGCCGCGGGAGAAATTCTCGTCGGTGGAGCAGCCCAAGGTTGAACCCCGAAACCACTATCACTACTTCGTGGACGGGTGTTTCGGGCGAGTGAAAACAGAATCGGATTTTGCCGTTACCGGCCCCATGAGCGAGGCCGTGGTGCTCGGGACCGTGGCGGTCCGAATGCCCGGCCGGTCACTGGAATGGGACCCGAAAGGGATGGGCATCCCGAATTGCCGCGAGGCGGAGAGATTCCTGAGGCGGAAATACCGGGACGGGTGGGGCTCCAAGGGGCTGGGGTAAGAGCAACGCCCAAGGGCCGGCACCCGGCGTCCAACGCTCTTGGCAAACGTCAGCCGCCCTTGGCCTGGACCTTTTTCCAGGAGTCTTTGAGGGGGACGGTGCGGTTGAAGACGGGATGGCCGGGTCGGCTGTCTGGATCCTTGCAGAAGTAGCCGATCCGCTCGAACTGGCAGCGATGGCCAGCGGGCGCGGCGTCGAGACCCGGTTCGATGCGGCATTCGGGAATCACGCGGAGCGAGTTGGGATTGATGTCGGCCTTCCAGTCGCCATCGGCCGCCATGGGATCATCCGACAGAAACAGATGTTCATAGAGTCGGACGTCGGCGCGGGCGGCATGGCGGGCGGAGACCCAGTGGATGGTGCCCTTGACCTTGCGGCCGTCGGGGGCGTCGCCGCCCCGCGTCGCGGGGTCGTAGGTGCAGAGGAGTTCGACGATCGTGCCGCCCGCGTCGCGAATGGCCTCCTGGCACGTGATGAAATAGGCGCAGCGGAGCCGGACCTCCCTGCCCGGGGCCAACCGGTGGAACTGTTTCGGGGGATCCTCCATGAAATCGTCCCGCTCGATGAACAGCTCGCGGCAGAAGGGGAGCTTGCGCGTGCCCGCGGAGGGGTCCTCGGGGTTGTTGATGGCGTCGATCTCCTCGCAGGCATCCTCGGGGTAGTTGGTGATGGTGACCCGGAGGGGATTCAGGACGGCCATGGCGCGAGGCGCGACCTTGTTGAGGTGATCGCGCACGCAGTGCTCGAGCAGCTGGATGTCCACCGTGGTGTCGCTCTTGGTGACGCCGATGCGCCTGCAGAACTCCCTTATGGCCTCCGGGGTGAATCCGCGACGCCGCAGCCCGCGGAGGGTGGGGAGGCGCGGGTCGTCCCATCCGGACACGATGCCGCCCTCCACCAGTTCGCGGAGGTAGCGCTTGCTGAGGACGGTGTGGGTGAGGTTGAGTCGGCCGAACTCGATCTGGCGGGGGTGGTGGACGCCCAGCGCGTCGAGGAACCAGTCGTAGAGGGGCCGGTGGTTCTCGAAGCTGATGTCGCAGATGGAGTGCGTGATGCCCTCGATCGAATCGGATTGTCCGTGGGCCCAATCGTAGGTCGGGTAGATGCACCATTTCGCGCCCTGGCGGTAATGGTCGGCCCTGAGGATGCGGTACATGACGGGATCCCGCATGTTCAGGTTAGGGTGCGCCATGTCGATCTTGGCGCGGAGGGTGCGCGAGCCGTCGGGGAATTCGCCCCGGCGCATGCGCTCGAACAGGTCGAGGTTCTCCGCGGCCGTCCGGTTGCGGCCGGGGCTGTCCTTGCCCGGTGGCGTCTCGCGACGGCCGTCGGCAGCGAACACCTGCGTGCCGCGGTACGCGCTGATCTCGTCCTCGGCGAGATCGCAGACGTAGGCCTTGCCTTTCTTTATGAGCTCGATGGCCCAGTCGCACAGCTTCCCGAAGTAGTCTGAGGCGTAGAAGAGCCGGTCGCCCCAGTCGAAGCCGAGCCAGCGGACATCCTCCTGAATCGCGTCCACGTACTCGTCCTTCTCTTTGGCCGGGTTGGTGTCGTCCATCCGGAGGTTGTATTTCCCGCCGTGCTCCTCGGCGACGCCATAGGTGATGCAGATGGCCTTTGCGTGGCCGATGTGCAGGTGCCCGTTTGGCTCCGGGGGGAATCTCGTGTGCACCCGGCCGCCGAAGCGCCCCGATGCGTTGTCCGCCTCGATGGCATCCCTGATGAAATCCGTTGGGCCCTGTCTGGGTTCCTCGCTCATGGTGTTCCAGTGGAGGCAAAGCCTATCGGGTGTGGCAATGGGCGCAACAGCGGAGATATGGGGGCGCGGATTGTTTGAACCGTGGGGCGCCCCGGCGCGTCATAAGGATGAAAAGGGGGATCCTCCTCGGGGGTGGTGACAGCGATATCCATGAGGTGGACACCTTACGGGGGTTAGGGTTGACACCCTATTGAGTTAGAACAGCGATGAAAGCAACGTGGTTCAGTATGAAAATAGAGAGTGACTACAGCAGCGTGCCCGCGGATTTCCGCGGCGCCGAGAGCCCAACCCGACTTTACTTCCGGGAGATCGGCGAGGCTTCCCTCCTGACGCCCCAGGAGGAGGTCGAACTGGCCAACCGGCTCCAGCGCGGACTGAAGGCGGAGGAGAAGCTCCACAAGTCCCGTCGGCGCGGAAAGGGCGCCGCCAAGCCGCCCACCATGACGCCGCAACAGCGCGCGAAGCTCAAGTCCCAGATCGATGAAGGCAAGCAAGCCAGGGAGCGCCTGATCAAGGGCAACCTGCGCCTCGTCGTGAAGATCGCCCAGGATTACGCGAACATGGGTCTGCCCCTGCTCGACCTGATATCCGAAGGCAACATCGGCCTGGTCAAGGCCGTCGAGCGCTTCAATCCCAACAAAGGGGCCAAACTCAGCACCTACGCCGCATGGTGGATCAAGCAGGCCGTGAAACGCGCCCTGTCCAACCAGGGCCGCACGATCCGAATCCCGGTGCACATGAATGACAAGATCTCGCGGATGCGCCGCGTGGAGTCCCAGCTCCAAGAGGAGTTCGGCCGCGAGCCCACCGACGAAGAGCTGGCGGAGGAGCTGAGCGTCCCCCAGGCGAAGATCGTTCGCATGAGGCTCGCGGGCAACAGGGCCACGTCCCTCAACACCAAGCTGCAGGGCGACGACGGCGCCGAGCTGGGGGATCTCGTGGGCGATGATCGCACGAGGACCTCCGCGGACCTCTTCGAGCGCGAGGAACTCGCCACGAAGGCGCTTCGCTACCTCGAGGGTCTCGACGAGCGAGAGCGGCTGATCCTCGTCATGCGCTTCGGCCTGGATGGACAGTCGCGCCGCACGCTTGAGGAAGTCGGTGAGAAATTCAATGTGACCCGAGAGCGCATCCGCCAGCTCCAGAATGTCGGACTGCGGAATCTGAAACTGGCTCTGGAGAGCGCCACGGGCGAGGTTTGAGCGCGCGTCGGCGTCAGGACGGCGAGACGAGGCCAGCCTTGATCGCGTAAAGGGTTACGCCGACGGCGTCGTGAACATTGAGTTTGCGCATGAGGTTCGTGCGGTGGTTGTCCACCGTCTTGATGCTCACGCCCAGCCGGTCCGCGATCTCCTTGTTCAGCAGGCCCGCGGCCACGAGTCGCAGGACGTCGAGCTCGCGTTCCGTGAGGTTGGCCACCGACGGGGGGGGCGCCGAGGCCGTGCGCTTGAGTATCGCCTGTATCGCGGGGCTGAAGAACGAGGTGCCCCCGAGCACGGCGCGGATGGCCTTCTGGAGTGTGTCGATCGATGCGCCCTTTTCGACGAAGCCGTGGGCGCCCATCCTCAGGGAATCCGCCACGAGTTCGGCCGTGGCCTGACCCGACACGATGAGGGCCCGGCAGTCGCGCGTCCCGGTGCGCACCGCACGGAGCACGTCGAGGCCCGGCATGTCGGGCAACATCAGGTCCAGTATCAGGAGATCGGGGGCATGCTCGCGACACGCGGCCACCGCCTCATCGCCCCGGCTGCACTCGGCGACAATCTGGATGTCGCGCTCGCGATCGAGGATCATGCGGAGCAACTCGCGCAGCATCATGTGGTCTTCGAGTATGACCACCCGGTATTTTGACAGGGGGCGTGGCACAGATTAAGTAATTTAACCAATCAAAGTATGCCCGCCACGATCGAATTGCCAGCCGTTTTGGATTGTCTCCCGGACGCGGTCTGGTTGCTGGACGCCGGGGGGGCCGTGCGCTTTGCCAACGCCGCGGCGCGCGCGCTGCTGGAGTCCTCCAGCGGGGAGGGGCAGGAGGGGGTCGCCGATGCCACCCGCGCGCTGCAGGAATGCCTCGACCAGGTGCGTTTGCGCGGGGATGCCCCGGGCGAACGTTTCTCGGTGCGTCGATCCGGCCAGACCCGGTGGTATTCGGCGCAAGCGACCCGCTGCGACTGCGATGGGGGAAGGACGGTGCTGGTCTGGAGAGACGTGTCCGGTTCCAAGGATGCGGAGGATCGGCTCAGCCTGTTCCGGAGGGCGCTGAGCGACTGCAGCAATCCTGTGTGCATCGCCGACTGCAGGCAAAGGGACATGCCCCTGGTGTACGTGAACCGGAGCTTCGAGGTGCTGACCGGGTACAAGCCCACGGAGGCCATTGGGCGGAACTGCCGGTTCCTCCAGGGTGAGGAGCGCCATCAGGAGGCGATCGAAGAGATCCGGAGGGCGCTGGCCCGCGGGCAGAGTTGCCGCGTCGTGCTGAAGAACTTCCGGAAGGATGGCTCGATGTTCTGGAACGAGCTGTCGCTATCGCCGGTCCGCGACGATTCGGGCAGGGTCACGCATTTCCTGGGATTCCAGAATGACGTCACCCAGCTGCGCGAGGCGGAACTTGCCCTGATCAAGGCCCGCGATGCCGCCGAGTCGGCGGATCGCGCCAAGGGAGAATTCCTGGCGGTGATGAGCCATGAGATCAGGACTCCCATGCAGAGCGTTTTTGGTTTTACGGACCTGCTGTTGGCGACGTCCCTCAGCCAGGAGCAGCGGCGATTTGTGACCGTGATACGGTCGCAATCCGACGCCCTGTTGGCCATCCTCAACGACATATTGGATTTTTCGCGGTTAAAGTCCGGCGCGGTGATGCTGGAGGCGATCCCGTTTGGGATCCGGGAGGTCCTCGATGACGTCATGGCCACGGTCAAGGGCGCGGCCGAGGCCAAGGGATTGGAGGTGGAGGTCCAGTTGGACGGTGACGTGCCGCGGCTCGTGGTGGGGGATGCCGCCCGACTCCGCCAGATCCTGATGAACCTGCTGAGCAACGCCGTGAAGTTCACGGAGAGGGGCCGGGTGGTCGTCCGGGCGTCGGCGACGCAGGCCGCCCGGTGCGGGCGACACGACATCGGTTTTGAGGTTATCGACACCGGTCGCGGGATCTCTGAGGAAGAAATGCCCAAGCTGTTCCGTTCCTTCAGCCAGCTCGATGCGGCGGACGTGCGACGGCACGGGGGGACGGGGCTCGGGCTCGCCATCACCAAGAAACTTGCCGAGCTGATGGGCGGCGAGGTCGGCGTGCGCAGCTGTCCCGGCAAAGGCTCGACGTTTTGGGTCAGGCTGCCTTTCGACAAGATCGCGGAGGGCAAGGCCACCGCGAATCCGCGGCCGGGTCCAGCCGTTGACCCGGTCGATCCGAGTTTTGCCGAGAGGCACCCCATGCGGATCCTCGTGGTGGAGGATAACTCGCTGACCGCCGAGGTGGCATGCAGCTATCTCGCGTGGATGGGCTATCGGCCAGACCATGCGGCCAGCGCCTCGGCCGCGCTGGTGCTGGTGGGTCGGGAGGACTACGACGTCATCCTGATGGATCTCCAGATGCCGGACATCGATGGCATCGAGACCGCGCGGATCATCCGCGCCGCCTACGGTGATCGTCATCGGCCCCAGATCGTGGCGCTCACGGCTAACGCCATGGCGGGAGAACGCGAACGCTGCCTCGCGGCGGGGCTCGACGACTATCTGACAAAACCGATCGGCGTCGGGGCTCTGCGGACCGCGCTCCTGGTCGCCGAGGCCCGCGGCCAGGACCCGTGTCCGACGAGGCAATACGGTACGAGCGAGCGCGAGGGACAGACCGCGGATGGTGATCCCGTGCTTGACGGGGCGGCGCTCCGCCAGATGGAACGACTTGGGGGCGGTGTCGTCGCGCGGATGATCGCGCTCATGCGGCAGGATGCGCCCGACCACCTGAGGGAAATCGGCGCAGCCGCAGCGGCCGGCGACGCCGAGGCGCTCGGGCGGGCTGCGCATAAATTCAAGGGCGGATGTGCCGCCATTGGAGCCCGGAGGCTTGAGCACGACTGCGCGGCCATAGTCGAGGCCGCATCGCGGGGGGACCTTGCGGTGGCGGCGGCCCGGGTGGCGGGATTGGGCGAGGGATGGGAGGCCCTCTGCGCGGAACTCGAGGGCTTGGCGAAAACGCTTGCCTGATCTGGCAGGGGCAGCGCCCGCATAGCCCCAGGGTGCATTTTGGGGGGACGCGCGCGGTATTGCGCCGCGCGCCCCGGGGGCGCATACTGAGCTAATGGCTGACGAGATGGGATCAGGAGTGATGCCCGGCCAACTGTTGTTTGGCCGGTACGTCGCCCGCCAGTTCGTGAAGCGCAGTCAGCGGAGCGAGCTCTGGATCGGGGAGGACTCCAAGGCCAGGTGCTGGGTGCAGCTCGTCATCTGGGCGCCAGCCGTCAGGGCCGACACCACGAGGTACGGCCGCCTCAGGGGCTCCTTGATCCGGGCCGCGCAGATGAGGCACCCCAACATCGTCCGCGTGATGGACGTCCTGGACGATGGGAGACATGCGGTGCTGGTCATGGAGGCGCCGGAGGGACGCACTTGGGAGCAGATGCTGCGCGAGCGACGCCCGAGGCCCTTCGAGCCCGATGAAATCACGCGGGGCGTGCGGGAAATAGGTGCCGCCCTCGAGGAGGCGTGGCGCACACAGCAGCTCGCGCACGGAAGCGTTCGTCCCACGCAGGTGATCATCGGGCCGGATGGTTCTACGAAGCTGCAGGGGTTTGGCTTGGCCCCGGATATCGTGCCGGGGGATGAGCCCGGCGGCTGGCTGGAGGGTATCGAGGAGCACCTGATCTATCTGAGTCCCGAGCGGCTCCGTGGCGGCGAGCCCGGCCCGCGCGACGACGTCTACGGCTTTGGGATGACCCTCTATCGGATGATCGTCGGAAGGCCCCCCTACCTCGTGCGATCCATCGCGGACGCCTTGCGGCAGACGGATCCTCCTCCGCTCACGGACCAGCGGTTGGCGCTGGGCATCGAGGGTGCCCCGATCCCACCCGAATGGGAGCGGGTGGTGCTGGACTGTCTGGCGCGGGATCCGTCGATGAGGCCAGCGTCGCCGGCGGAGGTATGTCGCCGTCTGCTGGGTGGCGCCGAACCGGTGCCGCCACCGACGTTGGCAGCCATTCGCGAGGAGGAGGTGGGCCCCCCGGCGGAACGTGAGGAAGGGCCCTTTCGGATTCCGTCCAAACCCACCGCGCCGACATTCGCCCAAGCGCTGGCCCCGCGGGTGCAAGCGCAGCCGCCGCCGGCGCCGGTCATTCCCAAGCCCGCAGAACCGCTGCGGCAGGCCCCGGCCCCGGCGCTGTTTACCCCGTTCCAGGGACCCCCGCGCAAGCCCGGGACCGAACCCGAGGTGATGGTTCGGCCAAAGGAGCGGCCACCTTTGCCGAAGGCAAGGGATGGGAGAGAGGAGGCGTCGGCCGCCACGCCACCCAAGGCGAAGAAACGCCGCCCCGCGAATCTTGCCCTGGCGATCACGGTCGCCATCGCCGCGCTGATTTGTGTTGCCGGGATCGCCTTTCATTTTGGTCTGGCGGAACGCGTGCGGGGCCTGCTGGGCGCGAGATCCCTGGCCATCGGGGCCCCCGCAAAGGGCGGCCCATCGCATCTGGTCCTCGGCCAGGCACTATTTGCGGAGACGAAAATCGAGGCGGCCGTGAGCGAGTTTAGCCTCGCGCTGCAGACCGGCGAGGATCGTGCCGAGGCATTGTACTGGCGGGGGCGATGCTACATAATGCTGAAGAATTTCGATGCGGCAGTCGGTGAATTGGGCGCGGCAATCGAGGCGAGGGCGGGTTTTGCAATGGCGCACCTTTTCCGGGGTTTGGCGCTCGGCAAGATAGGCAGGCTCGCGGAGGCCCTTGAGGATTTCAACATGGCCATCGTGGCGGACCCCACGCTAACGGAGGCATACCACCATCGGGGCAGCGCGCTGCTGGAACTCGGGCAGCACGAGAAGGCCCTCGAGGATCTGAATCGGGTGATCAAGGCCAAGCCGGGATTCGCCGCATACTACGACCGTGGCCTGGCGCATTTTCACCTCGGGCGATTGTCGGAATCGATCGCCGATTTCGACGAGGCCATCAAGGAGAATCCGAGATATGCGCCGGCCCTCTACAACCGCGGGTCGGTCTATTTCCAGATGGAGCGGTACCGCGAGGCGGTCCGGGATTTCGGGGAAGCCGTGCGGGCCAATCCCCGGTATGAGAATGCGTTCTACATGCGCGGGGTGGCGAATCATCGCCTGGGCGATCACCTGCGCGCCATCGAGGACCTCAGCGAGGCGATACGCTTGCGCGCGGATTTTAAGGAGGCTTGGGAGCAGCGGGGTTTTGCGCGGCTGGCGGCCGGCGATTATCACAAGGCAAACGAGGATTTTGAGCAGGCGCGGAAACTGGCGGCCGCTTCGGGGGCGGCCACGCCTCCGGCGGCCGGAGGGGAGGCGGCACCGGCATCAGGCCCCATTCCGTCCCAGAGATTACTCGATCCCAAGGCCCTCATCGGACAGCCGCCCGCCGCTGGTCCAACACCCTGAAGGCGCCCCCCGCACCGGCGGGATCTGTCAGGAAGGCGGAGATGCTGTCCCGCGCCCGATCCGGCACCCACCTGCGAAGGAATTCGCCTTGAGGGCCGGTCCATTCGGTTCGCAACCCCTGCATCTCTCCCCACCTTCTCAGGTCGCTGAAATCCACGTCGGCGGTCAGGTCCTGATGGCCGGGCCGGAGGTAGGCGTCGGTTCCGCGGAGTGACTGGTGGTGCCAGTAGGCGCGGATCGAGCCGTGCGGCTGGGCGGGGAGATTCTCGCCTCCATAATCCATGGTCAGGATGGCCCCCTCTGACAGGGCCGGCACCCAGGATGCCAGCCACTCGGCGTACGACAGGTGCATCTCGAATCGATCTCCCTCGGCCGGATGGCCTGGAAGCCGGACCCTATCGGGACACCATCGCCGGGCGCGTTCGAGGTCGGGTTCGAGGAGAACTTCTTCAGGATGGCCGGGACCGAGTCGCACCCCCACCTCTCGCCAGCGGCCGGCGGACCACGCCCATTGGACCGCCGGGAATGCGTCGGCCACCTCGTTGGCGACGATGGTCGCCCTTCCCCGGCATGCCGCCAGCGCGGCGTTCATGTCGTCATGCCACCGGAAACGCCTGCCCCGCAGGCGCCGCATCTGGATCTCGCGGAGAGGGTGCGAAACTTCCACGATGTGATAACTGAGTCGGGCACGGGCCAAGGGCCCAAGCGCGTTGCTCAGAGCGAGGGCCAGCGACCCATCGCCGGCGCCAACCTCGATGACGTGCCAAGGGCGGAAGAGGCGGTTGCCGCGGCCATGCCCGGCGAGCCAGCGCGCCACCGCGATGCCGAGGATGGGGGACAACGACGGCGCTGTCGCGAAATCTCCCCGGGGCCCCACGCCGCGCACATGTCGGACATAATAGCCAACCCGCGGATGGTAAAGGGCGAATCGCATAAACTGCTCCACCGTGACGACGTCGCCCATGGCACGAGGCTGGAGCATCCCTCGGCGCGGCGCAACGGCGCACCTCTTCCTCCGCAACCGTGGGCTGGCTTGACCGGGGGCGGTATTTCCCTTCAATTCTAACCGTGCTCCAAGAGCAATTGCTCCGGATAGCGCGCGACAGCGAGGCCACGGAACTTGAACGTTGCGCCGACATCATCGGCCAGGCGTGCGACACGCAGGGCTCGCCCGTCTCTGCCTTGCTGGATGGCCAGCTTGTCGGGGAGTCAGTCTTTCTCCGCAATCTCGCTGCCGAGGTGGGTCTCCCGTGGTGCGAGGATCCTCCCGCGCAGGTGCCGGATTGGGTGCGCGAGCGATTCCCCGTCCGGCTCGCCGTGCGCTTCTGCCTCCTGCCGCAGGCCGACGAGGGCGATGCCATCCGCGTGCTGACCGCGGACCCTTTCAACCTCCAGGCCCGGCAGGCCGTGGCCCAGGAGGTGCCCGGCAAGGTCTCGTGGGGCATCGCCGCGCGCAGCCGCATCATCCGCTGCCTCCAGGAGACCTTCGGCGTGGGCGCCGATACCTTCGAGCAGATCCTTGCCGGTGGCATGGCACCCGTGTCCGATGACGACCTCCGCCAGGAGACCACCGTCCTGGACGAGGACGATTCCGAGGCGTCCGTCGCAAGATTCGTCAATCAGATCATCCGCGAGGCGCTCACCCAGAGGGCGACCGACATCCACATCGAGCCCATGGAGGACGATCTCCGCATTCGCTATCGGATCGATGGCGTGCTGCACGAGGTCCCCGTCCCATCCCAGATCAAGCTGCTGCGGGCGACGCTCCTGTCCCGCGTCAAGATCATGGCCCACCTGGACATCGCGGAGAGGCGGCTCCCCCAGGATGGCCGCATCAACCTGGAGCTGGAGGGCCAGCCGATCGACGTGCGCGTGGCCACGATCCCATCCGTCGACGGGGAGTCGATCAGCCTGCGCCTCCTGCGGCAGGAACGTTTCAATTTCGAGCGCCTTGGGCTCTGGCCGGAGGACGAGGCGGTGATCCGCGAGCTGATCGCGTTGCCCAACGGCATTATCTTGCTCACCGGCCCCACGGGCTGCGGCAAATCGACATCGCTCTACACCTTTCTTTCGTCGCTCAACACGAAGGACAGGCGCATTGTCACGATCGAGGATCCGGTCGAATACAAGCTCCCCGGCGTGATCCAGATCGCCGTTAAGCCGGAGATCAACCTGACGTTCGCGGCGGGCCTGCGCAGCATCCTGCGCGGCGACCCCAACGTGATCATGGTGGGTGAGATGCGCGACTTTGAGACGGCCGAGACCGCCATCCGTGCCGCGCTCACCGGGCACCTTGTCTTCAGCACGCTCCACACCAATGACGCTGTCGGTGGCATCACGCGGCTCATCGACATGGGCGTGGAGCCTTTCCTGGTCTCGACTTCCGTGCGCGCATTCCTGGCGCAACGCCTGGTGCGGGTGCTCTGCTCCCACTGCAAGAAACCGGCGCACTACTCCGCCGAATACCTGCAGAAGATCGGTTATCCCGCCGGGCGGGGGGGCGCGCTGTTCGAGGCCAACGGATGCGAGCGGTGTCGTTTCACGGGGTTCCAGGGGAGGACGGCGCTTTTCGAGATCTGCAAGATGTCGGATGCGGTGTCGGAGCTGGTGGCGAAGAATGCGCCGGCCGGGACGATCAAGGCCGCGGCGCTGAAGCAGGGCATGCTGCCGCTGCGGATCGCGGGTTTCCGCCGCGCGGCCGCAGGTGCCACGACCATTGAGGAGGTCCTGCGCGTCACCATCCAAGATTCGGGGGGTGCGATCGGATAGGCGGCCCGCGCGGGCCGGGATCGCAGTGACATGAGCGTCTTTGTTTATGAGGCCGTGCGCCCGAGCGGCGAGCGGGTCAGTGGCACCCTGGATGCGGCGGGTCGTCCCGAGGCCCTGCGGGAGCTGACGCGGTTGGGCCTGCAGGCCCTGCGGCTGGATGTGGAGGGCGCGCGCGCTGCTCCCGGCGCCAAGGTGGTGCCGGGGGCCAAGGCGGGCCCCGGGATCGAGACGGTGCGCCTGCGCAAATCCGAGGTGCTTCTCTTCACCGAAGACCTCGCGGACCTGCTCGATGCGGGCATGCAGCTCGAGCCGGCGCTGCGCATCATGGAGGAGCGGCAGCAGAACCTGAAGCTCCGGGGCGCCGCTCGCTCGCTCCGGGCACAGGTGCGCGAGGGCGTCAGCTTCGCAAGGGCCTTGGGCCGGACATCCGGGAGCTTTGGAGACCTCTACTGCAATCTGGTGGAGGCGGGTGAACTCAGCGGATCGCTTTCGCAGATCCTCCGCAAGCAGGCCGAGTATCTTGCCGCGACGCAGGAGTTACAGAGTCGCATCGGCAGCGCGCTCATTTACCCGGCGCTGCTGGTGGTGGCGATCGCGCTGATGCTCGTCGTCTTCGTGCTCTTCGTTATTCCGAGGTTCGTTGGCCTTTTCTCGGCGATGGACTCCGACATGCCGGCCGTATTCCGCATGCTCCTCTCGGTGCGCGCCTTCGTGGAGCACTACTGGTGGCTGGTGTTGGGCGGTGGCGGACTAATCGGAGTTGGCATCTGGAGCGGTTTGCGCAACCCCGTGGGCAGGCGGTGGTGGCACGAGTTTCAGCTCAGGATTCCGGTGCTGGGATCTGTCATGCGGCTTCGCATCGAGGCCCAGATAACCCACACCCTCGGGGCCCTCGTCACCAACGGCCTGCCACTGCTCAAGACCCTGCAGCTCACAAACCGCGCCAACCCGAACCTCTACCTCCAGGAGCGCTTCGAGGATGTCGTCAAGGCCGTCGAGGAGGGTGGCAGCCTCAGCCGCGCCCTCGCTCGCACGGGCGCACTGCCCGCCACCAGCATCGACATGATCACCGTAGGCGAGCAGACCGGACGGCTCGGCCCCGCGTTGACCAAGATATCCAAACGCGAGGAGAAACGCCTCACGGTCGCCATGGAGCGGCTCACGCAACTCATCCCTCCCCTCATCATCGTCATCATGGCCCTCGCGGTCCTCTCCGTGGCCTACTCGATCTACACCGGCATCTACGAGTTCATCGGCGGACTTCAGACAAAATAGGCGGAAAGAAGCGGCATCCCCCGGGCGGTGGGGCCGTGGCAGCCTGGCAGCTCGTTGAAAAACCCACACAACAGCCGCGTTGGGTATGGGAGGGACGCCTGCCCCGGCGTCCGCGTCCCACCGGGTAGCGAAAGGCGCCTGTCACGCGCGGCCCGCGAGGCCGCGGGCCCTCCCTGGGGAATCGGGCCACGCACGCCATCATGTGGGATCTTTGACGTATTTGAACGGGCTGCTAGGCTTGAAACTGGGGCCGTCGCCAGCGTCTGATCTCCCGTGCACTTGAGCGCAAGGGGAAAGGCACGTACATTGACCCGAAGAGACGACACTCCGCCTGGATAAGTTCGGCGGGCCATCGAAGAGAGATCGGGAGGCGTTTTATGGAGGGGAGCAGATCTTGGTCGCGCGTTCTTGCCATCGTCGGCAGTGTGGCCATGGTGATCGGAGCCATCGATCCCCTGGAAGGATCGGTCATCATCCTCGTGGGTAGCGGGCTGGTTGCGTTCGGGGCTTTTCTCGGTCGGGGCGAGCGCCGCTTGTTCGCTTATAGGTTGTGGGTCTTCGTTTTGATTGCGATAGGGGTGGGGGCATTGTGGGGGCTGAGTGCGGTCGGGGGCTTTGGGGGCCAAGCGCGTTCGGTTTGGTGGGGAATGCTGGTCCTGCCTTACGTGATTGGCTGGTTGATGGGCATATGTGGGCCGGGGTCTCCGCGTTGGCTGCTGTGGTTGGGCATTGGCGTTGGCCTGTGGTATGTGACGATACTCGCGATGGTTCTGAGCAAAGCTTTTGCTCGACCGGGTATGTCGGCCGTGCCGGCCGTGGTCATCGCCTGCATCGGCGTCCTGACCATCGGCGCATGCATCTACCGACTGAGAAAGCGGACCACGGGGTGACAGCGACTTGTGTGCCGGGGGTCGACCCTTGATTCTATTGTCATTGGGGGTGACGTTGCGTTTTGGAAGAATTCTGTGGCATGATGTGTGTGGAGCACCTGTAAGACCAAGGTTTGGCGGCGATGCCGGTCTATCGAGTTGATTTTCACCATCATGTGGACACCGATCCGGAGGACGTGATCGGGTACAGCGCCGCGGAGCTGGCCGCGGCGGCGCGGGGGCACGGCCTGGATGCGATCGCGATCACGCCGCACGACGGGCTGTTTCATGATCCGGCCGCGGTGGAGGCGGCGGCGCGGATCGGGGTGCTGCTGATCCCGGGCATCGAGAAGAAGATCGGGGGGCGCGAGGTGCTGATCCTCAACGTCCGCCCGGGCGAGGTGCCAGAGGGGTTTTCGTTCGACGACCTGCGGCGGATGAAGGCATCCTTGGGGGATCGCATCCTGACGGTCGCGCCGCACCCATTTTACCCGATAAGGACGAGCCTGGGCCGCGCGCTGGACGAAGTGGGGGATTGCATCGACGCGGTGGAGGTGGCGCACCTTCACGGATTCGGAATCGACCCGAATGCGCGGGCGCAAAGGTGGGCGACGGAACGCGGCAAGCCGCTGCTGGCGAACTCGGACACCCACGATCTTGCCCAGCTCGGTCGAAATTTCACGGAGGTGGAGGCCGATGAACTGGACACCGTCTCCCTGTTTCGCGCGATCCGGGCGGGACGCAGTCGCGCGCGGACGACGCCAATATCTTTTCTGGGGCTGGTGCGATTCGCCTTCGGTGTCGTCTTGTACCAGACCGTGGCGAGGCTAGCGTTGCGCGATGGACGACGCATCGATCGGATCATTTCTTGAGCTTCTGAGATTCCCGAGCATCTCGACGCAGCCGGAGCACCGGGGCGACGTGGGGGCGTGCGCGCAATGGGTGCAGGCGCGTTTTCAGACGATGGGCCTGGAGGCGGAACTGTGCCCGACGCCGGGCCATCCGGTGGTGCTGGCGCGCAACGCGCACCGCCCGGGCCGGCGCACGGTGCTGATCTATGGGCACTACGACGTGCAGCCCGCGGATCCGATCGAAATGTGGGAGCACCCGCCGTTTGAGCCGCGGATCCGCGACGGGGTGGTGACCGCGCGCGGGGCGACAGACAACAAGGGCCAATTCTTTGCGCACATGCTGGGGATCGAGGCGGCGTTGCGGGAGAAGGGCGAGTTGCCCATCAACCTCATATTCCTGGTCGAAGGGGAGGAGGAGGTGGGCAGCCCGAGCCTGGTCCCGTTCTTGGAGGCGAACCGGGAGCGGCTTCTGTGCGACGTCATTGCGATTTCGGATACGGGGATGGTGGCGCGCGGGCATCCGACATTCTCGTATGGCCTGCGCGGGCTGACGGCCCTGGAGGTGCGGGTGACGGGTCCGGCGACGGATCTGCATTCGGGCATCTACGGCGGCGCGGTGGCGAACCCTGCCGCGGTGCTCGCCCGGCTGTTGGCCTCTTTGCACGATGCGGACTATCGGGTGACCGTGCCCGGTTTTTATGAGAGGGTGCGACCGATCGAGGGCTGGGAGCGGGAGACGTGGGCGGCACTGCCCATGAACGAGGCGGCGATCCGCGAATTGACGGGCGTGCCGCAACTCGACGGCGAGGCGGGTTACAATGCCCTGGAACGAATCTGGGCGCGGCCCACGGCAGAGATCAATGGGATGGGCTCCGGCTATCAGGGGCCGGGCAGCAAGACGGTGCTGCCGGCCCACGCCTTCGCGAAACTCACATTCCGCCTCGTGCCGGATCAGGATCCGATCGAGGTGCAGGACAAGGTCATCGCGCACCTTCGCGCGAAGTGCCCGCCCTCCGTCCGGTTGGAGATCGAGCGGGGCCACAGTGGAGCGCCCTACCTCGTCGATCCGCGGGAGGGGTTTGGCTCCGCGGCCGCCCGCGCGTTGAAGAAAACCTTCGGCGGCCGTGAGCCCGCGCTTGTCCGCGAGGGGGGCAGCGTGCCGATCGTGGCGGATTTCAAGCGGATTCTGGGCGTGGACACGCTCCTGCTGGGCCTGGCCCTTCCCGATTGCAGGATCCACGCGCCAAACGAGAATTTTCCGTTGGAGAATCTGGAATACGGCATGCGCCTGAACATGGTTTTGCTGGAGGAGATCGCCGCCGCTTAACCGATCGCCTGAGGCGATTGGCCCCGCCGTGGTTTTTGCCGCCCGCTATTGCCGAAAGAACGAGGCGATCGCCGCGACGACGGCCTCGATCTGTCCGGGCGTCAGTTCCGGATACATGGGCAGCGCGAGGCTCTCGGCGGCGGCGCGTTCGGCGGCGGGAAAATCTCCCTGTCGGTAGCCGAGCTGTTTGAAGCACTCCTGCTGGTGGAGCGCCAGGGGGTAATAGATCTCGCTCCCGATGCCGCGGGTGGCGAGGTGTGCCCGGAGGGCGTCGCGGCGCGGGGCGCGGATCACGAACTGGTGGTAGACGTGGCGACGATGGGGAAGCTCGATGGGCGGGACGATCCCGTCGCCGGCATTGGTCGATTCGCGCGCGAGGCCGGCCTCCGCGAATAGTCGCCTGTAGCGGTCGGCCACGTCGCGGCGCGCCTGCTGCCAGCCTTCGAGGCGGCGGAATTTCACGCGCAGGACGGCGGCCTGAATGGCATCGAGCCGGAAATTGCCGCCTACGGATGCGTGGTAGTAACGTGGTTCCATGCCGTGGTTCCGGACGCGTCGGAGGGCCTCGGCAATTCGCGGATCGTCGGTGGTCACCATGCCGGCATCGCCCGCGGCGCCGAGATTCTTGGTGGGATAGAAGCTGAAACAGCCCACCAGCCCGAGGGAACCGGTTCGCCGCCCATTGAATTCTGCCCCGATGGCCTGTGCCGCGTCCTCGATCACGGGGAGGTTGCCGCGCTGGGCGATCTCGCGGATCGCGTCCATCGCCGCGGCCTGCCCGTACAGGTGGACGGGCATGATCGCGCGCGTGCGGGGGGTGATCGCGCCGGCGATTTTGCCCGCGTCGATGTTGAATGACGCCGGTTCGATGTCCACGAACACGGGGCGAGCGCCAAGGCGATGGATGCAGCCGGCGGTCGCAAAGAACGTGTAGGGGGTGGTGATGACCTCGTCGCCGGGGCCGATGCCGAGTGCCATCATGGCGGCGAGGAGGGCGTCCGTGCCGGAGGACATGCCGACCGCGTTCGCGCAGCCGCAGTATTCGGCCAGTTCCCGCTCGAGCGCCTCGACCTCCGGTCCAAGGATGAAGCGCCCCGAGGCCATGACCTTCAGGACGGCGGCCTCGGCCTCTTCTCGGATCGAGGCGTATTGGCCTGCCAGGTCGAATTGCGGGACCGGGGTGTGCGTGGGCGCGTCGCTCATTCGGGGACGTGAGCCTATCCTATAGGCGGTGGGGATGGACAGCGTTTTCCGGCGACGGTCACGGGCAGAATCGGTGACGGGACGCATCTGGGGCGTGGCTGTCAGTCGAGCGTCTGGCGGTAGCGCTTGACGCCGACGACGATGGCCACGACGGCGAAGAGCGCGACCGGCCACATGAAGTACATGGTCTCGGATACCCCGTGGCCCTTGAGGAACACGCCGCGCACGGCGCGCAGGAAGTGGGTCAACGGCAAGCATTCGCCCAGCCACTGCGCCCAGAGGGGCATGCCGCGGAACGGGAACATGAATCCAGAGAGGAGGATCGAGGGCAGAAAGAAGAAGAAAGCCATCTGCACCGCCTGAAGCTGGTTTGTGGCGAGCGTCGAGAACGTCAGTCCGACGGAGAGGTTGGCGATGATGAAGATGAATGTCGCGCCGAACAGGACGAGGGGGTCGCCCTCGACGGGGACCTGAAAGATGATGATCGCTGCGGCCAGGATCAGCAGGAGCTGGACGTAGCCAACAAGGATGTAGGGGACGATCTTCCCGAGCATGACCTCGGTGGGGCGCGCGGGCGTGGCGAGGAGCATTTCGATGGTGCCGCGCTCGCGCTCGCGGGTCATGGCCAGGGCGGTGATGATGACCATCGTCATCGTCAGGACCACGCCCATGAGCCCGGGCACGACATTGTATTGGGTGATGCGCTCCGGGTTGAACTTTCGATGCATGCGCAGGTCGAACGGCGGCGGGCCGGAGGCAAATTGGGCGAGTGGGCCCTTCAGGTCATGGCGGAGCGCGGAGGTGGCCATCTCGGATACCGCCGCCAGGGCGTTGCCCGTGGCGGCCGGGTCGGTCGCGTCGGCTTCCAGGAGCACGGCCGGTCGTTCGCCCCGGGCGATGTGACGAGAGAAGTCCTCCGGGATGTTGAGCACGAACTGGACTTCACCCAGGGAGAGCATGCGGCGCGCCTCGTCCTCGGAGGCGACCTCGCCCACGATCTGGAAGTATTCGCTGTTGCGCATGGCCTCGACGATGCTGCGCGCGAAAGGGCTGCGGTCGCGGAGCACGACGGCGGTCGGGAGATACTTCGGATCGGTGTTGATGGCGAAGCCGAAGATCATGAGCTGGATGAGGGGGATGCCGACCATCATGGCGAAGGTCAGGCGGTCGCGGCGCATCTGGACGAATTCCTTGACCGCGATGGCGGCGAATCGGCGGAAGGAGAGTGGCGGGCGGGTCATGACCTATTTACAGAAGGGGCGTGGGAAGGATGGGTTTTTGAACAGAAGATCGCGAAGGAAGCGAAGATTTTCGGGCTCTTTGTTTCCTTTGCGTTCTTCTGCTGAAGATCCATTTGTTTACGAGACCTTCTGTTAGAGTATTTTCCGTTCACTGGGTGCCCGAGCTTCGCATGAGGCGGATAAAGGCATCCTCGAGCCCCGGTTCGATTTCGGTCCACCGGTGGGGATCGCGGCGGTGTGGCGCGATCGCTGCCGCGAGTGCGCCGCGATCGGAACCGCTGACGTGCAGGGCATCGCCGAAGGCGGCGACCTGTTCGACGCCGGGCGTTTTTCTGAGGAGGGTGGCGAGTTCGGCGAGGCGCGGGCCCTGGACCTGCCACGTGAAGATTCCCGCCTGCCGGACGATCTCGTCGACCGAGCCCTGGGCGAGGAGTTTGCCGTAGGCGATATAGGCGAGGCGGTGGCAGCGTTCGGCCTCGTCCATGTAGTGGGTGGTGATGAGGACGGTGAGGCCTCCGGCGGCGAGGCCGTGGATCTCGTCCCAGAATTCCCGCCGGGCCTTGGGATCGACGCCGGCGGTGGGTTCGTCGAGGAGGAGGAGTTCCGGGGCGTGGAGGAGGCAGGCGGCGAGGGCGAGCCGCTGTTTCCATCCGCCCGAGAGGGTCCCCGCCAACTGCCGTCGGCGCGACGACATGCCGAGGCGCGCGAGGCCGGCGGCGACGGCCCCCCGGCGATCGGGCACGCCGTAGACGCGGGCGATGAAATCGAGGTTTTCCTCGATCGAGAGATCCTCGTAGAAACTGAAGCGCTGGGTCATGTATCCGACGCGGCGCTTGATGTCATCGGGCTGGCCGAGGATGTCGAAACCGAGGCAGCGCCCCTGACCGCCGTCGGGTCGGAGCAGGCCGCAGAGCATGCGGAGGAACGTGGTTTTTCCGCTGCCATTGGGCCCGAGGAATCCGAATATCTCGCCGCGGCGGACGCGCATGGGAATATCGTCCACGACGACCCTGCCGTCGAAGCTCTTGGTGATGCCCGCGACGTCGATCGCGAACGGTGCGTCCTCCTCGCTCATGGGCCCTGGGTTGGTATCCAGACATCGACGGGCAGGCCGGGATGGAGGTGATTGGCGGCGGCTGCCGGAATGGAGAGTTCGACCATGAAGACCAACTTGCGGCGCTGGTCGCGGCTGAAAATCACGGGCGGCGTGTATTCCGCCTGCGGCGCGATATAGGTGACTGGGGCATCGATGGTCGCCCCGCCGTCGGTGGCGATCCTCAGGTTCATGCCGTGCCGGATTGCCGTGAGCTGGGCTTCGCCCAGGAAGAAGCGGACCTTGAGGTTGCCGGGCGGCAGGAGGGAGACGACTGGTTTCCCGGCGCCGACCCATTCTCCCTCCCGGTAGAGGGTATCCTGGACCAGCGCGGTGATGGGGGCGGCGACGGTCCTCTGGTCCAGTTGCCACTGGGATTGCCTGAGGGATGCTTCTGCGGCGGCGACCTCCGCGGTCCATTCGCGTGCGGCCTTGCGCACGGCGTCGATCTCCTCCGGGGAGATCACTTTGTCGACGAACAGCTTCTCGGCGCGCGCGTCATCTGACTCTGCCTTGGCGAGCGCGGCGCGGGCTTTTTCAAGGCGCTGGGAGGCCTCGCGCTGGGCGGCGGCCTCCGCCTCGTGTTCGAGTCGAAACAGGGGCGCGCCCTGGGAGATCTGGTCGCCGCGCTTGACGGAGAGTTTTTCGAGAGTGCCGGAGAGCACGGGGGCGACGTAAACGAACTCGGCCTCGACGTAGCCGGGGACACGGCCGGGGTCCTTTCGGTCGCAGCCCGCGAGGAGAAGGGCCGCGGCGGCGACCCCGAGGGCGGTCCCGGCGGCGACAATCTGATGCGACGGTGGAGCACGCATTCCCTGATCGAAGTAAATACGTGGGTACCGCGGTGTGTCAAGAGATGCCGGGGGCAAGGGCGGTTTCGGTGTCCGCCGCCACGGGCCTTATCCGTCGATCTCGATGGCGCGGCATTGCTCGCGCCAGCCCGGGAAGTTCCAGGCATTCGGGAACTCGCGGCAACGCTGTGGCTTCACGGGGTGGATCGCGCATCCCGTCCCATCGAAAAAAATGCAGGAGTGATCGGGGCGACTGCGGAGCATGAGACCAGTCCTGCTCGGCAGGAGGTCCAGGTATTCCGCGACCAGCCTTTGCTCCGTGATGCCAAGGAAGGCGCTCACGCGCGCGATCGTGGGGCCGTCGATGCGGACGAAGCCCGGCCATCTGCAGCAGTTCCCGCAGCGCTGGCAGAGATACCCCTTTGGGGGGCCGGGGCGGTGGAGAGGCGGTTCGTTCACGTGGTCGTTCTGTCGGGTGGCGGAGTCATGCCGAACAGTTCAGCGACCTTCGCGGTGAGATCATCGGCGGTGTAAGGTTTTTGTATGAAGCCCACGGATTCGGAGGGATTGAGATTCTCCATGACGTCGGCCTGAGGGTATCCCGAGGAGAGGATTATGCGGAGGTCGGGTTTAAGCATGCGCAGGCTGGTGAACACTTCGCCGCCCCCCATGACGGGCATGGTGACATCGAGCAGCACGAGGCTGAGATCACCGATATGCTCGACGGCGGAGTCGATGCCCTGTTTCCCATCGGCGGCCGTCTCGACCCGGAATCCCATCTGATCCAGAATCTCGGCGGCCACGCTGCGGACCGATTCTTCGTCATCCACGACCAGCGCGAGCCCCGAACCCCGGAAGCCCGGAAGGGGCTTGGGCGGCGGCTGGGGGGCGGGTGGGCGGTGCGGGGGGAAGCACAGTCGGAAACGGCTGCCGCGACCTGGGACGCTCCAGGCGGCGATGCCTCCGTTGAACGCGCGCATGAGGCCGAGTGCCTCGGCGAGACCGAGGCCGCCGTGTCCCTGGCGCGTTGTGAAGCAGGCATCGAAGATCCTGCGCATGGAGTCGGGCGGGATGCCCTCCCCCTGGTCGGCGACCTCGATCCAGACCGCATCGTTGTTTTCGATAGGTTCGCCGGCGTAGCGGCTGTCCTCAGGCAAAGGACTGCCGGAGCCCGTGAGGATCCGGACGGTGCCGCCGGCCTCGCCATAGGCCTGGGCGGCGTTCTCCACGAGTGCGGTGAGGGCGGTCTCGATATTGGCCGTTTCGCCGCGGACGAGCGCGACGCTGGGTCCCGCGTCGATCTGGAGCGTGCAGCCCTTGGGCAGCTCGCGCGCCAGTTGGGGTTGCGCGTGGCGCACCAGGTCGCTGACGTCGATGGGCCTGAGCCGCGATGGGCCGTGACCGGCGTAGGCGAGGAGCCTGCGCGTGAGTTCGGTGGTCTGCTCGGCGGCCTTCAGAAGTTGCTCGACGTTGAGGCGCGCCCGACTGACGGGCGAGATGTTTCGCGCCGCCAGCGACGCGTGGCCGGTGATCCCGACGAGGAGATTATTGATATCGTGCGCCGCGCGGCCCGCAAAGGTCGAGAGGCTATCGAGTCGTTCCCTGTCGGCCTGTTCCTCCCATGCGCGGGCGAGCGGTCCGATGTCGGCGACGACACCCGCGATGGTCGCGGGCTCTCCTTCGCGCCGCGGCTGCACGAGCCGCGCGACGAGCGCGAAATGTCGACCCGCGTGATGCTCGGGAGATTTGAGGGGGACGCACGCCGAGCCATGAGAGAGGCAGTCGGCGAGCGTCATGGCGAATGGGTCGCGAGGGTCTGGCGACTCGTCTGGTTTCGGGAGCAGGGCCAGGGCGTCGGCGTCGGATCCGCCGGACAAGAGGATGCGCCCTTCGGCGTTCGCCAGGAACAGGGCGGCGGGCATGGCGCCGAAAGCGTCTCGGAAGCGCCTGGCCTCGGCCTCGAGCGACTGCATGCCGTGACGGGTGCCGGATTGGTCGCGGGCGAGGACGATGGCCCTGTTCTCCCGAGCGACTGGATCGTGGTAGGCCGAGACCAGCGCCGAGAAGAAGCGTGCGCCCCCGGCCAAAGTATAGACGATCTCCCGCGTGCGGCCCGTATCAAGGGCATCGCGCACGGCCTCGTGGAGTCGGGCGGCAACTTCCGCCGAGAAGACATCTTCGAGGCGGCAATCGCGCAGCGTCGATGGTGGCGGTTGGAGGTTGGCGTCGTCGGCATTGAGCGCCTCGACCACATCGCCGTGCTCATTGACAACGAATGCGAGGTCGGGCAGCGACCGGAGGAGTGCGATGTGGCGGTCCTCGGTGTGTTCGCGCGCGAGGTAGCTGGGCAGCCAGCGCACCAGCTCGAACAGGGGGCGGCGCTTTTCGGGATGGGAGCGCAACAGCGAGAAATAGCGGAGGTAGATCTCGCCCAGCGGCACGAGCAAGGCGGTCGAGAACACGAATTGGGCCATGTCGCGTCGGATAGCGCTGCCGAGACCGGGACGCGCCCCCTCAAAAAAGGCGCCGAGCACGACTGCGCTGACGCAGGAGGCGGCGACGAGGGCGACATAGAAGCGGAGCCAACGGGAGAGGAATGGCGTCCGGTTGGCGAGCAACTGATAGGAGAGGCAGACGCTAACCAGGACGCAGGCGAAGGCCAGCGCCTGCGCGACGTAGCATTGAATCAGGGGCCATGTCCCCGGATTTGCGGCCGCGCCGTTGCGGATCAGCGCCCAGTGTCCGAAGGCGACGGCGGCGAAAACGAAGACGCATCCGAGGAACAGTGATCGGACTCGCGGCGAACCATCGTGGACGTAGATGAGGAGCAGGGTGAAATAGGCATTGGCCCAGAACACCATGCCGAGCGGGTCGAGCGTGAGGGGGGCCACGTCCGCCGAGAGCACCTGCCAGGATCGGAGGGTGGCACCACCGGCCACGAGGCAACCCAGCAGGAGACCCACCGGCAAAGCGCCCCATCGGCGGCCAAGCCAGTGAGCCGCCAGCACGCCGCATTCGGCGCCCAGCAGCGATGCGATGAACGTTTTCACCAGCGATCCCCGTCAAGAACCCCCGTAGCTTAATACAGGAGGGGGTGCTCGGATAGCGAATTCCGATATTTCCCAGGCTGGCGGCTGTGAAATATCCGGGCTAGACCGCGTCGAATCGAAAGGTAAAACGCTGCTCATGCTAAAGAGGTGGGCGGGGCATCCGGCCTTTCCGTTTGTGGCGCCGTTCGCGCTGTTCATGGTCTTTCTCGCTTTGGAGGGGCCGCTGGGTCGGGTGCCGGTTTATCCGATCAAGGCGCTTTGCGTATTGGTGCTGGTGGGATGGCTTTGGCGTCGCCTGCCGAATTTTCGCGTCGTGGCCCCGCTGGGCAGCGTCGCGGTCGGGATTATCGTATTCCTCTTGTGGGTGGGTCTCGACCCGTTCCTGCCGTGGCTGGAGGGCGCGCGTTTAACTTTTCCGCCCCGCGCCGGTGGCATCGACCCCTCGGCCATCGGATCCCCTTTGCTTTCGCGGGCTTGGGTTGCGGTGCGGCTTCTTGGCGGAGCGGTCGCGGTCCCCATCGCCGAGGAGCTGTTCTGGCGCGGGTGGCTGATGCGGTGGTTAATTGATGAGGAATTCACGAAGCATGAGATTGGAGCATGGCAGCCGAAGGCGTTTGCGATCACCACCGTCGCCTTTGCTGTTGTGCACCCCCAGGTTTTCGTAGCGCTGGTCGCGGGCGCGATCTACGGCTGGTGGGTCGTGCGCACAAAGAGCCTATGGGATGTCGTCCTCGCCCATGGCGTCACCAACCTGATCCTGTACACGTGGGTCGCGGCCTCCGGCCGCTGGTACTTCTGGTGATGTCGGGTGTCGCGGGCGCCCACTAGCCTGCATATTTCACGCTGCCGCGTGAAATATGCAGGCTCAAAGGAAAACCGCGCTCCGAAGGACGCGGCTTTGAAGGGTCTGGGGCCACCGGTCCGCGAAACACACTCCGCAACCGCGAAAAAACCCAGTCTTTGCCTGACCTTTCCCAATAAATGGCTTTCATGGCGCGGTTTTCCCAGAGTCTGGAATTTCACAGCCGGCAGGCTGTGAAATATCCAGGCTTAGCCGGTAGAAACGGCGCTCTCCGGCCGCGCCAGGGCATCAGCGGGAGAGATCATTGCCGTAGGAGAGCGCTTGCGCGCGATTCGCGGAGACGGACGGGGATTGCGGGAAATCGCCTGCAAGCAGGCTCCCACAAACCCGTCCAAACGCTCACGCGTTCGGCTGCGAGATGCTCATTTGCGTCGGCGCCGCCCCCACCAGACGACGCCCAGCCCCAGCGCGGCCAGCGGCAGGAATGCGCCGGGTTCCGGGACGAGCGTATAAGTGTAGAGGACGTAGACGGCGCCCAGAGACCTGTTGTTGAAAGCGCGGTAGTAGTAGTCGCCGAGGCCCTCGACGGTTGATCCCGCCAGCGCCTTGACATCGACCGCGAAGTTCGAAGAGCCGAAGTAGAGGGAGTTGTACATGTTCGTCATCAGCGCGCTGGCTGATGCCGTCGACGTCAGGTTTGAGAATAGGGCGTAATCCGGGCCGCTTTTGAAGTTGCCGTCGGAAGGCGCGAGGTTCGTGCTGACCAGGAGTTCGGAGTGAGGGGCGAGGACGGCGATGGGTCCGGGGTTTGTTGTGTAGGTGGTGCCCTGGGCCTGGATGCTGGCCGTAGCGGTTACGGCGGCATTGTTTTCCACTTCCGCGTCGAAAGTATTGGTCGCGTAGACACCGACCTCGATGCTCAGGACGCTGCCAAAGTACCAGAGATCGGTGTTGAGCTGCTGGAGGTAGACTTGAAACAGGGGCGAGGGGTTATTCGTGGACCATGTCGCGTTGAAGCGGGCGGTATTTGTGACGACGGTCTGCGCGAGGGAAGACGCCGCGCCCAGCATGGTCGCACACACGGCAAGAAATGATTTTCTCATGCTCATACGTGTCGTCTTTCGCGCAGAAATCATTGCTGGCCATCACTCCACCACATAAGCGGCAGCGGGGTGCTGGGCCGATCATCCCAGCGGCCCCGAATAGCTGACCATCAAGTGGCATGATGTGGACAAATCGAACGGTGTATAGTGCGCATCAGTGGATTTAATGGATGGCCAATGGAAAGGTACGCAATCTTAATAACAAGATGGGTTATCTGGCTGTCTGCGTGTCATTGGGCCGTGTGCGTCCGGGCACTGGAAAAACAAGAACCGCATTTTGAGCATTGGGTTTGAAGGGGCGGCGTGAGGATCTGGCGCCAAGGACCCACGGGTTTTCGCGGGCCATGGTTGTGCTGGTCAAAGACGCGGGGCCGGTTATGATGAAAACATGTCTTCGGAGATCGCACAATTTGTTGAGCATGGCGCTTCGCGCGTCACGCCGCAGGTGATCGGCCGCCTGCTGCACAAGCTGCCGATGCTCAAGGCGGAATTCACGCAGATCGACGAGCCTTCGCTGCCGCACCTGATCGACCAGCTGGAGTTCCTCGCCGATGTGGTGGAGGATGTGGCCGACGGCAGCTACCAAAACCTTCCGTACCATGCGTTTGCTGTCGCGGCGTTCGCGCTCATCTATGCGCACAAGGCCGTCGACATCATACCGGATGAAGTGCCGGGCATCGGCCATGCGGATGACTCGGCCGTGGTCCGTTACGCCCTGCTGCGTTACCGGACCCAGTTCGAGGCCTACGCCATTTCGCGGGAGCTTGATTGGAGTACCATCACGACCGCCCCGTGAGGGACGGTCGCGTGACCCGGCGAACCGTTGAACGGTTCCGTCGCCGGTCCGCCGGCGACATTAGATTCGCAGGGGGGCTTTGAAAACGGCGCCGCCGCGGGCGCGCGGCACTCACTCGTCTTCCAGGGGATTCAGGGGGTTGGCCTCGTCGGCCTCCGAGCGTTTCATCAGGAACCAGCAGAGGGCGACAAGCCCGAAAACGAACGCGACCCCGACGGCGATCTCGATATAGCGCATGGTGGGGTTGCTCCAGTCCATCGAGTCGAAGAATGGCCAGGCCTCCAGCAACGGCTTCCGGTAGCAGAGGTATTCGTGGATCTCGACGCTGCGCGCGATGCGCTCGAAGAGGTCGAGATATCGGCGCGCGTCGGCCTCGCGGCAATAGAAGTTCAACTGGATGCCGCCCTGCTGGGTGAGGATCAGGGCCGCGACGGTACGCATGGGCTCGCCGCTTTTCGCGGGGCGCGTGAGATTGAGCCAGACGATGTTCGCGTCGGGTTCGTAGGCGAAGGTGCCCGCCGTGGTGAGCGAGAAGACGCCGCGGCTGCCATCCTCGCGGAAAGGCCCGCCGCCGGGAAGCACGCGGTCGATGGTGGGGACATCGACGAGCTGTTTTCTGGAGATGCGGCCGCGTGCATGGACATCGATGAGGCAATATGGCGGAGTGAACCACTCTTTGACGGGTCCCTCTTGAAAGCCGTGCTTGTAATTCTGGGAGTAGGTCTGGTCGGTCAGGAAGCCGTGGGTGGCCGCGCCATCGACGAAGCGCGCCATGTTGAATCCCGGGATCTCGAGCCATTCCGATGGCACGCGGATGGTGAACTGATCGGCGTCGTATTTCAGGACCTGCCAGTCGAGACCGTAGGGGGGCGGGGGTTCCCCGAACTTCGGGTCTGCGGCCCGCGCGGGCCCTGCGGCGATGGTTGCCCCCAGCGCCAAGGCGAGGCTGATACGTGCCGAACGCATGCCCGAGTGAAGCGCAGAACCCGGGCCGGTGGAAACGGGAAAATGGCCCGGGGCGACGCGCGCGATCCTGGCGTCACGCGGCCGGGGGCGCGAGCGGGTGCGGGGGTTTGGCGGCGGTGAGAACGAAGCTTTGGAAATGCGGCGGTTTCTGCTCGCGCTCGACGGTCTGGAAATCGACGTCGATGAAGCCCGCCACCGTCACCCACCGGACGAGTTCCGCCTCCCGGAAACCGAGCCACGTGTCGGAGTACAGCTCGCGCGCGGCGTCGAACTGGTGCTGCTTGAGGTCGAGCACGACCAGCCTGCCGCCGGGACGGAGTATGCGGTGGCATGCGCAGAGCGCGGCCCCCGGATCGGCCGCGTGGTGGAGCGCCTGGCTCAAGATCGCGACGTCCACCGACGCATCATCGATCGGCGGATCCTCGATGTCCCCCTGGCGGTAGTCCACATTCTTCAACCCCAGGGCCCTCGCCTGCCGTTTTCCGAACGCGACCATCTTGGCCGAGAGGTCCACGGCGATCACCCGCTGGCATCGGTGGGCGAGCAGGCGGGAGAGATCGCCCTCGCCGGCGCCGAGGTCCGCCACGACGACTCTCGGGACGAACCCCAGAAAGAGGTGGGCCACCCCCCTCCACGAGCGGCCCGGACAATAGCCCTTTCCCATGCGCCCCGCGACCGAATTGAAATAGGCCTCTGTCTGGGCGCGCCGCCGCCGCAGGATGGCCGCGAGATTCTCCCGGTCGCGCCTCAGCTCGGCCGAAAGCCCCGCGTGTGCGAGCGTGGATTCGATCAGCGACACCGTCGACGCCGGCAGGTCGGTGGCCCACCCGTAGAAGATGTTCTTTCCCTCCCGGCGATCCTGGAGAAGCCCGCCTTTGCGCAGGAGCCCGAGGTGCGTCGAGATGCGCGACTGCCCCATGCCGAGGGCCTCCTGCAACTCAGCCACCGACAGGCGGTTGCGGCTCAAGACCGCCATCAGCCTCAGCCGCGTGGGATCGGCCAGCAACCGCAGAGATTCGAGCCATTGGGCCATGCCCCAATACATATCATCCCATCATGATATTTCAATAATTCAGTTGCAAAAGGCCCAGGGTCTGCCAAACTCTCACGCGTGACATCCAAAGACTACATATTCTCATCGGAGTCAGTGGGCGAGGGGCACCCCGACAAGGTGTGCGATTCGATATCGGACGCGGTGCTCGACGCGTGCCTTCGCGGGGACCCGAAGTCGCGGGTGGCCTGCGAGTGCCTTGTGAAGAGCAACATGGTGGTGGTGGCGGGCGAGATCACCACGGCGGCGAAGCTCGACTATGTGCAGATCGTGCGGGACACGATCCGGCGCATTGGCTACGTGAATGACGACGACTTATTTCACGCGGATCGGGTATTCGTGATCAATGCCCTGACAGCCCAGAGCCCGGACATCGCGCAGGGCGTGGACGCGCGCGCGGCGAAGGGCAAAGGTTCGGCGGAGCAGGGGGCGGGCGATCAGGGGCTGATGTTTGGGTTCGCGTGCGACGAGACCCCGGAACTGATGCCGGCGCCGATCATGTACGCGCACCGGCTGGGGCGCAGGCTGACGCGGATCCGGAAGAGCGGCAAGGTCGACTGGCTGCGGCCCGACGCGAAGACGCAGGTCTCCGTCCGCTACGCGGGCGGCAAGCCGGTCGAGATCACGGCGGTCGTGGTGTCGACGCAGCACGCGGCGGACGTGAAGCACAAGGACATCAAGGCCTTCATCATCGAGGAGCTGATCAAGAAGACGCTGCCGGCAAAGATGCTGACTTCGAGGACGGGGTTCCTCGTGAACCCGACGGGCAAGTTCGTGGTGGGCGGGCCGCAGGGCGACTGCGGTGTCACGGGGCGCAAGATCATCGTGGACAGCTACGGCGGGATGGGGCGGCACGGCGGCGGGGCATTCAGCGGGAAAGACCCGTCGAAAGTGGACCGGAGCGCGGCATACATGGGGCGCTACGTGGCCAAGAACGTCGTGGCCGCGGGCCTGGCGAGCCGTTGCGAGGTGCAGTTCGCCTACGCGATCGGGCACCCCAAACCCGTGTCCGTGTGCGTGGACACCTACGGGACCGGCAGCGTCCCCGAGGAGCGGCTCCTGGCGGCCATCAACAAGGTCTTCTCATTCAAGCCGGCGGACATCGTGAAACAGCTCAATCTCCTCCGGCCGATCTTCAGCAAGACCACCAACTACGGACACTTCGGTCACGCCGCCGGCGACGCGGACATCCCGTGGGAGCGGACCGACAGGGCGGCGGAGCTGAGGAAGGCCGCGCGCAAGTGAGGCTCGGTTTTGGGCGGTGTGGTTTCACGCGGGCCGGACGGTCCGCTGAAGCATGAGACCCCGCGCTTGAGAGAGGAACAGGAATGAGCACGACATTGAAAAAACCTTTAACGAAGGACTACAGGGTCGCGGACCTTTCGCTGGCGGATTGGGGCCGCAAGGAGATCGGGATCGCCGAGAAGGAGATGCCCGGCCTGATGTCGGTGCGCGACAAATACTCGGTGCAGAAACCGCTGGCCGGCGTCCGGATCACGGGGTCGTTGCATATGACGATCCAGACGGCGGTGCTGATCGAGACGCTCGCGAAACTCGGCGCCTCGGTGCGCTGGGCGAGCTGCAACATCTTTTCCACCCAGGACCATGCCGCGGCGGCCATCGCCGCCGCGGGCCATCCGGTTTTCGCGTGGAAGGGCGAGACCCTCGAGGAATACTGGTGGTGCACCTATCAGGCGCTCTGTCACCCCGGCGGCAAGGGCCCGCAGCTCATCGTTGATGACGGCGGCGATGCGACGCTGCTGATCCACAGGGGTTACGAGCTGGAGGACGGCAGCGACTGGGTGAACACGCCCTCGTCGTCCAAGGAGGAGGGTGTGATCAAGGATCTGCTCAAGGAGGTTCACCGCGAAGACCCGCTGCGCTGGCACGGCATCGTCAAGGAGTGGCGCGGGGTTTCCGAGGAGACGACCACCGGAGTCCACCGCCTCTACAAGATGAAGGAGGAGGGGAAGCTCCTGGTGCCGGCGATCAACGTCAACGACTCGGTCACGAAGTCCAAGTTCGACAACCTCTACGGCTGCCGGCACTCGCTGGTCGATGGCTTGAATCGCGCGCTGGACGTCATGATCGCGGGCAAGGTCGCCGTGGTCTGCGGCTACGGCGACGTGGGCAAGGGCTCCGCGCAGTCGCTCCGCGGCCAGGGCGCGAGGGTGGTCGTCACCGAGATCGATCCGATCAACGCGCTGCAGGCCTCGATGGAGGGATACCAGGTCACGACGGTCGAGGACACGCTCGGCTGGGGCGATATCTACGTCACGACCACGGGCAACTGCGATGTCATCACCCTCGAGCACATGCTCGCCATGAAGGACCAGGCCGTCGTCTGCAACATCGGGCATTTCGACAACGAGATCCAGGTGGATCGGCTGAGCGGCCACGAGGGCGTGCGGCGGTTCAACATAAAGCCGCAGGTCGACCGGTACGATCTGCCCAATGGCCGATCGATCTACCTCCTGGCCGAGGGTCGACTGGTCAATCTCGGCTGCGCGACCGGGCACCCGAGCTTCGTGATGTCCAACTCCTTCACGAATCAGGTCCTGGCCCAGATGGACCTCTGGAAGAACCGGGACACGTACGCGGTGGGCGTCTACACGCTGCCCAAGCGCCTCGACGAGGAGGTCGCCCGCCTGCACCTGGAGAAGATCGGCGTGAAGCTCACGCGGCTCACCCCACAGCAGGCCGCCTACCTCGGCGTCTCGCCCGACGGCCCGTACAAGTCCGACCACTATCGGTATTGATCGCGGGGCCGGCTGGCCCGAAGGCCGGTGCCTCCGGGTGCCGGCGCGGTTGAGTTCTGGGGACGCGCGACCCATGTGGGTGCGATTCGCCTTCCTCCGGTGCTGGATCGCGCGTAAACTCACGCGGAATGAGTCCGGAGGAACGGCCCGGTAATATCGTCCCATTTCCTTCGGCCGCGCGGGACGAGACCCTGGTGGATTCCGGGCTGATTATTCGATTTGTTCGGGGAGGGGACGATGCGGCCTTTGAGGAATTGGTGGCACGCTACTACGCGCCAGCCCTGGCCGTGGCGCGCGCCCGCTTGAGAGACGAAGAACTGGCCCAGGACATCGTCCAAGAGGCGTTTATCCGGGTCTTTCGGGAACGGGGGCGATACGATCCCACCCGATCCTTTGCCGCGTGGTTCTACACGATCCTGCGAAACATAGCCACGGACGCGATTCGCGGACGGGTACGGTACCGGAGAAAACTCGAGATATTGGCCGACGGGGAGGCGGAGGTTCCACCGGTCGGGGCATTGGCTTTGGATTGCGCGGCGCTGCTCTCGTGCCTGTCGGGTCCCGAGCGGGAGACCCTTGTCTATTATCATATCCACGGCATGTCGCTGCGACAGATCGCGGAGCTGTTGCACATCAGTGCCGAGGCGGCCAAGAAACGGGTCCAGCGGGCACTGAAGAAACTCAAGGCCGTCGTGTCCCAAAATAGTTCCCGCGCGCGTACCGCATCTGGGCATGAGGCGTGAACGGCAGGAGCGGGCTGACGATGGGACGCAGGAGGCGATCAGCGCCTTCCGTGCCGCGATCGAGGGCGCGACATCGCCGGCGGGTCGGGACCGCCTCCATGCGGCTCTGGACGCAGAGCGGACGCGGGAGCGCCGGGCGAACGCGCACCGCAGGACGCTTGGGATACTGTTGGGGGCGGTCGCCGCGCTCCTGCTCGTGTCATGCGTCTTGCTGTTCTGGCGGCGAGCGACCGTGTTGCGCGACGTGGTCGTTTGTCCCCACGGAGGCACGGCTGGGGCTTCGGAAAATCTCCGGGAATTCCTGAGAGATCCAGACCGTTTCCAGCGAGTTTGCCGATGCAAACCCCTCTATTCTGGGAATCTGCGTCGGACGCCGTGGCCCGCTGGCTCGGCCCCGTTAGGTCGAGAGGAATAGGCGCGGAATCCTGTTCCGGCACCGGTGTTCGTTGGCGCAGTATTCCATGTCCCCATCCCCGGTGCTGAATCGTATTTCAGGTATCGAGATCAACCACTTGCGGGAGATCATCGGCGCATGATGCATGTTCGAGTACTGGAACGGGGCGGGCCGTCAGGGTCATGTGCTGGCGGGGTGACGGCGCGCGGCCGCGCGCGGGTCGATCATGTGATCGGCTGCGTGGCATTGGCCACGGCGGTTGCGATGGCGCAGCCTGCGGTGGATGGCGCGTGGGATGATCGCGCGGTGCAGAGGCTGCCGCTGGTCGTTGTCCGCGCCTCGCCCGCAGAGATACTGGCCCGGCCGTTTCTGCAGGACATCGATTCGGAGCGCATGCTCGTGGCCAAGAAGAACACCGTCACCGAGATCGATGCGTTGCCCGAAATTCCCGCCGACCAGTATCGCCGGGCGTTCGCACTCACGCCCGGCCTACTGGTCTCCGAGATCAACGTGGCGCGCGGAATGAACATCAACTATCGGGGCATCGGCGACCCGCACGAGTCTCAGGACATGCTGACGCTCAAGGATGGCATCCCGCTCAGCCTGGATATCGTCGGCGACCCGATGGTCTATGTGAACGTCCCCATCGAGAGTGTTGATCGCATCGAGTTCTTTCGCGGCGGCGCCGCCCTGTTGTACGGCCCGCAGCCGTCGGGCGCGCTGAACTATGTCACGAGACAACCCGATACCGATACTCCCTTCCGGTTCCGCAGCCGGCAAACGGCGGGGTCATACGGACTTTACGCAACGCATGATGAGGTCACGGGCACCGTGGATGGCGTGGGCTATCTCGCCGAGTTTTACCACCGCCAGGCCAACGGTTTTCGGCGCAACGAGGACTACGTGGTCTGGGGGGGCAGCACCAAGATGGCCTTCCAACTGGACCAGCAGACCCGCCTGTGGCTCGAATTCGACGCGCACGAGAGTGACAACGGCGAGCCGGGCCGCCTTTCCTACGAGGACTACATCATCAACCGGGACCACACGTCCCTGCGCTTTGACCGAGTGCGGGTGAGCCGATACACGGGCGCCGCAGTTTTCGAGAGGGAGTTCCAGCCCGGTTCATCGTTGACCGCCAAGGCGTGGGGCGGCCAGGCGATCCGCTTCAGCCGCCGCCAGAGCGGCACCGGCAACAACATCGATGAGAGGAAATTCAATTTCGGGGGTGCCGATGCGCGCCTTCGCCACGACTGGGACATAGGCGACGAGCCACAAACCCTCACGGCGGGATTCACGGCATACCTCAGCGAGAGCCCGCAGACGCGGGAGAGAGGCGCGTTTCCATGGCGCGACGAGGGACTTCCCGTCTGGGACTTCAACCGTTGGACCAAGTACGGCGCCGTATTCGCCGAGAATCGCTTCCGATGGGGGCCCTTGTCCCTGGTGCCGTCGGTACGGGTCGAGGTGATCTCGCAGGAGGTCGAGGAGAACTTCAATACGACGGTCCCGGAGAGCGGCGGGCGCGAGCTGGCCGACATCGATGAGTTGACCGCCGTGCCGCTGGTCGGCTTCGGCGTCTCCCTGGATCTGGGCGCGGGCAATGAGCTGTACGCAAATGTCTCGCAAGGATACAAGCCGCCCACCTACTCCACGCTGTCACCGACCCAGGCCAACACGATACCTTCGGACGGCCTCGAGGAGGCCTCCGCCTGGTATTATGAGGCGGGTCTTCGCGGGGCGCCGTCCGCTTGGCTGGCGTACGACGCGAGCCTCTTCCTCGTCGACTATGATGACCAGTTCAGCCAGGTGATCCGTGCCGATCTTCCCGGGGCACCCAGCCAGTGGGTGAATGGGGGACGGGGCATCTACAAGGGACTCGAGTGCGCGCTTCAGATGGACGTCTGGGCCCTCGGTGGCGCCGCCCGCGGCCTCGATCCCGGCCGCGCGGTCCATGGCCTCGCTCTCTTTGGCAACGCGTCACTGCTCAATGCCGAGTTCATCAGCGGCATCCTTGAAACCAATGAACCCGCCTTTGCTCCCGACTACGTTGTCAAACTCGGTGTCATCTATCGCTTCCGCGAGTGCATCAGGGCTTCGTTAACCGGGCAGTTCATCGAAGATCACTTTTGGAACGACAACAATATCGCGGGCACCGTGGGGGTGACCAGCATCCCGGGCTATTCCGTCTGGGATCTCGCGGTCGAATGGTCCGTCTGGCAGGATGTGGTGCAGCTCATTGGCGGCCTTAATAACCTTTTCGATGAGGACTACTACTCGCGCGTGCGGTCCGACGGCATAGAGCCCGCGGTTGGGCGGAACTGGTATGCCGGCATCTCGGTTCAGTTCTGATGGGGTCTCGCGGTCCAGATCGTGAGCACGGCCAGGAAAGGCAAAGGGCCCGGCCCGATCATAGGTCGACGATCCACGTGTCCCGGGGGTTCGTCCAAGTCAGACTCCATGGTCCCGTGGCCGGGCTGGGCCGCCCGCCACACAGGATTTCATATTCTTGAGCCAGGCCATCATCGGTATTGAGCAGGGCTGTTCTTGGCCCTAGGGTTGTGGCGCTCCGATCCTTTTCAACCTGTCGCCAACCCGCTCGCCGATGCTGCCTGTTTACACCCTCACGGTTTTCCTGAGCGCCGCCCTGCTGTTCTTTGTCCAGCCGATGGTGGCCAAGATGGTGCTGCCGCTGTTGGGCGGGAGCCCCGCCGTCTGGAACACCAGCATGGTCTTTTTCCAGGCCGTGCTGCTGGCGGGCTACCTATACGCCCATCTCCTCACCCGACGATTTGCGCTGTCCCGGCAAGTCCTGATCCACGGGGCGGTTCTCATTCTACCGTTGGTCGTCGCGCTGGCGCTGGGCAGGCTCCCGGTCCTGGATCCGCGCACGCTTCCCGCGCCCGGCGGTTCGCAGCCATCGCTCTGGCTGCTGGGGGCCCTGGCGCTCGCTGTCGGCGGGCCTTTCTTTGTCCTGTCGACGACCGGGCCGCTGATGCAGCGGTGGTTTGCCGGCACCGCCCACAGGAACGCCGCTGACCCGTACTTTCTCTACGCCGCGGGCAACATCGGCAGCATGCTCGCGCTGGTGGGTTATCCGCTATTGATCGAGCGGTTGCTGCCGCTGCAAGAGCAAAGGGTCTGGTTTTCGGTGGGATACGCGGTGTTCGCGGTGTTGGGCTTGGGGTGTGGCGCCCTGGCGCTGCAGCCGCGGCCGGTCCATGCCATCACGCGGCAGCAGCGTCGCCGCGGAAAGGCGGAGGTGGCGCAGGCCGAGACCGCCGCGCTGCCCGTGTCGATCACGTGGCCGATGCGCTTGAGGTGGCTCGCGTTCGCGGCCGTGCCTTCGAGTTTTCTGCTGGGCGTCACGCAGCATGTCTCGAGCGATATCGCCGCGATGCCGTTGCTGTGGGTCATCCCACTGGCGCTTTATCTTGCGACCTTCGTCCTCGCTTTTGGCGGCCGGACGATTCCCGTCCGGGGGCTGTCGGTGGTCTACTTTGTGTTTGCGGCAGGTCTTGCGGTCATGAGTCTCGCGCGGATCCGCTCGCCCTTCTGGGCGGTGGCCGGCGCGGACATGCTGACGTTTTTCGTGGGAGCCCTGGTCTGCCACTCCCGGCTCGTGAGCGAGCGGCCCGATGCCAGCCGCCTGACCGAATTCTACCTGTTTGTGGCGCTGGGCGGGGTCATCGGTGGCTCGTTCAACGCCCTCCTGGCCCCGATGATTTTCAATGGCATCGCCGAATACCCGATTGCCATCGTCGCCGTCTGCCTGCTTGCCGCGCCGAGTTTCGGTGACAGGCCCGCCGCCACGCGCGCGCCGGTGGTTTTCGATCTGCTGGTGCCGCTCGCCACCCTCTTCACTGCTGTCGGGTTGCTGTTGGCCTTTCGCCAGGGCGCGCCCGCCGGCGGGTGGCCCGCCGTGGCGGCGGTCGGGATCGCCGCGGGCTTGCTCGCGCTCCGATGCGCTGTTCGCGGCCCACTGCCGTCGCGCGCGGCGGATGTGCTGGTGCCCGCGATCATCGCGCTCGTCGGCATCGCGGCGTATCGGATCATTCGCGGGGCCGGCATCGGGAACGGCGACGCCCGGTCTATTGTCATTCTATACGGTCCGATCGGAGTGCTCTTGCTTCTCTCATTGGCCACGCGCCTGCGCATCGCGCTGGCCATAGCCGCGGTCATGGCTCTGGTCTACTTCCGTGCAGGAGCCACGGGCAGACAGGTTTTTGCCTCGCGGACGTTCTTTGGGGTACATCGCATCACCGAGGATTCCCGCGGCAGGTGGCGCATGCTCACGCACGGCACGACGCCCCACGGGATTCAGGCCATCGACCCCCTCGATGCCATGAGGCCGACCATGTACTACCACCCGACCGGTCCCATCGGACAGGTCTTCAGGTCCCGCCAGTATGATCCGCAATTCGACCGCATCGCGATCATCGGGCTGGGGGCCGGTGGGCTTGCCGCCTATGGCCAGCCGCACCAGACATTCACTTTTTACGAGATTGATCCGGAGGTGGTCCGGATCGCGCGGGATTCCGGCTATTTCACTTTCCTCAAGCGCACCCCGGCCAAGGTCGACACCGTTGTCGGCGACGGTCGGCTGGAGATCGCCAAGGCCCCGGCTAGAGGCTATGACCTCATCATCGTCGACGCTTTCAGCTCTGACGCTATCCCGATCCATCTCATGACGAAGGAGGCGGTGCAGATCTATTTCGACAAGCTGGCGGATGGGGGCGTCATCGCGTTCAACGTGTCAAACCGCTATCTCGAGCTGCGTCCGCCCCTGGGCGCCATTGCGACAGATCTGGGATGCGCCGCCATGCACTGGGAAGATACCAACATCTCGGACGTGGAGAGGGCCCAGGGGAAGTTGACCACCACGTGGGTCGCCCTTGCCCGGCGCCGTGAAGACTTTCGCGTCGTCATCAACGGCGGGGGCTGGTCACTATTGGCCGTGCCCCCAGACACGCCGCGCTGGACCGATGATTACTCCAACATTCTCTCCACCCTGATCCAGGATTAGCCGATCATCGGTTCCCCCTGATGGCGCGCGTGGCCCGATCCCGCCGGGAGGGCCCGCGGCCTCGCGAGCCGCGGGAGGTTCCGATTGCCAGCGGTCCGCGCGACTGGGGTCGAGACCCTATGGCGGGGCTTGCCATGGGGCGGCAGTATGCCTGCTGGCTCCACAGGCGGCGGGCGTGGCATTTTTTGCGCGAAGTCGGACTTGCCGATGGCCCGCCATCTGCTTGGATATACGTTCCCATGTTGGTACTTGGTCTATCGTTGAGTGCGGAGCCCGTTGCGGGCATCCCATGGCTCACGAACTCGATGATCTATTCGCTGGTTGTCGCGTGCGCCATCGCGGGCATCGCCCAGCTCGCGACGCGGCGGATGGCCTATGTCCCATCGGGCTTCCAGAACTTCTTTGAGACGATCATCGAGGGGGTCTACGGGATGATCGAGGGGATCGTCGGCCACCACATGATCAAGAGGACGTTTCCGCTCCTCTGCACCCTTTTCTTATACATTCTCGTCGCCAACTGGGCCAGCCTCGTGCCGGGTGTCGGGTCCATTGGCTGGGGCCATGCGACGGAGCACGGCTTCCACGTCGCAAAGCCGATCCTTCGGCCACCGAACGCCGACGTGAACATGACCGGGGCGATGACGATCGTCTTCTTCGTGATGTGGGCCGTCTGGGTCTGGCAGGAGCAGGGGCCCTGGGGTTTCATCACGCACACCTTTGCGCCCAAGGGCGTGAAGGGCCTCGTGGCGCTGGCGCTGGCACCGATATTTTTCGCGGTGGGGGGCATTGAGATCATCTCGATCGCGCTGCGGGGGGTCTCGCTGCCGATCCGTTTGTTCGGCAACAATTTCGCGGGCGAGAACCTGTTGCACGCGATGGGCTCGATCACTCCGTGGTGGGGGGCCAATTGCGTGATCCTGATCCTCTTCTATTTCTTGGAATTGCTCATTGGATTGGTGCAGGCGCTGGTGTTCATGCTGCTGTGCTCCGTGTACATCCAGCTCAACACGGCGCACGAGGAGGGTGGGCACTAGCCGGGGATGTTCGAATTTGGCCGCGTGACCATATACGAAAATGGGTGGGCGCGGCCGAAAAGGCAGAAACGAAAGCCGGATGCGTCCGGTGGAAAAGGAGAGGCGACTATGGAAATGATGACAATGATGGCGGCCATCGAATTCAACGCGAAGTTCGCGCTGGCGATCGCGGGAACGGGCGCGGCGATTGGCGTGGGCATGGTGGGCTCGAAGGCCGTCGAGGCCGTGGGGCGCAACCCCGGGGCCTTTGGCCAGATTCTGGTGATCGGGATCTTGGGCATGGCCCTCGCTGAGGCGATCGCGTTTTACGCGGCCTTCTTGGGCTGAGCGTTTCGGGACCGTCGACCGCGCTGGTGCCCTGCCCGGCGCGGCGGCGGGACGCGACGATGAATATTCACCATTTTGACATGGCGTTCCTCGCGGTGGCCGAAGCGCACGGCGAACCGGGGGCCGGGCTACTCGAACAGTTCGGCGTTAACTGGCAAAACCTGCTCGCGCAGATCGTCGTATTCCTTGCGGTCTTCTACATCCTGAAGCGTTTCGCATTCGGCCCGATCCTAGCGCAGCTCGAGGAGCGCAAGGAGCGCATCCGGGAGCAGCAGGAGAACGCCGAAAAGATCAGGCGGGAGCTGGCGGAGGCCGAGGAGACCCGCAAGCGGCTCGTGGCCGAGGCCAACGACCGCGCGACCAAGATCGTCTCCGAGGCGGAGGGCACCGCCGCGGCACTGACCGAGCGCCGGACGCAGGAGGCGGTGGCACAGGCCGAGGCGATGATCACCAAGGCACGGGAGGCGTCGGCGCGCGACCGCGACCAGATGATGTCCGAGCTGAAGCGCGAGGTCGGAAAGCTCGTGGTGCAGACCACGGCGAAGGTAGCGGGCAAGGTATTGACCGCCGAAGACCAGAAGCGCCTTCAGGAAGAGGCGGCGCGGGAGATGGCGGCGTGACGGCTCGTCTGGTGGGGCTATGAGGATCGGGCGCGAGGCGAGGCAGGCGGCAAAGGGGCTATTCCGGGCCTGCTGCGTGGACGGGCGACTCGATGGGAATCGCATCCGCGAGGCGGTCAGGCTCCTCTGCGCCGAGCGGCCGCGCAACTATGGCCAGATCCTTGCGCGCCTCCACAAACTCGTGGCCCTGGAACTGGCGAGGCACCGGGCGCGCGTCGAGAGCGCAACCGAGCTGTCCCCGGAGTTTCGCGACGCCCTCTCGGCGCGGTTGGGCGATGCGGGAACCGCCGAGTCCGGGACGGAATTCATCGTGAACCCCGCATTGATATGCGGCATGCGCATCCAGGTGGGCTCGGACGTCTGGGACGCCTCCGTGCGCGGCCGCCTCGTAGAACTGGAATCAAAACTCTGACGACTTATGGCAAGTATCCTTGAAGACATCGAATCGGCGATCGCCGGCGTTAAATCAGGCGCGGCGAAGAGCAACGTGGGCGTGGTGCGCGAGGCCGGCGACGGCGTCGTGAAGATCGAGGGCCTTGGCGACGCCATGCTCAACGAGATGATCGAACTCCCCGGCGGGGTCTACGGGCTGGCGCTCAACCTCGAGGAGACCGAGGTGGGCGCCATCCTGCTCAGCGCGGACGTGGATATCGGGGAGGGCACCGAGTGCAAGACCACCGGCAGGGTGCTCTCCGTGCCCGTGGGCAAGGAGTTGCTCGGCCGCGTCGTGGACGCGCTCGGCAATCCGCTCGATGGCAAGGGTCCCGTTGGCGCCAAGGCGTTCTATCCTGTCGAGAAGATCGCCCCTGGCATCATCAAGCGCCGGAGCGTCAACCAGCCGGTCCAGACCGGCATCATGCCCGTGGACGCCATGATCCCCATCGGCCGCGGACAGCGCGAGCTGATCATCGGCGATCGCGCCACCGGCAAGACCACCCTCGCGATCGACACCATCATCAATCAGGCTCGCATCAACAAGGCCAACGAGGGAAAACCCGGCTTTCGGCCCCTGTACTCGATCTACGTTGCGGTCGGCCAGAAGAACTCCAGCATCGCCCGCGTTATCGCCGTCTTCGAGAAAGAGGGCGCGACGCCCTATACGATCGTGGTCTCGGCGGCCGCGTCGTCCGCCGCCTCGGCCCAATACCTGGCGCCCTTCTCCGGATGCGCGATGGGCGAGTGGTTCATGGACAACGGCATGGATGCGCTGATCGTCTATGACGACCTCTCCAAGCACGCGGTCGCCTACAGGCAGGTCTCCCTGGTGCTCAAGCGCCCGTCCGGGCGCGAGGCGTATCCCGGCGACGTCTTTTATCTCCACAGCCGCCTGCTGGAGCGCGCGGCCCGCCTCAACGAGAAGAACGGCAACGGTTCGCTGACCGCGCTGCCGATCATCGAGACGCAGGCCGGCGACGTTTCTGCCTACATCCCCACGAATGTCATCTCCATCACCGATGGCCAGATCTATCTGGAGGGCGACCTCTTCTACCAGGGCGTCCGACCGGCCATCAACGTGGGACTTTCGGTCTCGCGCGTCGGATCCGCGGCCCAGCTCAAGGCCGTCAAGCAGGTCGCCGGCAAGGTGAAACTCGAGCTGGCACAGTACCGCGAGCTGCAGGCGTTCGCGCAGTTTGGCTCGGATCTGGATTCGGCCACGCGGGCCAGGCTCGATCGCGGCGCGCGCATCGTCGAGCTGTTCAAGCAGCCGCAGTACCAGCCGGTGCCGGTCGAGATCCAGGTGGCCATCATGTTCGCCGTGCAGAATAATTTCATGGACGACGTGCCCGTCGACAAGGTCAAGTCCTTCCAGGCGCAACTCTCCGATTTTCTCGCGCTGCGACAGGGCAAGCTGTTGGAGAAGATTCGCGACAAGGCCGCGCTGGATGACGAGTTGACCGCCGCGCTCAAGGCGGCGATCGCCGAATTCAAGGAGGCTGCCTACAAGGCCTGATCGGGGCACGGGGCCAATCGCCATGGGCAACAACACGCGCGACATCCGCCGCAGGATCCGGTCGGTCAAGAGCACCGCCCAGATCACCAAGGCCATGCAGATGGTGGCGGCGAGCAAGATGCGCAAGGCGCAGGAGTCCGCGGTCAAGGCCCGGCCTTATGCCGAGATGGCGCTCTCGCTCCTCCGCGATGCGATCGACCTGGACAACGACTTGCGGGCGCACCCGCTCATAGCCGGCCGCAACGGCGAACGCACCTGCGTCCTGCTGATCACCACGGACCGCGGCCTCTGCGGATCGCTCAACACCAATCTCCTGCGCTTTGTCAATTCCCTGCCGCCCGGAACGGAGTTCGTCACCGTCGGCCGAAAGGGGCGCACCTTCATCGCCAAGACCCGCCGCAGGCTCCTTGCCGATTTCCCGATCCCGGATCCGGTCCGGTTTACCGCGGCAAGGCACGTCGGCAGGTTCCTTTTGAACCATTTCGCGCAGGGGAACTGCGACCGGGTCGATGTGATTTTCAGCAAGTTTGTCAACACGGCCGTCCAGAAGCCGACCACGGCCCGGTTGCTCCCCTTCACGGAGATGGGCGCGCTCAAGGCGGCCGGCGCGGCCGCGGCGGCCGATAGGCGCGACGGCATCGGCTACAAGCTCGAGCCCAGCCCCCGTGCCGTGCTCGATCTCCTGTTGCCTCACGCGGTGAATTTCGAGGTCTTCGATGCCGTGCTCGAGGCCCGGGCATCCGAGCACAGCGCCCGGATGGTGGCCATGAAGAACGCCACCGACAACGCAAAGCAATTGGTCAAGGACCTCACGCTCGAGTACAACAAGGCCCGCCAGGCCGGAATCACCAAAGAGATTCTCGAGATCGCCGCGGCGGCGGCGATGGGCTAGGGCCAACGGGCATCACTCATGGTTTTGAGTTTTGATATTTGACCTAGAAGCAAGGAACGAACGGACATGAAACAAGGAAAAATAGCCCAAGTCATCGGCGCCGTGGTGGACGTCGATTTTGGCGATCAGGAGCTGCCGGAGATCTACAACGCCCTTGAAGTGGTGTACGAGATCGGGGGTTCGAAGACCAAACTGACGCTGGAGGTGCAGCAGCACCTGGGCGACGGCTGGGTGCGGACGATCGCGATGTCTTCGAGCGAGGGCCTGAAGCGTGGCATGCCGGTGTCCGACACCGGGGCCCCCATCAGCGTGCCGGTCGGCGAGTGCGTGCTCGGGCGCCTCTTCAATGTGCTCGGGGACCCGATCGACGAGATGGCGCCGGTGAAGGCCGAAAAGCGCTACCCGATCCACCGCCCCGCGCCATCGCTCCTGGATCAAGACACCGGCTCGAAGATCCTCGAGACCGGGATCAAGGTGATCGATCTCATCTGCCCCTTCGTGAAGGGGGGCAAGGTGGGCGCGTTCGGGGGCGCGGGGGTTGGCAAGACCGTCGTCATCATGGAGCTGATCAACAACATCGCCAAGGGCCACGGCGGCTACTCGGTGTTCGCCGGCGTGGGCGAGCGGACCCGCGAGGGCAATGACCTCTACCACGAGATGTCCGAGGCGGGAGTCATCAATCTCAAGAATATCTCCGAGTCGAAGGTCGCGCTGGTCTACGGGCAGATGAACGAGCCGCCCGGCGCGCGCCTCCGCGTCGCGCTCTCGGCACTCGCGATGACGGAGTATTTCCGCGATGAGAAGAATCAGGACGTGCTGCTCTTCATCGACAACATATTCCGATTCTCGCAGGCGGGCTCGGAGGTGTCGGCGCTGTTGGGCCGGACGCCGAGTGCGGTGGGTTACCAGCCGACGCTGGCGGCCGAGATGGGCGACCTGCAGGAGCGGATCACCTCCACCAAGAAGGGTTCGATCACGTCGTTTCAGGCGGTCTATGTCCCGGCCGACGATTTGACCGACCCGGCCCCGGCCAACACCTTCGCGCACCTGGATTCGACCATCGTGCTCGAGCGCTCGATCATGGAGCTGGGCATCTACCCTGCGGTCGACCCGCTTGCCTCGACATCGAAGGCGCTCGCGCCCGAGATCGTGGGCGAGGATCACTATGCGGTCGCGCGCGGCGTGCAGCGGGTGCTGCAGCGCTACAAGGACCTCCAGGACATCATCGCGATCCTTGGGATGGACGAGCTGTCGGACGAGGACAAGCTCACGGTGCAACGCGCGCGGAAGATCCAGAGATTTCTGAGCCAGCCCTTCCACGTGGCCGAGGTCTTTACCGCCGTGGCGGGGCAGTATGTGTCGATCGCAGACACGGTGCGCGGTTTCAAGGAGATCATCGATGGCAAACACGACGACGTGCCGGAGGCCAACTTCTATATGAAGGGCGGGATCGAGATGATCCGCGAGGGCTGAGGCCGCGGACGCTGGGGCGCACACCATGTCGAAACTCACGCTGCGGATCGTCACCCCGGAGGGCGAGGCCTTCTCCGGCGAGGCGGACTATGTCACGCTGCCCGGCTCGCAGGGTGAGCTTGGCGTCTATCCCAACCACGAGCGGGTCATGACGACGCTCGCGGCCGGCGAGCTCGACGTGAGAAACGGCGAGAATGTGCTCCATCTGGCGGTGGGGGAGGGTTTTGCCGAGATCGGGCCCGATTCTGTCCGAGTGATGACCGAGATCGCGCTGCGCGAATCGGAGATCGACGTGCGGTCGGCCGAGGAGGCCATCGCCCGGGCCAAGGAGGCGCTGGCCCGCGCGGAGAAGATGACGGAAGACGATGTCGCGGCCACGCGGGCGATGCTCTCTCGCTCGCTGGCCCAGCTCAATGTCAAGCGGCGGAAGAGGGTTTAGCGGGGGGCCTGGTTTGGACCTGACACATTCGCCGGGAGGGCCCGCGGCCTCGCGGACCGAATGGGGCGAAAAGCGCGCGCGACGGCAATCTTGTGACGTTCCATCGCGTGAAGGATTTTTAGGAAGCTGATCTACTGAGCCATGGCATTTTCTCCCCGTGCGCTGTCGGTCGAGTGGGTGCCCGAGAGGCCGGGAGGGCTGTGGCCCGGTCGCGTCCGGATCCTGGACCAGACGAAACTGCCCGCCGAGGTGGATTTCATTGACGCGACCACGACGGAGCAGGTGTGGGAGGCGATCCGGTCGCTGAGGGTGCGTGGCGCGCCGGCGATCGGGATCGCGGCCGCCATGGGTGCGGCGATGGCGGCGGGACAGGCCGCGGATCGGGGTGCGGTTACGGTGGGGGTTCTGGCGGCGCTCGCCAGTGCCGCAGATACCCTCTCCACCGCCCGGCCGACGGCCGTGAATCTTTTTTGGGCACTGGATCGGATGCGGTGCGCCGCACGCGAGAATTCGGCGTTGGCGGCGACTGAGTTGGCGGAGCGCCTGGCGGCCGAGGCGCAGGCCATACGCGACGAGGATGCCGCGATGTGCCGGGCGATCGGCGAGCATGGCGCGACGCTGCTCAAGGACGGGGACTCGGTGCTGACGCATTGCAACGCGGGCGGGCTCGCCACGGCGGAATTTGGCACCGCGCTGGCCCCGGTCTACGTCGCCGCCGAACAGGGCAAACGGATTTCCGTGTATGCCGATGAGACCCGCCCGCTTCTCCAGGGCGCGCGGCTCACGGCGTGGGAACTGATGCACGCGGGCGTCGACGTGACGCTGATCTGTGACAGCATGGCCGCCCATGTCATGAAGGAGCGCCGGGTCGATGTCGTGTTCGTCGGCGCCGACCGGATCGCCGCGAATGGCGATGCGGCCAACAAGATCGGCACCTACGGCGTCGCGCTGCTCGCCAGGGCCCACGGCATCCCGTTCTACGTCCTCGCCCCGACATCAACATTCGACCTGGCAACCCCGAACGGCGCCGCGATTCCCATCGAAGAGCGCGCGGCCGAAGAAGTCACCGAGGGATTTGGCAGGCGGACGGCGCCGGGCGGCGTCCGCGTCTATTCTCCGGCCTTCGACGTGACGCCGGCTGAAATCATCACCGGCATCATCTGCGAGAAGGGGATTTTTCCGCCAAAAGAGGCGATGGTTCGAAGAGGTTGATCGTCCCTCGATGAAAAGAGTGGTTTTCTGGTTTCGACGGGACCTGCGGCTTTCGGACAACGTGGGCTTGCACGAGGCGGGCAGGGCGGCGGAGGCCGTCGTGCCGGTGTTTGTGTTCGACACGCGCATCCTTTCGCGGGAGGACATCGGGGGCCCTTGCGTGGCCTTCATGCTCGAGTGCCTCGATTCGCTGTCGAAGAATCTTGAGGCCATCGGCTCGAGGCTGATCTTCAGGCACGGCGATCCGCTGGTCGAGATCCCGAAGCTGGTGAGGGAGACCGGAGCGGAGGCGGTCTTTTGGAATCGTGACTACGAGCCAGACGCGATCGCGCGCGACCGGGCGATGGAGGAGAGGGGCAAGGCACAGGGGTTTGAGACACGGCACTTCAAAGACACCGTTTTCCATGAGGCCGGTGAACTCAGGACGGGCGCGGGAAGACCCTACGTGGTGTTCACGCCGTACGCGCGCGCGTGGCGGGGGCGCCCGAAGGAACCGATCCGCCCGGCATTCAAGAAGCCGTGCCCCGGAGTCGGCAAGATCGCGTCGTGGCCGCGGCCATCGCTGCAGAAGCTCGGCTTCTCTTCTCGCGCGGAGACACCCCGCGGCGGAGAGAAGATCGCGCGGGGAATGTTGCGCAGATTCATGGCGGGGGCGGTCGGCTCATATGGCGAGCGGCGCGACTATCCCGCGATCGATGGGACGTCGCGGCTTTCGCCGCACTTGCGCTTTGGCACGATCTCTGGTCGCACCGTCTTCTGGTCCGCCGAAAAGGCGAGGGCGGAGGCGAAGCCGTCCGAACGGGATGATATCGACACATTCGTTGGTGAACTCATCTGGCGCGAGTTTTACTTCCAGATCCTGGCTGAGTTTCCGCACGTCGCCCGCGGTGCTTTCCGGTCAGAGTACGATGCCCTGGGGTGGGAGAACGACGCGCGGCTCTTCGCCGCATGGCGCGACGGGCGCACGGGGTATCCCATCGTCGATGCCGCGATGCGGCAGTTGAACCAGACCGGCTGGATGCACAATCGGCTCCGGATGATCGTCGCCATGTTTCTGACCAAGGACCTGCTCTGCGACTGGCGGTGGGGTGAGGGGTATTTCATGCGGGCACTCTGCGACGGAGACATGTCCGCCAACAACGGCGGCTGGCAGTGGTCCGCCGGAACCGGCACCGATGCCGCCCCCTACTTTCGGATCTTCGCGCCCGTCAGCCAGAGCCAGAAGTTTGATCACGGCGGTGATTTCATTCGCCGGTTTGTTCCCGAGTTGGCCGGGCTGTCCGCGGACGAGATCCATGCCCCATGGCAGACCGTTCCGACCCGATTGAAATCTCTGGGCTACCCGGAGCCGATCGTCGACCACAAGGATCGTCGGCTGCGGGCCCTGAAGATGTACAAGGCCGCCAAGTCCGTCAGTGCCCAGCTGCGGGGGTCGATTCCGCGTTGAGGCCGACGGCCTTGAAGAAGGTGTAGCAGAATACGCCGTCGCTCTCGGTGGTCCGGTATAGATCCCTGATTCCCTTGTCAAAAACGTCCCGCTCGATCAGCCGTGCCTCGAGCACCGAATCCCGAATGCCCTCGATCATCGCTGTGAATGTCTTCTTCGTGAATCCGTCGACGAGGTCGGGTTTGCTGGAATCGACGTAAACCATGCGGGGGGAGACATGGACAGAGTCAAAACCTGCCTCGCATAACAGCGGATAGAGTTCTCTGCCGATCAGGGCGTTTCCCCCGCCGCGACGCTGCAGCTCTACCTGGCACCGGATTGCCGCGCGCGCCGACTCGCTGTCGGGATGAAAATAGGCCGAGCCATGATCGCCCTCGATCACAGTGATAGATCCCCCATCACGGAGAACACATTTTAAAGCGCGCAGCGCTTCAACGGGTTTCGAGAGATGCTCCAGGACGAAGCAAACGAAGACGTGGTCGAAAGAGCCGGGCGCAAAGGGCAGCGAGAATACATCGGTCTGCCGGAATCGGACGTTGGTGATGCCCGCGGCGACCACCTTCGCCTTCGCCTCGGCAATGGAGGCGTCGGATATGTCGATGGAGGTGATTTCGGCGCCGGGGCTCTGGCGGGCGAGGGTGAGTGTCTGAGAACCGACGCCACAGCCGACCTCCAAGACGCGGCTCCCCTCTGAATAGGCGGTGTCGGAATGCAGAAGCTCGGCTAGGGTGGCAGCCTGATCCTGCAGGCGCGTATTCTCCTTTGAGTCGTAGCCGTGGACGTATCTATTTTTCATGGGTCGAGATTCGCTGGCAGCATCGATGGCGCCCTGATTTTGACGCAGCAGTCGGGGCAATGTTGGGCGTTTGATCGCGGATGTCACGGATGTCGTTTGGGTTGGCAGCGGATGAGCGCGGACGATCGTCCCCCAGAGACCGTAAACGCGGATCAGCCGTGACCATTCGAAGTTTCAATTCCATGGGTGATGGATATGATACTCCAATGGCCGAGAGGGATGGAGGATCGAATCGCGTGGGCGTGAGCCGCCGCGGGTTTTTGAGGAGTGCGACGTTCGCCGCGCTGGCGGTGCCGGCGGGTGGGGCTCTGGCTGGATGTGGCCCCCGTGCCCCGCGCGAACCGGAGTGGCGCAATCGTCAGGCGGGAATGGCCTATCGTCGGCTCGGGCGTACGGGCATGATGATCTCGGAGGTCGTGTGCGGCGGTGATCCGATAAGGTCGCCCAACTACAGGCACGTGAGCCTGGCGCTTGAGATGGGTCTCAACTACTTGGACATGGCGCCAAATTACGGCAAGGGGGATGCGGAACTGGCGTACGGCCGTCTCCTGAAAGAGACGGGCGCGCGAGACCGCGTTTTCTTGGCGACGAAGATCAGCGACTACAGGCTCCTTCGGAACACGCTCTATCAGGACGTCTTCCAGGGACTGCCCTCGGAGAAGAAGCGGGCGGTGATTGAGAGGGCCCGGGAATTGCGCCTGCAGCGAGGGATTGATCGGCCAGACTACGCCGTGAGTTATTACCCGGGGCAGACGGGAGATTTTGACTACGCGTACCTGAGCGTGGCGATGATGCGCCACTACAGGCATCTGGTCGAGGGCAGCAGCAAGTTCCGGCAGTTCCTCACGAGATCTGTGGAGGACAGCCTGCGTCGCGTGGGGACGGACCACTTTGATGTGGTGCTCTGCCCGCACGGCGCGGACGCCCCGGAAGAGTTGGCAAATGAGGAGATGCACGAGACGCTGGAGAGATTGCGCTGGCAGGGGAAGTTGCGTTACGTCGGATTCTCGTCGCACAACGATCCTGCGGGGAATCTTTCGGCGGCAGCGGCCTCGGGCAAGTACGACATGGGCATGGTGGCGTACAACATCGTGGTCGGGGGATATGTCGAGGGGGCGATCCGCGCGGCGGCCGCGAATGGCATGGGCGTCATAGCGATGAAGGTGGCGCACGCCGTGGCAACGCACCACAGGGCGCTCCAGCCGATCCCACAATGGAGGATCGACAAGATCAACCGCATCGTGCCCGGCGAGATGAAGCCGCCGCTGAAGGCTTATCTCTGGGCACTCCAGAACCCGAATATCTCGGCGGTGAACTCGAATCTCTGGGATGAGACCTACGTCCGCGAGAACCTCGGGGTCGCCGGGAAGAGGGTGGAGTTGCGCGTGGGGTGATCCCGTGCCGTTGGCCTGCCTTAAGCATCAGGGACGATGATGAGAGCCCGCGCGTATCTTGTGCCGGTGGTGTTGACCGGGATGTTGTCTCTGGCCGGCGCAGGCGGACCTGAGCCGGGGGATCCGGCGCGGGCGGCCTTGCTGAAGGGAGTGGATAGCATCCCGAAGTTCGGGGCACCGGGCCCCGTGGCCATTTTTGGGGAACGGGCCTTTGCGGTAATCGCGGGTGGCGCGGCGGGGCGGCCCCGCATGGCGCTTTGCGCCGCCGCCGAGTTGGGCAAGGGGCGCATCGTCGCATTTGGGCATAACGGATATCTGGATGGCAAGACCATCGACGATGGGCACCGGAGGCTGATGCTCAATGCGGTCGGGTGGTGCGCCAACGGGCGAAAAGCGCAGGTGGGGATCCGGTCATGTCGCGCCGAAGCGTTGCTATCAGGGGGCGAGGCCGAGACGGTGCGATTGGACGGTGCGCTGACGGATCGCGAACTGCGAGGGATCGATGTTCTGATCCTGAATGCCCAGGGGATGACCAATGTGGCCGAGGCAGCGGCATTGGAGACATATGTCCGAATGGGAGGGGGACTGATAGCGGGGGCGACGGGTTGGGCATTCGGGCAAACGAGCGGTGGCGGGGTGCTCAATGACGACCTGGCCATCAATCGCGTGCTCGCTCTGGCGGGATTGGCGTTCACGACGATGACGCTGGATCAGCCGGGAAACCGGTTTGCCGCAGACACACAACGGGTGCCCCTGTTGAATGCGCAGCTGGCCCTGCGGGCATTCGCCAAATCGGGCGAGCCGCCGCTGTCCGCCGAGGAATTTGATCAGGCATCGTCGGCGATCGAGGTGGCGCTGTCGGCGCAGGCAGCAGGAGGGACCGCGTTCATCGATGCGGTGAGAGCGGCGCTCGGAGCAATCCCCGCTGCAGTGCCATCGCAGAAGGAACCGTTGCTGGCCGCGAATGCCGTCGCGGAGCGAGCGCGGTTGGCGCTTGAGGTGCGCCTCGCCCAGGTTGTGGACCCCGGCGTGGTGCGAGCGCATCCGGCGGCGGCGACCTTTCCCGGCGCCGTGGCGGCATCGGCCCCGCGCGTGAAGTGGGAAATCGGGATCGATCCGAAGAGCTGGGGCTGGCACAGCACCGGTTTGTACGCCGCCCCCGGCGAAAAAGTCATTGTGACCGTGCCCCGGCAAGTCGCGGGCGCGGGATTTTCGGTGCGGATCGGATGTCACACGGACGAGCTGTACAAATTGGACGTTTGGCGGCGGGCGCCCGGGCTGTCGCACAGCATCCGGATCAGGGAGCAGGTCACCTTGGCCGCGAATGCCTTCGGCGGGCTCTTGTACATCGAGGTGCCCGAGCATGCGGTCCAAAGCGAGCAATTCACCGCCGCGATCCAAGGGGCGGTTCCCGCTCCGCTCTTTGTCTTGGACAGGGACGACGATGCCAGGTGGAACTCCGACATCAAGAAGAGGCCGGGCCCGTGGGCAGAGTTTGCGTGCGATCGCGCGATCCTGACCTGTCCATCGGAGGTGGCCCGGCGCGTGTCGAATCCCGGCGAGCTGATGCGGTTCTGGGTGAAGGTGTTGGACGCGCAGGCGGAACTCGCCGGCATCCCCGCGGAGCGACGCCGTCCCGAGCGTGTCGTTGCCGATGTGCAGATCAGCAACGGCTACATGCACAGCGGTTACCCGATCATGGTCCCGCTCGGGGAGGCGGAGAAGATGGTCACGCGAACGGGAAAGCAGGCACCGGGCTGGGGTTTTTATCACGAGCTGGGCCACAATCACCAGAAGCCGGAGTGGACCTTCGAGGGCACGGGCGAGGTCACCTGCAATCTCTTCTCTCTCTGGTCATTCCACAGGGTCCTGGGCGAGTCCGATCCGACCGTCGGCCATGAGGCAATGTCGGCCGAGCGACGCCAGCAAAGGATGAAGCGACACCTCGCCGGTGGGGCACCGTTTGAGACGTGGAAGAATGACCCATTCTTGGCCCTCACGCTCTACTGGCAACTGATCGATGCGTTCGGATGGGACGCGTTGAAGAGGGTCATCGCGTCATATGGGGATGGCGCGCTCGGGCCGCCGCCGAAATCCGATGACGAGAAGCGCGACCAGTGGATGGTGCGATATTCGAGAGTGGTTGGCCGGAATCTGGGGCCATTTTTTGATCGCTGGGGGGTGCCTGTGAGCGCATCGGCCAAGGCGAGCGTCGAGGGGCTTGAATCCTGGATGCCGACGAGCATGTAGGTGGCGTGCCCGCGCCTTGCCCACGGGAATTGGGGCGGCATAGTAATCCAATCATGCTCGTCAAAGACATTTTGGTAGGCCCGGGGACGGCCTTCAGCTTCGAGTTCTTCCCGCCGAAGACGGCGGAGGGCTGGGACTTGCTGTTCCGGGCGATCGCGGACCTGGTGCCGCTGAAGCCGTCGGCCGTCAGCGTGACGTACGGCGCCGGCGGCAGCACGCGGGATCGCACCCATGATCTGGTGCTCAGGATCCGGAAGGAGACGGACCTCACCGTCGTTTCACATCTGACTTGCGTGGGATCGACGAGGGCGGAGATGCGGGGGATTCTCGGACGCTATGCCGAGAACGATGTCTCAAACATCCTGGCGCTCCGCGGCGATCCGCCCAAGGATGGCGCGGGATGTGAGGCGCTGCCGGACGGTTTTGTGCACGCCGCGGAACTGGTGGCGTTCATCAAGGAGCACTTTCCCAAGATGGGCGTGGGCGTCGCGGGGTTTCCGGAGGGGCACCCCGAGACCCCGAATCGGCTCAAAGAGATGGATTACCTGAAGGCCAAGGTGGACGCTGGCGCGGATTACATCGTCACGCAGCTCTTCTTCGACAACCGGGATTTTTTTGATTTCTGCGAGCGATGCGATCTGGCGGGCATCCGCGTGCCGATCGTGGCGGGAATACTGCCGGTGATGTCGCGGCAAAACCTGATGCGCATGGCAGAGCTGGCGGCCGGGGCACGCATCCCGGCACGGCTCCTCAAGATGGTCACGCGCGCGGAGAATGACGAGGACGTCGAGCGCATCGGGACCCATTGGGCCACCGAGCAGGTCAGCCAGCTCATCGACGCCGGTATCAAGGGCGTGCACTTCTATACCCTCAACCGGTCCAAGGCCACCCTTCGCATCTATCGGACCCTAGGGCTGCGCGATGCACAGGTGACCAAGAGCTAGCCAGAAACTAAACCCGTGGCGCAGGCAATCCTGCCTGCGTCGGCGGCCCTGCGCGGGTGGTGGCAGACAGGATTGTTGCTGTGTTGAAACCATTTGGGGAGTGCGGGGCCCCTAACGGCGGAGGGCGTAGGCCAGCACCATGAAGGCGGCCTCGGCCAGCAGCGTGTTGGACTTGCGGGCGGCGAGCGCATGGCCGGCGGTGCGCTTGAGCGCGCTGAAGTAGCTCTCCACGTTCCATCGCCGCCCATAGCCACGCGCCTTGAGGTGCCCGGGGCTCATGGTGGCGCGCCACGTGCCCTTGCGGGTGCCATCGGCGCACCGCGAGGCGGGTTTTATCACGCTCTCCACCCCCCATTGGTCCCGGCAGCGCCGGTGGATCTTTTCGGCGTCGTAGCCCGCGTCGGCGTAGAGCCGCCCCGGGCGGCTCACCGCCTCGGCCTGGTCCAGCAGCCCGGCCACCTGCACCCGGTCGTTGCTGGGACCCAGGCTGAGCTCCAGGCCCAGCGGCAGCAGGCTGCCGCAGCACACCACCGCCGAGACCTTCACCCACTGCGAGCACCGCCTGCCGGTGCGGCTGCGGAAGCGCTCGCTGGCCACCGTCGTGGCAAGGCCGGTGGAGTCCATCGCCGCGGCCGGCGGGCCGCCCTGCGCCCGGGCCGCGGCGGCCCCGATGCTCGCGACCATCTTCTTGGCGATCTCCACCACCGCGCTGCGCGCGCTGAACTTCTGCAGCGTGGTGAAGTGCGGCAGCTTCTCCTCCAGGCCCAGCCGCCGGCGCTGCTGCGGGCTCACGGCCAGCAGCTCCAGCACCCCGCGGTAGGTGGTCTTCAGGTAGGCCCTCAAAATCAGGCAGCCCATCAGCTGGCGCTGGGTGAAGTCGTGCCGGCTGCGCGTCGCGCCGTAGTCGGCCAGGTGCCGGCCCCCCAAGACCATCGCCATCTCGGCCACCCGCTCGATCACCGTCGGCTTGGCTTCGCCCTTGGATCTCTTGCCCATGGAGGTTAAACGCACGAAAGGCCAGAAGGTTTCTACACAGCAACAGGATTGTCTGCCCCACGGCCCGGGGCTCCCAACACCGCGGGAATGTTCGTAGTGGTGCCTTTAGGCACTCCGCGATCCACCAGAAGTTTCATCCCAAAATGATCCGGCGCGTGGACGTTTCTGGCCAGCGCCACCCCCGCGGATGCGCGTCGTGATCTGCCGGAATCAGATTGAATAATGGGATTGGGGCGACATCATGAAAATCAGTTTCAACGCAGTGCGAGAGGAGTACCAAGACATGAAGCGACGTGAATTTCTCAAGAGCGCAACGACGGCCGGGGCCGGGTTGCTTATTCTGCGGAACGGCATTCTCCGGGGCGCGGATGCACCGAGCAACAAGCTGAACATCGCGCTGATCGGCGCGTGGGGCCGGGCGAGCCAGCACTACGACTCCATCTCGAGTGAGAACATCGTGGCCCTGTGCGACGTGGATGAGAAACACCTAGCCTTGGCGGCCGAGCGGTTTCCCGGCGCCAAGCACTACATCGATTGGAGAAAGTGCCTTGAGCACAAGGGCATCGATGCCGTGGTGTGCTGCACGCCAGATCATCACCACGCCTTCGTTTCGAATTGGGCGCTGAATCGGGGGCTGCATGTGTACTGCGAGAAACCGCTCGGCAACTGTGTCGAGGAGGCCCGCGTGGTCCGTGCGAACTACCTCAAGAACAAGAGCAAGCTCGCCACGCAGGTGGGCACGCAGCGCCACGCGCATGAGAATTTTGCGCGCGTGCGCGAGCTGGTGAAGGATGGCGCGATCGGCGAATTGCAGGCCGCATACGCCTGGGGCAACCGCCAGATCCGGCGACCGGGCTACCTGCCGGCCGAGGGCGAGCCCCCCGCCACCCTGCACTACGACCTCTGGATCGGGCCCTCGCCCATGCACCCGTACAACCCGGGCTACTTCGGGGCGAAGCCGGGCGCGAATTGCCTTAACTGGAATATGTTTTGGGACTTTGGCACGGGACAGGTCGGCGACATGGGCAGCCATACGTTGGATCTGGCGTGGAACGCGCTGGACGCCGAGCTGCCGACTTCCGCCGCCGGCGAGGGCGAGAAATTCAATCCGGAGGTTTCCCCCGTCGAGTTGCACACGACCTTCGAGATTCCCGCCAACGATTGGCGCAAGGCGATCCAGCTCCACTGGTATCAGGGCGGCATGATGCCCAGTTCCCCGAACAAGTACGTCGATCTGAACAAGATCGACCATGGCGCCATGTTCAAGGGGTCCAAGGGATTCATCGTCTGCGATTTCACATCGCGCCTCGTGATCCCGTTCGGCAAGGAAGCGGACATGACCTACTATAAGCCGCGCCCGAAGGATCAGCTCGGCGCGCCGATCGACCATTTCCAGAAGCAGTGGATCAACGCGTGCAAGACGGATCTCAAGACATCGTGCGACATGGATTACAGTGGCAAGCTGATCGAGACGATGCACCTCGGGCTCGTGGCCTACCGCGTCGGAAAGAAGATCAGCTATGACGGTGCGGCGGGACGCGTGACCGATTGTCCCGAGGCCGACGCCCTGCTGAAGAAGAAGTACCGCGACGGCTGGACGCTGAACGGGTGAGAATTCGTGCCCGCTTGGGCGGCGCGAGAGATCCCATGCCCCGCGCGAATGCGCCGCTTTTGCGAGCAAAGGGAATTCTCGAGTCCCATCCGGCGACTGCCGGACCACCGGGGCAGAGAATCGGGTTGTAGGGCGTCTGTGTCAGACGCCACCTTATTCGCCGCTGCCGTCTCACAGAGACGGCCTACAAGATTCGCAATCTTCGAGTCAGAAATCCCAGTCCCTGGTGTCGATCTTGGCGCTGTGGCGAAATCGACCGGCGAGGGTTGAGCCGTCGGCCCGTTTGGCGCGGAAACCATAACCGGGAAGTTCGCCATCCAGTGACGATGCCCATGGGGTGGGGCCGAGATTGACCAGGATTTCGGCGCCGTTCGCGAACCGCGTCCGTTGCACGAGGGCATCCTCGCTGAGGTAGGCGTGGCCGGTCATTTCCTCGAACCCGATAGACTCGTGCAGGGGGCAAAGGAATTCGGCCGCGAAACGCAGGTAGGGTTTTACGCCCTCGTACTCGTATGGCGCGAAGAAGACCATGGGGCCGTCGCCGTAGAGCATGGCCCGGAGCGTTTTGACGTAATAGTCGCCGGAGAGGTTGAGGGCGAGCTGGGTGGGATCCTGGATTTTTCCGAAATTCACGATGGCGTCGTGATAGACCAGATTGAAGAGTGGGGCGGGGTGGCTGTAGCGGACCAGCGGCCTGTCGCGATAAGGGGCCACCATGCCCTCGAACATGTGATACTTCGGCACGAGCCATTCATTGCCGCGTTCGGTGCCGAGGACGAGGCCGGTCGACGCCAGGTATTCGGCGAGCCTGCGCCCGCCATCGCCGACCCTGCCGGTGAACGCGATGTCGGTGATGTCGGCATTTTGGCCGATGGCCTCGATCTCCTTCGGAAGGACCTGCTTTGCGAGGTCGGCCCATCTGCTCTCGTCGACGGCCTTCCAGCGGGATCCCAGCGACGGGCGGCCTTGCGAATTTCTGGGTGCGAGGTCGGCATTGAACCTGGGGTCGTGATCCAGCAGGGAAACGAAGGAGTGGTAGGCGGAGAACAGCCAGCCATAGCTCTTCGCCCGCCGGACGACGCGCTTGAGGGTGACGGCGCCGCCGAGTTCCTCGCTGATGGGCCACGGCACGGGCGCGTAATTCTCGAACGTGCCCCAGGCGTGGATGAGGGCCCTGGGGACATTCTGGTGCTCATGCATGTTTTGGACGATCTTGTCCAACTCCTCGAATGTGAACGCCATTCCCGGCATGTTCACGTAATGGGGATAGCCCCCGTAGATTCCCGTGTAGATGGCGCCGCGGAGTTTTTCCACGTCCGGGTTGGCCTTGGCCTTATCCCGAAGCGCCACGTGGGTGCCGTTGTCTATGGCGATGCGCCGGTATCGCTTGGCCATCCCGACGTGATCCGCGCCCGGCAACAGAAAGCACGAGATTTCCGTTCCGGGCTTGGTCTCGGGGAACTGCCAGGCTGGCGTCAGCGCGAGGATGCGCGGCAGCGTCGTGCGCTCGTGCTTCTGCTGGGCCACCTCCTGATAGTCGTTGTAGTTGGCGATCCACTCGACCCCGACGGAGCCGTCGTAGGGGACAACCGCCATCACCGCGGACTTGTCATCATGCACCCCGAACCAAGGCATCACGAGTCCATCCCAGCCTTAGAAGCGCAGTTCGCCGCGGGCGGCCGGTTCGTGCTGCGCGTCATCCCAGGCGCAGAAGCGACCCCCGTTCATCGGGAAGATATAGGAGGGGATGATGATGCCCTGCCAATAGGGCAACACGGCCGCGCCGCGCTCCTGATCTGTCTTGAGGCTGAAGGCGTGGTATGGGTACAGGAGCCTGCGTGGCCTGAGTGCCTCGGCGTGGTCGAGCGCCACCAGTCGCAGGGTCATCCTGGGCTCATCGGCGGCGATGCCGATCTCCATGGTGAGCGACCACGGTGGGCCAGCGCCCTGTCTTGTGCCGTTGGAGAATTCGATCCGGGCCTTAGAGGGATCGGGCCGCTCGACTCTCACGGGTCCGGACGTTGAAATGTTCCACGTGCCGTTGGTCCCAGCGACGCCTGCCTCCAAAATGCCCGCGGCGCCCTGCCAGGGGTCCGGTTGCCACCGACGACCCGTTGACCTTTCCGTAACGGCGAGCGCGCCAGATGATCCATCGATGACGACGGACACGTGGTCATTCTCGAGGGTCAGCGCGGCACATTGCGGCGTTGCCAGCGATAACCAGAGGACGAAAGACATTGGACCGAGGGCGAGTATCGTTCGCATGGGTCAGCGACGAAGATAGGGGCTGCGCCAAGAAATGCCAGTGGGCGTGCCGTCAGCGGACCGGTTTGACTTCCCGCTCCCATCGGTGGAGCAAGTTCTTGAGTCGCTCGGCGTCGGAGGGGTGATCCTGGAGGAGATTGATCTGTTCGCCGGTGTCTTTGGCGATATCGAAGAGGAATTCCTCGGTTGTGGGCCCGTCTGACCGCGAAACATACTTGAGGTCACCATCGCGCGCGGCGCGCCACGTTCGATTGCCGCGGCGCCCGCGCCAGAAAAGGGCGCGGTTGGGCGGCGCCTCGCCGGAGGCGACGCACCGCAGGATGTCGATGCCGTCGAAGGGGCGGTTGGCCTGGGGCTGGATCCCTGCGGCGTGGGCGATGGAGGCCGTCAGGTCAAACGTGATGGCCGGGTGCGCGATCGTGGTGCCTGGGCGCAGCACGCCCGGCCAGCGCGCGATGCACGGCACGCGGATGCCTCCCTCGAAAGTGGTGCCTTTCTGGTCCCGCAGGCCACACGGCAGAGAACTTTTTGTTCCGCCGTTGTCGCTGGCGAATATTACGAGCGCGTTGGCCGATTGGGGGGTGGCGGAGAGGGCGTCAAGGACACGACCGATCGCGGCATCCATGCATTCGATCATTGCGGCATAGACCTCGGGCGGCGAGGTGCCCTGTTTCCATCGGGAGGAATCCGCGGGCAGGGGTGATGGGAAATTTTCGCCGGGAGCCTGATAGGGGGAGTGGGGGGCGGTGAAGGTGACATGGAGAAAGAAGGGCGCGTTGGTGTCCAGCCCGCCGCGATCTGAAATCCAGCGGACGCATTCGTCGGCGATCACGTCGGTGAAGTAGCCTGGACGCGAGACCGGAGAACCGTTGAGGCGCAGGACCGGCCTATAGTCGGGCGGTTCCTCGACATGGTGGAAGTACTCCATCGCGCCACCGAGGCAGTATAGCGCGTGATCGAACCCGTGGCGGTTCGGTGAGAATCTATCCTCGTAGCCGAGATGCCATTTGCCGACGATCGCGGTCGCGTATCCCGCGCCCTTGAGCCGTTGGGCGATGGAGGTTTCCTCGGGGGGCAGGCCCAGTTCCTTGCTCGTGGCCAGGCGGATGGCGTCATCATAGCGACCAACGCCACCGAGACCGATCGCGCACTCGAGTCCGCCAAGGCGTTGCTGGTAGCGGCCCGTCAGGAACGCGGCGCGGGTGGGGGAGCACTCGGGGCCGTTGGAGTAGAACTGGGTGAATCTGGCGCCCTCGGCCGCAAGGCGATCGATGTGCGGGGTGCGAATCGCCTTGGCGCCATAGCAGCCGACGTCACCCCAACCGAGGTCGTCGGCTAGGAAGAAAACGATGCTGGGCCTGGGTGGGGGCGCGCCCTGAGCGATGAAAACGAAGTGGACCGAAGCCATGAGGGGGATGAGCCAGATGGGGCGCATGGGGCCGAGCCTATTGCGGGACGCGGGCAAGGTTCAATGCGGTTATTGGGTTCCCCGCTGCGCGTGGCGATCAGCCGCGTAGCGATCAGGGTCGCGTCTTTTGATCTGAGCAGTTGGTTTTCCCGCGCCGCCTGAGGAAGACCTTTAAGAGAGCCCGGCAGAATTTCGTTGCGGGCGGGAGGGGCGCCAATATGCTCGATCCCGTTCATAAAACCCAATTCCGACAGGAGGCACGACATGGCCAGGAAGATAGATGGAGCAATCGAGAAGGCGTACGAGTTGGCGAGGGAGCGCTATGCGGCGCTTGGCGTGGACACGGACAAGGCGATCAGGGTGCTGGCGAGGGTGCCGGTGTCGATGCACTGCTGGCAGGGCGATGACGTTGGGGGGTTTGAGAACGCGGGGGGTACGCTGGGTGACGGCCTGGCGGTGACGGGCAATTATCTGGGCAAGGCGAGGACGGCGGAGCAACTGCGCGGGGATTTCGAGAAGGCGATTTCGCTGATTCCTGGCAAGCACCGGTTCAACGTGCACGCGTGCTACGCGGAAATGGGCGGCAAGAGGGTGGACCGGGACGCGCTGGGCCCGGACCAGTTCAAGAACTGGATCGCGTGGGCGAAGGGGCTGGGGATCGGGATGGATTTCAACCAGACGTACTTCTCGCACCCGAAGATGGATCGCGGCTGGTCGCTGACGCATCCGGACAGAAAGATCCGGAAGTTTTGGATCGAGCACGGGATCCGGTGCCGGGAGATTGGTGCGGCGATCGGCAAGGCGCTGGGACAGGTGTGCGTGACGAACCTGTGGCTGCCGGATGGGATGAAGGACACGCCGGCGGATCGCCGGTCACCGCGCGAGCGGCTGGCCGAGTCGCTGGACGCGATCTTCGCAAAGAAGATAGACAAGAAGTACAACCTGGACTCGGTCGAGCCGAAGCTCTTTGGCATCGGGGCGGAGAGCTACACGGCGGGCTCGCATGAGTTTTACATGGGCTATGCGGTGAGCCGCGGGACGCTGCTGACACTCGACGCGGGGCACTTTCACCCGACGGAGGGCATCGGCGACAAGATCTCCTCGGTGCTCTGCTTCCTGCCGGAGATCGTGCTGCACGTCAGCCGCGGCGTCCGCTGGGACAGCGACCACGTCGTGACGCTCACCGATGAGCTCAACTCGATCGCGCAGGAGATTGTCTGGGGCGGCTATCTCGACCGGGTGCACATCGGCCTGGATTATTTCGACGCGAGCATCAACCGCATCGCGGCGTGGGTGATCGGCACGCGCAACATGGTCAAGGCGCTGCTGATGGCGCTCCTCGCCCCGATCAAGTGTCTGAAGGCGGCCGAACTGGAGGGCGATTACACATCGCGTCTGGCGCTCATGGAGGATATGAAGGTGATGCCCGCGGGCGCGGTGTGGGATTATTACTGCGCGAAGAAGGGCGTGCCGGTGGGGGCCGCGTGGCTGGACGAGGTCAAGAAGTACGAGGCGGACGTCCTTTCGAAGAGGTGAGCAACCCGATAGGTCCGCGGGTTTAGTCCGACGGACCCCCAGAGGAGGAGGCGTATGTTCCTTGCGACTGCGGCGGAAACGACGACAAACCCATCGCTGGGCGTGCTGATATTCACGCTCGGCGGATTGGCCGGGGCGGTATTCTACCTGCCCTTCAAGAAGGTCCAGAAGTGGGCGTGGGAGAGCTACTGGATGATCTATGCGGTGGCTGGCCTCGTGCTCGTGCCGTGGATCCTTGCACTGACGACTTCGCCGAATGTTTTCAAGGTGCTCTCGCAGGCGCCGGGCGGACAGATCGTCAAGTGTTTCATGTGCGGGGCGATGTGGGGCGTCGGTGGGCTGACGTGGGGCCTGATGATCCGCTACCTGGGGGTCGGGCTCGGCCTCGCGATCGGCTGCGGCCTCTGTTCGGCGACCGGGACGCTGATCCCGCCAATTTTGAACGGGAATCTCCAGTCGCTGTGCGGCACGCCGGCGGCGAACATGTCCCTGATCGGCGTGGCGGTATCGGTGATCGGAATCGTGTTCGTGGGCCTGGCGGGCATGTCCAAGGAGAACGAGTTGCCCGAGGCCGAGAAGAAGAAGGCCGTCGCGGAATACGATTTTAAGAAGGGCATCCTCGTGGCGTTTTTCTCCGGGATTGCGAGCGCGGGGATGAGTTTCGGACTGCAGGGAGGGCCGGATATCGAGGCGCTGGCCAAGAGCATCGAGCCGGTAACGCCGCTTGCGTGGGCCGGGATGCCGGTGCTGGTGGTGGTGCTGTTGGGCGGGTTCGTGGTCAACGCCGGTTGGTGCCTGTTCCTCAACTCGAAGAACAAGTCGCTGGGCGACTACACCCGCAAGGACGCACCGATGGCCAACAACCTGTTTTTCGCGGGCCTCGCGGGCGCAATCTGGTGCTCGCAGTTCATTTGCTTCAAGACCGGAGAGCCGCAGATGGGTTCACTGTCCTACATCGGGTGGGCGGTGCTTATGGCCAGCGCGATACTTTTCTCGACGCTGCTGGGCATCCTGCTCGGCGAATGGAAGGGCACGAGCAGCCGCACGCGCGCACTGCTGGCCATCGGCCTCGTGCTGCTCATCGGTTCGTCCGTGATCTCGGCCTACAGCGGATACCTGAAAGCCTGATGAGCCGCGGGCCCTCCCGGCGAAATCGGGCCACGTGCGGCATCACGGGGTTTTTCAACGGGCAAGCCCCGCCCCCGGCGCGAGGGGGCGGCACTAGCCAGAAACGTCCACGCGCCGGATTATTCAGGGTGAAACTTCTGGGGGCGGGGCCTTTTGGACTGCGGTGGCGCCGCCCCGATCCGGGGCTCTGCCACCGCAGTCCAAAGCCCTCCCGGCCCGGATCCTGGGTCGGGGCACGAGCCGCGCCCGCGAACAGCGCCCGAAGCTTCTGGCTAGGGGCCCAGCGTGAGCACCCGCTGGAATCCGCGAGGGATGTCGTCCGATCGATGTGAGACACAGATAACCGTTTCTTTGCGGCGATTGCGGAGCAGTCGTTCCAGGACACCGAGGACATGGCGGCGGGCCGCGTAGTCGAGATTGAGACACGGTTCATCCAGCAGCAACAAATCGGGTCCGGGCAGCATTGCCCGAGCCAGCAGCACCAGGCGCTGGCGTCCCGCCGAAAGTTCGCCGAAGGGCACCTTTTCCGCATCGGTCAATCCCAGTTCACGCAGCCAGCGGCGCGCGTCCTCGCGGGCCTCGCGCGTTGGTCGCGCCACGCCGCCGTCGGCGTTGAGGCGACCCGAGAGCACCGCATCCAGGACGCTGATTCCGCCATCGAAGTAGCACTGTATCTCTGGCGACACCTGACCGATGCGCCGGCGGATCGGCCAAAGGCTCTCGCCCGATTCGCGGGCCCGCCTGAACACTCGAACGTCATTGGCGTAGGCTGCCGGGTTGTCGCCGGTGATGAGGCTGAGCAGCAAGGTCTTGCCGGAGCCGTTCGGTCCGACAACCAGCCACCGCTCTCCCTCGCGCACCGTCCAATCTAGCTTATCCAAGACCGTGCGCTTGCCGTACCGCACGGTCACACCGCGAAGTTCGATGATCGGTTGGCGCGCATCACCGTCTGCGTGGTGCGGGCAGATTGCCCGCGCGGTTTTCGGGCGGAGGGAGGGAAACCCTCCGGCGGCCATGCCGCTGTACGCCAACCTCCGCAGTCCCGCGATCCGCACATTTTTCAGGAGCAGGAGGTGCGTGGCGCACGCGGGGATCTCGTCCTCGTGCCTCACCATCAGCACCATCGGCAAACCCTCGTCGGCCAATCGATTCAGCGCCGCGTGCAGGCGCGCGCGCATGGTGGGATCGAGTCCCGCGAACGGATCGTCCAAGACCAGCAGCTTTGGCGACTTGAGCAGTGCCCGCGCGAGCAAGACGCGGCGCATTTCGCCGTTGGAGAGCTGCGCCATGAGGCGGCCAAGAAGCGGACGCAGGGCGAAGATCCCTGAGACCTTTCGCAGGAGGCGCGCGAACGCACGGCGCCCGGCGGTATCGTTGCCGCGCACCTCGAATGGGCTGATCTCGTTCACGCCCTCGTACGAGAGAAACGTTCGCACCGAGGGTGAGTCCTCCTCCATCGAATGCCATCGGGCCTGCAGCCAACCGCCCAGCGCCTGATCCTGCTGCTGCGAGAAGGTCGCCACCGCCACGTGGTCTTCGGCGCCCTCCTCGCCGAAGGTCAACCCGATGCCTCGCGGCGGCGCGGTGCCCGCGAGCAGGGCCGCGAGGTAGCTCTTGCCCGAATTGTTGGGCCCCATCACCGCCCATTGTTCACGGCGTCGGAACACCCATGTCTCTCCGTCGAAGGCGCCCTTCGGTGAACCCTTCAATTCGAATACGATGTCCGATCGTCTCATGGGGAAGCCGCGCCATTAATATCTGTCGGGCGAGTGTGGTGCCTTGGATGAACCTGAACATACTTTTTTCGTCTGGTGGCCGAAGCGAGAGAAGCCTTGCAGAATCTTGGGCGCGCCATGCGAGCATCCTGGGGAGGGCCCGCGGCATCGCGGGCCGCATCGGCCCAGGTCCAGGTGTCGCGCGGCTGGTGAATCGCGGACGCCGGGGCCGGCGTCCCTCCCGGCTGATACGTGCGACCGGGCACCGCCCGTGGTGTTTTTTGAGGACTCGGCATGGCTCGGGATTTGCCTATGTTGCTGGCATGTGTCATCGGGGACGAACTTGGCCGTGGTTCGCCACAGTTTTGTTTGTTCTTCGCGTCCTTCTTCAACCTGTGGCGTTGGTGGCAGAGGATGCGGTGTTGGGGCGGGTGATCGCCCACGCGAATGCGCACGCGGACGGGGATGCGACCTGTTCTTTCAATCGCTCGGTTTATCGGGGCGAGACGCGCGACCTCCCCATCGGCGTGTTTGATTCTGGGATTGGCGGCCTCACGGTGCTGGAGGCGATCCTTGCGCTCGACGCATTCGACAACGAGACGCTTCGGCCCGGCTCAGATGGGCGAAGGGATTTTGAGTGCGAGCGGTTCGTCTATTTCGGCGATCAGGCGAACATGCCCTATGGGAATTATCCGGGCCGCGGGAAGGCGGGATACCTCCGCGAGCGGATATTGAAGGATGCGATTTTTCTTTTGGGGACTCGGGCGTGGTCGGGCGATGGGGCGCGGACCGAGATCCCGAAACCGCCCGTGAAAGCGATCGTGATCGCGTGCAACACCGCCACGGCCTACGGCCTGGAGGACGTCCGTGCGGTGATCCGGGCGTGGGATCTGCCGATCCCAGTCATAGGCATCGTTGAGGCGGGAGCGCGAGGGGTCATGGGGCGCGTGCCATCGGGGAAAAGGGGCGATGCGGTCGCGATCCTCGCGACGGTGGGCACATGCGACAGCAAGGCGTACCCGAAGGCGATCGGGCGGGCCATTGGGCTCGCCGGCAAGCCTGTGCCGCCCTTGATCCAGCAGGGCAGCGTGGGTTTGGCCGGCGCCATCGAGGGTGACCCGTCCTTTATTTGCGACCCGAGGGCGGGCCCGCGCCTTGCACCGTATCAGGGACCCGCCGCGGGCAACCCGCGGGCACCGCTCCATGCGGATCGAATGGCGCTGTATGGATTCACCGCGGGTGGGATCCTCGGCGATGCGCGCGAGCCAAGCACCCTGCAATTGAACTCTGTTCAGGATTATGCCCGGTACGACGTGGCGACGCTCTTGGAGGACTATCGCCAAGGGGGCGGCACCGCGCCCATTGGCACCGTCGTGCTTGGCTGCACGCACTTCCCGCTGATCCAGGCCGAGATCACGGAAGCGTTCGCGCGGTTGCGGGATCTCGAGATCTCGGGGTTGCGGCCCTTTCGCGCGCTGATCGCCGATCAGATCGAATTCCTCAACCCCGCCGAACTCATCGCCCGGGAGCTCTTCCGAGGGCTCGCGGAGGCGCGCCTCCGCCTGAAACCGGGGGAGCGCCACGCTGTGGACAGGGACCTGTTCTTCATCTCGGTCGCGAATCCCTCGTGGCCGGGCGTGAGGCTCGCGCCCGATGGCTCGCTGGATGCCGAGTACAAGTACGGGAGGAATGCGGGACGGGTGGACGCCGATGACACGCGGCCCGTCCCCTTGCGCGGCGAGGCCCTGCCCGCCTCCAGCTTGAATCTCATCAAGACCCGCCTGCCCAAGGTGTGGGAGCGGCTCGCCGCGGACCCGGCCCCCCGCTGATCATCCGGCGGCCAGCGCAGGCGCAGACCTTCGCGTCCGGGTGCTGCGGCGGGTTGTCGGATGCGCTTTTCCTTTGAGCCTGCATATTTCACGCGGAAGCGTGAAGTATGCAGGCTAATTTCATCGGGGAAATGCCATGAAGAGAAAAACAGTGAGGAATGGCGCTAAGTTAAGTTTGTCGCGACAGTGGCACGGCCATCCTGGCCGTGGGGCTGGCCATGGGCAGGATGCCCATGCCACGATCCCAAATGTCCTTTAACTTAGCGCCATTCAGAACAATGGGCAAAAGCGGTCAACGCGTCTTTTTTCTGTTGGGCGACTGGACATGGTGGGCCTGGGTGCTGACCACCATTCTCTTGGCGATCGGCCTGTGCGGGCGCCCCACGGCGTTCGTGGCGGCCATGGGGATCACGGCACTTCAGGCAATCGTGATGGTGGTCCGCGAAAAAAGCCTGTCTGCCTTTGCCGTGCAACTCCGTCTCGCCTACCTGATTCTGTTAGGGGTCTGCTACGTTCCCAGCATGCGATGGCTATACTGGCTTCCGACGGTCGGGACATTTGCGCTGGTGACGATTGGTTATTGCCTGATGGCGCGATTGCTTTCCCTGCTCCCGTGGAACCGACGGGAGCCACTCTCCGCCGATCTGCTCCGCCGCACTTTCATGTCGTGCCCGGACCTTTCCAGACTCGCCGAGAATCAAGAGGCCGCGGGGTGCGCCGGCGGGCTATGTACGATCGATGCTCAAGTGGAGCGACCGCAGAGAGATGATTGATCAAAAATGGGGAGGGCCCGCGGCCTCGCGGGCCGTGTTGACCCAGGCATTGCGCGGCTGGTGGATCGCGGACGCCGGGGACGGTGTCCCTCCCGTGCGAAACGCGACCGTTTTGTGGGTTTTTCAGCGGGCAGTTGGGGCTGGCGCGGGCGGCCATCGACCTGTAAACGGATTTGAGTGGAGGGACACACCATGATCGACGAGCCTCTCGCAGAAAAAACCCACGGCAACCTGAGGGTCCAGCGGTGGCTATTGCGTTTTACGGCAGTGGTGTTGTTCACGGGGCTGCCGGGGGCGATTCTGCCGCGCGTTGCGATTGAGAAATTCTGTTGGCTGATGGGGTTGGGGCAACCGATTCTTCAGCCCATCACAGTTTATCTCGGCGGCAATGCGGGTTATGTCTTTTTCGCCTTTGGGGTATTGGTCTGGGTGATTTCCAATGACGTGGTGCGGTATCGTCCGCTGGTGATTCTCTGTGGGTGGATCTATCTGATTGGAGGGCCAGCCTACCTGGCGATCAACCTTCAGTGCCCCCTCCCATGGTGGTGGGTGGCGATGGACAGCGTGAGTAACCTCCTCGTCGGTGCCGGGATTCTCTGGGCCTGCCGGGCGGGTGCCAGTTCGGAGAAGAAGCCAACGTAGCGCACTTTGGCGCGATCCGGATCGTCCGCGGGCAGGCTTCGGCAGGCTCTTCGGGAGGTCTGGTGGGCAATTCTCTGGCTATTCTGACCATCTAACGGGACTCTCACCGGCGGGTGTGCCCGGCGTTGGTCCCAGGCAACCTGAAACTCGGATGCCATCCGGCGGCTGCCGGATCATCGGGGGCGAATATGGGACGTAGGAGCGCGCTTGCGCGCGATTTGCGTATGGATTCGCCTGTAAGCAGGCTCCTACAATTCGGCTTCTGAATTTTCGAGCTGGCGTCCGTGCCCCGCACGGTTTGAGAATTTGTCCGCCGATTGACGCGAATCCGATGCCTACTAAGTTCTTGGGAGCCACATCATGAAGTCTTTTCCATTGCTGATGTCAGCGGCGTTGGGATTCCTCATGGGCGTGATCGTGCTGTTTGTGCTCGCGCAGTCGGATTCCGGATTAGAGGCCGCGGCGCATTTCCTGAGCTATCCGGGCATTCGGTTGGGGAGACTTTGGACCGACGCGGGGTTGCCACCGCAGGGCGATGCCGCCTTCGGGGTGATTGCGCTGGCCATCCTCCTCCAGTGGATCGCGGTCGGGTTTGTCGTCGGCCTGTGTTGGAGACGGAGGCGCTGATGAAACTGGTGCCGTTCGATTTCGAGTACGAGGGTCCCTTTGGATCGGAGATGCAGGGCGTTTGGTTATTCGACGGCAGCCTGGTGGAGTTCAGCCTTTAGGCTGAATCGGGCACGAAACAGGCTAAAGCCTGGACTCCAACGGCTTCGGTCGAACGAACCAAAAGCCCTGTCGGGGATGGGGCCGATGATTGATTGGGCTTGAAGGCGAGCGGCGGGGCGCTACGGGATGGCCATGGGCGCGCCGTCTTCCCGTTCGTCCCGAGAAACTGAACCCGGCGCAGGCAATGCCGCCTGCCGCACATCGCTTCTGACCCGACGCCGATTTTTGAACGTGGCCGGAGTGGCGGCGGGCGCCCCGCTGATTTTGCGCTCGGGCTTGCGCGCGGCGTCGCCAAACGGGAAACTGCAGCACGCGTGCATTGGCGTGACGCGGATGGGGGGGAACGATCTCAAGAACTTCCTGGGCAACGACCGGGTGGAGATCGTGGCGTTGTGCGACGTAGACAGTGCGCACCTGGAGGAGGCGGCGAAGCAGGTGCCGAACGCGCGACGGTACACGGACTGGCGCGAGATGTTCGCGACAGAAGGGGACAAGATCGATTCGGTGAACGTGACGACGCCGGACCACATGCACTTTCCGATCGCGCACGAGGCACTGCGGCTCGGAAAGCACGTGTACTGCCAGAAACCGATGTGCCACGACATCGCGGAGGTGCGGCTGCTGACGGAATTCGCGACTCAGAAGGGCGTGGTGACGCAGCTCGGCACGCAGCACGCGTCGAAGATCGGCGACAGGATGATGGTGAGGTACATGCAGGATGGCGTGATCGGGAAGATCAAGCGCGCCTACCTTTGCACCAATCGCCCCGCCCCGAACCGCCTCGGCGGCCCGCGCCCGGCGGTGGGCCAGCAGGCGCCTCCCGAGCTGAATTGGGAGCAGTGGATCGGGACGGCGCCGATGCGGCCCTTCGTGCCGGAGATCTATCATCCCGCCCGCTGGCGGGCGTGGAGGGATTTCAGCACGAGCTGGGTGGGTGACATGGGGTGCCACCTGATGGACGCCACTTGGCGGGCGCTCGGGCTCAAGGCGCCGAAATCGGTCATCGCCGAAGTGGATTGGGTGTGGAAGGAAGAGGCCACGTGGCGGGCGCTCGATGCCAAGTCATCGCAGCCGATGGCCTCCGAGATCGAGGTGTTGAAAGAGAGCGCGACGGAGCGGCAGAAAGAGAACTGGCCGCTCAGTGATCACGTGACATGGACCTTCGCCGGTGGGCCGCTGGTCGATGGCGGCGAGATGGTGATCGAATGGTTCGACGGCGAGTTTTTGCCGCCGGAGGACGTGCGGGCGATGGACCCGAGCGGAAAGTTTCCGTCGGAGGGGACGCTGGTCGTTGGCACCGAAGGGGCGCTCCTGCAGCGCACGGGCGGCGCGCCGATGCTGCTGCCGCGCGAGAAATTCCAGGCGCACCCGAAGCCGGATCTTCCGCCGCGGGACCACTACGAGCATTTTGTGGACGCCTGTCTCGGCAAGGCGAAGACAGAGTCGCACTTCGCGCAGACCGGCCCGATGACCGAGGCCATCCTGCTGGCCAGCATCGCGATCCGGAATCCGGGGCAACGGCTGGATTGGGAGGCCGCGACGATGAAGATCCCGAACTTTCCCGATGCCGAGCGATTCCTGCGGCGCGGCTACCGCAACGGCTGGGCGGTCTCGGGTGCGCCGTTCTGAGCGTTGGCCCGAGATCTCAGAACGCCAGACCATCACCCCGGCGCTGGAGTCTCACAGAGACGCCGCACAGCACTTGCCGCCCACATCACCCGGGAGGGACGCCGGCCCCGGCGTCCGCGATTCACCAGCCGCGCGACATCGGGGCCAACCCGGCCCGCGAGGCGGGGCTGTCTCAAAACCTCTGAGCCGAGCCGCCTGGCACAGGCGGCCTACAAATATTGCAGGGCATCGCTGCGAGATGCCGTGCATTGTCGCGCGCCGCACACCCTTGGAAGTCCCCTTGATCATCAGATAGGCATTGATTGTTGGATGTTCCGTGTTGGGCGTTTGAGTTTTGAGACAGACTCGAGCCGTTGTCGAGTCTGTCACTCCGGCCTTGCCTTCGCGATGGGCGCGCCCAAAACGACCGCATGGTCTATGGTGAAGAGATCTGCGTCCAAACGAAGGGCTTCTCGGACATCGTTGATCTGACGGCCGAGGTCTCGCGCATCGTCTCGCGTTCAAAAGCGAAGGCCGGGATCGTGGCGGTGACGGCCATCGGTTCGACCGCATCCGTGACGACCATTGAATTCGAGCCGGCGCTCGTGGAGGATTTCCGCGACAAGCTCGAGGAGATCGCCTCGCGGGACGAGGCGACGCGGCACTCGCAAACCTGGGGCGACGACAATGGCTTTGCGCACCTGCGCGCATCGCTGATGGGGCCGGGCGTCTGCCTGCCGGTGGTGGGGGGACGCCCGCTGTTGGGCACGTGGCAGCAGATCGTGTTGGTGGATCACGACAACCGCCCCCGCGACCGACGCGTGCACGTCCAGGTTGTGGGGGAATAACTTTCTGTCGAAAGGTGCCGCCGGATGCCTGACCTGAAACTTCCGCCTCGCGCACCCGGGGACCGCCTGAAGGCGGTACTACGAGCGGCGGTTCGATGCTGAAACGCCATCGGGTTCGTAGTACCGCGTTTACGCGGTCTGCGCACCATCAGAAGTTTCCACATGAATGATGCGGCGCGTTCTCGATCAGGCTGGGATCAGGGACTCGTGACGACCGGTTCACTTTGCGGAGAATGTCCAGACGGGGTCGAAGGTCGTTTCGTCGGCGAAGAGGGAGGCCGCTACGCGCGACATGAGGAGCAGTGACGGGCCGTCGCTGGGGTTCTTCACGAGGAGGTTTCCGAGGAGCGAGGACGCCTTGCCGAGCTGGTGTTTTTCGAAACAGTCGAGGGCGCGCTCGTAGGCGCGGCGCAGGGTCAGCCAGTCGGCGGGCGGCGAGGCGGCGAGCTCGAAGAGACCGACGGGCTCCTCGATGTTGTTGACGCGGAACTTGCCGAGGCGGCGGTGTGGGGGGCGGATCTTGAGTCGCGCGTGGGTGTGGTGCGTCATCAGCACGGGGGCGCGCACGTATTTGGTGGCGCTCTGGACGCGGCTGGCGAGGTTGACCATGTTGCCCAGGGCGCCGTACTGAAACTTACGCGGGGTGCCGACGTTGCCGACGAAGGCCTCGCCGCTATTGATCCCGATCGAGGCCTCGGTCCGCGCGCCGATCGCGGATTGCCATCTGCGATCGAACTGAGGGAGGACCTTCATCATGGCGATGGCGGTGCGGCACGCGCGGTCGGCGTGATCGGGCTGTGCCTCTGGCGCGCCCCACATCGCCATGATCTGGTCGCCGACATAGTTCACCAGCACGCCGCCCTCGTCCATGACGCACGCCGCGAGCGCGTCGAGGACATCGCTGAGCCAGCGCAGGGTGTCGATGGCGCCCAGTCGCTCGCTGATGCGGCTGAAGCCGACGATGTCGCAGAAGAGGACGGACACCTCCATGCTGCGGCCCCCCGTGAGGATCTCCGGCCGCCGCACGAGCTGGCGCGCCAGTTCGGGCGTAAAGAACTGCGCGAACTCGCGCTCCCGGAGGCGCTGGCGTTCCAGGCATGAGCAGACGCGCGCCTTGAGAAGCGCCATGTCGATGGGGCGGGGGAGAAAATCTTCGGCCCCCATCTCGATGCAGCGGACGACGTTGGGGCCGGAGTCCATGCCCGAGATCACGATCACGGGCGTGTGCGCGAGTTTTCCCGTCTCTCGCATGCTGGCGAGCACTTCGAATCCATCGGCGCGCGGCATGATGACATCGAGCAGCACGAGGTCGAAGTCGCGGGCATGGAGGAGGTCGAGGGCCTCGCGGCCATCGGCGGCGAACGCGACATCATGGCCGTGGCGTTTCAGGAAGCGGCCAAGCAGCTCGCGGCTGGTGGGATTATCGTCGGCGACGAGGATGCTGGCGCCCGTGATATCCGTGGCCGGGAGGCAGATGAGCGGCGCGGTGGGACTGGCTGCCGGGGATCGCCTCGCTGCGATGGGCGCAGGGGTTTCGGCGGGGGTCTCGTCGCGCGTGACCTCCCGGTGTTGGTCGAGGTGATCGACGCAGCGGCGCGCGTGATCCCGGATGCGATCGAGGTCGGCACGGAGTTCCTCGTCGAGGCCATCGGCCTCGAGCGTCACCAGCTGGCAGCGATTGAGGACGTTGCCGAGGATGCCGCGGATGTCATGGCGGACGCGGTGCAGCCGCTCGCCGATCGCTTTGGGGCTCGCGGTGCCGTGGGGTGCGTGGAGGCGCTGGCGGACGGCGCGGTATAGCCGGAGGGCGCTCTGGCGGATCCGGGACAGGTCTCGGCGCCACGGCGCGGCCGCCTCCGATTGCGAGGCATTCTCGAGCAGGAGTTGCGAGATGGAGGCGGCCGCCTCGGCGTCCTCCAGAAGCGCGGAGCGCAGTTGCTCTAGGACCTGGCCGGTCTCTTCGGTCACTCGGCGCCCTTCCGTTTCATGTTGCGGTCAATGGCGCCCAGCAGGATGGAGAAATCGACGATGGGTTTGTCCAGGAGTTCGGCGCAGCCTGCGGCGAGGACCGCCTCTTTCCACTTGTGCATGGTGTGGCCGGTGAGCGCGATGACGGGGATGTTGGCGGTGGACGGATCGGCCTTGAGGCGCGTGGTCGCATCGAGGCCGGCGCGATCGCTGACCTTCCCGGCGTCGGCGGCGGGCATTCGCATGTCCATGAGGATGAGGTCGGGATGCTCCGTGGTGGCGGTTCGGACGGCCGCCTCGGCATTGCGGGCGACGAGCAGCTCGTGGCCCTTGCGCGAGAGGAGCCTGGAGCAGATTTCGACCATGTCGTCGTCGTCGTCGGCTATCAAGATCTTGGCCATGATTGTCTCCGTTCGATGCCTACTGTGATGGGGGGGTATGGCGGGAGACCATCGCGAGGATCTCTCCGAGGAGCTCGTCCTGAGTGTGGCCCCCTTTCTGGAGGATGCCTTCGACGAAGCCGTTCAGCCGGCCGCGCTCGTCGGGCGTAGGGTCTTTGGCGGTGACCACGAGAATGGGGATGGGCTCTGCGCCATCGTCCAGGCGCCGCCTCGCGTACTCCGCGACGAAGTCGAAGCCGTCCATCACCGGCATCATGAGGTCGAGGATGATGGCGGTGGGCCGCCGGTCCGCCATCACATCGAGTCCCTCGGCACCGTTCTCCGCCTCGAGGACCTCCCAGCCCGCGGCGCTGAGCGTGCGCCGGAAGAGTTCGCGGGCATCGGAGTCATCCTCGATGACGAGAATCGTTCGCCCGTGCTTGGAGGATGCGCCGCAGAGCCGGTCGAGCGATTGCCGGAGGCCTGGCCAATCGATGGGCTTGACGATGTAATCGGCGGCGCCCAGTGCGAAGCCCTTGCCGCGCTCCTCCCGGAACGTGACCATGACCACCGGGATGGAGGCGGTGCCGGGGTCGGTCTTGAGTTCGGCAAGGGCGTCCCAGCCGTCGCGGCCCGGCATGACGGCGTCGAGGGTGATCACGTCGGGCTTCTCGCGCTTGGCCGTCGCGATGCCGGAATCCGCATCGCCCGCGACGAGGACGCGGTAGCCGTTTTGGCCGAGGAAACGTGACATCAGCTCGTGCACCGCGGGATCGTCGTCGATCACCAGCACCGTCGGCCGTGGTCCGGTGGGCCGCGGCGCCTGCTTCTTGAGGGCCATGTCGGGGAGCCGCGATTGGGGCGGGCCGATCTCGGCGGGGATCCGGACCGTGAAGGTGGTGCCCTTGCCAAATTCGCTGGTGAAGGAGATGCCGCCGCCCATTAGCTCGCAGAGGCCCTTGGTGATCACCAGCCCCAGGCCGGTCCCCGACTTGTTGCCCTCCTTGGCCGAGAGCTTCTTGAATTTCACGAAGAGGTTCTGCTGCTCTTCGGGTTTCATGCCGCGGCCGGTGTCTTGGACATCGAAGATCACCCAGTCCTGGCCCACCGCGGCGCTCTCGCGGCGAGCGCGGAGCGTGACCCGGCCATCGCGCGTGAACTTGCACGCGTTGGTGAGGAGGTTGACGAGCACCTGCTGCAGCCGCTGCGGGTCGTTGCGCAAGACCCCGAGGTCGCGGGACAGTTCAAGCTCCAGGGCATTGCCGTATTCCTTGGCCTGCACCTCGACGGAGTCGCGAATCACATAGAGGAACTCGTGCGTGTCGATCGGCTGGGGCTCGAGTTCCAGGACGCCCATGACGATCTTCTGGTAGTCGAGGATGTCGCTGATGAGGTTGCGCAGGTACATCGCCGCGTTGCGGATCTTGCGGATGTCGGCCCTCTGCTCGTTGTCGAGGTCCGACATCTCCAGGAACTGCAGGAACCCGAAGATTGAATTGAGCGGCTGCCGGAGCTCGTGGCTCACGCTGGCCAGGAACTCGTCTTTGGCCACCGACAGGCCCTGCAGTTGCTCGTAGGCCTCCTGCAGCTCGCGGGTGCGGTCCCGGATGCGGCTTTCGAGATCGGCGTTGAGCTGGCGCAAGCGCTCGTGGCCATTGAGCACCTGGAGCAGGAGGGCCTCCAGCGCGCGCGCGATCTGGCCAACCTCATCGGGCCGCTGGGCGGGCAGGGCGCGGCGCACCGCCTCGATCTTGTCCGGCAGGCCCTCGGTCGAGGATGCGCTCACGTGCCGGGCAGTCGTGGCGATGCGCAGCAGCGGGCGGACGAAGAAAAGTGAGATGAGGAACGCGATGCCGCCGGCGACGACCGCGAGGAGCGCGGATACGCGATTGAGCGAGGCCAGTTCGTTATTGATGCTCGAGACGAGTTCCTCCCGAAATGCCGAGTAGGCGAGATAGTAGTTGGCCTGGCCCGCGTGCGTCTGGATCGCGATGCGCACCAGCTGTGCGTCGCCGAGGCGGCAGGTGACGAGAGGGCGCCACGCGAGTGATCTGGGCCGCTTGTGGAAGGCCTCGGCAAGGTCCTCGGGCAATCCTTTGCGGAGTGCCGTCAGCTCGACGTCGGGACGCGCGAGCAGGCGCACCTCGCTCACGCGACCGGCCAGGCCGCCGACGCGGACACCACGCGGCTCGTACTTGGCGCCGAGGCGATCCAGCGCGTTGAGAAAACCGGCGGGATCCGTCCTCTCGAATTTTCGAACAAAGGCCGTGAATTCCGCGTCGGGCATGGCCTCCATGAAGTGATATGGGGACTTGAGGGGAGACTTGTCCTTGAGGTCGCCCAGTCGGACATTGGCATCTTCACCGCCCCATGTCGTGCGGCGGAATTCTTCGAGCAAATCCAGATCGGCGAAGGTGTTGTCGCGCTGGCCCCGCTTCTTGAAATCGGGCTCCGGGTGCATCAGCCATTGCAAGCGTTCGTCAACGAGAAAGGATATGTGCCGGGGCGAGCCGCGCACCGTGAGGTCCATGGCCACGAAGATGCTATCGCCTTCTGGCCCCGGCAGTCGCTTCCCGGCCCAGATCACGGGCGTTCTAAAGAGTGGTGGCGACCCCTCGCCCGCAGCGGCGAAAGCCCTGGGAATGTCCAGGGGCTGGATTTCGGAGACGAGCACCTCCGGTTGCGATGGGACCGCTCCTGATGGCGGGACCAGTCGCTCGGGCGGTTTGAGGGTCTCGCAGCCCCTGCGGAACACGATCGAGCCGGGCTGGACGGCCCCGCTCCGATCGACGATCACCAGCCGGAGGAAACGCTCCCACTGGCGGGGGAGCTCCGCCGCGTGCTCTTCCGTGACCTGCCAGGGTGGGACGTTCACGATATTGGCGAGGACATTGGTCTTGAGCACATCTGACGCCAACTTCGCGACACCCTCGCGGAGGCCATCCACCAGATCGCGGATTTCCCAGGCGCGCAACATGGCCTCGTCTCGCAGGTCGACGACCTCGTGCTCTTCCACGATGGCCCGCGTGTCGTTGAAGAGCCACCGGGGAACGATATAGCTGGCGCCGAGCACCAGCAGGATGACCAGTGCGGTTAGTTTGCCCCGAATGCCAAGTTGGAGGAAGTTCATGGCGCTGCACCCGTCCCGGCCCCGCCTCCCGCGTCCGACCGGAGCGATAAGAAACGTTCTCGCGGTGGGGCCGCGGAATCAAGGCCAATCGCCCTGACCAGGAACTTCGGGCGCTGTTTGCGGGCGCGGCTTGTGCCCCGATCCAGGATCCGGGCCGGGGAGGGCTTTGGACTGCGGTGTCGCCGCTTCGCTCTGCCACCGCAGTCCAAAACGGCCCCGCCCCCGCGCGCCGGGGGCGCCGCTGACTCGAAAATTCAGACGCCGAATCGTAGGAGCCTGCTTGCAGGCGACTCGAATCGCGCGCAAGCGCGCTCCTACGTCCCATTTTCACCACCAAACGTCTTCCGGTCTGGTTTCAAACCGCACCGTCCCAGAAAGAAATCCGATTGGGTTCTGAACCGGCTGCATTTGGTTCTGAGGCGGGTGTCCCACCCCCCGACTTGGCCGGGTGGTAGGGCGCTCACTCCCGCGCACCAACGCAGCCGCCACTATGCAACGATCCATGCCCGGCCGTCGATTTACGACACCCGCACGGCTCCGGCCGACGAATTGACAGGTCACCTGTTCGGCATGCCTCCGGCATCCGTTCCGAAACACCCCCGAACTACCATAAAGCGCTCCTGGGGCCCGATCCCTTGAACGCCCGAAGACACTTTTTCCGCGGAATTGCAGAGTTTCACTTGAATGTGCGCTAAGTATGAATATGTTGGCACCAATCAGGGCACGGGGCGGAAAATGGATCAGAATCCCATAGTCCTCATTCATGGTTACTCCTCGACGGGAAAGGCGTTCGCCAATTGGAAAGCGATCCTTAACTCCCAAGGCTTTACCAACATCCACATCCTGACCTGGCAGTCCCTCGTTAACGAAATTAATATCCCGGACATCGCGGAGGGCTTTGATCGCGCCCTGAGAGTTAATGCCAAGATAGCGCCCGGCGAGCCTTTCGACTGCATTGTCCACTCGACGGGGATGCTCGTCGTCCGCGAGTGGCTCACGAAGAATCCCGATCGGATCCACCAACTAAAACGCCTGATCGGTTTGGCTCCGGCGACATTCGGTTCGCCACTGGCCCGCAAGGGCCGAGGCTTTCTCGGATCGATTTTCAAGGGTAAGAAAGACCTTGGGCCAGACTTTCTGGAGGCCGGCGACTTGGTGTTAGACGCTCTCGAACTAGCGAGCCCCTGCACATGGAACATCTCCCACGTCGATCTTTTCGGCGAATCCACCTTCTATGGCAAGAATTCGAAAACCCCTTACGTTTTTGTGTTTTGCGGCGACAAGACCGGTTTCATTAGCAACCAACTGGCCGGGCCCGGCTCCGATGGCGTCGTCCGGGTCGCCGGCGCCTCCTTCAATACCCGGAAGATCGCCCTGAACTTCAGCCGAAGGGGTGGACTTAAGAGATCCCAGCGAGTTAAAATCTGCGACTGGACCCATGTCGACAGCCCGGTTGTTCCTGTCAAAGACGCTGACCATGGCAGTATTCTCGACAAACCCGATGCGGCGCTCATCGGGCTCGTGACCAGCGCCCTCCGCGTCGAGTCCTGGGACGCCTTCGAGGCATGGCACAAGGCCGCCGCGAAGGCGTGGTGGAAATCCGAGGACGGCAAACCGCAATTCCAGCAGCTCGTCGTGCGCGCCATCGACGAGCGCGGCGACGGCATCCGCGATTACGCGATCAAGCTCTTGGAGGAGCGCGACGGCAGGTTCCGCGCCCTGGACGAGTTCGACCGCCACGTCGCCGTCTATTCCCACGACCCCAGTTTCCGGTGTTTCCATTTCGATCTGAGCAAGCTCCGTCCAGAGAAGCTCTCCAACCTCTGGGTCAAGGTCATCTTATCTTCGGGCACTCACTACGCCGCCTACACCGGCTATGACGCCGCCGATGGCCCGGCAAATTGGTCGCCCACGGACCGCGGACTCACCGAGGTCAACCTCGATGTCACCGGCCTCCTCGACACCAAGGTCGGCGGTTCGCCCTTCTCCCTCTTCTACCCAAGAACGACCACCTTCCTCGAAATGATCTTCGACCGGGAACCGATGCCGCTGGATCCAAAGAGCCCAGCTGATATCGCGGTGTTTGAGACATTGTAGAGCGCAGGATAAACCCAAACCAAGGAGCATGTATGGCGATCGACTCATATTATATTGGCCGCGACAAAATCGACACCAAGGGGCTCTGTTTCTTCCTGAAGCAACTTCAGGAGCGTGATGCCTCCGGGGGCGGACGAGCGCTCCTTGGGTCCATCGTGGACTACATCGATGCGCTCTTCCAAATCACCTACGTCGTGCCAGCCAGCATCACCACACCACAGATACTTCTGCTGGACCTGCAGAAACGTAAGAATGACTATGGAATCCAGGGCGACATCACGCTAAAGACATCCATCGCCGCAGGGACGGCAACCACAAAGCTCACGAAGAAAAGCCTCTTCTCCGCGGGCGTTGGCCCCTTCCCTTCTATCCCCCTGGGCGCAAGCCTCAGCCTCGACTTCAATCGAATAAAATCGGTCACCTATGAGCACGGAACCGGCAGCTACTACGAGTACATCCCCATGGGGTACCTGGGGAAGATCTACTCAAGGGTCAAAGGGAGACCCACTCAGGAGATCGGTGGCAAGCTGCTGACCAGGGAAGCCGTTGTTGTCGAATGCCTTTTCGCGAAGAACTACTCGGTCGTCGTAGAGTCAACCGAGAAGTTCTCAAGCGATTTTGCGGTAAAACTCGATGCGTTCAACGCGTTGCCAAATTCCACTGGCAAGGTCGCGATCTCCAAAGCGACTGAGACGACCCTAAAAGCAGAGGTGAGCGGCGATACCTACTATCTTGTCGCACTATTTTCAGCCCTCTGGGCCGACATCGCGCGGGCTGTGTCGTGAGTGGGGCGAGGGCCTGGGACATGACCGTGCATGGGACGGCTAAGGGGAGGCGAGGTTTCGATTCCACGCGGCTATTCCTAATCTACATGCCCGTTGCCCTTGGACTGGGCCTGTGCTTTGTGGCGCTGGCGGCCAAACCTGGGCCGACGCCCGACGCGCAAGGAGATTTTCTATACTTGATCGCGTTGGGCGCGTGGGCAGCCGGAGCAGTGGTCGGCTTCATCTATGCCGCGACACCGACGGAGCGTCCGATTTTTGACAAGTCCCTGACGGTCATCAATGGGGTCATCGGCGGCTTTGCGATCTCGGACCTCACGTCGAATGAAGGAATCATCCGCAGGGGACTGCATGCGCTTGCGACGGCCGCCGGTCTCCCGACATCTGGTGGAGTCGCCGCCATGTGTGTCTACTTCGGCGCCCTCGGTTTCCTCTCGCTGTACATCGGCAAGCAGTACCTTCTGAACCCGATTCTCGACGAGATTGCGCGGTTTAACCAGAACCTCGCCGGGCTCGCAGATCTGCTGCCAGATGCGGTGATGGAATACCCGCACCGCGACACGGATGAGCCGTTCGTGGACGACGAAACCAAGCATCTGATCCAGAAGGCACTGGACCAGCCAGATCTGATCGCGCGTGTCGAAGTACTGGCGCGTCACTCCCGGTCAGGGCGCCTGCTCGCACAGGGCACCCTCTCGATGCTCTCCAAGGCCTACTACATCCTAGACCAATTCCCACTCGCGTTGCAGGCCAACAAGGCTGCACTGGGCCTGGATCCCGAAAACCCGGAGTTGCTGTTCTACCGCGGGAACATTCTTGCCGCATATAATCGGCCGGTTGATGCGATTGCTCCTCTGGAGTACGCGATCGCGCTGCGTGGCGAAAAGGCGGCCACGTACAAACTCTTGGGATATTGCCTGCTCTTTCAGGAGAATTCCTGGCAGCGGGCACTGGAAATGACGGAAAAGTATCTTGCGCTCTATCCGGACGATCTCGGTGCCAAGATCAACAAGGCGTGCGCCATGGGACAACGCGGCCCGTCGAAGGAAGGTGGTCCGAATAGCCTCATTGTCTACCTTGAGTCGCTTTTCGCCCAGGCACCATCGGCGCGTGAGCGGATTGCGAGTCTCACGGAGCCTGGCGACGATTTTGCCGCTTGGGTCGAGATTCCTGAGTTTAAGAGACTTGTGATAGGAACCGGGAGCGGCCCTCAATCTTCAACGGGATAAGCGAGCCTTGGCGTTTTGGAGGCGACCCATTACAAGCGAGCGGAGAGTAGGAGAAACCCACGTGCGATATCAGGAGCTTTGCGTCCGGCTTCTGGTGGCGAACGGAATCATGGATTAAGCCATTATGAATGACCTATCAGTGCATGTGGCGATCATTAAGCTGATTATCGCGTATACTCTGGTTGGTGCCTTTGTCTGTACCGCGATTATTACGGTCCTATCGCTGCCCGGGTGGATTCGGGTTGCCGACAAGAGCCAACAGAAGAAGCTGTTTGCCGTCTTGATTGTCGAGGGGGCTGTCGGCTGTGTCGGCGTTTTCTTCAACTTCCTCAATCTGGATCCTAAGACAGCCCAGAAGGCGGTTGAAGAACCCTTGCATCAGGAGATCGCATCGCTCTCCGTGCAGGCGACCGGGCTAAAGGAGAATATTGCGGGGAAGGAGCAACAGATTGCCGCTCTGTCGCGCGACCAGGCTGGGTCGGCGCAGCGGGTGGGGGAACTGGAAGCCGCCTTGGCTGCGAAGGGGCAGGAGCTAACGGCAAGCCGACAGGCCGTTGCCTCTCTGGAGGAAAGAGTCGAACAAGTGACGGCATTCGCCGCAGCGGTCATGAAGGGTGAATTGAAGGGAGGCGCGAATCCCGAAATTTGGGCAGGGATGTCGCGCATCCTGCCTGGCGGCCTCGATGGGGACGCATGGCCAAAGGCGAACGAAAAGTCGGCCGAAGAGGTTCTGCAGCCATAAAGGTAGTTTTCTCACCGCGACAGCAGAGGTGGGTTGGGCGCGGTTGGTTAATGTCGTTGGGCGCCTCCGGCGTCTTGGAGAGCGCCGGCAAAGCGAAGCGACGACGGCGCTTTGGAATCCGGCGGAGTCGGCGCGCAGAACGCCGGGCGTTCGGCCAGTGGGGCGCTCCCCGCCCTTCCAAAGCGGTGCCGCCGTCCGGCGGTTGCCGGACTCTGCCACCGAAGTCCAAGATCCCGCTTGTACAACCGGATTCGTGATTCTCAGTTGCCGCACGTTACATCATCCATCCCCATGGAGCGCTCACTGGTTGTGCGTGGCAGCCGGAAGAACCGGCCATTACCGATGCTGTGGGCCTGTGGGCGCGACGTGTAACGTTCGGCTGTCCGGGGCGGCACAGAGAGAGAAGGCTGAGCGAGATCGTGATGGCGCTGAACCAGCTCAACGAGTTCGCTGACGACACCATGGTGGCCCTGGGCAGCGACGCCTATCTGGCATCCCTCATGGTCTATCGCTGCGCCAAACAGGCCGGCCTCGGAGACGCCCTCGAGGCGCAACTGGACGAATTGGGCAAGCGCTTTGCGCGAAAATCGGCGTCGTTCGTCGAAGAGCCGTCTGCCGCAGCCGTGGCGAAGTAGCCGACGGCGGTTGGTGGCGTGGATTGAACCACAGAGGGCACGAAGGACACGGAGAAGGACCCCCGGGATTGCGCGGCTCCGGCTCCCTGCTCTCTGTGTCCTCTGTGGTTTGCCATTGCCATGAGCTGATCTGGCACCCCATTCGTCCTCGGAGCGCGGGCCTTCGCGCAAAAACTGAGACGATTCCCACAAAAAGTGCCATGAAGAAGGGGTGGGGTCAGCCCTTGACGATTGACGGAGTTGATCGATGGCGGATCGCTTGGGGGGCCACGACCGCCGGCTTGTCGATCTCCCCTGCGTCCCTGCGGCTCTGCGGGAGGATCCCCGTGGGGCCGAGCATTGATCAGGAGGTGCGGCGCATCCTGGTTGTGTAGTGCCTGGATGGACGGGGGTGAGGGTTGCGTCGGTCTGCAACGGATCACCCGCCAATCCCACGTGCCTTCCTTTGGGAGGGACGCCGACGTGGGCGTCCGCGATTCACCAGCCGCGCAACGCCCGGGCCAACCCGGCCCGCGAGGCGAGGCTGTCTCAAAACTCAAACGCCCAACACGGAACACCCAACAATCAATGCCCATCTGATGATAGAGGGGACGTCCAATGGTGTGCGGCGCGCGACATTGCACGGCATCTCACAGAGATGCCCTACAAAATTTGTAGGCCGCCTGTGCCAGGCGGCTCGGCTCAGAGGTTTTGAGACACGCTCAGGCCGCGGGCCCTCCCCGGGATGCTCGCATGGCGCATCTATCGAAAGGCCATGAGCCACTGTTTCCCGTGCTCCGTTCCCTCCTATTCAGGCAGCCGTGGCACCGGGTGCTGGTGGGACGGGTTTCAACCACGGAGGGCACGAAGGACAGGGAGAAGGACCTCCGGGATTGCGTGGATCCGACCTCTGTGCTCTCTGCGTCCTCTGTGGTGAGCCATCGTTCCCGCGGTGGGGCTTGGTTTTTTCCCCCTTGTGGGCGCGGGCTTCGGGCCTAGCATCTCTGCATTCGGGGTGCCGGAGGCACGCCGTCGCAACTCAACAGGCAGGAGGATACCGTGCAGGCTGGATACCGATTCTCGATAGGTCCCTGGAACATCAGCGAGGGTGCGGACCCTTACGGGCCGCCGACGCGCGCGGCGAAATCTTTTGACTGGAAGCTGGAGAAGTTCAAGGCGGCGGGATTTGACGCGGTGATGTTCCATGACGACGACGTGGTGCCCGACATCGACGGGAAGAGCGCGGCCCAGCTAAAGAAGGAGGCGCGCGAGGTGAAGAAGAAGCTGGGTGACGTGGGGATGTTCGCGGAGATCGTTGCGCCCCGGCTGTGGTTCAGCCCGAACACGATCGACGGGGCCTACACGAGCAACGACCCGAAGGCCAGGAAGTATGCGATCGAGCGCTCGTTGCGCACGATCGACATCGCGGTGGAGCTGGATTGTGACCTGATCGTGCTCTGGCTGGCGCGCGAGGGCACGTACCTGCGCGAGTCGAAGAACGGGCGGCGGAGCGTCGAGCTGATCGTCGAGGCCGTGGACAAGATGCTCGCGCACAACCCGAAGGCGCGGATCGCGATCGAGCCGAAGCCGAACGAGCCCATGGACCACGCCTACATCCCGACCATCGGGCACGCGCTGGCCGTGGCGCAGCTCTGCAGCGACCCGAAACGGGTCGGCGGTCTCATCGAGACCGCGCACTGCATCCTCGCGGGACTCGATCCGGCGGACGAGATCGACTTCGCCATGGCCTTCGGGAAGCTCTGGTCCCTGCACCTCAACGACCAGAACGGCCTAAAGTTCGACCAGGACAAGCCATTCGGCAGCGCGAATCTGCGCGTCGCGTTCAATCAGATCCGGGCGCTGGAGCGGAATGGGTACGCCAAGACCGGCGCGTGCGTGGCGTTCGACGTCCACTCTTTCCGGGCGACCAAGGAGGAGCACTGCTTCGACCACGCGACCAACAGCATGCGCACCTTTGCGAAGCTGGTGGAGCGGGCGAGGTCCTTCAACGAGAAGGCCGCACAAGAGCTGGTCGCCGAGCGCAACTATCAGGCGCTCGATCAGATGGTGATCGAGCACCTGCTGGGGAAGTAGCGGGTTCGCTGGCTCGAAAATTCCGTTTGCTCGCAAAAAGCGGGCCGTGGACGGTCCGCACTCCAAAGGCCTTCGGCCGAAATCCGGCGACATCTTGGGACGATGTCGGCACCCCATGACAATGCCCCGTTTCGCGCGCAGCGCCGTGGAGTGCGGTGCGTCCTCGCACCGCTTTGCACCGCAAGAGGACCAGGCATTTTCCGCCCCGGTGGGCCTGCAGGGCGAATGAGAGGTGATTCCAGAATCGCAGAAGGCCATGGCATCGAGATCGTGCGAGGAGCATTGCCCGGCCAGTCCCTTTTCGTCACGATCTCCCCATATGAATTTTGGGTTTTCGAGTTCCGACGGTTTTCCGTCCCATGTCTTGATGGTTGCGGCCCTGCTGGCCGTGTCGTGGATGCCTCGCCCGTGCCGCGGGCAGGTCGATGCATCCACCGCGGGCTGGTTCGTGTTTGATGTGCCGGGGCTGGACGTACCCGATGGCTCGCCCGCGGACATGTCGTGGCTGAATGCGGAGGCGGCGGGCGCGGTGGGTTTCCTCCATTGCGAGGGGGGGCATTTCGTCGATGGGAAGGGTCGGCGGGTGCGGCTGATCGGGACGAACCTCACTGGCGATGCCTGTTTCCCGGACGAGTCCCAGGCCCCGAGGCTGGCAAAACGGCTGGCGCAGCTTGGTTTCAACGTGGTCCGCATGCATTTCATGGATATCGACGGGCGCGATGTCGGCATCTGGAAGGACCCGAAGGACACGGCCGGCGGCGGCCTGCATCCCGAGCGCCTGCGGCGACTGGACCGGCTGGTGTCGGAGTTGGCGAAGCGCGGCATCTACGCGAACATCAACCTGCACGTCGCGCGCCACTATCCGGGGCAACCGATGGTGCCCGCCGACCAGACGATGAAGATGGGCAAGACGCTGGACCGCTGGTATCCGCCGTACGTCGAATTGCTGGAACGGTACGCGCGGGATCTGCTGGGCCACGTGAACGAGTTCACGGGACGTCGCTACGCCGACGAGCCGTCGGTGGCCTGCGTCGAGATCAACAACGAGAACACCGTCATCAAGGATATCCGCGATGACTATCGCGCGCATCTGACGCCGCCGTTGAGGGACGAGTTCGGCCGACAGTGGACCGCGTGGCTGAAGGCGAGGTACGGCGGGACGGCGCAGCTGGCGGCCTCGTGGAATCGGGAGGCCCAGCCGCTGGGCGCGGATCTGCTGGGGCCGACGGGCTGGGCGGTCCAGAACGGGGGAGAGGCGAAGTCGACGCTGGCAAAGCAGGATGGGCGGATGGTGTGGCGCATCGAGCGCGGGGGCACCGAGGGCTGGCACCTGCAGTTGCAGTACAAGAATCTCGTCGTTAAATCGGGTCGCCACACGCTGCGGCTGAGGGCCAGGGCCTCCGAGCCGCAGAGGCTGGGCGCCTCGGTCATGCTCGATACCGCGCCTTGGGGGACGCGTGGCCTGAGCGGAGCGCTTGGGCTCACCAGAGACTGGCGGGAGTTCACACTGACCGGCGACCTCGAGCCGGCCGCGCCGCCCGCCCGCCTGCGTCTCAACTTCTCCGCCGAACAGAAGCCTGCGGTGATCGAGATGGAGGCCATTTCGCTGCGACCGGGGGGCGGCGTTGGTCTGCCCGACGGGCAATCGATCGAATCGGGCGTGGGCATCCCGCCTTCCGATGCGGTCGCCGCGGTCACCCGCGATTTCACGGCGTTCCTCATCGATGCGGAGATGGCGACGACGCGCCGCGTGGTGAAATTCCTCAAGTCCGAGGTTGGCTGCAAGATGCCAATCGCCGACACGCAGGTCAGCTATGGGGGTCCGGCGGGGGTGTTGCGCGAAACTGAATTGTGCGACTACAGCGATATCCACGGCTATTGGCAGCACCCCAGCTACACGCGCAACGAGCGCGGCTGGACCGTGGCGTTCAAGATCCCGAACTCCAGTCAGGTCGGCAGCGCCGATGGCGGCACCCTGGGGTTCATGGCGCTGCATCGGGTCGTCGGCCGGCCCCTGAGCGTCTCGGAATACAACACCCCCGCGCCGAACGACCACAGCGCCGAGCTGTTCCCGCTGCTCGCGTCCATCGGGGCCCTCCAGGATTGGGACGCACTCTACAGCTACACCTATCGCGACTTTGGCAACGACTACGAAAACACTGCGCTGAAGGGCTACTTCCACATCATCGGCCGCGACTGCGCCCTCGTGCATGCGCCCGCCGCGGCGATGCTTTTTCGGCAGGCTCTCTTGCCGCCGGCGAAGGGCACCGTGCATCTGACGCTCCGGCGAGAGGGCATCCCGGGGCTGGTTCATCAGCGCAAGACGGTGCCGGGCGTGGCGCACGGTGTTGGCATCGATTCTGGGGTTGCGTGGCTGCGCCGCGCCACCTGCGCCATTGAGCCGGGCGATGGTCCGCCGACCGGCGCGGGCGATGGTTCGGTGCCCGTGGGCGTGCGGTCGAGCGATGGCGGCGCCATTCGCTGGTTCCCGGATGATCCCGCGGGTCCGTGGTATTCGCTGAATGCCCCCGCCGTGCGTTTTCTCGTCGGCCATGTCGGGGGTCGCGCATTCGAGGTTGGCGACGTGAGGCTCGAGGTCGCCTCGCGGGCGTGGCCGCGGGGGCTGCCCGCCTACGCGTGCGTTTCGCTGGTCGCGATCGATGGCAAGCCAATCGCCGAGAGCAAGCGACTGCTGCTGGCCGCCTCGGCCCGGACCGAGGGACAGAACATGCCGTGGAACGATGCGCGGACATCGCTTCCGGCGGGCAAGTGGGGAACCGCGCCGTCGGTATCTGAGGCGGTGCCGCTTTCGCTGACGCTGCCCGGTTCTGTGGCGCGCGCGACGGCGCTCGATCCGAAAGGAAAACTTGGCGGCCCACTGAAGGTCGCTGGCCGAACGATCACACTGCGCGCCGAAGATCGCACCCTTTGGGCGGTCATCGAGCGGCCGTGATGTTGGTTTCTAGTGCGGTGTCTCGTTTGGTTGTGACACATGCGCGGGAGGGCCCGCGGCCTCGTGGGCCGGGTTGGCCGGGGCGTATCGCGGTTGGTGGATCGCGGCCGCCGGGGACGGCGTCCCTCCCAACTGATACTGAGACGCCAGCGTGGAGGTGATGATCTGGCGTTTTGAGACAGGCTCGGGTTCCGCCTGGTGCCGGGTGCATGACGCCAAAGTTGCGTGTGTCGCAGGCCTTCGACGCGTCCACTTGCCGTGGCGCAGGCAATCTTGCCTGCGGCGGTGGTCCTGCGCGTGTGGTGGTGGCACCGCGTTCGGCTACTTCTGAGCGGGAGCGGTCTCGACCCTGATGTTGTCGATACAGAACGTCGTCTGGTTGGTGGCCATGCTGATGAAACCGAACCACTGGAGGCGTTTGAAGTCCTTGGATCGGTTCGGGAGTTTATCGAAGCGCTGGGGTGTTCCGCCCGGGGGCGTGACGGCGAGTTCCCATGTGCCGGAGGATTGGCTGCCGAGGCCGCAGGTGACATCGAAGTGCGACCATTGCCCCTGTGGGACGGACGTGAGCTTTTTGCCATCGGCGGTGACATCGCCGTTGGCCTCGATTTTGAACGAAGGCCCGGCGTGGTAGGGGTTGTCGGCGTCGCGCCACTCGTTCCAGAGGATCGCGCCGGTTTCTGTTCGCGCATCGAAACTGCCATGGGCGATGCCCTTGGTGAGGCGCGGCTTGTACTGCAACAGGGGGTAGTGCGCGGCGCGAAGCCCGGGGGCGTCCGTGAATCTGAGGCTGTGTTTTCCAGATGAGGCGACCTCGTCGGTCACGCGTATCGAGGCGCCGTTATCCTCGCCATGGGTCTCGGCCAGTTTCGCTTTCTCGCCCTTGGGCGTGTCCTCGAAATCGGCGATGACCGAGGACGGCTTTGGGGGTGCGGTGGGCGGCAGATTGAACTCGGGGCGCCGGACTTTGTCGGGGAGCGCGACCCAGGCCGCGTCGCCGTAGAGTCCGATGCCGGATGGATCGATCGGCCGGAAACCGATCTTCTCGGCCGGCGAGCCGGGCCTCAGGCGGAAATCGCGCTTGGGCGCATCGACGAAGAGGGGATCCGAGAGGAGGGAGTCCTTGTCCTGGCCGCTGGTGGCGCGCCATTCCTCCCAGTCCCGGCCCGCGAAGATCGGCTCGGCCTTCGACGTGGTCCAGTAGAGGTTGCTGTTCACGCGATAGTCGCCATTGTTCCAGACTTTTCCGAGCATGTTGTCGTTGTCGCAGTAGACGATGTTCTGCACGAAGATCACCGAATTGGTGATGTCCTCGCGGGAGCGGCGGATTTGCGTCTCTCGGGAGAACGCGAGGATGTTGTTGCGGATGGTGTTGGCGCGACCGTAGTGCTGGTGGAAGGTGCCGTCCTTGGTGTCGTGGACGATATTGTCCTCGAGGGTCATCTCGGAGGAGCCCTCGTCGGTATAGAGGCCCCAGCCGCCATAGCTGTAGCTATTGACGTGGTGGATGTGGTTGTGCGCGACGATGGTGCCGGGCGAGGGACCGAGCGAATAGACCCCGCCCATGTCGCTGAGAACGCCCCATCCGATGTGGTGGAGGTGATTGTTCGCGATGAGGTTGTGGTGGGCGGCGCTCTCGCCGAAACCCCAGACCCAGCCGACGGAGATCGAGGAGTAATAGAGATCGCAGATCTCATTCCGAGTGATCTCGTTGTGCGCGCTGTGGCCGATGATGACGCCGACTCCGGCGGCGAAGACGCGGCCCCCGTCGTGAATGAAGCAGTTGTCCACGATGTTGCGGCCCGTATCGCGGGTGCCGGTGCCGTCCTTGGTGAGTTCGGGGACCGCGGCGCCGGCGACGCCGAAGGTCTTGGAGGCGGTCTTCTGGCGGACGAACTCGCCGACGCGGATGCCGCCGCCGCCGACGTCATGGATTTGGCAACGGACGATGAGGTTGGCCTTGCACCCTTCCTCGAGCGCGACGGCGTAGGTCCCGACGTGGGCGATCTCGCAGCCCTCCAGGGCGATGCGGTTTGCCCCGCGGGCATGGATGGCCCCGGGCAGAAAGACGAAAGACTGGCCATCGATCGTCTGCGTCTTGTCGGCGAACGACCAATCCGCGTGCTGGAAGGAGATGCCGCGGAACGTGACATCATGGACGGGCTGGTCCTTGGCCCAGTCGCCGTCGATGAGAACCAGCTGGGTCAGGGCGGGCGCGATGACTTCGGCCTTGGCCATGTTCTCGCCGGGGAGCGGATAGTACTCCAGCACGCCAGACTTGCGGTCGAGGTACCACTCGCCGGGGGCGTCGAGCGCCTCGCGGATATTTTCGACGTGGTAGCGTTGTTCGGTTTCCCAGTAGCCGACGGGCCAGCCCGAGCGATTGGTGAAATGAACGGTCCCCTGGGCCTCGTCGACGTGATCGAGCCAGTGCATCGACGTCGTCCACGAATGATAGAGGAAGACGTTGGCATCTTCCAGATTCCGCCAAGAACCCTTGATGTCCCCCTCGCGGAATTTGAGTCCTTTGCGGATGACCTGGTTCTTGGCGAACGCGGGATCCTTGCGGTCCTTGCTGTACTTCTCCAGCGGGCCGACGGCGCGGAGGTAGCCCTCGTTCGGCGTTCGGGCGCGCGTGCGGCGCTCGCCGTTCACGAAAAGCTGGTGGAAATACCACTTTCCCGCCTTCACGGCTGGCAGTTCGGTCTGCCAGAGCGGGCCCTCGCCTTTCCTCCAGCCCGAGATGGGAGTGCCACCGGAGAGGATGGGCGTTTCGCCGCGGTGGGCGGCATAGATGATCGGTGCGCCCTTCTCGCCGGAATCGGCCGGGCCGAGGCGGAGTGGTTCTTTGAGCGCATAGTTACCCCCGCGGATGTCGATCGTGATGGGCTTCGCGGCCGGGCCGGCCTTTTTGAGTTCGCGGGCCGCATCGCGCGCTCGTGCCAGCGAGGCGAATGGGCCGTCGGTCTTGGCGGCATTGGGCGAGGGCAGTTTTCCGGACCACGCGTCGTTGCCGTTGGGAGCGACGTAGAGGTTGGCTTTAGGGCCGCAGCCGGCTAGGGCGAGGACCGCGGCGACGATGGGCATTGGGCGTATTTTCATAGAATCATGAATTGCCATTGGGTTTGTAGATACAACACCGTTGTGGGGCGCGGGGCAAGGGCGATGAGGGTTCCTCGATCCTCGCGCGAGGACTGGGCGGAAACCGGTTCCCGTTCCTCGGCCGATGATCTTTTTCGCGTGTTATCGTGCGGCGGGCTGAGATGCTAAAAGGATGATCGCTCGTGTTTCTCTGCTGACCTTGGCCCTTGTGATGCCGGTATCGGCGGCGACGCTGAGATCGCCTGATAGGAGGATGGAGATTGAGGTGGGGCTCCGCGATTTCGACGGGCGGAAGGGGTGTCCGGTGTATCGGGTGAGATGGGGCGGGCGCGAGATCATCGCGGACTCGCGGCTGGGCATGGAATTGGAGGACGGGTTATTGGGCGAGGGATTGGAGAAGGTCCGCGAGGTCACGTCCAAACACGACTCGACGTGGGAGCCGGTGTGCGGCGAGCGGTCCGGGATCCGCGACCGGTACAACGGGCTGGTGATCGAGTTCGAAGGGCGTGGTGGCGCGGTGCGCGAATTCTCGATCGAGGTCCGGGCGTATGACGAGGGGGTGGCGTGGCGCTACGTCTTGCCGAAGGCGTCCGAGGGGAAGGGCGTGGCGATCCGGGCGGAGCAGACGGAGTTCCGGTTCGGGAGCGACCACGAGGCGTGGGCGGTGTATTCGGCGCAGGGCAAGTACGCAAAGGTCAAGCTGAGCGAGATCAAGAAGGGCTGCGAGCGACCCCTGGTGGTGCGGCTGTCGGAGGATTGCTATGCGGCGCTCGGCGAGGCGGCGCTGGTGGATCACGCGAGGATGAAGTTCGCTTCCCTCGCCGGTGCGCAGCACGCGCTGGTCAGCTCTTTGGATGGACCGGTGGAGGGGAAGGTGCCGCTGGCGACGCCGTGGCGGTTCGTGATGGCGGCGAAAACGCCGGGCGCGCTGCTGGAAAACAATTTTCTGATATTGAACCTCAATGAGCCGTGCGCGATAGGTGACACCTCGTGGATCAGGCCGGGGAAGGTCATCCGCGAAGCGACGCTGACGACGGCGGGCGGCAAGGCCTGCGTGGATTTTGCGGTGAAACGTAACCTGCAGTACATCGAATTCGACGCGGGCTGGTACGGGAACGAATACGACGATGCCTCCGACGCGCGGGCGGTGAACCTCGACCCGAAGCGATCCAAGGGGCCGCTGGATTTGACCGAGGTGATCGCGCACGCGAAATCGAAGGGCATCGGCGTCATCCTGTACGTCAACCGTCGCGCGCTGGAGAAGCAGCTCGACGAGATCCTGCCCCTGTACCAGCGCTGGGGGGTGGCGGGCGTGAAGTACGGTTTCGTCAATGTGGGCTCGCAGAAGTGGACCGCTTGGTTGCACGAGGCCATCCGCAAGGCGGCGGCGCACCGCTTGATGGTGGATGTCCACGATGAGTATCGGACCACGGGTTATGAGCGGACTTATCCGAACCTGATGACGGTCGAGGGCATCGGCGGGGACGAAACCACGCCGGAGCCCGAGCAGACCCTCACGCTGCAATTCGCGCGATTCATCGCTGGACCGGCCGACAACACGGTCTGCTATTTCGATGGGCGAGTGAACAAGATGTCGAGCCACGCGTATCAGTTGGCGAAACCCGTGTGCCTCTACAGCCCGTGGCAGTTTTTGTTCTGGTATGATCGGCCCGCCGCGGCTGGCGATGATCCGGAGTTGGAGTTCTGGGACCGGATGCCGACGACATGGGACGAGACACGGGTGCTGGACGGAAGGATCGGGGAATTTTCGGCCATTGCGCGGCGCAGCGGCGGGGCGTGGTTCGTCGGGTGCATGAACGGGCCCGAGGCGCGCGAGTTGTCCCTGAAACTAGATTTCCTTGAGTCGGGCAAGCGATACACCGCATCGATCTACTCCGACGATCCCTCGATGGACACCCGGACCCATGTTCGGGTCGAGCGGCGGCCCGTTGATGCCACCACGGTCCTGAAGCCGGGGTTGGCCGCGCGCGGCGGGCAGGCGATCCACATTGCACCGGAAAAGAGATAGGCGGTGAGCGTGCCCGAACGCGCCAGACCGCCATGGCGGCAAAAATTTCCGTGGGGAAGATTTCTGAGTCTCAGATTCGGAACGCGAGGCACTGGTCGCGCGCGCCGGATTCACGTGGTTTCCATATGGAACTCAGGAAGGCAGGGAGAATTGCACGGTCCCATCCGTCACCGGGTGGGGTGCGCTCTCCCGTAGCGAAGCCGATCGCCAGAGGCGATTTTACCAACATTCTGGCTTCGGCGATCGCTCGGCCGCCACGGGCGGGACGCCCGTGCCACAGGATCATGGCATGGGCCTCTTGCCCATGGCCCCCGCCGAAGGGCGCAAGCCCTTCGCCACACCCCTTTTCCGTCGAATTTTCGAGCTAAGCCCCGCCGCCGGCGCGCGGACGCGCCGCATCATTCATGTGGAAACGTCCGCCCCACGGTCTTGGGCACGGCGCGAAGTTCTTGGCTAGCTCCAGGCCCTGGCCGCCCGCTTGTCGGCGGGCGTTCCGGGGCACCACCGGGGGTGAAAACGAGGCGTAGGAGCGCGCTCGCGCGCGATTCGCGCATGGGATCGCCTGAAAGCAGGCTCCTACGATTCCGCATCTGAATTTTCGAGCTAGATCCCGTGCCGCCCAGGACGCGGCACCACCGGCAGGGGAGAATTCGTGGCGAAGCCGATTGACTGCGGCGATTGGTGCGTGGAGGCCGGACGGGTTGGACTTGCGCGTCAGATTCAATAGCCTCGGGTCGTGACACGGCGAGGCGCGCTGGTTTTTGTCCTGTTGGTACTATCGCCATTATCGGTCAACGGGCGGGCCGATGTTTCATCCATCATTCCGGCGCCGAGAAAGATCGAGGCCGGGGCGGGCGCGTTCGAATTGACTCGTGCAACATCGGTGGTCGCCGGGCCGGGAACATTGCGCGAGGCGAACAAGCTTGCGGCGCACCTTCGGGCACCCACCGGATTTGCGTTGCCCGTCGTCACGAATGATCCCGGCGCAGGCGGTATCCGGCTGGAGCTGGATGAGCAGCTTTCGACCGTCCAGGGTCCCGAGGCGTATCTCCTTTCGATAACACCCGAACGCGTGATCATTCGCGCCGGGTCTGAAGCGGGCCTTTTCTACGGGGGGGTCACATTCCGTCAGTTGCTGCCCCCGCAGATCTTCGGGACGTCGCGGGCCGGGCAGGTCGCATGGAAGGCGCCGTGCACCGAGATCGAGGATTCGCCGCGCTTTCCTTGGCGTGGTTTGCTGCTCGACACCGCGCGGCATTTCTTCCCACCGGAGTTCATCGAGAGGCTCGTGGACGTGATGGCGATGCACAAACTCAACATGCTGCAGCTGCACCTCACCGACGACCAGGGCTGGCGCATCGAGATCAAGAAATTTCCGCGCCTGACACAGGTCGGATCGGCCCGGAAGGAATCGCCGGCGCCCGGTGATCGCAACCGTGGTGACGGGACGCCCTATGGCCCGTTTTTTTACACGCAGCAGCAGATCCGCGAACTGGTGGCATACGCCGGGGCGCGCCACGTCACGCTCGTCCCCGAGATCGAGATACCCGGGCACTTCCTCGCCGCGGTGGCGGCGTATCCCCAGTTCTCTTGCCTGGGGCGCCGGGTCGAAGTGCGAACGCGCTGGGGCATCGAGCCGGATATCCTCTGTCCCGGGAACGACGAGGCGGTGGCGTTCGCCAAGGACGTCCTCGCCGAGGTGTGCGAGTTGTTCCCCGGACGTTTCATCCACATCGGTGGTGACGAGGCCCCGCGGCAGCGGTGGAAGGAATGTCCGAGATGCCAGGCGCGCCTCAAGGCCGAGGGGCTGAAGGGCGAGGCGCGGCTTCAGACATGGCTCAATCATCGGCTGGAAGAATTCCTCGCCAGCAAGGGGCGGAGGCTCATCGGCTGGGATGAGATCCTGGAAGGTGGGCTCACCCCGCAGGCCGCGGTGATGTCGTGGCGCGGCACGGCTGGTGGCGTGGCGGCGGCGGAGGCGGGCCATGACGTGGTCATGTCGCCAACGGCATACTGTTACTTTGATTATGCCCAGGCCAAGGGCCCGGGCGAACCGGAGTGCATCGGCAATTCTCTCCCGCTGCAAAAAGCGTACGAGTTTGATCCGATGCCACAGGGGCTCGCGCCCTCGCGGCGCGGGCACATTCTCGGTGGGCAGGGCAATATCTGGACCGAGTACATGCGAACGCCGCGGGACGTGGAGTATTTTGCCTTTCCGCGCGCCGCGGCCCTGGCCGAGGCAGTGTGGTCGCCGGCCACCGGGAGGGATTTTGGCGACTTCCTCCGGCGTCTCGTAACGCACCTGAAGCGGCTGGACGAATATGACTTAAACTATCGGAGGCTCGATGCGGGGTCCCCTGCGCTGGCGCAAAGCGTGGCGGCGACCCCCTCGGCTGCGGTGGGGCGGCACATCTACGTGGATGCCGAGCGGGGTGAGGACACTGCGCCGGGGTCCAAGGAGGCGCCGCTGCGGACCGCCCAGCGTGCGGTCGATCGGGCGGGAGCGGGGGACACGATCCATCTTTTCCCGAAGGGCGCGGTGGTCCGACAGGCGATCGTCTTGCGCGGCAAGGAGAGGCTCACGATCGAGGGCAATGGCGTCACGCTCACGGGGGCGGATCTGCTCCCGAGCGAGGGGTGGGAGGACCTTGGTGGTGACCTTGCCCGGCGGCGGCTGCCCCGCACGCCCATGGACCGCCACCTGCTGATCGTGGCGGAAAAACTGCAGCGGATGGGGCGTTCGCCGACGGTGGGGCGTGCTTTCCCCGCCCCCGAGGAACTTGTGGCCGGTCAGTTTGCTTGGGTGCCGATCGATGAGAAGGGCGGATGGCTGTATGTGCGCGGGCCCCGCAAACATCTCCAATGGAGCGTGAGGTTGTATGGCCTCGCCATTCAGAACGGCAACCGCGACCTGGTCATCCGGAACCTCAACTGCCGCCATGCGCTCAATGACGGCTTCAACATCCATGGCGATAGCCAGGGGCTCAGCTTCGAGAACATCTCGGGCTACGAGAATTTCGACGAGGGATTCAGCGCGCACGAGACGTCGCAATGCCGGATCGATGTCGGCCGTTTCTGGGGAAATGACAATGCGGTCGCCGACGTCGGCGAGAGCCAAACGAATTACAGGCGCTGCGAGTTCCGCGATAGCGTGAGCGTGGATGTCCTCTTCCAGGGCGGCCTTCACGCGCTCGATGGTTGCGTGGTCCGCGCCGCCGGGGCCAAGGCGCTATCCATCACGCCTGGGGTGGTGGGCAAGGAGAAGCGGCGCACGCCGGTCGAGTGCCGCCTCACCGGTTGCGATATCCGGGGTTGCGCCGATTCCCCGCGCCCCATCGTTGCCACGGCGGCCACGCTCCGTCTTGAGCGCTGTGTTCTTCGGGGTCTCCTGCTGCAAATCCAGGGCTGTCGGACGTCGGTCGAGGGATCGACCCTCGATGGCCAACCGATCGAGATGCCTGGCGTCGGACCCTGAGACGAGAGCGGTGCCCTGTTGGGTTCTGACGGATTCGGCGGAGACTCGCGACGCGGACCAGCGTGGGCTGCGATTACGCCTTTCAACGGGCTGCTCGCTATTGGCAACAGAGGTATTTTCGCGCACATTGATGTAGGAGGTAACTATCATGTCCGCGCATCGCCTTCGAACGACCGTCGTTGGTTCGTATCCGATACCCGAGTGGCTCGCCGTCACACCCACCCAGCAGGCGGTGCTCGATGCCACGAAAGTGGTATTCCAGACACAGGAGTTGGCGGGCATTGACGTCGTGGCGGACGGCGAACTGTACCGGTTCGATGTCAATCATCCCGACACCAACGGGATGATCGATTATTTCGTCAGGCCGATGGCTGGCATCCGGGCCAATCTGACGCGGGCGGAGATCGAGGATTTCCACCGGCGGTCCGGCATGGATTTTCGTGCCGAGCCGGCGGGCGTGGTGGAGGGGGCGATCGGCGAGGGGACTCTGAACATCCCGCGCGACTATCGGCGCTCGCGCGCCTGCACGCACAGCCCGATGAAGTTCACGCTGACGGGCCCGCACATGCTATCGAAGACGCTGGTGGACCGGCACTACGGGAGCGTCACGGAGCTGGCGTGGGTGCTGGGCCGGGTGCTGGCGGCGCAGGTGGCGGAGATTGATCCGGACGTGATCCAGATCGATGAGGCGAACATCACGGGTCATCCCGAGGAGGGGCAGTGGGCGGCGGACGCGATCAACCTCGTGCTCGACGCGGCGACCAAGGCGAAGGAGAAAGGCGTGCATCTGTGTTTCGGCAACTACGGGGGGCAATCCATCCAGAAAGGCCACTGGAAGCGGTTAATCGAGTTCATGAACCGGCTGAAATGCGACCACGTGGTATTCGAGTTCGCCTACCGGGGGTACGAGGAGCTGGAGGATCTGAAGCGGGATCTCGATCCGCGGATTGGGATCGGGCTCGGGGTCATCGACGTGAAGGTCAACACGGTGGAGACACCGGAACTGGTTGCGCGGCGGATCGAGCAGGGGGTCAAGATCGTCGGGGCGGATCGCATCAAATGGGTGCATCCGGACTGCGGTTTTTGGATGCTCAGGCGAACCGTGACCGATCGGAAGATCGTGGCGCTCGTCAAGGGCCGCGATCTGTATCTGGCTGCGGGGTCATAGTGCGGCGAACGGATTGCGCGGTGCCCCATTGCGTTCCGCCGGTGTTGGCGGAAGATGCTGTGCCATGACGGGTGTCACCGTCCACGATTTTGACCTGCGGTTTGTGTCGCTGCGGGCGCGGATCCCGTTTCGATATGGGATTGCGACGCTGACCGCGGTGCCGCAGGTGCTTGTCTTTCTCGAAGTGGGAGTGGGGGGGCGGCTGTCGCGGGGCGTGGCGGCGGACGCGCTGCCGCCGAAATGGTTCACGAAGGATCCGGGGGCACCGTATGACCGCGAGGCGGCGGACATGATCGAGGTGATCCGGGCGGCGTGTGGGCACGCGGTGGCGTCCGGGCGGCGGGCGAGCCTATTCGCGCTGTGGCGGGAGGTGTGGGCGGCCCAGGCGGAGTGGGCCATGGGGAAGGGCTTCCCCCCGCTCCTGTGGGGATTTGGCGTGTCACTGGTGGAGCGGGCCGTGATCGATGCGATCTGTCGCGCGCTGGACATTTCTTTTGCGACCGCCGTGCGAGGGAACGCGCTGGGGATTGACCTCGGGGCCATGCATCCAGAACTCGCCGGACTTGGGCCGACAGATCTGCTCCCGACCGTGCCCTCCCGGAGGTTGCGGGTCAGGCACACCGTGGGGCTGGCGGACCCGCTGACCGACGAGGACATCGCTCCCGAGGAACGAGTCGACGATGGCCTGCCGCAATCTCTGGAAGCGTGCATCCTCCGGTACGGGTTGACGCACTTCAAGATTAAGGTCCCGGCCGATGCCCAGGCGGCGGTCGATCGGCTGGGGCGCATCGCGGCGCTGGTGGCAAAGTACCACGGGGAGTACGCGTTCACGCTCGACGGCAATGAATTCCTTGCCGACGTCGGCGCCTTGCGCGGGCTCTGGTCGACGCTGATGGGCGATGGGCGGGTGGCGGAGTTCGTCCGCGGCGGGCTGGTGGCGCTCGAGCAGCCGCTGCGGCGGGATGCGGCGCTGGACGATGGCGCCCGGGCCGGGCTGCTGGCGTGGGTGGATCGTCCGCCGATCATAATCGATGAATCGGATGCGGAGATCGGCAGCCTGCCGCGCGCCCTGGATTGTGGTTATGCGGGCACCTCGCACAAGAACTGCAAGGGGGTGATCAAGGGGATCGCGAGCGCCTGCCTGCTGGAGTGCAGGCGGCGGGGCGGGGGCATGCGGCTCCTGCTGACGGGCGAGGACCTCGCGAATTTCGGGCCCGTGGCACCGCTGCAGGACATGGCGGTGGTGGCGACCCTGGGCCTCGAGCACGCCGAGCGCAACGGTCATCATTATTTTGGCAACCTGCGCGCCTATCCGAGTCCGATTTGGCGTGGGGCGCTTGGGGGGCACGCGGATCTTTTTCGGGAGGATGGCGTGGGTGGCCCGCCGGTATTCGACGTCCGCAACGGCGCGCTGGCCGTCGGCAGCGTCGTGGATGCGCCATTCGGTTTCGCGCCCGCGATCGAACCGGGGTGGTTTCGGCCCCTGGACGAATGGCGGCCCTCGTAGGGATCCGCCGGGGGTTCGCCGATAGATTCCTCCGTTTGGGTTTTGAACTTTGGGGTTCGCGCCCCATAATTTCCGGCATGTCGGATGAGGTCATTGAGGCCAGCGGACTGCGCAAGGTCTTTGGCAAGACCGTCGCGGTGGACGAGCTCTCGTTCCGCCTTGGCCGTGGCGAGATCCTGGGCCTACTGGGGCCGAATGGCGCAGGAAAAACGACGGCGATCTCGATGCTCCTGGGCCTGATCACGCCGACCGCAGGGCGGATCCGGATCCTGGGCCGGGAAATGCCGAAGGACCGGGTGGCGATCCTGGAGCGATGCAATTTCTCATCGGCGTACGTGAACCTGCCATCGAATCTCCGCGTGCGGGAGAACCTGACGGTATTCGCGAAGCTCTACGGGGTGAAGCGGCACCGGGAGCGCATCGCGGAATTGCTGGACCTCTTTGAGGTCGCGCCCCTGGCGGCGCGCGTGACGGGCGCCCTGTCCTCGGGCGAGTCGACGCGCGTCAACCTCTGCAAGGCGCTCCTCAACGAGCCGGAGCTGCTCCTGCTCGATGAGCCGACGGCGAGCCTGGATCCCGACATGGCCGACAAGGTGCGGCGGATCCTGCGGGGCGTTCAGCGCGACAAGGGCATCAGCATGCTCTACACGTCGCACAACATGCGCGACGTCGAGGAGGTCTGCGACCGCGTGCTTTTCATGAACAAGGGACGGCTCATTGCCGAGGGCACGCCTTCGGAGATCAAGGCGAAGTTCGGAGAGCAGACCCTCGAGCAGGTATTCATCAAGGTGGCGCGCGGCGGAGATCTGGTCGCGGAGGGGGGTGCGGCGTGAGCATGCACTGGGGCAGGGTTTTCGCGCTGGTGCTTCGGTACACTTATCTCTATCGGCGCAGCGTGCCGCGCCTGATCGAGATGGTCTTTTGGCCGGTGATGGACCTGCTCGTCTGGGGCTTTGTCACCGCCTACCTGCTGCAGCTCAGGCCCGGAGCCCCCGGGCTGGTGACCTTCCTGATGGGCGCGATGATCTTCTGGGACATCATGTACCGGGCGCAGCAGGGGCTGTCGCTCTCCTTTCTCGAGGATCTCTGGTCGAGGAACATCCTGAATCTCTTCGCATCGCCCATCCGGCTGCGGGAGTTTTTGGCGGCGACGTTCCTCGTGGGGCTATTCAAGGTGCTGGTGATCGGGACCGTGCTGGCCGCGATGGCGATGGGGATGTACCACTTCAACCTGTTCGACGTGGGTCCGGCGCTGGTGCCATTCTTCATCAACCTGGTGGTCATGGGCTGGGCCGTGGGGATGGTGACGGTGGCGATCATCTTGAGATTTGGTATCGGGGCGGAGGCGCTGGCCTGGGCGATCCCATTCTTCCTACAGCCGCTGGCCGCCGTGTTTTATCCTGTGGCCGTGTTGCCCGGGTGGCTTCAGCCCATCGCGCTGTCGATCCCGGCGACGCACGTGTTCGAGGGCATGCGGCACGTCTTGCAGGGGGGCGATTTCCCCACCGTGATGCTGGTGCATGCCTCGCTGCTCAATCTGGTATATCTCGCAGGGGGTGCGGCCTTCTTCGTGTTCATGTTCCGCTCGGCCCGCAACCGGGGTCACCTCGCCAAGCTCGGCATGCAGTGAGCCCCTCGCCGACGGGGCATGGCCGGTGGAAGGCGGGGGCGTTTTGTGGCAGTGTAATGTCATGAGGGCTTGCATCGCCTGGGTGGTTTGGGGTTTGGCGTGCGCCTCATGGGCGGGGGACAAACGCGCCGAGGACTATGTCATGGAAGTGACCCTGACCAGGCCCGTCACGCTGCCGGTGATCGTCGGCGACCGGCAAGCGGGGAGCGCGAAACTCGATGTGGGCAAGACACTTGAGGTGGTGGACATCGCGGGTGATTCGGTGTTGGTCGAGGCCATGGGGGCGGTTTCTCCCGTGCCGCGGGACGCCACGGATCTGCCCGAGCGATTGAAAAAGGCCGACTTGGCGGGGCCGACGCGACGGGATCTGCGCGATGCGCTCAAGCACGGGTTCGCGTTGGTCGGCATGACGCCCGGTCAAGTCATGCGAGCCATTGGGCCGCCGCAACGTCAGGAAAAGGCCGGCGCCACCATGCGCTGGTGGTATCCAGTCGTCGGGGAAGTGCCCCGGACAAACACGATGACCATCGAGCGCGGCACTCCGGACACGGGGCCGCAGATAATCCCGGGCGGCTACCGGATGATCCGCGGTCACCACGGCACCGACTACGTTGTCCGGGAACCGCCCGTGTTCTACCCCGGATTCTACGGGGAGTCCTTTCAGGTGCGACAGGAGACAACCGAGAAAGCCGTGGTTGGCGAAAAACTGCTGACCTTCGAGGAAGGCCGCCTCATTCGCGTCACCGAACAACCCTTGCCTTAGACCGGAATTCCACAGACCTGCTGTGAGATGTCCGGGCTAGATTCAAAGCGGTGGCGCCGTCCGGCGGTTGCCGGACTCTGCCACCGCAGTCCAAAACCCTCCCGGCTCGCTGGCGGCGACCCCTGGGCTTTTGGTTCGCTCGACCGAAGCGGTTGGAGTTCAGGCTTTAGCCTGTTTCGTGCCGGATTCAGCCTAAAGGCTGAACTTCAACAGGTTGCTGTCGAATAACCCAAAGCCCAGGCGAAGGAGATTTCGGACTTGCCAGCGGGAGGCGGTTGGCTACCTTTCCTCGCTCTGGCCCCGCGGATGGGGTCGGGTGAACGCCGCCCTTGGCGGCATCGCAACAGAAACCGTATTCCGTAGAAACGGAAGTCCCGGCGGGGCCGCGAGACCTCGGGCGGGATGATGAGCAGGAGGCATATGGCAGAGACCATTTCGGTCAAGGAACTATTCGAAGCCGGCGTGCATTTCGGTCACCGGACGCAGCGCTGGAACCCGAAGATGAAGCCCTTCATCTTCGAGGCGAGGAACGGCATCTATCTGATCAACCTCGACGAGACGCAGCGGCAGATCGAGCGCACCGCGAAGTTTCTCGAGAAGCTCGCCGCGGATGGCGAGACAATACTTTTCGTCGGCTGCAAGAAACCGGCACAGGCGGTCATCAAAGAGATCGCGGTCCAGCTTGACTGCCCCTATGTGGCCGACCGGTGGCTGGGCGGAACCCTCACCAATCTGGCCACGATCCGCAAGAGCGTCGCCAAGCTCGATTATATCGATGACCTGGAGAAGACCGGCGCGATCGAGAAATTTCCCAAGCAGGAGGCCGCGAAGATGCGGCGGGTGAAGCAGAAGCTGATGCGCAACCTGCAGGGCATTCGCAAGATGGAGAAGCTGCCTTCCTGCGCGATCATCGTCGATGTTACCCGGGAGCTCAACGCGGTGGCGGAGACGAAGCGGCTTGGGATTCCGATCGTGGGCATCGTCGATACCAACGGCGATCCGACGGTGCCGGACTATCCGGTGGCGGCGAACGACGATGCGATCAGGTCGATTCGTGCGGTGCTCGGCGCGCTGGGCGCGGCGATCGCGCGGGGCAAGGGCGTATCGCTGGCCCCGGCGCCGGCATCGGAGCCCGTGACGTCGATGGATGCGGTCGCGGGCTGAGCCAGACGCCAGGGATCACATTTAGCGAAACAACAGGAGAACACGGATCATGTCCACGTCAGTTGAGATTTCACCGGAGCTGGTCATGGCGCTGCGCGAGCAGACCAAGGTCGGCGTGATGGACTGCAAGAGGGCGCTCGCCGAGGCGGGCGGGAATCTGGAGAAGGCCGTCGAGATCCTTCGCAAGAAGGGTGCGGCGACCGCGTCGAAGAAGGCCTCCCGCGAGGCTCGCGAGGGGATCGTGGCCTCTTACATTCACCTCGGCGGAAAGGTCGGGGTGCTGCTCGAGGTCAATTGCGAGACGGATTTCGTGGCGAAGAACGAGAGCTTCCGCGAGTTCGTGAAGGACATCACGCTGCAGATCGCGGCGGGCAGCCCGCAGTACGTTTCGCGCGACGAGGTGCCCCAGTCGGTCCTGGCCAAGGAGAAAGAAATCCTCATGGACCAGCTGAAGGCCGATCCGAAGAACGCGAAGAAACCGGCCGAGATCATGGAGAAGATCGTGACCGGCCGACTGGACAAGTTCTACAGCACCGCGTGTCTTCTGGAGCAGGCGTTTGTCAAGAATCCGGATCAGACGATCAAGGATCTCCTGACGTCGAAGATTGCGGAGATCGGCGAGAACATCGTGATCCGCCGATTCGTGCGGTTCCAGGTGGGCGAGGAGATCGCCTCCTGAGCGATTGGCCGTGGCCGGTGCTGTAACCGTGACCGATTTCCAGAAGCGGGTCCATGGCCTGCTTCTCCGGATACCGCGCGGACAGGTGACCACCTATGGCGCTTTGGCGCGCGCCCTGGGCTGTGGATCGCCACGGGCGGTCGGGCAGGCGCTTCGCGCGAATCCTTTTGCTCCCAGGGTGCCGTGCCATCGGGTGGTGCGGGCCGACCTGGCGCTCGGGGGCTATCAGGGCCAAGTGGCCGGGGCCACGGTGAGGCGGAAGCGTGCCCTGCTGGAGGGAGAGGGAGTCCGGTTTGATGGTCGCGGCCGGGTGCTCCGGGAGTGTGTTGCCGACATCTGAGCCTGTATATTCGGGGCGTGACGATTATTTCTCGAACGAGGTGCCGCAACCGCACGAACGTTTCGCATTGGGGTTGCGGACGCGGAAACCCGCACCGGTGAGGCCCCCCTCATAATCGACGACGGAACCTCGTAGGAATTCGAGGCTCACGGGGTCGATAAACACCTTGGCGCCCTCCAGTTCGAAGATCCGGTCGTCATCCTTTGGGGAATCGATGCTCATGCCATATTGCTTGCCTGAACATCCCCCGTCTTCGACGAATATGCGCAATCCGCGCTCCCGTTGTTCGCTCATGAGCAAGAGGATCTGGGTCGCCGCCTCGGTGGTCAGGGTGACACCGTCCAAAATCGTATCTTCCATCGCGTGGAAATATTGCTTCAGGGGCGGCGGTGTCAACGGACCTGTCCGCGGCCGGGCTGGCGCCAGTTTCGCGCGCCCGCCTGTCGGAGTGCATACGGGGCACCACCGGGAAAGAAAATGGGACGTAGGAGCGCGCTTGCGCGCGATTCGCGCACGGGATCGCCTGCAAGCAGGCTCCTACGATTCGGTGTCTGAATTTTCGAATCAGGTGGGATAGGTCCAGGGCTTGCGGTATTCGCGCTGGAGGAGCCTGTTGGCATCGGGGTCACCGGGGATCTCGTGTTTATCGCCATCCCAGCGCACGGATCGGCCGAGTTTGGCAGAGAGCATGCCGAGGAGGCTCATGCTGGTGGAGCGGTGTCCGATCTCGATGTCGCAGGCAGGGAGCTTCCTCGAACGCGCAGACTGCATGAAATCGGCCCACAGTTCAGCGATGTTCTGTTTGTCGGGTTCGTGGAGCGTGGGTTCCTCGTGGATCGTGGGTTTCTTGGGGTCGGTGGGATAGAAAGTCCAGCCATCGAGCCATCCGAGGTGGAGAGTGCCCTCGGTGCCATAGAAGTAGCAGCCGACGTTGTGTTTCTCGGCATTATTCGCTGCGTATTGGCGGTGCTCCCAGACGCAGGTGAAAGACTCGAACTCGTAATTCACGACCTGGGTGTCGGGCGCGTCGGAGTTATCGCGGTTGATGTGGCGCGCGGTGAGGGAGTGAACGGACCTCGGCCATTTTTCTTCCGTCCACCAGAGGATCTGATCCAGCCAGTGGATGCCCCAGTCGCCAAGTTGTCCGTTGGCGTAGTTCAGGAAGCGGCGAAATCCCCTTGGGTGAATGGCCTTGTTGAATGGGACGAGCGGCGCGGGCCCGCACCAAAGGTCCCAGTCGAGGCCCTCGGGTGGATCGGAATCTGGGGTGACCTTGCCGGGGCCGCCGCCATAGTGGACGAAGGCGCGGACCATCCCGATCTTCCCGAGTTTGCCCTCCCTGAGGAAGTTGTGGGCGGAGATATTGTGCGGGGAGACGCGGCGGTGGGTGCCGACCTGGACGATGCGCTCGCAATCGCGGGCGGCCCTGACCATGGCGCGACCCTCGAGGACGGTGTGGCCGATGGGTTTCTCGACATAGACGTCGGCCCCGGCCCTCATGGCGGCGATCCCGATGAGGGGGTGCCAGTGGTCCGGGGTGGCGACGATGGCGATCTGGGGTTTCTCCTTCTCGAGGAGTTCCCTGAAATCTCTATAGCCTTTCGGCCGCGATCCGGTGAGCGACTCGAATTCGGCGAGGGCCGGATCGAGCTGGTTTCTGTCGGCATCGCAGAAGGCGGTGAGCCGGCACTGGCCGGAAGCCGCCGCCACGCGCGCGATGTTCTTGCCCCACCAACCGGAGCCGAGGAGGGCCACGTTGAACCTCTTTTCCTCCTGGGCGCGTACGATGTGTGGGGCGGCGAGGACGGACGCGGTTGCGGCGGCGGTGGTTCTCAGGAACGCGCGCCGAGCGATCGGCGAAGCGAACGGGGCAACAGGTGGCTTCATGATAGATACGATATGCGATCGCCCCGGGATTTCACGCGGCGAATTTGCCGGGGGCGAGTGCCGGCGGTGACGGGGAACCGGACCGGGTGAACGCGGTGCCACAACGCCAGATTTCGGGTTGCGGGCGAGCGCCCGTCACGCGGCATTCAGGAGGGTCCGCGGCCTCGCGGGCTGTTATTGTCTCGGATCAGGGTTCCAGCCGGATATGGTCGATGGCGAAACGGATGCCGGGCCGATCGGCGGGATCGAACCGGAGCCTCCGGATGCGGCCGCGCCACCTGAGGCTTTTCGACACCTCGAGACGATAATCATGCCACTGACCGTCGATGGGCGCATCGAAGGAAACCTGCGTGGTCCCGCTTTCCTTGAGCCGATCGGTCCGCCAGAACAACTGGGGACGGCAGACTTTTGCCTTGCCATCGGTTGCTTCCAAGCGCAAGCGAATGAGGGCGGAGCGGAATCCGTCGGCAGGTAGGTCGATTGCGGGGCCGGAGAGCGCGGGATCGGGACCGGTGGATTCGCCGGAGAGCGCGCCATCGGCGGCCCGGAGGCCCTTGATCTGGGCGCCCTCGCTCCAGCCGTCGTCTCCGTTGTCGAAGTTCCAGGCGCTTGCCGAGAGGTTGGTGGCCGGCAGGTCGTAGGGTCCGAGGCCGACGTCGGTGGGACCGATATCGACATGCGGGCCGCCGCCGGCGAAGACGTCGCGGATGGCGTCGAGGTAACCAAAACCGAATTCCTGATGGGGTTCGATGTAGGAGCCCTCGCCCCACTCATTCCAAGCCTCGATGATGGCGATGTTGGGCACGCGGGGGTCGCCGGCGCGGGCGGTGAGCAGGGCGCGCGCGTCGCGAAGGTGACGGGCGAAGAGATCGGGCGTCCGGCCAAAGCGCACGACGTTCGCATCGCCGTGCCACGGACGGCTATCCCAGCCTCCGCAGAGGGGCAGGAGGATGGGGATGTTGGGCGTCTTGAGGATATCCTCCCAGTTTGCGCGGTAGGCATCCGGCAGCGTGGCGAAGGGCGCGCGGAGATCGCCCCCGGGGGCCATGCCGAGCCGAGGCCAGTTGTATGCCGTGACCGAGTCGTAGCCGTCTTCGGCGGCGCGTTTCGCGCGCGCGGCGTCGGGGATGCATGCGGCGAGGTGGACGGGCGGGAGGCCGGCCTTGCGGCATTCCTCGCGCATGGCATCGAGGCCCGCGCGGGCATTGCCCTTGATGTCTTCGCGTATGCGGTCCGGGCTGAAGATGACCATCAGCGGGCGACCGCCGACCTTGAAATACTCGGGGCGCCGGAAGTAGTTCTCGATCCAGTATCGGGCCACGTCGGCGCAATCCTCGACAGAGGATGATCCCTTTGGGTTGTGATTCGCCCAGAGCAGGCAGAACTTGAGCATGTTCCGGTACCTCGCCTTGAAATAGGCATCGTGGATGCCGTGCTCGAGGTGGCGATTGCCGCGCGACCAATACCAGTCGTAGATAAAGAAAGTGATGCCGTGTTCGACGGCCCACTTTATCTGCCAGTCGGCGACCTCGGGGTCGCCCTCGCGATACCAGCCCAGGACGGGTTTGCGCTCGGGGTAGTCCTCGATGGGTGTCCAGCGGGCGCGGGTATGCCATCCCGGGAAGTAATAGACGCCGACTTCGGTGTCGCCGCGGACCGGCTTTGGTTCGGGGACGTATCCTGTCGCGGGCACATCGGGCTTTGCGGTGAACGCCAGTGGGGCGCTGGCCTCGGCCATTGCGTTGTCGCTGGTGATGGTCAGGTGGGCTTGGCCGGAGGCGGGCGCCGGTGCCTCGATCTGCCATCGGATGTTGGCGCGCTCGCCATATCGCAAGGCTGGGATCGGGGCGGGGGGGGTGGCCTTATCGGGGAGGCGGATGCCATCGGGGAGCTGGAGCTGCGGCACGACGTTGGTGGCGGGTTCGCCCCCGAAGTTCTGGATGATGGCGCGAAGCGTGGCAGGGCGGCCGGCGCGAGGCAGCGGATCTTCGAGCGCGAGATGCGCGATGCAGAGTTCAGGTGGACCTTGGGGCGAGGATGCCGCGGCGAGTCGCCGGACGCGGATCATGGCGCCCGGCGGCGGCTGGATGCCGAGGGCAACCACGCGGCCGACCCACTTTGGGTTCCCGATCGCGTCCAGGTTGTAAGTGTGGTCACGGCCATCGCCGGGGACGTCGAATTCGATCTTCTGGATGCCCGGTGCCGAGGTGGTGGCGAAGGCGACGGCGGCGCGCCCAGCCTCGGCCGACGCGGCGCGGACGCAAATGTAGGGTCCATCATCGGATAGGGTATCGATGGGAGGGGATAGGGCAAAGGACCCTGGGCCGGCGGAACGGATCTCGAGGCCGCCGTCGCGCGCGGTTGCGGTTGCACCGGCAATGCCCAGCCATCCGCTCGCGTCGCCCGCCATGTCAAACTCGGGCTTTGCCGCGACGGGCGGCTCGGGCAGCGCGACGATCCGAATGGAGGCCAGCTCGTAGGTCGCGCCATCGTAGAGGTCGAGACGCAGGCGGATAATCTTCCTCTCCTGTTGCCAGAAGGGATAGAGCTGGCACGTCTGCAAATCTGTCCCGGCGGCGACGGCGAAGTGGGTCGTCTTTTCCTGGGAGAAACCGCCGTACTTGCCCTGGGTGGTATTGCTCCAGAAGAGGTCTCCGGTACCCGGCTGGTCGGCCTTGATGCGAATCTCGACGCGCTGGCGGGCGGCGGCGGGTATGTCGAGCGGTGCGGCCAGGATGATCATGGGATCACTGCCTTTGGCGCGCAGGTGCCATGTCCCGCCGACGATGCCTTCGGATTTCAGGTGCTCGTTGGGTTTCCATTGGGCGACGGCCTCGGGCGAGTCGAATCGCCATTCTCGCAAGACGGTGGGTTCGGCAGTGGCCGCGGCGCACTCGCCGGCGGACAGGAACGTGGCCGCGAAAAGCGCGCAAGAAAGAATCTTCTTGGGAGAATTGCTCATATGCTTAGTGGGCAATCGTGGGCAGCGGTGATGTGTTCGGCGAGTTCAAAGCACGAATGCGGCGGGCACAAGCCTGCATATCTCACTCTTCCGCGTGAAACATGCAGGCTCAAAGGATGAAAATTGTTTCTGGGCGTGTTGGACTGCGGTGGAAGAGCGAAGCGACGGCACCGCTTTAGCCTCAGCCGGGGCCGAGGCCGGTGGCCCCGGCTCGCGCTTCGCGCCATGCCAAAGCGGTGATGCCGTCCCAATCCGGGGCTCTGCCACCGCAGCAGATCTTGCCGCAGGCCAGACTTACGGGCGGAAGTACCCGTCCTGCGCCCGTGAACACCGCCTGAAGTTTTTCGTCAGAGCCTCTGGACCTCGACGTAGTAGGCGCCGAGGGTCTTGCCTGTGGCATCGGTGAAGATCGCGCGGAGGGTCCCCTCGTGGGTTTCGAGGGGCAACTCGAAGGTCACGGCGGATGCGTTGGCGGGGACGTCCTGCTCACGGATCTGATCGAGGATGTCGATGCGCGCCCTGGTGGCCGGGAACCCCTTGCCAGCGGTGCAGCGGAATGCCTTCTCGCCGGGGACGGGTGAACCGGGCGGCAGGTCCGCGGCGATGGGAATATTGATTTCGCCAGGCCAGCGTCGGAGGGTGATGCGGTATCGGCCCGGGCGATCGGTACGGACGTGCCATTCGCCGACGGGGGCATCCCGCATCGCTCGGATCGAAGCCTGATTCCATGGGGCATTGCCTTCCGCATCCTTGAGCAACCAGTCATGGCAGGTCAGGCGGCATGGGTTGTCGGCGTCGTTGCCCAAGACGATCGGCTGGGCGTTGGCGAACGTGGGCTGCAGGCCGGCCCACTGGAGCTCATAGGCCGCTTTCAGTCGCTCCACCATCACCGCGTTCTCTGCCGCGATATCCTTCTGTTGTCCGGGGTCTGATCGAATGTCGTAGAGCGCCTGGCCGTTGATGAGGCGCCAGTGTCCGGACATCACGGAGGATTGCTTCCACTTGATGGGGGTGTGGACGCGTTGGGAGTCCGTGATGAGGATGCGCCCCGGTGCGGGACCGCCCTCGCCGCCGCGCAGGAGCGGCGCGACGCTGGCGCCGTCGAACGTCACTTTGGCTGGTGCGGGGATGCCGCACAATTGCAGGAGGGTGGGAAAGACATCCACGTGGGCGGCCAACTGGGAAACGTCCCTGCCGCCGCCGATGTTGCCCCCCGGCCAACGGATGAAGAATGGCACGCGGTGTCCCCCCTCATACTCGGAACCCTTCATGCCCCGCATGCCCGCATTGAAGACTCGATTGCCGCTCGATGTCCCATTATCGGTGGTGAAGATGAGGATCGTCTCGTTCGCGAGTCCCTCGGCGTCGACGAGTCTCATCAGGCGGCCCATGTTGGCGTCGATGTTGGCGATCATGCCGAAGAAGTTGGCGACGTGTTTGCCGAGGCCGGCGTACGGTGCGGCAAACTCTTCGGGCGCGTGCATAGGGCCGTGGGGGGCGTTCGTCGCGAGATAGACGAGAAATGGCTTTTTTGCCTTGGCCTGAGTCCTGATGAATGCCATGGCGGCGTCGAAGAAGACATCGGTGCAGAAGCCCTTGGCGGGCTCGGGTTTCCCGTTGTGGATATAGGTGCCATCGAAGTAAGCGTTGTCCCAGAAGTCGGGGGTTTGGCCGACGCCGCCGCCCCCGTGGCGGAGGACCTCTTGGAAACCGTGGTCTTCGGCGCGGGAGGGAAAATTATCGCCGAGGTGCCACTTGCCAAACATGGCCGTCGCGTAGCCGGCTTTGGCGAAGGGTTCCGCGATGACGACCTCGCCCTCTCTCAGGATGGAGCGACCGTTGATGGTGTGCCAGACACCGATGCGATTCGAGTATCGGCCCGTGAGGAGGGCGCCCCGCGTCGGCGCGCAGGTGGGGCTCACGTGGTAGTCTGTCATGCGGACCGACTGGCTGTGGAGGAGGTCTATGTGCGGGGTTTTCAGGATGGGATTGCCGTGACAAGACAGGTCGCCGTACCCTTGGTCATCGGTCATGACGAGGATGACGTTGGGCTGCACTGCGGCTCCTCGTGCCACCAGCAGTGCACCGGTGAGCAACAGCGGGAGGGCCCTTGAGCGCATGGGGATAGTCTATGCCCGAGACTGGTGTTGGATTCAACGCTTAAGCGGTGGTTTGTGGACTTCGGCAGGCTACGGACGGGGCGCGCTCGCGCCCCCGGGCGTCCGAGTTTGGCTATGACGCCGTCCGTTTCCGGTCAAATATGAATAAATTTTCATCAACCATTCACGCGCCTTTCATGTTGTTTGGTTATCCATGTGGGCATGCAGAGGAATATCGAGGGACGAGTGAAGTGGACTCTGATGGTGTTTGCCATGGTGGTTGCGTGCATCGCGCCACCGAGTGGCCATGCCACGAGTTCGAGGATGACGGCCTTTAACACACGCTATGGCACGGCGGGGACGCGGCTTGATAGCTGTTCGGTGTGCCACGATGGGTCGCCTCCGGCCGTAAATTTCTACGGCAGCGACGTGTTGACCGAGCAGAGTCTTGGCCGAACGATCACCACGGCATTGGCCAACATCGAAGGCATCGATTCTGACGGTGATGGCGCGTTGAACTTGGCGGAGATCCAGGCGCGCACGTTCCCCGGCGATGCGTTGGATAAGCCGGCCGCCGGCGCGCCCGTCATGGGCGTTACGCCGACGACGTTGCCTTTTGGAAATGTGCGGCAGGGTTCCGGGGCGGTGCTGACAGCAACCATCACGAACACCGGGTCCGCCGCGTTGAGCGTGACCGGGCTGGTCACCAGTGGAAGCGTGGAGTTCGGCCTGACCAACGCGCCGGTGCTGCCGCTCACGGTTGCGGCGGCTGGTTCAGCCAAGGTCACCGTGCGCTACCTCCCGGCCAACACGGGTCCCGACAGCGGAACACTCACGATCAAGGGCAATGATTCGGCACATCCGAGCGTTGCGGTCGCACTTTCTGGAACGGGCGTTGCCCCGGCCCTCACCGTGAATCCGGTCGCATTGGCCTTCGGTGCATTGCAGCAGGGCCGGACCACGAATCTGACGCTCACGCTCGGGAATGCGGGCAGCGCCAATTGCCTGATCGGCGGTCTGACGAAATCCGGCAGCGCCGATTTTGCATTTGGGCAAGATGCGCCTGTGGCGCCGTTCACGATCACACCTGGGTCCTCGATTATCGTGCCCATCGCCTACACCCCCTCGAACGTGGGTGCGGACACTGGGAGCGTGCAGGTCGCCAGCGACGATCTCGCCAATCCTTCCGTGACGGTGACGCTCACCGGCACGGGTGATCCGATCCCCGCCTCCTCGAGCATCACGGTCAACCCCGCGTCGCTCACATTTGGGACGGTGCGCGTTGGACAGTCTAACGCGCTGAATGTCGTGATCGGTAATGCCGGGGGCGCGTCCTGCTCGGTCACGGCTCTTGGCATCAGCGGTTCCAATTTCGTCCTTGGTGCGGCGGCGCCGTTCAATGTCGCGCCCGGCGCCCAGATCGCGGTTCCGGTCGTGTACGCCCCGTCGAGCATTGGCAATGGCATCGGGACACTGGCCGTCACCAGCACCGATCCCAACAAGCCTCTCATCAACGTCGGGCTATCGGGCGTCGGAGCCCTGCCCCAGATCGGCGTGACGCTGGCGACGGTGGACTTTGGCACGGCCATCATAGGTGGTTCCGTGTCGCGTTCGGTCGTTGTCACGAACTCGGGCGGCGCGGCATTGTCCGTGACCTCGCTGGTTCTGACCGCGAGCGCCGAGTTTGACTATGGGGCCTCGGCGCCGTTCCCGCCGTTCATCATCGAGGCCGGTCGAGCGACGAACATAGCGCTGGTCTACGCGCCGGCGAACGAGGGCCCCGATAGCGGTGCGCTGGCCATTGGCAGCGACGATCCGAGTGCGCCGAACGTGACCGTCGCCCTCAATGCGATCGGTCAGGTCCCCGCGCCGGTGCCCCACGTGCAGGCCACGCCATCCGCGCTTGGATTCGAGGATGTGAGGGTCGGCCAGGCCAAGGCGATGAAGGTGATCGTGAGCAACAGCGGCGGTGCCATCGCCCATGTCGGGGCGCCGGCGGTCAGTGGCAGTTCCGAGTTCACGACTGCCTCGTCGGCCTTCGACATTCCGGTTGGCGGGTCAACCGAGGTGACCGTCACCTACACACCGGCTGGAGAAGGCAGCGACACCGGAAGCCTGTCCCTCACGAGCGACGATCCGGTCAACCCGTCGATCAGTGTTGCGCTGGCGGGCCGCGGCGTGCAGCCGGCCCTTTCGGTGACGCCGGCATCGGTGGCCTTTGGCCAGGTCGTGACGAATGGGATTGTGACGCGCATCGTCACCATCGCAAATGGCGGGAGCGCCGACGCGGCGGTCAGTGCGCTCACCATCGCCGGGAGCGCGGAGTTCGCGCTCGGTGCCACGGCGCCGACGGTGCCATTCACCGTTGCGGCGGGCGCGAGTGTGGACGTGCCGGTGAGCTACCGGCCCGCGGACGTCGGCGCTGATGCCGGCACGCTGGATGTGAGCAGCGACGATCCGGTCAAACCCCACCTGACCGTGGCGTTGGGTGGTGCTGGGATACTGACCACCCAGGCGGTGGATCTGGACATCGCGCAGTTCAAGGTCAGCGACCGGTACGAGGTCGGCAATAGCAGGAGCAGGTCGATCCAGATCCAGCTCGTCGTCCTGAACCGGGGCTCGGTCAACGGGTCGCGAATGGCCACGGTGATTGGTCTTCAGAACGGGGTCGAGGTCTATCGGTCCACCGTGAACGCGGCCCCGAAACCGCGGGGCAGGGCGGCCAATCTCACGTTCCCGAGCTACGTCCCGTCGGCGGCAGGTCAAATCGACTGGACGGCGACGATCGAGGACGATGATCCCGATTCCGACGTGGCGACGGCGATCACCGCTGTGACGGCGGTGGTCGTGGATTTGGATATCTCTGAGTTTAAGGTCAGCGAACGGTACGAGGTGGGCAACAGCAGCAGACCCATCCAGATCCAGCTCAAGCTCGCGAGCCGCGACAGGACCAATGCCACACGGCCGGCCACCGTCGTGGGCATGCAGGCTGGCGCCGAGGTGTACCGGGCGACGTTGGCCGTGCGCGCGAACGGCGGCAAGAACGGAACCCTGTTCCCGTCCTACGTGCCGAAAGCCCCCGGGCAAATCCAGTGGACGGCGACGGTCCTCGACGATGACCCGGATCTCGACGTGGCCACGGCGACCACATCGGTGACCAGGAAGTCGTCGGACGACGATGACGATGATGATGATTCTGATGACTAGGATCGTGCGCCAGGCGCGAGACCAACCAATCCCTTAAGGTGGTGGTCGAGGCCACGCGGAATGGCGGCCGGGCGGAGGCGGGCGAAAACCTGCCTCCGCCCCTTTTTAGGGAGGGGATTGCGAATGCGTTCGACTGCTGTAAGAGGAACCTGATGCGCATTCTGGTTGTCGAAGACAACCGAAAGACCGCCGCGTTTATCGCCAGGGCGCTCAAGGCCGAGGGGCTTGCCGTGAGCGTGCTGCGGGATGGAGACGAGGCACTGGGTCTGTTGGCTGTCAATGGTTTTGACGTTGTATTGCTCGACATCATGTTGCCGGGCCGCGATGGCCTGTCGGTGCTTCGACAAATGCGTGCGCGTGGGAACCGGACGCCCGTATTGCTGGTTTCTGCGCGAGGGGAGGTAAACGAGCGGGTGGAGGGCCTTGACGCCGGCGCGGACGATTATATCGCCAAGCCTTTCGCCCTCGAGGAACTGATAGCCCGGGTGAGGGCGCTCATCCGCCGGGGCGGTGAGCGGGCGACGCCCGTCTTGCGCGTGGGCGACCTCACGCTCGACACCACAACGCGCAAGGCGCGCCGGGGCGATCGGGAGATCGAGTTGACGGCCCGGGAGTACTCTCTCTTGGAATTGCTGATGCGCTCGGCGGGCCGGATCTGCGGCAGGATGATGATTCTCGAGAAGGTGTGGGATTATGATTTTGATCCCGGTTCCAACATAGTGGACGTGTACGTCCGTCGGCTCCGCGACAAGATCGATGCCGGATTCGACGTGAAACTGTTGCACAGTGCCCGCGGCGTGGGCTACGTGATGAGGGAGGGGGCGTGACGCTGCGGCGGCAGATCGACGTCAGGTACGCGGGGGTGGCCGGGGTGTGCGGGCTGCTCATCCTGGGCCTCATCCACCACGAGTTCTTTGTGGAGCCGCGACTCCACTGCGCCAGTTGTCCCAAGGCATCGGGCTGGATGCTGTGGGGAGAGATAGCGGAGGTTCTTCTCTATGCGATGATGCCGGTGGTCTTGGGCGTCGGCTGGTGGCTGATGCGCAAGACGCTCGTTCCCATCGATGCGCTCGCCAAGAGGATCGAGCATATCCACGCGCGCAACCTTCACACGCCGCTGCCGATCACGGGCGAGATCGAGGAGGTGGACAGGTTGGCCGAGGTTTTCAACGCGATGACCGCCCGGCTCGACCAGTCGTTCCGGCAGGTCCAAGACTTCACCCTGCACGCGTCCCATGAGTTGAAGACACCGCTGACGGTCATGCGGGCGGAACTGGAGACGGTCCTGAGGGACAGCCCGTCGCTGACGTCCGGCAGGCGCGACTGGATCCACGGATTGCTCGACGAAGTGCAGAGGCTCACCAAGATCGTGGACGCGCTCACGCTGCTGGCGAAGGGGGACGCCGGCCACGCGAATCTCACGCTGCGGCCCGTCCGGTTCGGCAATCTGGTGAGGGAGAATTACGAGGATGCGCTCATTCTGGCGGAGCCGCACCGGCTTCGGGTGACGTTGCGGGAATGCGAGAACCTTGCGGTCATGGGTGATCCGCATCGATTGCGGCAATTGTTGCTCAACCTCACGGACAACGCGATCAAGTACAATTTGCCCGGTGGCACCGTGACGATGTCCCTGCGGGAGGTCGATGGCGCGGCGCTTTTCGAGATCGCGAACACCGGCCAGGGGGTTCCGTCGGAGATAGGGGCGCGGGTGTTCGATCAGTTTGTGCGGGGTGACAACGCACGCAGGCGAGGCGTGGAAGGGTCCGGGTTGGGCCTGTCGATCGCGCGATGGATCGTTCAGGCGCACAACGGGACCATACGTTTTTCTTCGGTGCCCGATGGGGAAACGACGGTCGTCGTCCGCATGCCGCTGGCGCGCGGGTAGCCGGAATGTGAAGCGTCCGCGACGGCCGTGGGCCGGGCGTCGGCCGTCGCCTCAGAGATATGGCGCCAGGATGGCCCGGAGTTTTTCGACGCGATTCTCGGGCCAGAGGTGGCGGGGGGTCATGATGGCGCTCTTGAGCGCCCGATGGCAGTCGCAGGTTTCCTCGAGGGGGATGCGGGGAATCACCTCGGACACGAGGCGTTGGGCGCGCAGGGAGTTCTTGTGGAGGCACTCCAGCACGAGGCTGACGGAGACGTGGTCATGCTCGGGGTGCCAGCAATCGTAGTCCGTGACCATGGCGACTGTGGCATAGGCGATCTCCGCCTCGCGGGCGCACTTGGCCTCGCCGAGGTTGGTCATCCCGATGACGTCGAAGCCGGCGCGGCGGTTCTCTTCGGCCTCCGCGAGGGTGGAGAAGGCGGGGCCCTCCATGTTGACGTAGGTGCCGCCGAGGGACGCGGGGCCGGACGCCTGGGCGATCTCGAAGAGCAGGCGCTGGAGTGTCCCGCACACCGGATGAGCGAAACCGATGTGGGCGACGATGCCGCCGCCGAAGAAGGTGTGGTCGGCGGCGCGCTTGGTGCGGTCATAGAACTGGGAGGGGATCAGGAAGGCTCCCGGCTCGAGATGCTCCCTCAGTGATCCGACGGCGCTGAGGCTGACGATCCAACGGACACCGAGGCTCTTGAGCGCATAGATATTGGCGCGGTGATTCAATTCGGAGGGAAGGATTCGGTGGCCGCGGCCATGGCGGGGCAGGAAGGCGACGTTGCGGTCCCCGAGCCGCGCGATCATGATTTCGTCGGAGGGTTCGCCCCAGGGGGTTGCGATTTTTTGCCATCGGGGCTTTTCGAGTCCGGGCATCTCGTAGAGCCCGCTGCCGCCAATGATACCGATCTGAATATCTCCGTCGCTCATGGTTTGTCTCCTGGGGTTCGCTGCGCGCTCACTCGACGGTCACGCTCTTGGCGAGATTCCTGGGCTTGTCGACATCGCGGCCCAGCGCGACAGCCGTGTGATAGGCGAAGAGCTGGAGGGGGACGACGTTCAGGATGGGTTGGACGATGGGGTGGGTCTCTGGGACGGGGAGCACGTCGTCGGCCATGGAGGCGGCGGTCGTGTCATCGGGATGGGCGATGGCGATGACGGGTCCTTTCCGGGCCTTGATCTCTTGGAGGTTGGAGAGGTTTTTCTCATAGACGCCGTCGCGGGGGCAGATGATGACGGTCGGGAATTCCGGCGAGATGAGTGCGATGACCCCGTGTTTGATCTCGGCGGAGGGGTAGGCCTCGGCGTGGATGTAGGAGATCTCTTTGAGCTTCAGCGCGCCCTCGAGCGCGATGGGATAATTGGCCTGGCGGCCGAGGAACAGCATGTCGCGGGCGCCCGCGTATCGGTTGGCGGTGGCCCGGATGGCGTCGCTGTGGTCGAGGATCTCGCCGACATGTCCGGGCAGGCGCTTGAGCGCATCGAGGATATCTCGTCCGGCTGGGCAGGCGAGATGGCGGAGGCGGCCGAGGAGCAGGCCCAGGAGCACGAAGATGGCCAGCTGGGAGGTGAAGGACTTGGTGGCGGCGACGCCGATTTCCGGCCCGGCGTGCATGTAGACCCCACCGTCGCTCTCGCGGGCGATAGTGCTGCCGACCACATTGCAGATGGCCAGGGCCCGGAGGCCCTTGCGCTGGGCCTCGCGCATGGCGGCCAGCGTGTCGGCGGTTTCGCCGGACTGGCTGACGACGAGCACGAGGGTGCGCGCGTCCAGCGGCGAGTTGCGGTAACGGGCCTCCGAGGCGAAATCGACCTCGACGGGGATATGCGCGAGTTCCTCGATGACATATTCGGCGGCCATGGCCGCGTGGAGCGCGGTGCCGCACGCGACGATCAGGATGCGGTCGATCTCGCGGAGTTCCCGGGGCGTCATGTTGAGGCCGCCGAGCTTGGCGGAGCAGTTCTCCCAATCGAGGCGCCCGCGCATGACGTTCTCCAGAGAGGCCGGCTGCTCGAAGGTCTCCTTGAGCATGAAGTGCGCAAACTCACCGCGCTGGGCGGCCGACGAGTCCCATTCGATCTTGCGCACCTCGCGATCGATCTGGGGCTGGGTGAGGGACGTGAGCTGATAGGACCCCCCCTCGATCCAGACGAGATCGTGGTCGTTCAGATAGATCACGTCGCGGGTGTGGGCCACCAGCGCCGTGACATCGCTGCTGAGTAGAAATTCGCCGTCGCCGATGCCGATGACGAGCGGGCTGCCGCGGCGGGCGCCAACGATTTCACCGGGGTGGTCGGCGTGGACCACGGCGATGCCATAGGTGCCGGTGACCTCGACCAGGGCGTTGCGGACCGCGGTCAGCAGACGATCGCGGGTGGCCGGCAGCCGGTCATAGTGATCGCCGATGAGATGGGCGAGAACCTCGGTATCGGTCTGCGAGGAGAACGTGTGGCCCGTGTCCGAGAGGCGGCGCTTGAGCTCGAGGTAGTTCTCGATGACGCCGTTGTGGACGAGTGCGAGTTTGCCGGATCGGTCGAGGTGGGGATGGGCATTGGCGTCGGTGGGTTCGCCGTGGGTCGCCCATCGGGTGTGACTGATGCCGGTGGTGCCGTGGACCGGCTCGCGGCCCACGAGCGCGGCGAGGTTATCGATCCGGCCGGCACACTTGCGTATCTGGAGACCGGAGCCATCCACCAGACAGAGCCCGGCCGAATCGTATCCGCGATATTCGAGGCGCCGGAGCCCCTCGAGGAGAAGTTCGGCGGCCTCGCGCCCACCCGCGTATCCCAGGATGCCACACATCGGGGGAACGATAGCCGTGGTCGGGCGCCGCTCCAGCGAGAATTCGCGGCACGCCAGCGTCCTCTCAGGTCAAATCGGCGGGGACTTGTAAAACCGATCGTGGTTTGGTGAGCAGGACCAGATACGCGCCAGCCACAAACAGGATGGCGCTATAGCCGAACGCCGCCGTGGTTCCCGAGACCGTCCAGAGGAGTCCGACCACTGCGCTCGACAGGAAATCGCCCGCACCGTTGACCGTCGCCAGCGCGCCGAATGCCATACCGTGGTGCGCCTCGTCGACGAGTTCGGCGCAGAGCGAATCCTCCAGCGTTTCCTCGATGGCCACGTAGATTCCTCCCAGCGCGAACACGACCACCAGCGCCCACGCGCCCGGCGGCAGCGCGATGATGGCCAGGGCCATGACGGCTGCGAGCGCATAGCCTCCCGCCAGCAGGCGGCGCTTATCGAACCGGTCGGCCAGCCATCCCGCGACGAAGGCAAACGCGGAATAGAGGGCATTGTGCAGCAGGTACAATGCCGCGGCCATGCTCGCCGCCCCGGCGGCGCCCAGTGCCGGGGCGAGCCGCTGCGCGGCGAGTAGGATCAGCAAGGTGTGCGAGAAATCACCCGCGCCGAATAATCCCACCGCCAGCAGGAATTTTCTGAACGGCGGCGGCAGCGCCCGCAGGCTGTCGCCGAAGGAGATATGCTCCACCGGCCGCCGCTCTTTCTCCACAACGGCGAGGGCGATGAGCGCGGCGGCGAGCAGGCCGGGTACGAGCGTCCATGCGAACAGGGTCGGGTAATGGTGATCGAATGCGGCAAGCAGAAACATGGCCGACGCCGGCCCGAGGATGGCGCCCAGCGTGTCCATCATCCGCTCGAAGCCGAACGCGCGCCCATAAGTGTCCGGCGTTACGGCAGCGGCCAGCAGGGCCTTGCGCACGGGTGTTCGCACGCCGCGCCCAAGCCATGCCACGGACCGCGCCAGCAGGACGTGCCACGCCGCTGACGCAAGCCCGAATGCCGCCGTCCCCAGCGCCGTCACCACGTAGCCCGCCACGGCGATGGGTTTCCGGCGGCGGAATCGGTCCGTGTAATAACCCGAGGCCATCTTGGCAAAGCTCGACAGCCCGTCGGACACGCCCTCGATCAGGCCGAGCCATGCCGCCGCCACGCCCATCGTGGCCAGGAACGCGGGCATTGCGACCGTGGCGATCTCGTGCGACCAGTCGCTGAACAGAGACGCCAGTCCGATTCCGACCACGGTGCGGTTCAGCCACCGCGCGGGAACCCTCTGCCTCATGTCGGTGCCAATGCGGTCGAGGATACATCCCGGTGAGCGATCCCGTCGAGTAGGGCATCACACTCGTAAATCGCGCACGCGATTCGCGCGCACGGGTGCCGCGCGATAATCGGAGATACCGGAGGGCGACTTTTTCCTTGAAATGAGGCGTCCTGCCGTTGTGCGATAGAAAGAAACCATGAAGAGGATGCTCCTGCCAGTGCTGTGCCTGATGCTTTTACGGACATGGTTGTGTTCTGCCGAGTTGGCAAAGGATGGCGCGACCGGCTGGCGAATTGTCGTCCCCGCCGAGGCAGCGGTGGTCGAGAAGACTGCGGCACGCGAACTAGCTGAACACCTGAAGCTGGTTACCGGCGCAGACTTCCCGACGATTTCCGAAGGGGACGCGGCCGCCGGCGGGAGGTCGCTGATTTTCGTCGGCAATACGGCGCAGGCCCCGAAGAAAGACTACAAGTTCGACGAGATCATCATCAAGATGGATGGGGGAAACCTGATTCTCGCCGGACATGAAAGGCGAGGCTGCCTATACGCGGTCTACTCGTTCCTGCAGGACGTGGTGGGCGTCCGCTGGTGGGCGCCCGATGACACATTCATTCCCAAGAAACCGACGCTTGTCGTCGCCGACGACCTGAACGTCTCCTACGCGCCGCGGATGATATCGCGCGAAATGTATCATCGGAACGCCAAGCCGTGCGTCTTTTCCGCCCGTATGAAGGGCAACGGGTCCATAACCCCCGAATACGGCGGTGCGGTGCGGATCATAAATTTCGTCCATTCGTTCTACAAGTATCTCCCGCCGGACAAATATTTTGACGCTCATCCCGACTGGTATTCGGAAATTGACGGCAAACGCAAACACGAACGCGCACAACTTTGCCTGACCAACGAAGAGATGACTCGCGAGTTCACCAAGAACGTTTTGGAAACTTTGCACAAGAATCCCGGCACAAAGATGATTGACGTTTCCCAGAACGATTGGCACGGGTTCTGTACCTGCGCAAAGTGCAAGGCGATTGACGACGCGGAAGAAAGCCACGCCGGCACGCTCATTGCGATGCTCAACAAGGTCGCGGAGGCGGTTGAGAAGGAGTTTCCGGATGTTCTGGTCGAATCGCTCGCGTATCAGTACACACGCAAGCCGCCCAAAACAATCAAGCCGCGCGAAAACGTTCTGATTCGTCTTTGCACGATTGAATGCTCCTACATCCAGCCACTCGATGGGGAACAGAACCAGAAGTTCGCTGCCGACATGGAAGGCTGGAGCAAACTGGCCAAGCACCTCTTCGTCTGGGACTACACCACCAACTACAGCGACTACCTCGGGCCGCATCCGAACCTGCGCGTTCTCGTCCCGAACGTTCGCTATTTCATCAAGCACGGCGCCATCGGCCTGTTTGAAGAAGGCGAGGGCGACGACTTCTGCGAGCTCAAGAACTGGCTGCTGATGCGCGTCATGTGGGAGCCGAACCTCGACGCCGACAGATTGATTGACGAGTTCCTGCGCGGCTATTACGGCGCAGCGGTCGCCCCGCTCCTGAAACAGTATTGGGATGTCCTCATCTCTCGGGCAGAGAACGAGAAGATTTATCTGGGGTGTTTCCGCGTCACCTCGGACAAATGGATTGACTTGGCGACTCTCAATCAAGTCACCGAAATCATGAACAAGGCGGTCGAGACAGCGACGAAAGTTTACGGACCCGGTTCCAACGAGTTGCGCCGGCTGCGGAAATCGAAGATGGGCGTGGACCACGTTTGGCTGATCCGTTACTATCAGCTCCGCTGCGACGCGAGAGAGAAGAAGCTGCCGTTCCTCGGGCCGAAAGATCCGCTCAAGGCGGCGGAGGAATTCGCGCAGCTCTGCAAACGGTTCAAGACGAAGGCAGCGGTGATCTCGCAGAAGAAGGGCATCGAACCGTACTTGGAAGGCCTGAAGGCAGGATTCGTTGCGCAGAAGAATCCGCCGGAAATCTGCAAGGGTATCACAGAGGACAAGTGGGTGGTTTTCGACGCCCTTTCATTCAACAACATCCGCGACGTGGCGACGGTTGTGAATGATCCCGCAGGCTGGAACGGCAAGAGCGTTCGCATGGGGACGAAAGTTGACTGGAATACCAGCTATACTCCGCCAGTTCGCGGGAAGTACCGCCTTCTCGCGTCACTACGTTGTGAAGGAACAATCAAACAGGGCAAGCTTGGCTCGTGGGGCGTTTACGACGCCTGGGGCAAGAAATCGCTGAAGAGCATGGTTCTCCAACCGAAATATTTCACGACCGAGGACGGCACATTCGACAAGAAGTTCCGATGGACTGATCTGGGTGTTGTCGACTTCGGTTCCGGTGCCTACTTTTGGTTCGCTCACGGGCACAGTCCCGAACTGGACGCGATCTTCGTGGACCGCGTCGTTCTCATCGAATCGCCGTAGCGTGATGGGACGGATAGGAATTTGCGTTCGCCAACCCTGTGTGCACAGCCGCCCTCCTCCGCCCTCCGGCCCGGTGCCTTCCCCAAGCCATCGGGGTCACGTCTTTTGATCTGAGCAAATGGGTTTGGGTCGGCGACAGCATGGAACTTGCTCATGTCTTCGCGTTCCGGATGGCTGATATCGAACCTATCGGAAGATCAGGCCAAATGCTCAAATCAAAAGACGTGACCCCACGTCGCGCAACTGGCTCACGTCGGGTCCGATGTGGGCCGAAGGGCGCTACCTAATTCTGACACGATCACCTCGAAGACGCGCGCGTCCTCATCGGACAACGATCCGTAACCCCGCATGCGGCCCGGCTCCAGTTCCGCCACCGCGATAGCCGCAAAGGTGAGGCATCCCTGGGCCGCCCAAAGCGAGCCCGAGGCCGGGCGATCCGGCACGATCTTCAGATCCCTCAGGATGCGTCCCATGGTCTCTCTCGTGCGCCGGATCTGTTCCAGGATAGTGCGACGATCCGCATCCTGCGCATCCCGCAGGTATGTTTCGAATAAAGACCCGTCATCCGCGGCGGAGACAAGCCGTTGCGCCTCCGCGAGGAGATCGTCGATGTACCGGAACGTGATCAGAATATGGTGCCGGTGGTTCTCGTTCATGACGGCGGCGCAGCCGCTGGGGAGACCGCGTGGATGCGGCGGTCCAAGTCGGCCAATTTGAGTTCAAAGGCCCGGCCCGGATCATAGTGGCCGGTGGCCAGTTCGCGCAGCAGCCCGCATAGCGCGCTGGGGATACCCCCGGAGATGTGGTGCAATTGCTCGGCGGCCGCCCGAAATGAAACCGGCACGGCGCCCGCCCCGACGGCGGCATCGATGAGGGCCCGCGTGTCGGCAAGGTGAAAAGGGTGGAGACCGACGCGCTCGAATCGGAACAGGAGGGGCCAGACGTGCCCTATATCGCGGCGCTGGTCAGAGCGCGCGCACAGCCACACCGGCACCCGCTCGCTCGCCGCCTCGAGAAACGAACTCAGTCTGGGCGTCGTCCGGCTGACCCCATCGAATACCACCGCCTGGCTGCGCTCGGCCATGGCGCGAAGCACCCGCCTCTTGCGCTGGGGCAATCGCTGGTCCTCCGTGTCGAGGCCGAGTTGTCTTTCCAGAGAGGCACATATCTCGGTCAGCCTCATTGATTCTGGGCAGACTATCAGCGGCAAGAACGCGGCGACATGCCAGACCAACGCGGTCTTGCCGACGCCCGCCGGTCCCAGGATCAGAACGTGCTTCTGTCCCGCGTGCAGGCGCCGCAATTGCGCAAGCTGACTTGCCCGGGAGACGAACGGAAACGCCGCCCCTCGCACACTGGTCCGAACATCGGATCTCATGGCTCACTACCGGTATTACCTGACTCGGTAGGAGTCATCAGCCCGACGGCGGTTCGCCGCAAACGCGGCCGGGCAAACTCCATTGCCCCCCGTTAATCTAGCCGCTGGTTCGTCGAACGCAACGGGAGACGCGCGGAATTGGTGGTCGCCCGCGGCGAATCATCTCAATCGCGCCCCCTCCCGCCCAGGAGAGACGCCCCCGCATACATGGCCTTCTTGCCGAGTTCCTCCTCGATGGCCAGCAGCCGGTTGTACTTGGCGACGCGCTCCGATCGGCAGAGGGAACCCGTCTTGATTTGGCCGGCGCCGGTGCCGACGGCGAGATCGGCGATGAACGTGTCCTCGGTCTCGCCCGAGCGGTGCGAAATGACCGCGCCGTAGCCGGCCTTCTGAGCCATTGCCACTGTCTCCAGGGTCTCGGTCACGGTACCGATCTGGTTGAGTTTGATGAGGATCGCGTTGGCGATGCCCGCCCTGATGCCCTCGGCGAAGATCTTCGGGTTCGTGACGAAGTTGTCGTCGCCGACCAGTTGGAGATCCTTGCCCAGCGCCTTTGTCAGGGCGGTCCAACCCTCGGGATCCCCCTCGCCCATGCCGTCCTCCAAGGAGACGATCGGATACCTCTTGGCCCAGTCGCGCCAGAGATCGATCATCTCCGCCGGGGTCTTGCGCGAGCCGTCTGATTTCTTCATCACGTAGGTGCCGCCCTCGTGGAACTCGCTGGCCGCGGGGTCAAGGGCGATGGCGATCTCCTTGCCGGGCGCGTAGCCCGCCGCCGCGATGGCCTCGAGGATCAGGTCCACGGCATCGGTGTTCGTCGTGAGGTTGGGCGCGAACCCGCCTTCGTCGCCCACCGCGGCGACCAAACCGCGTTTTTGCAGCAGCTTCTTGAGCGCGTGGAACGTCTCCGCCCCATACCGGAGAGCCTCCGCAAAAGAGGGAGCACCGATGGGGAAGAGCATGAATTCCTGAAAGTCCACGTTGTTGGCGGCGTGGGCGCCACCGTTGAGCACGTTCATCATGGGAGTGGGCAGCACGTGCGGCGCGCGGGTCTTGGCGCCGAAAAGCTTGCGGATATGGGCGTAGAGCGGCACTTCCGCATCGGCCGCCGCGGCGCGGCAGACGGCCATCGAGACCCCGAGGATCGCGTTGGCGCCCAGGTTGGATTTGGTGTCGGTGCCGTCGAGCTTCCGCATCAGGTCGTCGATCTCGGCCTGTTCGCGCGGGGCCATGCCCTTCACCTTTGGCGCGATGACCTTGTTGACGTTACCGACGGCCTTCAGAACGCCCTTGCCCCCGTAGCGCGCGCCATCGCCGTCGCGCAACTCCAGTGCCTCCCGGGTTCCCGTCGATGCCCCCGACGGGACGCACGCCGACGCCGTGATCCCGTTCTTCAGCACGACGGTGACCGACACGGTCGGGTTGCCCCGCGAGTCGAGGATTTCCTGCGCTGTGACCTTCTTTATCTTGCTCATGCTTTTCTCCAGTTGAGTTTCGATGCCTGTGACCCGAGTGTTAATTTTTTGCCGTCATGCCTTCACGATGAGCACGCTGCAGTGCGCGTGGTCGCTTATCCGGTAGCCCCTCCTCACGGCTTGGGTTCTCCCCCCCGGTACATCATCACGCGCACCTTCTCCAACGTCACCATGCCGTCGGGGATCATCTTGTCCAGCTCCGGTAGGAACGCCTGAATCTTCTCCTCCTTGTCCACGATCTCGATGATCACCGGCAGGTCCTCGCTGAGCCGAAGGATCTTGGCGGTGTGCAGTCGCGAGTGCGCGCCATAGCCCATCGGGCCTCGCAGCACGGTTGCCCCCGCCAGCCCCAGCTCGCGCGCCCTCAGCACGATCGCTTCGTAGAGGGGCATGTGGTGCCACTTGTCCAGCTCGCCGATAAAGATGCGCAACAGCGTGCCTTCGCCGTCCAGTCTCATGGGGAACCTCCGTGGGATTGCGATTGTAGCCAGAGGCCGAAAGCGCGGCCAAGATAAACGGCGAAGAGCCCAACGACGTTGGATCCGATGATGTTGAGCCCGGCCCAGAGCCACTCCGTGTCGCGGGCGAGGTTGAGCGTCTGCAGCCCGTAGCTCGAGAACGTGGTGTAGCCCCCGCAGAAACCGACCATCAGGAAATCCCGCCACTCGGGCTTGAGCCAGGCGCGGCCCATCGCGGGGCCGGAGACCGCGGCGATGAAACCGATGGCGAAGCAGCCCGTGACATTGACGATCACTGTGCCGAGTGGGAATACCACGGCCCACGGGAAGTGTCTTCCCTGATGCTCGGACACGAGGCCGTTCACCCCGTACCGGGCGAGTGTGCCGATGGCGCCCCCGATCGCGACTAACATCAACCTGCCCATGTGTGCTTCTCCATCGGACACATTACAACCTCATTCATGTGGGGCGAGCCTCCGGACCGCTGGTTTTTCACGCAGGCGCATGATCAGGCAGTACACGACGGGCGTGGCGATCAGGGAGAACAGCATGGAGATGCAGAGCGCGCCGATGATGCCGATGGCCAGCGGGCGGAGCATGTCCGCACCGTGCCCGATCCCCCACGCCAGGGGCAGCATCGCCAGCGCCGTGCTCAGCGAGGTCATCAGGATGGGCCGGAGTCGGCGGCGCCCCGAGCGCACGAGAGCCTCCTCGATGCCCGCGCCCTCGGCCAGGTGGTGGTCCACGAGATCGAGCATGAGGATGCCGTTCTTGGCCACGATGCCCACGCCGATGATGGCGCCGAGGAAGCTCACGATGTTCAACGTCACGCCCGTCAGCCACAGCGCTCCTATCGTGCCGGTGAGCGCCAGGACGCTGCCGAACAGGATGGCGAACGGCTCGCGAAAGGAGCGGAACTCCAGCAGAAGGACCGTGAAGACCAGGGCGATGCCGAGGAAAAGCACGGCCAGCAGATTGCGGAAGCTCTCCTGCTGCTGCTGGAACAGGCCGCCGAATTCGATCACGCCCGACGGGATGCCATTGTCCGCGGCTAGGACCCGCTTGATTTCGGCGATGCCGCTGCCCATGTCACGATTCTCCAGGTTGGCGGTGACGGCGACCAGCTGCCGCAGGTCCTCGCGCGCCAGTTCGAGCTGTCCGGCCTCCTCCGTGATGTCAGCAACCTGCGAGAGCTTCACGATGCCGCCTGACGTTGTCCGGAGGGGCAGCTCGCGCAGCGCGTCCAGGCGGGCGATGCTGGCCGGTTCGGCGACGACGCGGATCTCCACGACGCGGTCTCCCTCGAGCACGGACGACGCGGTGCGGCCCAGCATGGCGGTGTTGACTGCGGCAGCTATGTCGTCGGCGCTGAGCCCCAGGCGCCGCGCGTCGATTGGGCGGATACGGAAGCTGATGGTCGGGCCGGTCATTTTCAGGCCGTCGAACGTGTCCACCACGCCCCCCACCTTCGCGAGGGCGTCCTTGACCTCCGGCGCTTTCTTCATCAGCCATGCCGTGTCGGTGGAGAACAATTTGATCTCGATCGGCTTGGGCGACCACAGGAGGTCGCCGATCAGGTCGCCGAGGATGCCGGGAAACTCCCATTCTCCGGCCGGCAGGGCCGCGTTGAATTTGCGGCGCAATTCCTGCTTCACCTCCTCGGTGCCGCGTCTGCGGTTGGGCCGGAGCTTTACCAGAAAGTCGCTCTTGTTTGGCTCGGCAACCGCCAGCGCGAGCCGTGCGCCCGTGCGGCGGGAGTAGCCCTCGACCTCCGGCGTCGCGAGCAGGATGGCCTCGCCCTGCCGCATCATGCGGTCGGTCTCTTCCAGGCTCGTGCCCCAAGGGGTGAGGCAGTCGATAACGAATCCGCCCTCGTCCATGTCGGGCATGAAGCCGGTCGCCAGGCGACCGTAGAGCCACCAGCCGCCGTAGCCGATGGCGAGGCATGCGAGCAGCGTGCCCCAGCGTCGGCGCAGCAGGCGCCGCAGCACCGACTCGAACGCCCCGACCAGAGGGCGCATCAAGAAGCCCCCCTCTTCCGCCTTTGGCTCGTGCCCGTGCTCTAGGTGTGCCCGGTCGCGCAGGAACAGCGACGCCAGGGCCGGCGTGAGCGTCACGGCGAGCACGAGCGACGTGAGCAGTGCCACCACCATCGTCAGCGCCAGCGAGCGGAAAAAGACGCCCGGCAGGCCGTCCAGGAACGCGAGCGGGATGAAGACCACCACTGGCGTCAGGGTCGAACCGACCAGCGGATGCAGGATCTCGTCCAGGCCGGACCGGATTGCCCGAAGGCGAGACTCGCCGTGGGCCACCTTGGCGTAGATCGCCTCCACCACGACGATGGCGTCGTCGATGATGAGGCCGATGGCGGCGGCGATCCCGCCGAGCGTCATGAGGTTGAATGTGAGTTTCGCGGCAAGCATGGCGACCATGGTCGCCAGCACGCACACGGGGATGACCACGACGGCCGTCAGCACGCTGCCCCAGTTCTTCAGAAACAGGTAGAGGATCACCACCGCGAACAGCAGGCCCACGATGATGGATTCCCAGACGCTGCGGACGGATTCCCTCACCAGCAGGGACTGGTCATAGTAAAAGGACAGCTCCATGTCCGGGGGCAGCGTGCGGCGCAATTCGGCGAGCTGCGCCTTGAGGTCGCGGGCGATCTGCAGGATGCTGCTGCCCGTCGGCTGCGCGCGGATGTTCATCAGCACCGCGCGGCGGCCCTGGGCGTTGACCACGTTGAAGACCGGCTCCGGCCCACGCTCGACGCGCGCGAAATCCCGGACGCGCACGGGGTGGTTGTCGCGCACGGCCACCACGAAATCCTCGATGTCCTCCCGGCCCTTCACCCGGCCGTCAACGAGCCCCAGATAGATCGTATAGTTCTCGGTGCGGAAACCGGCCGGGGCCACCAGGTTGTTCTTGTTCAGCGCCGAGGTGACGTCGGCCAGCGCGAGGTTGGCGGCAGCGAGTTTCATCGGGTCCACCACGACGTGGTATTCGGGCGCGCGCCCCCCGACGAGATCCACTCGCGCAACGCCGGGGATGCGCAGGAAGCGCGGCTTGAGGTCGTATCGGGCGGTCTCCCAGAGTTCGGTGAGCTCGCGCCCCGGGCTGGTCAGGCTCACGCCGAGGATGGGGAACGCGTTGAAGGTGAGCCGCCACACGGTGGTCTTGGTTTCCGACGGCAGGCTGGCCTTGATCTGGGCCACGCGGTTGAGCACGTAGAGCTCGCTCTGGACCATGTCCACCCGCCAGTTGAAGAACACGTTGACTTCCGCGCTTCCCCGGCCCGTGGCGGAGCGGACCTGCACCACGCCGGGGATGTCCTTCATCGCCTCCTCGATGGGCCGGGTGATGGTCGCCATCATCTCGTCGGCGGGAATCACGCCGCTGTCGATCAGGATCACGCACCGGGGAAACTCCGTCTCGGGGAACACCGACGACGGCATGCGGAGCGCGGAGTACACCCCGCCCGCGCATACCGCGAGGGTGATGAAGATGATGGCGAGGCGGTGCCGGATGGCGAAGCCGCCGATCACCGATCCACCTTCCCCGGTCAACTCTTCGGCCTTCATACTGGAGACTGCTGTTGGCACCTATTCCCGCCCTTATCGGCCGCCGACGCGCACCCTAGTCTCCTTCGGCAGGGCATAGGACCCCAGTGTGACCACCGTCGCGCCCTCGGCGATGCCCTCGCCAGCGACCTCGACCAGATCCCCGTCCCGGAAACCCACCTTGACGGCGCGCCGTTTCGCCACGTCGCCTTCGACGAGGGAGACCGTGCTCTGCCCGTCGTGATCCGTGTAGACCGACTCGCGAGGCACGGCGAGCACGCCCTCGCGCTGCCCGGTCACGATCCTAACCCTAGCGAACTGCCCGGGCTGCAGTCCCGCTCCGGCGGGCATTCCCACGCGCACCGGCACGGTGCCCGCCTGCGGGTCCACCCCGGGCGTGACCCATAGGACGCTGCCCGAGATCGGTGTGTGGCCCGCGATCCCGATCTCCGCGCTCTGGCCTGCGGCGACCGCGGTCGCCTCTGCCGCGGGCACGCTGCAGGTGACGACCAGCCGGTCCATGTCCACCAGTTCTCCCAAGACCTTGCCGGGGTCGACGGCCTCGCCGGGGCGGACGTTCACCCGGGTCACCGTTCCCGAAAACGGCGCCTCGATCCGGAGCAGCGCCAGCTGTGCCTCGGCGGCAGCCATCTGTTGTTCGGCCTCTTGCAGCGCCTTCTGCGACGTGCCCTCCACTTTCATTAGCTGGCGCTGGCGATCCAGGTTCACATTCGCGGCCGCGACGGCCACTTCGACGACCCGGCTATCGAGGCGGAATAGCGTCGCGCCCTTTTCGGCGCGCTGGCCCTCGGAGCACAGCACCTCGGTGACGAGCCCGGTCACGGGCGGGGCCAACCGAGCGGCCGCGCCCGGTCGCCCCGAGCGGGCCGGCTCGCCCTCGACCACGCCGTAGGCGATGACATAGGAGCGCAGCGTGGCCCTCTGGACCTTGGCGACTTGGACGGCGACCTCGGTTTGGATCTCGTTCTCGGCAAGGGCCGGTGCCAGCCCGGCCGCCGCGAGCGCGATGGCGATTGGGATTCTCATGGGGATGGGACTTTCGGTTGATTGCCTTGCCAGGGCGGCGCCGCGGGCGGCGGCATGTCCAGCGGGCTCTGGAGCGCCGCCTCCAGCCGCCCCTGCGCCTCCGCCCACCGTACCCGCGCCTCGAACTGCGCCAGCGCCGCGCTGGTGCGCTCGACCGCAGCGGCGGCGACCGCCTCGCGAGAGATCTCGCCCGCCTCGAAACTGCCCTTGGCCAAATGTTCCTGTCTGGCGAGCTCTGACACCAGCTTCTCCGCCGCGGCGACCTTCTGCCGTGCCGCTTCCTGCTCGGCCAGGGACCCCTCGATTTCGCCGAGCACCGATGCCTGCAGCCCGTTGAACTTAGCCGCCGCCTCGCGCCTCCGCGCCTCGGCCTCGGCGATCGGGCCCCTGTTCCGGTTGAGCAGCGGCAACTCGAGGTTCAGGCCAAGTCCCCACTTGTGGTCCCCCTGGTCGAACTCGTACGCGGGACCCAGGTGCACGTCCGGATACTGCTTGGCGATCTCAAGCTGCAGCGCCGATTCGGTCGCGGCGTACTCTGCCAGCGCGGCCCGGATGTCGGCCCGGCTGAGCAGCGCCCGGCGGCGCGCCTCGGCGGGGGACAGTGCGCGCGGCGGACGGGTGAATGCGTCGAAGGACATGGGCACGCCCTCCATCTTCTTGGTCGGCACGCCCAGCGCGGCCGCCAGCCGCACCGTTGACTGCGCCCGGCGGTTTCGGGCGTCCAGGGCATCCATCCGCGTTCTTTCCAGTGCCACGCGCTCGCGGCTCAGGTCCATGGGTGCAGCGGCTCCCGCGGTCAGTCGCCCCTCAATCAGCCTGACGATCTCGTCCTGCGCGGCGAGCTGCTGTTCCAGCAATCGCCCTGATTCCTCGGCGGCCCACGCCTCCAGCAGTGCCGACCGGAGCCGCGACCTCACGCCCCACGCCGCGGTGGCGACGCCGTGCGCCGCGGCCTCCGACAGGTGCCGCGCCTGCGCCAGCCGATGCCCCCGCTTGCCCGCCGTCTCGATCGGGACATCGAGGCTCGCGGTCACGAGCCAAGGGCTCGGCAAAATGGTGGTGCTATTCAGCGAGGGCCCGACCGACAGCGTCGGGTTGGGTCGTTGCCCCGCCGTGATCTTGCCCGCCTCGGCCAGCGCCAGCCGCGCGCGCGCCGCCTCCATGTCCGGATGGAAATAGAGGGCGGCCAGCGTCAGCATTCGCAGATCCCACGCGACCGGCGGCCATGCGGGAAATTCGCCCTTGAGGGCCCTCACCGCGTACTGCCGCAGCCCGGGGTCCGAGAGCGACCGCGCCTCGAAACGCCGCAGGTTATCCGAGGGTGCGATGGGTTGCGGCACGAAATGGGCGCATCCGGCCAAGAATAGAAACCAGCAGGAGATCAGGATGGGTTTTTGGGAACCCTGCAGTCCACCGGTCCGCTTTCCTTTCAGCACCCGCATAAATATGCCTCACCTTATGCAGGTGCCATCAGCGCTGACTTCCGTCAGTGCGGTTCTCCCCGATGGGGACGGCAGACACCATTGCCGACACCGGACGACTAGCCGCGAGATGATCGAAGTCAACCGGAATCGGTCGCACGCCGGATCCGATGGACGATTCCCGGCGTCTCACGAACCTCTGGGGGATCGCCGTTCCGCTTGCGCAGCCCGAACGCACCCCGCCCCAGGCACAGATAAGTCCAATGCACCGGCTTGCGTCGGCCAGACGTTTGTGGCATACGTGGGAGCGAATCACGGGTGCGGCGCAGGCGCGTGCGCCGCAGGCAGTGGGATGGTCGGGCCGCCATCCGGTGTGGAAGATCCATCCGGAGGTCCATCGTGAGTGACCAGCCTCAACCCGACAGACGTCAGCCCGCCCAGTCCCCCGCGGGCTGCATCCTTCACATGCTCTGGTTGTTCGGCGGCAGCTTGGCGCTGGCATTTTGCGCCATCCATATCGTGCTCAACCACAGTGTGCGCCCGTCCGTCGCCGACGCCCTGTTCGCCGCATTTCTGGCCGGTTCCATCGCCGTGAGGTACATCGAGATCCGGTTCTTCAACGGGACGACCGACGACGGCCGTCCCGCCACGATGGCCGATCTGCGTCGGTACGCGCTCCGGGTCTCGCTCATCGGAGGGGCGGCTCTCGGCGCCGCGCATCTCCTGGCGGCGTGCCTGTAGACTCCATCCGCAAAGCAAAGAACCCGAGCGCCCACCCGATGGATACCTTCCCGTTCGATAGTGCCGCAGCATTGATTCCCGCCCACCCGGGACTGACTGAATGCCTTCAGTACCAGGTGGTGGGCCTGGTCACCGTCCTGGCGACGCTGGCGGCGCTGTGGCTGATTTGCGAATTGGTCGGCATGGCGTTCCGGGCCACGAGGATTCGCGAGGAAACCCCGCCGGACGGCCACGATGCGCCGGAAGACGAGCCGGAGCAGTCGGCGGTCCACGCGGCGATCATGGCGGCGGTGCACGAGACCCTGGGGCCGGGACACCGGATCGTATCGGCGGCGCCGGTAGCGGCAACCCCGGCAGGGGCGAACGAGGATGCGATCGCCGCGAGGGCGGCCATCATCGCCGCGGTGCATGTGGCTCTGGGGCCCGGCCACCGGGTGGTGTCGGTCCGGCTGAGCCATGATGCGTCGAGGTCGGCGTGGTCCAGCGAGGGACGGAGAGAACATTTTCAGTCGCACAAGCTGAGATAGCCGGAGGAGGCACGGCGGCCGTGAAACCCACATTCGGAACGGGGAGGCCCCCGGGAGGCCCATGAGTCCCTCACCGATCGAACTCGGCGCCAGCATCCTCTTTGGGTTGGCGGTGCTGCACACCTTCTCGTGCAGCCGGCTCCTCCGCCTGGCGCACCGTCTCCCTTCGGGATCCGTCGCCGCGAACCTCCTGCACCTCCTGGGCGAGGTCGAGGTCGTCTTCGGCTTCTGGGCGGTGATCCTTTTCGGCCTCATCGCGCTCCAGGGGGGCGCGCACGCCGCCATCGGCTACGTCGAGGAGCGGAACTTCACGGAACCTCTCTTTGTCTTCGCGATCATGACCGTCGCCGCCACGCGGCCGATCATCGATTTCGCCACCCGCGCCCTTCCGCTGGTTGCGCGCGCCCTGCCGCTGCCGCGCGAGATCGCGATATACTTCTGTTGCCTTTCGCTGGGATCCCTGCTCGGCAGCTTCATCACCGAGCCCGCCGCCATGACTATCGTCGCGCTCCTCCTCAAGCGGCGCTATTACGAGCGGGGCGTCTCTCCGCGGATGATGTACACCACCCTCGCCGCCCTCTTGGTCAACATCTCGATCGGCGGCGCGCTCACGCCCTTCGCGGCCCCACCGATCCTGATGGTCGCCGGCAAATGGGGCTGGACGACGTCCTTCATGTTGGAGACCTTCGGATGGAGGTGCGCGCTGGCCTGCGCCGTCAACGCGGCGCTTGCGTCCGCCGTGAACGCGGCGGAACTCCGCGCGCTCGCCCCGGCGGAACAGTCCGGCCAGCAGGACGCCGCGCGCCCGGCGCCATTCTGGCTCGTCGCACTCCATCTGCTGGCCCTTGCCCTGATCGTCTTGACCGCCCACCACCCGAAGGTCTTCGTGGGCGTGCTGCTTTGTTTCATGGCTGTCACGCTGGTGACCCGCGAGTACCAGAGCGAACTCGCCTTGCGCCAGAGCCTCCTGGTGGCCTGTTTCCTCGGCGGCCTGGTGGTGCTCGGCGGGCTGCAGGCATGGTGGCTGAACCCCATATTGAAGGGCCTGGACGATGCCACGGTCTTCCTGGGGGCGACGGGCCTGACCGCCATCACCGATAACGCCGCGCTGACGTACCTGGGATCTTTCTTCGACAACCCGACGGACTCGTACAAATATGCCCTCGTCGCGGGCGCACTAGCCGGGGGCGGTCTCACCGTGATCGCCAACGCCCCCAACCCGGCGGCGTTCTCAATCCTGCAAGATCGCTTCGGCCCAGACGGCATCCATCCGCTCCGCCTGTTTCTCACCGCGCTGGTGCCCACGCTCGTCGCGATGATCTGCCTGGGGGCACCATGACATCGACATGACGATGGGATGGGTTGGCAACCTGCGGGGCGTCCTGGCCGCCATTTCCAGGCGCATTGGGGGCATGTGAAAGCCTTGTCTTGGTCGGGCAGCCGGATATGTTTACCTAATGGCCCCGGACATGCTAGAGGCGCTCCGCTCGACTCGGACGGTGGCCGTGATCATGGGTGGTGGCGCGGGGACGCGCCTGCATCCGCTGACGATGGACCGCGCCAAGCCGGCGGTGCCTCTGGCGGGCAAGTACCGGCTGGTGGACATCCCGATCAGCAACTGCCTGAACTCGGGCCTGCGGAAGATCTATCTGCTGACGCAATTCAATAGCTCATCGTTGCACCGGCACATCCAGAGGACGTACAAGTTTGACGAATTCTCGGATGGCTACGTCGAGATCATGGCGGCGCAGCAGACGCCGGACAAGACGGCGGGCTGGTATCAGGGCACGGCGGATGCGGTGAGGCGCAACCTTCGGCACCTCGACAACGAGGCGCACGACCTCGTCCTCATCCTGTCCGGCGACCAGCTCTATCGGATGGATTATCGCGAGATCCTGGCGCACCACATCGCGCGGCAGGCGGACATCACCGTCGCGACTCTGCCGGTGCGGCGCTCCGAGGCGAAGGGGTTTGGGATTATGCAGATCGGGCCCGACACCCGGATCGTGCGTTTCGTCGAGAAGCCCAAGGAGGACCCGGTGCTGGATGGGCTGCGGCTCGATGCGACGATGCGCGAGCGGCTGGGTATCCAGGCCGATGAGGATGTGTTCCTCGCCTCGATGGGCATCTACGTTTTCAACAGGGATGCGCTGAAGGCGGCGCTGGACAACGAGCGGATCGACTTTGGCAAGGACATCATACCGTGGTCGATCCAGAACCGCGCGGTGTTCGGATACGTGTTCGAGGGATACTGGGAGGACATCGGGACGATCAAGGCGTTCTTCAACGCGAACCTGGACCTGTGCGCCCCGATGCCGAAATTCAATCTCTTCGACCGGATCCGCCCGATCTACACGAGGCCCAGGTATCTGCCGGCGAGCAAGTGCCATGGCGGGCGGCTCAAGGACGCGGTGCTGGCCGACGGCTGCATCATCGGCGATGCGGCGCTGAGCCGCGCGCTGCTGGGGATCCGGTCGGTCATTGGCTCTGGCGTTGTCATGGAGGATGTCGTGATGATGGGCGCGGACCACTACGACGACCAGCAGATGCGACCTTTCCCCGAGGCGCCCCCGCTCGGGGTGGGAGACGGGACGCGCGTGAAGCGCGCGATCATCGACAAGAACGTGCGGATCGGGCGGAACTGCGTGATCTCACCAGAGGGCAAGGAATCGCACGCGGACCACGCGCTGTATTGCGTGCGCGATGGCATCATCGTGATCCCGAAGGGCGCGGTGATTCCGGACGGGACCACGCTGTAGCCACCGGGGAAGAAAATGGGACGTAGGAGCGCGCTTGCGCGCGATTCGAATCGCCTGCAAGCAGGCTCCTACGATTCGGTGTCTGAATTTTCGAGTCAGCAGCCCGTTAAAAAAACCCACACAACGGCCGCGCTGGGTATGGGAGGGACGCCGGCCACGGCGTCCGCGTTCCACCGGGTAGCGAAAGGCACCTCTCATTCGCGGGCCGGGATGCCCGATTATTGGAGTCGCGCTTTTGGTGTAAGCTGTCGGTGGCTGTCATGATGCGCGTGGGGCTGTTGTTCTATGGAGTGATGGGGATCGTTGGGCTGGGCCTGGTGGCGTGGCGCCGGGGGGAGCTCCATCTGTTCGACCCCGCCGCATTGCCGGGGGCGGACTGGGCATGGTGGGCGGGGGTTGCCTTGGCGCTGGTATTGGTGGTGCACGTCATGACCCGTGTTGGTTTGAGGTACTCGGCGGCGCTGCGGCGAGCGGCCGATGACGTGCGGGAGCGGTTCGGAGAACTGGGGCCAAGTCGGCTATGGGCGCTCGCGGCGCTGAGCGGCACGGTGGAGGAATTGGTTTTTCGCGGGTGGTTGTTGAACGAGGTGGGTCTGGTGGTGTCCTCGGTGATTTTCGGCATCGTCCACGTGCCGCCGGCCCGGCACTGGTTTGCGTGGCCGATATTTGCTGCGGCGGTGGGGTTCGCCTTTGGCGGACTGTGTCTCGGGAGCGGCACGCTGGTGTTCGCGATCCTCGCGCACGCGGGCATCAATGGTGCGAACCTCGCCTTGCTCGCGCGGGCGGATCGGGGAATTCCGTGAGGCGGCCGGCCTCGATCTCGACCGGGTCGGCCCTCCTGAGCGTGGCGATTTGTCGCCTGTTCATGATGGGGTAGTGCCGGATCTCGGTGAGCCTTTCGGGTATGAACCAGACTTCCTCATCGCTGGTCATCCAGTTGCGCGCGTCGAACACCCGGAGATCGAGGGGGCGGGAGAATCGGCGCAGGGTCTTCCTGCCACAGTGCAGGAAGTATTCGTGGAAATAGGAGAGCGCGAGTTCCCTCACGGACCTGTAGACCGGCTCGCGGTAGCGCAGGACCGCATGGTTGGTCTTGGAGATCGCGCCCCAGCAGCCATGTTGTCGGAAGAGCGCCACGACGTGGTCGTAGTCATTGTCGGTGGCCTCCAGATCCAGAAGCAGCGGGCGGTGCCCGTGATGGCGCAGGATGGCGGCCGCCAAGATCGCGCCCTCGACGCAGTGGGCCTTGCCGCTCTTGAGCACGTGCCGTGGCGACTGGCAGGTGTCCCTGTCGCGATTGAAGTTCATCTCCAGGCCATTGATGAAATCCTGAATCCTTCGAGGCGTCTTGAGCCGTCTGATGATCCGGGCCTCTGACTGGGACAGGGTATTGGTCTGCCGTGCCACGATTTCAGTATGGTGGGGATACGGAGAATTCTCTCAAGGATATCGGGGAGCGTCTTAGACTGACTCGAGAATTCAGACACCGAATCGTAGGAGCCTGCTTGCAGGCGATTCCATGGGCGAGTCGCGCGCAAGCGCGCTCCTACGTCTCGTTTTCACCCCCGGTGGTCCGGCAGCCGCCGGGTGGGATCTGTGGGGAGAATCAACATTCGAAGCAAAAAAATAACATAATTCACACTTTTAACTTGCATTTTACATCAAGTAGATAAATAATATTTAACGATGGAGGCTACGGGAAAGCGTTGGATTGATCTTCTGGAAGAGGAGGATCTGGCGTTTGTGCGGCGATTTATCGTAGCCTCTGGGTCGCTGAAGGAATTGGCGCGGATGTATGGGGTGAGCTATCCGACGGTGAGGCTCCGGCTGGACCGGCTCATTCAGAAGATCGAGGTGTTTGAGGAGTTCAATGCGGCTGGCGAGATGGAGCGGAAGCTCCGTGGTTACTACGCCGAGGGGCGGGTGCCTGAGGACGTATTCCGTTCGTTGCTGGGCGCCTGTCAGAAGGATAAGGAGGCAAGCAAATGAGAGCGATGTGTTTGTGCGTGGTGTGGGTTGGCGTGGGCGGGTTGGTCATGGCGGCCGATCCGGCCGGGGGCAAGCGCGTTGGGGAGTGGAAGTGGTCGGCTCAAGCGGCCGCGGATCTCCCAGGGAAAGTGGTGGACGATGCCCGGTTGGGGAAGGTGTTGCTCGTTGAGCGAACGGAAGCGGTGCCACAGACCGCGCGACTGGCGAATTGGAAATCTCCCGGTCTGAAGACCGCATTCTACGCGGTGCGCGGCCAGGTGCGATACGAGGGCGTGGAAGGGACCGGCTATCTGGAGATGTGGAATGAATTTGGCGCCGAGAACCGGTTCTTCACGCGGACCATGGGGCAACAGGGTCCGATGAGGACGGTGAGCGGGACCTCGCCATGGCGGGCGTTCTATTTGCCATTCAATGGCACTGGGGCACCGGGCCTGCCGACGGCGCTCGAGGTCAATCTCGTGCTGCCCGGCAAGGGGAAGGTGGAGATCAGCAACATGGAGTTGCTGGAGTTTGCGGATGTGGGCGCCATGTGGGCGGGGATGGGTGTGCCTCTGGGAAGCGTGGGGCCGCGGGCTCCTTCGCGCTGGATGGTGCCGGCGGCGGTGGGGGTTGCGGCGGGTGTGGGTGGTGTCACGGCCGTGTGTTGGTGGGCGAGGCAGCGTCAGGCGCGGGAATTGCGGCGGATGCGCGCACGCGATGCGGGCTGAGGAAGATTCTCGGGGGTAGGATAGCGTCCCTCGCGCCAGATCGGGGGCCCGCCCGGCGCGGCCCGGACGGGAGGTGAAGGTTGATTTTGGATGACGGCCAAGGCGCGCGGCGGCAGGCAGAATTGCCTGCCTCACGGCTAGGGGAATTCTCGAGTCAGATCCCATCCGGCGGCCGCCGGACCACCGGGGAAGAAAATGGGACGTAGGAGCGCGCTTGCGCGCGATTCGAATCGCCTGCAAGCAGGCTCCTACAATTCGGTGTCCGATTTTCCGAGCTAGGCCTTGGACGGTTCGGTTTCGAAGACTTTGCGGCCGGCGATGTGCGTGGATTCGACCTTTAGCCCATCGATGTCGCGATGTGAATCGATGGTGCGCAGGTCCTTGTTCCAGATGACGAAGTCGGCCCATTTTCCCGGCCGGAGAGAACCGAGTTCGTTTTCATCGAAGGCGGCGTAGGCGCTGCCCAGGGTGTGGATTCGGAGGGCCTCCATGAACGTGAGGCGTTCGGTCGCATCGAGTTTGCGTCCCTCGCCCGTGGTGCGCGACATGGCACTGCGGATGGAATCGAGGGGCCTGTGCGATGGGAAGGCCGGGACGTCGGCGCCAAATGCGAGGCGCACGCCTTCCCGGAGCATGGACTTGAGCGGGACCATCGAGTCGATCTGCTTTTTCGAGAGGAACGTCAGTTTTTTCGTGAAATCATCGACGCGGAAATCGATGGCGTAGGGCTGTTCGCAGACTGGCACGCCCATGGCGGACGCGCGGCGGATGGAGTCGGCCTTGTAGAATGGGAAATGCTCGATGCGGTGGCGGCGCTGGCGGACGCCTTCCGGCCCCCCGGCGGCCTTGGCGTAGGCATCGAGAACCCAGTCGACCCCGCGGTCGCCGGCCGCGTGGACGTCGGCCTGGAGGCCGGCGTCGTGGATGGTCGCCACCATCTGTTCCAAGATGGGTTGCGGGTGCATGGGGATGGCGAATTCCTTGTGCTCGGCGGGAATGTCGTACATCAGCGCGTAGCCATCGACGGCCAGCTTGATGCCCTGCATCCGGGCCAGCGGTCCCGAGTAGCGGACCATCTTCTCGGCGACGGCGCGGGCCTGTTCGAGGTTTGACACGTAGGGATAGACGCGCAGGCGGAGGATCAGCTCGCTTGCTCGTTCCAGCGTCACGAATGTCTTCGCGTAGCGCGGGGGAACAAAATTGTCGTGGACGCAGGTGACGCCCTCCTTGAGGAATTGGCCGATGGCCCAGCGGGTGCAGCGGGCCTGCTGTTCCTCATCGAGCTCCTCGCGGTGCACGGAATAGATCGCCGGGTAGTGGGAGAGGATGCCGTTGGGGATGCCGGAGCGCTTGTCCCGGAGGTATACCCCGCCGTAGGGATCCTTGGCGTCGCGGTTGAGCAGATTGGCCTTCTGGAGAGCGAGCGAATTTGCGATGCCGAACTGCCCGCCCCAGTGGATGAGGAGCGTGGGGTGTTTCGGCACCATCTCGTCGATATCCTCGCGGCGGGGCCAGCGGCCCTCTTTGAATTCCTGGAAACCGCGGGCGACGATCCATTGCCCCGGGGCCCTCTCGGCGGCTGCCGCGCGGAGCGCGCGACGGAGCGTGTCGAAGGATTGGACCTGCGGTGGCCGGATGATGACGTATGTCAGTTGCATCTGGCCGAATCCCATCAGGTGGCTGTGCGCGTCGATCAGCCCGGGGCTGACGCCTTTGCCCGCGAGGTCGATGCGGCGGGTGGCGGGTCCGGCGAGGGGCGCGACTTCGGCGTCGCTGCCCACGGCGGTCACCTTGCCATTCTGTATCGCGAGCGCGGTCGCGAAGGGCCTCGCGTCATCCATGGTGGTGATGGCGCCGTTGGTCAGGATCAATTCCGCGGGCGGGCGTTCGGCGGCCCATGACCGGGGGGAGGAAGCCAGGCATCCTGCCGCGCCTCCCGCAAACTGAAGAAAGCCACGCCGAGTCATTTCCATGGTGATGCCCCCTGGGTTCTGTGGTTGATTCAAGATGCGACGCCGTGAGCGGTAGGTCAACGGGTCGGTGGCGGCCCGGCGGCAGCGCGAGGCCGTGCGGGACACCATCGCCCTTGACATTCGGGGGCGGGGCTGACGTGATTTGTGGGGAGGCATCAAATGACAGTCGGGGTTCCCAAGGAAATCAAGGCGGACGAATACCGGGTGGCGGTGCTGCCCGTGGGTGCGCAGCTCCTGGTGCAGGATGGCCACCGCGTGCTGGTCGAGACGGGCGCCGGATTGGGCAGTGGTTTCTCCGACGCGGAATATCAGGGGGCGGGCGCCGAGGTGGTGGGCTCGGCGCGCGAGGTGTATGGCCCAGCCGATCTGATCGTGAAGGTGAAGGAACCCCAGCCCCGGGAGATAGCAATGTTGCGGCGGGGGCAGATGGTATTCTGCTATTTTCATTTTGCCGCATCTCGGGCACTGACGGAGGGTTGCCTCGCGGCGGGCATATCGGCGGTGGCCTATGAGACGCTGGCGGATGCCGGGGGCCATCTGCCGCTGCTCACGCCCATGAGCGAGGTCGCGGGAAAGATGGCCGTGCAGGAGGGCGCCAAGTTCCTCGAAAGGCCGATGATGGGGCGCGGCATATTGCTGGGCGGGGTCGCGGGCGTGGAGCGCGCCAACGTACTGGTGCTGGGCGCGGGCGTGGTGGGGACCAACGCGGCGCGCGTGGCGGCGGGCCTGGGCGCAAATGTCGTGGTCATGGATGTCAACCTCGATCGGTTGCGGTATCTCGTGGACGTGATGCCGGCGAACGTGACCACGGTGTATTGTGACCCGCATGCGGTGGAGCGGTATCTGGCATGGGCGGACCTGGTGATTGGAGCGGTGCTGATCCCCGGTGGGCTGGCACCGAAGCTTGTGACGCGGGCCCACCTCGGCCGGATGAAGAATGGCGCGGTGGTCGTGGACGTCTGCATCGACCAGGGAGGCTGCTTCGAGACAAGTCACCCGACCACCCACCACGAGCCGACGTACATCACCGATGGCGTGGTGCACTATTGCGTGGCGAACATGCCGGGCGCAGTCGGTCGCACCAGCAGCCACGCGCTGTGCAATGCGACGCTGCCGTACGCGCGCGAACTGGCGGAGTACGGCGTGGAAGGCTTTGCCGCGCTTTCCAAAGGACGCGCGGCCGCGGTCAATCTGCAGGATGGCCGCATCGTGAATCCCGCTGTGGCCGGGGTCTTTCCAGATCTCGCGGGGGGATGACCAACGCCCCGCGTCAGTGCGAACCCCACGTCTGGCGGCAGACGTCCGCGGCACATCGGCCGGCGTCCCCTCCCAGGGCCATGGATCGCGCCTCGTGTCTAGCGGCACTTCTCTGCCGCTTTCCCGCGCTATCCACGATCTAGCCCGGATGTTTCACAGCCGTCAGGCCGTGAAATTCCGGGCTCTGGGAAAACCGCGTCATGAAAATGATTTCCGGGAACCGAAATGAAAGGTCCGTTGCCTTTTCGCAGACGCAAAGTGTGTTTCGCGACCCGATGGCCCACGGCACTCCAAGAGGGCCATTCGCCGGAGCGCGGTTTTCCGGTGAGCCTGCATATTCCACGCGAAGGCGTGAAATATGCAGGCTAGAGTTCGGGTCAGACATCATGCCCGGCCGCCCGCCCGACGTCGGGCATTCGGGGCACCACGGGAGATGACAATGAGCCGTAGGAGCGCGCTTGCGCGCGATTCGCGCGTGGAATCGCCCGCAAGCAGGCTCCTACGATTCGGTGTCTGAATTTTCGGGTCAGGCGACGATGCCGGAAATATCGACCAGGTGGATCTGGCGGCCCTGGCCGGAGTGGGGGGAATCGATCGTGGCCGAGCGGCCATCGGGGCTGGAGCGCGGGTGGAGGTCGCAGCGCCACTCGCCCGAGTACTCCTTGGGCAGATGGAATCGGCCCAATTCCACGAATCGGCGATCCGGGATGTGCAGGAGGTAGAGGTGTTGGTTGCGCTCCTTGGCGTTGTCGGGATAGGAGTCGCACAGGATCCACTGGTCGTTGGTCTTGGGCACATAGGTGCAATGCCCGTCTTTGGGGAGCATGCCCTCGATGACCTCGGATTTTCCCGTGAGATCCTCGAAAACCTGGAATCGCCATTCCTTGGCGTCGGGCCCGTAGCCCGCGTAGGCGAGGATGTGGGATGCGTCGCGCCAGACGAAGTGGGAGACCTTGCCGGAGGGGATGAGCAGGTGGAGGTTCTTGCCATCGGCGTCGGCGGTGAGCATGCGCGTCTTCCAGCTCTTGCCCTCGGCCTCGCCCCTCCAGCGGTGCAGGAAGGTGAACCGCTTGCCATCGGGCGCGACGAGGAGATGGTTGAACCAGTGTTTGGCGTTGGGGGAGAAACCGCCGGGCTGCGGGACCTTCGCGAGGTCGGCGAATGAAAGGAGAAGGTTTTGCTGGCCCGTCTTCAGGTCAATCTTCCAGATGCCGGCATCTTCTGGGGAGAGGACGTCGCGATTGGGGTCGGGGATGCCGGCGTAGCCGTAGCCGGGGCGCGTGTCGTTGAGGCGTCGGAAGTCGGGGGCGATGGCCCATGTGCCGCAGGGGCTCACCGCATAGATCGGGTTGGGGAGCGTGCGCCGCTTTCCAGACTTCACGTCGAGGATGTGGCAGACGAAGTGATCGCCGTCGCGGTCGTTCCAGATGATTTCGCTCGATGAGCCGGGCAGCCACTGGAGCATGCAGCCCTGCTGCCAGTTCCACGCGCGACTCTCGCCCAGCTCGATCCATTTGTCGCCGTCGCCCGTATCGACCATGCCGACGCGGATGCGGTCGTCGCCCGTCGGGGAGCGGTGCTCGAAATCGACTTCATTGCTCAGGGCCAGACTGCCCGTGGGATCGAACTGGAGTTTGTCATAATACGCGAACCAGTGGAACTTCGGCCCGCGCGTGATCGTGCGGATGGGCGCGGGGCTCGCGGATTCCGCGCGACTTCGGCGGATGATGGCGAATGGCGCGGCGGCGACCAGAAGGCGTCGGTTGAACTGGCGGCGGGTTAAGAGCGGGAGGGATGCGGTGCTCATATACAAGATCATGTAGCGGTCGTGGGCGTTCCGGTCGAGATTTTCGCTCTCGATCATCCGCGGCACTGCCTTCAGCGCATGCCGGTCGGTTCGCCAAGGTGCTTCTTGAAGAACGCCGCCGCGAGATCCACGGTTTGGTCGAGCCACGGCTGGCTCATCCAGAACGGGTGCGGTGCGCCTGGCAGGGTGTGGACGTCGGTCTCTATGCCCAGCGCGCGGAGTTTCTCCTGCATCTCGGGGCGGCCGATCTTGGCGGAATCTTTTTCACCTTCGATGAAGAGGACTGGCGGGACGCCGGCGCGCACGTGGGTGATGGGCGAGGCCTGACGATAGATCTCGGGTTTTTCGGCGCAGCTCGCGCCGAAGAAGGCGATGGTCTTGGGCGATGTCTTCTCGCGATTGGCGGTCTCGAGGTCTTGGGTCGCGGCCATGACGATGCAGGCTTTCACATCGCTCGGGTAGGTCGGGTTCGGGCCGGGGCCGTCGAACTCTCGCTTGCCGCTCGTCATCGCGAGCAACCCCGAGAGATGGCCTCCGGCCGAGCCGCCCATCACGCCGATGCGCTTGGGGTCGACCTTGAAGCGACGCGCGTTGGCGCGAAGGTAGCGTACAGCGGCCTTGCAGTCGTACAGTGCGGCGGGATAGGGGGCTTGGCTTGAGAGCCGGTACGCGATCAGGGCGGTGACGAACCCGCGCTGCGCGAGACGCTCCATCATGGGCTTGTCGGCCTCGACCTGTCGCGCCTCCCATCCGCCGCCATGGATATCGAGGATGCAGGGGAATGTCCCGTCGGCCTTCGGCACGTAGACCGAGAGTTCGACCTTGTTTGTGCCGTACGTCGCGATGGTCTCGGTGACGAGTTTAAAGTCGGGGGGAGTCTTTGGAAGGACCTTCGCCCACTTGGGCTTTTCCGAGGGAGACGCGGGGGGTTTTGGGGGGTCGGCGGCACCGGCGGAAGCGGCCACGGATAGAGCGAGGAGGAGCGAGGCATGGCGATTCATAACCACGTCATCCTATCGCCGTGCCGTGCGTTGTGAAGGCCTTTGGACTTGCTGGGGTGGCGGCGCCACCGTCCTGAAGCCGCGCGGAGCGCGGGTTCCCGCCTCCGGCGGTACGCGAAAGCGGCGTCGGCGCTACCCTGAACGCGGTAGCGAAGCCGATCGCCAGAGGCGACTTTACCAACATTCCGGCTTCGGCGTTCGCTCGGTCGCCACGGGCGGGACGCCCGTGCCACAGGACCGTGGCATGGGCATCTTGCCCATGGCCACCGCCGAAGGGCGCAAGCCCTTCGCCACGGCACGCACTCCAGACCTACAGCACCCAGGGATTTCTGTAGGTGCGTTCGAGCATCCGGTTGGCGGCATCCGCGGCCGGGCCGCTGAACCGCTCGGCGGCGGGATCCCAGGCGAGCTTCGCCTTGAGGGTCATCGCGATATTTCCGAGGTGGCAGACGGCCGTGGAGCTGTGGCCGGTCTCGACGGGCGCGGCGGGCTCGCGACGGCTTTTCACGCAGTCGATGAAGTTGCGCATGTGGTCATCGGACTCGTAGAGGTGGATCTCTCCCGGGCCGATCTTTTCCTTGAGGATTCTTTCGTCGGAGGCGTAGATGCGATCATCGAACGCCAGCCATCCATCGGTGCCATCGAATCGCACGTAGGCGAATCGCTCGCCGGTGTGGCATTCGAAGGCCGTGCCATCCGAGTAGCGGCAGCGGAAGTGGGCGGGATCGGCCACATCGAATAGGGCGTGCGTCGGGAAGACGCCGCCGAGATCCTCGACCTCGACGGGTCCCGAGCCATCGTGGCCGGTGGCCCACTGGACGAGATCGATCATGTGGGCGCCGAGGTTGGTGACGTTGCCCCCCGAGTAATCGCTGATGAAGCGGAAGGAATAGAGGCAGCGGTCCTTGTGATAGAGCGCCCATGGGGCGGGCCCGAGCCACATGTCGTAGTTGAGCCACTCGGGGATGGGCTGGGGCTTCCAACCGTCCCTCGGGCCGACGCGGTGATTCTTGCCGATCTCGACGTAGATCTTCTTGAGCTTGCCGATGCGCCCGTTGCGGATCAGCTCGCAGAGGAATCGGGCGGAGGGGAACGACCGGCGATGGGTGCCGGTCTGCAGGATCCGCCCGTGATGGCGGACGGCCCGGATCATCGCGCGGCCCTCGGCGATCGTCAGGGAAAGAGGTTTCTCGCAGTAGATGTCCTTGCCCGCGCGGGCCGCCGCGATGGTGATCGGCGCATGCCAGTGGTCGGGCGTGACGACCGTGACCGCATCGATATCGTCGCGGGCCAACAGTTCGCGGTAATCCACGTATGCGTCGCAGCACTTGAAGTCGTCCCGTCCGGCCTGCTTCGCGTAGTGATCTTCGACGACGTTCTTGGCGGAGATGCGACCAAACCACGGCCCCTGCCAGCCGTCCTTGAACCAGTGGCCATACTGATCGCACGCGCTAACGGGGTCGCAGGCGGCGATGATCTGCACGTCCTCGTTGGCCATCGCGGCGCGGAGGTCGCGCATGCCCATGCCTCCGACGCCGATGCAACCCATCGTGACGCGATTGGAGGGTGCGTTCTTGCCGAGCACGCGCGCGGGCACGATCACGGGCATGCCGATCGCGGCGGCTGCAGTCTTCAGGAACTGTCGGCGGGTGGGGGTCTTCATGGCGGCCATTTGTAAAGAATCTTACGTCGTCTCGGCGGCGGCGACAAGCGCTATGGGGATGGGGAAGGGGGCTGGCCGCGGCGTCCGGGGGCGGTCTTGACTGGGGTAGACTGCGTGGTCGAGGCCGAGAGACGTTGGTCGCCCAACGCGGGCGCGCGTGCCTACGGCACCCATCGCAGGCGCCAGAATGCGGCGGCATCCGCCGATGGGGGGACGGTGATCGTCAATTCTTCCGAGGGCGAGAAATACTCGCCCACATCGGTCCACGGATCGCGAAGGTTGGCGCTTTTCTGCAAGAGGTAGGTTTGGCCGGGCGACGTCTGGAACCGGAAGGTCGGGCCATTGCCTGCGGACGGTCCGCTGACGACGATGCCCCGCAGCCTCGATCGGGCGTCGAGGGGATCGCTTCCGGTCCGCCATTCATCGCAATCCGAGAGACCATCGTGATCCGCGTCACTCCCCGCATCCGCGGCCCCCAGACCGCCGAAGACCTGTTCCTCCCACAGATCGGGGATGCCGTCCGCGTCGGTGTCGGGCGAGACGCGAATGTAATCGAGGACATCGGAGACGAGGACGTTGTCGATAAGCGAGTCCTCGTCATTGCCGGAGTTCGTGAAGTTGAACGTGTCTGCCCAGGGCAGGTTGGTGTATGTGGACGTGTAGGGAACAGCGGTCGCCAGCGCGACGCCATCGACGGACAGCGAGCAGATGTTCAGGCCCATATCCTGCATGAATTGGATGCGGTGCCACGACTGGAGCGGCAGATTGTTGGTGTAGTAGGTCGTCCCGCTCGGTCCCCTGATGCCCACGCGCCACGTCGACGAGTCGGTCTGTGACAGCGCGAGTTGCACCTCGCTCCGGCTGGTCGTCCCCTGCGAAAGGAAGACGCGCAGTTCCGCGGTGCCGCTCGGATTGCGGTCGGCCAGGGAAGCGTCGAACGCCACCGTGCCGAACCGCCGCCGCGTTGGAAGTTTGAAGCCATAGATTTGGCTCATGCTGGCGGCCTCATCCCGGAAGATGACGCTCTTCGTCGAGCCCCCCGGCGTCGGCGAATTGGTGACGAAGGCTGTTGGTTTGTAGGTTGAGCCGGTCGGGCCACTCCAGCGCGAGTCGTTCGTCAGATTCTGGCCGAGGGCCATGGTTTCAAAATCGCAGGGCTCTATCATCGTCGAATAGGGATTGCCGGCCGAATCGAGCACGTTCGTGAACGAAACGCTCGCCCAGCCGCTGGCCGCGCCTGATGGGACGACGTAGCTGTACGCGTAGCGGTTATCCGTCAGGGATTGGAAAACCGCGTTGCCTCCGGCGGCGACGCTGACGGTGGGATTTGCCATCAGATTCTCGCTGGCCCAGAAATGCAATCTCAGGCCCTGGTTCGGCAGCACGATGTGGGACGACGCCCACAGTTGGGTGACCGCGGGCGGCGTGTAGTCCGTGGCGACGAAGTTCGTCACGACGGACCTGTTGCCGACCCCATCGGTCAGGCGAATGACGATCGGCATCTGCCCCTCGGGATCGAAGGATTCATTCACCTGATATCGCCAGATCGCGGGATTGGTGCTGGTCATGAGACTCGGGATCTTGTTGGTCGAGGAGAGGCCGTTCCATTTCAAGGGCAGGCAGAGATTGCTCCGGCCCGTTATGATGAACTCCTGATCGACCAGGCTGACGGGTTCCGAAGGCACCATGTGAAGGAATATCCAGTCGCCCGCCTTGTTGGCCGGCTTGTTGGTGAGCATGCTGGCGATGTCGCTGTTGGTGCCAGTCAGCACATAGAATCGTTCCACGGTCGGGGGGCTGGTGTCTGGAGGCGATGCGACATCGATGGTCACGGGGGCGCTGCGGACCTCGCCACTGTCCATGTTGGCGACGGCGCGCAAGATGCTGCGCCCCGGTCCGAGCAGGCTGGCCGAGAGGTTCGTGGTGCCGCCCGCGGCACCCAATGTCGCCAACCGTTGTGGACCCTTCCAGATCTCGACGGATGTGGCGGTGCCGCCGCCGGGCGTGACGGTCAGGCTGGCTGTGCCTCCGGCCAGCACGGACTGGGATTCGGGTGTGACGAGGATCTGTTCGCCGAGATTGTTCACGTGGAAGTGCCTGAGCAGATCGCCCTGCGTGCGGATCACGGAATTCTCGTAGGCCACGAACAGCGCGGTGTGCCAGCCGTCGGCCAGCTGGGTGGTGTCGATCGTGAATGGCCCGCCGACCGGCGCCTCTTGAAACGGCAGTCCGTCCAGGAAGAGGGCCAGCGAGGCGATCCCGTTCGTGTGGGCGGTGGTCGCCTCGGGCGTGACGTTGAACGTGCCACTGATCACGCTGCCATCCAAGAGGCCCGTCACCGTGACCTGCGGGATGATCGCATGAGGACGGCAGAGGGGATCGCCCATGATCAGCAAGTGGTAGGGTTGCTGGACGGATTGATAGAATGCCTCGCCCATGGTGCAGCCGCGCGCGTAATGGGCATGCATGCGCGCCGCGGGAAACTTGCTCGAGATGGCGAAGGGTTCGGTCACGGTGCCCGACGTGCCGGCCACGCCCACGGCGCTGTGCTGCGTTAGGCGGAACTGACCGATGCCCGAATAGTCCATGATCCCGCTCCAGCTGGTCAGCGATTCGGCGATGCTGCCCGGGAGATAGTAGGACCCCGCCGGCACATAGGGCAGCGCGGCGCCCATCATCGCGCCCAGCACGTTCGTCTTGTTGCTGATCGAGTACGGCGACGGATTGGTGGTCAGAATCTCGGAGGTGATGCCGAGGCCCGTCAACTCGGTGGCCGTGGAACTGAACTGCCAAGAGCGAGTCGTGCCGCGGATGTCTTTGTTGGCGTCCATGTAAACTGTCCCGGTGGGCCGCGTGCCGTCCGCCGAAAGGGATCTGGCCAGCATGTTCGTCGCGTCCTCGATCGTGGAGCCCATGGCGTCGGTCCAGCCGAGGACGGCCGACATGTAATAACTCCGTCCTGCGGCGCCCCAGTTCGCGGCATGGGTGAGATTCGTGGTCCATGTGTCGGGGCTGGCGGTGCGGGAAGTGCCGCGGAAACACAGCATGGACGATGACATGTTCGAGGCCGTATTCATTGGCTCGATGAGATCCGAGTAGGCGGTCATCGCGGTCAGCGAGAAGTAGGCGGCTCCCGAGACGCCTAAAGTCGCGTTGGATTCGGACGTGGCATTGATGATGGTCGGGATGTCGGAGGAGTAGACGATGTAGTCGATCTGATTCGTCAGCCCGCGAGACCGGATATAATTGAGCGTCGGCCAGAGAACGTTCGTGCGGAACAGTCCCGAATTGAGATTGCGCCGCAGATCCGCACTGGCCCCGGTCGTGTACAGCGGTGCGGTGTTGCTGGAGGGCAGGTACAGGATGTTACCTTCCGGAATGGCCCGCAACTGCTGATAGGCATTTGCGATGGCAAGGGAACTCTGGCTCTGGCCATTGACCACGAGCAGGACGTTCTGGGGACCACCACCGGCCTGGAGGTTGGAGCCTGCGGATGGAAGCAATAGGCCGATCAGACCGAGCCGACGAATCCGCGTGGTCCACAGGGTGAGCGACGCGGGAAGACACGATTTCATCGGGGTGTGATGTTGTCGGATCGGCGGGAAGAGACAAGGACAGGTGTGGGGGGTGGGAGCCGAAGAACCTCACGGTGCATCCCGTTGGTGGGTCGTATTATCGGGGGGGGTCAGGATGCTGCCGATTTGGGAAACTGGGATCGTTTGGCCAGGTTCCATCCGGCGGCCGCCGGACCACCGAGGGTGAAAATGAGACGTAGGAGGGCGCTTGCGCGCGATTCGCGCATGGGATCGCCTGCAGGCAGGCTCCTACCGCCCGGCATCTGAATTCTCGAGCTAGAACTGGATGGCGATCATCTGGTGGCCGACGAACTTGGGCACCGTGAAGGCGGCGCGATCACCCTTGAGTGTGAAGGGAACGTCCTCGCCCTGCGGGACAGCCGTGATCTTGGAGGGTCTGGAGGGGACGTGGACGGAGACCTTGATGTCGGCGAGAGGGATGATGTCCTCGATGACATCAAAGTCCTTGCCGCGGCGCTCCGGGATATAGTGGAGGAGGTGGAGGACCCAGCGATTTTCGGCGGCCTGGACGTTGATGGTGGCGAGGGCGGTGGTGGGCGCGTCGATGCGCAGGAGGGGTTCAGGGAGCAGGAGGTCGAGGGCGTTGAGGAAGAGGACGCGGCACCAGCGGGGGGCGTTGCGGCAATACTGCGTGAAGATGGGGTGGGCAAAATAGATGCAGCGCCCCTTCCTGACGATGGCTGGCTGCTCGACTTCTCCGGAGGAGGGTGTCTGTTTGTGGGAGCTGAAGTGCTCGGGGGTGCGGTCGAAATAGGAGCGGATGGCCGGCGCCAGGGTCTGGGCTCCGTCGTTTGCGGCGATGCGGAGACCCCGGATGTACATGACGTGCTCCGTGGGCTCGAGGCCGCGGCCGATGCGCCCCTGCGGTTTGATGTAGTCGGCGTAGTTGTTTCTCGGATAGCTGCGCCCTCGCGCGGGTTTGCCCGAGCCGTCGAGTGGGGAATCATCCATCTTGGTGACGCCGAGCTGCGGGAGGAGGAAGCGGACCTTTTCGGCATCGAGACCGGACTCGTACGAGGCGATAAGCGAGCCGCCCTTTTCGAGGTAATCCGTGATTTTCGTGGCGAGTGCCTCGTCGATCGCGATTGCGTCGGGGAGGATCAGTACCTTGTAGGGGGAGAAGTCGCCCTTGGAGTCGAGGATATCGAATTGTTGGCGGCCCTCCTGGAGCATGCGGACCACACCGGCGGACGGTTCGGGGACCCGTTCGTTGACGAATTCCTCGGGAGACAGCACGGCGACGTCGGCTAGGCCCTTGGCCTTGCGGCACCATGACTCCTTTTTCTCCACCTCGGCATAGACCGAGCCGATGAGCTTGTAGGTGGCCGCATCGAGGCGGCCGGAGGGGTGGAGCTGGTCCCCGATCGAGCACTTCGCGCCCAGGGCCAACATCTGGAAGCACTCAAACTGGAGCGCCGCTGGGTTCTTGTAAGAATGGAAATCGCCCCAGGAGGTGTGGAATTTCCCCGTCATCCCGAGCGAGTCCTTGCCGAGCGTGCGGACGTAGCGAACGCTGAGCGGGAAATGGGTGTAGCCCCAGCCGCCGCTGGGCAGGGATTCCATCTCGAAGTGGGTGTAGCAATCGATCGTGGGACGAACCTTTGGGCCGATGTGGCCGGCGTTGTAGAAAATGGTGCACCGCTCGTCCAGCGACCGGATGTGATGGGTCAGCTCGATCCGGAAACGGTCGAGGGCCTGCCTCGCGTATCGGGCGACGTCCTCTCGCTTGGCGACATCGAAACCTTCCGCGGCCATGCCCTTCTTGCAGAAATCGCAGTGGCAGGGTTGGTCGTCGACGATGTCGAGGAAAAGGCCATCGACGGGCACGAGTTGGAAAAGCTCGGCGAGATGTTTTTTGAGGAAATCGACGTAGGGGGAATTGAGGCAGAGGCGGCGGTAGAAGCCACCGTCGATGGGCCCGGGCGTGTCACCGACGAACTCGCCCTTTTCGTTGCGCATGACCCACTCGGGGTGGGCGGTCGTCGTGAACCGGTCCCACTGGACGGTCACATACACCGGGGCGCGGATCCCGCGTTTATGGCAGGCCTCGATCTGCTCCTTGAGGAGGTTGGGGCGCTTGAGGTTCGGATGCTTGCGCTCGGGGAACAGCTTCGTGTCGTAGTAGATCCAGCCGTGGTGGCACCGTCCGAACACGGTCACGGAATTCACGTGCGCCTCATGGAGGGTCGTGGCGAAGTCGTCGGGATCAAAGTCCTTGCCCACGTCGGGGATGTCCTCGCTCGTGTGGAAGTCGAGGTGCACCTGGCGGAAGGGCAATTCGAACTCGGTTGAGACATCCTTGACATCGATGGCGGGGGCGGACAGGGCCAAGATCGCGAGGAACGGCAGGGCGGGCGCGAGACGGCGGATCATGGGGCATGTTTCCTTGGGGCGGGACCGGTGGAAAGCAGAAAAGAGCGGAGCGGTGCGAGGGCGCGCCTTGCGGGCCTTGTGTGGTGACGATCCCATCACCCGCCGATAGAGGATTGCTGACTCGGGGTGCGGCAATTAGAGTTGTCCCAAGTCTTGGCGAAGGGGGTTTGAAGCGAAAGGAGTGGCGGATGAAAAAAGAAATCACGGTGCGGGAGTTGGACGTCGAAGGTTTTATTCGCGAGAAAGTCAGCGCCATCAGCGAAGCGGTCGGCGGGGGGATGGCGATCAACGCCCTTTCGGGGGGCGTCGATTCATCGGCCGTCACGATGCTGGGCCATCGTGCCCTGGGCCAGAGGCTCAAGACGGTCTTCATCGACAACGGCCTCATGCGCGAGGGCGAACCTCAGGAGGTTGGGGGGTTCTTCGCGAGGCTCGGGGTCAAGGTCGACATCGTCGATGCGCGGAAGGAGTTTTCTGGCGCGCTGAAGGGGATCACCGACCCGGAGCAAAAGCGCGAGGCCATCACGCAGACCTTCTACCGGCACGTTTTTGGCCGCATCGTGAAGGAGAGCGGGGCGAAACATCTGCTCCAGGGCACGATCCTGACCGACGTGGATGAGACCGTCGCGGGCATCAAGCGCCAGCACAATGTCTTCGAGCAGCTCGGGATCGACCCGCAGGAGGCTTTCGGTTACCAGATCATTGAACCTCTGATCCAGCTCCGCAAGGATGCCGTCCGGAAAGTCGGCAAGGCCCTCGGCCTGCCGGGTGAGCTTTTCGATCGCATTCCGTTCCCGGGCCCTGCGCTGGCGGCGCGCGTGATTGGCGAGGCGACGCCGGAGCGCATCGAGACCGTTCGCAAGGCGACGCGCGTGGTGGAGCGTCTGCTCAAGGGGGCGGGGGCCTTCCAATACATGGCGATCCTTCACGCGGACCGCGTGACCGGCATGCGCGACGGCAAACGTGACTTCGGCCAGCAGATCGAGGTGCGCTGTTGGGATAGCGTGGACGCCCGGAAGGCGACTCCCACGAGACTCCCGTTCGAGACGCTCGAGACACTGGCGCGCGAAATCATCCGCGACGTGCCCGGCATCGTCAGCGTCACGTACAACATTGCGCCCAAGCCGCCTTCCACGATAGAGGCCGTTTAGTCGCCCGCCGGATCCCCATCGATATGTCGTGACGTGTGACCCGCGATGGCGCGGTCCCTCCCGGCGCGATTCGGGGGAGGGGCGCCAGCATTGCATCCGGTGATGTTTTTCAAAAGGCTGCTAAAGGTATTGTGACTCTCTGAAACCCAAACCAGAAGGCGGTTTTGCCAGAAGAGTTCGTCGGCCCAAGTCCGACAAACTCCAGGCCGAGGCGTCACGCCCTGTGAGAAGCGGCGTGGGCGCCCGACTTTCCACCAAGGGCGACGCGCGGGAGGTGGAGGCGCCGCGCGCAAGGCGATGGGCCAAGAGGAAAAGGCGCACAACAGGACGGGACGACAAAGCTTCTCCGCCGGTGATCAGGGCAAATGGCCCCAGGCGCCGCAGGGCCCGAAAGAGATCCGGTGCTCGGTCGGGTATTCTCGCTGCGGTTTTTCGCCGTGCGTATTCGCCGATCGCTCGGGCCATCGCAAAGAATGACGTCCTGATGGTCATGCTGGTCGGCTCGGTTCTGCTGCACGTGGTCGCCCTGGGTCTGTTTTGGGGCATCCGGCTGGTGAGCGGCAACGCGCCGCGGAAGGCCCATTTGGTCAGCCGCGAAATCCTTATCGACGTGGGGCCGCCGCTGAAACCCGTGGCCCCCCCGGTGCGGTTGCCCCAGCTCAGGCCTCTGTCGGAGCCGGCCATGTCAAAATTTGAACCGCCGGCTGGCAAACCGATCAACGTGTTGGCCACGACGGCTCCCACCGCGATGGCAGGCGTTCCTTCCGGCGGCGAAGATCTCAAGTCCAGGATGCTCGGGTTGGGCGGTGTTGGCAAAGGCCTTGTGGGGGGTGGCACGGGCGCCCGCAGTTTCTCTCTGGGGGGTGGCACCGTGCGGGCGAACGCGATCATCGTATTGCTCGATGCCTCTGGATCCATGCAAGAGAACCGAAAACTGGAGCGGGCCCGGGAGAAGATCCGCGAGTTGGCCAAGGGTGTCGGCATCCGCGTGATGGCGGAGATCGAAGTGCCCAACTGCGAGTTCCATCGGATAGCCGAACCCGGTGCTGACCCGCAATCACCGCTGGATGCGGCCTACGCCATGAGCGCCGCCATGAGGCGCTTCGCGTTCGCCGACGCCATCTACTTCTTCAGCGATTTTCAGGATACCGTCTCTCCCGAGGCCGTCGACCATCTCCGCCTCATTGCGACGGAGTGTGAGCCCAAGGTGCGCGTCTATCTGCACACGCTGGAGCAAACGCCTGACGTTTCTCTCGTCGCCTTGTGCCGCGCCACCGGCGGTCAGATTCTGAAATAAGGGTGAGGCCCCAGGATCGCGTTGGCCCACAGCGGTCGGACCGACGGTGGGAGCTTTTCGGGCGCAGTCGTTCTATTCTCCCTGCCGGCCGCCTAGCCCGGATATTTCACAGCCTTGCGGGCTGTGAAATTCCGGGCTCTGGGAAAACCGCGCCATGAGAGCCATTTATTGGGAAAGGTCTGGCAAAGACTGGGATTTTTCGTGGTTGCAGAGTG